>Ga0207951_100567_pt1 | contig 17713 bp, 14 predicted proteins | sample Subbio12Aug_8Bad_FD_184830 | JGI IMG/M metagenome (GOLD analysis project Ga0207951, IMG submission 184830) | Serpentinite rock and fluid subsurface biosphere microbial communities from McLaughlin Reserve, California, USA - CR12Aug_8Bad (SPAdes) | ecosystem: Environmental > Terrestrial > Deep... | reverse complement strand
TCCGCGTGCACTTTGCGTTGTTCGGCCTGACGCGGACGCGGTGGCGGTGCATATTCGGCGAATGCGTCCAGCAGTTCGATGATGCCGAAATTGTTGATGGCCGAGCCAAAAAACACAGGCGTCTGTTCGCCGCGCAGGTATTTGTCCAGATCGAATACATGGCTGGCGCCTTTGACCAGTTCGATTTCCTCGCGCAGTTCATCGGCCTGCAAGCCCAGCAATTCATCGAGGTGCGGGTTGTTCAAGCCCTTGACCAGTTGCGATTCGGCAATGCGACCGCCGTGTTGGGGGTTGAACAACAGAATTTCGTCTTTGTATAACTGGTACACGCCTTTGAAGCGTTTGCCCATGCCGATAGGCCAGGTCATCGGCGCGCATTCGATTTTCAGCACGCTTTCGACTTCGTCGAGCAATTCGATGGGTTCTCGGCCTTCGCGATCGAGCTTGTTGATGAAGGTCAGGATAGGCGTGTCGCGCAAACGGCAGACGTCCATCAGTTTGATGGTTCTGTCCTCGACGCCTTTGGCAACGTCGATCACCATCAGCGCCGAGTCGACAGCCGTCAATGTACGGTAGGTGTCTTCCGAGAAATCCTCGTGACCTGGTGTGTCGAGCAGGTTGATGATGGCACCGCCATGTTCGAACTGCATTACCGAGGTGGTGACGGAAATGCCGCGTTCCTTTTCCATTTCCATCCAGTCAGAGGTGGCATGGCGAGCGGCTTTGCGGCCTTTGACCGAACCTGCCAACTGAATGGCGCCGCCAAACAGCAGCAGTTTTTCGGTGATGGTGGTTTTGCCGGCGTCGGGGTGGGAGATGATGGCAAAAGTGCGTCGTCGCTTATATTCCGGGGATTCCATTGATTGCTTTGTTTGAATTTGCATAATTATGTGTTCTGTAACGAGGTCAAGTGATCGAGGGCGCGTTGCGGAATCTAGCCAAGTCTGTCGGAGTAGTTCGCTGATTCGTCTGTTGAAGCGTTCCACCATGCCGTTTAATGACAGTGACGCAGAGTTTAGGAGCGAGAATAATGGCGGACACCGACATGCTGGCATAGCGGGCAGAATTCAGGTGTCATTGCCCGGAGGCCGGATCCCTGGTTTTTTTCGACCGTGGGTGGGCAAAGTCGTAGACACTGGCCAGATGTTGAAAGTCGAGATGGGTGTAGATTTGCGTCGTGGCAATGTCCTGATGCCCCAGCAATTCCTGAACCGCCCGAATATCACGGGATGATTCCAGCAAATGACTGGCGAAAGAATGCCGCAGCATGTGCGGATGCGTTGTTTCGCAGCCATTTTTCTCGCACCAGCGATCGAGGCGTAATTGCACGCTGCGTGTGCTTAATCTTCGGCCCATTTTGTTGATGAACAGCGCCGGGCTGTCAGGGGCGCTGCGCACCTCGATCCAGGCTTTGATGGCCGTTATGGCTTTGTTGCCCACCGGCAGCCAGCGTTGCCGTCCGCCTTTGGCTACCCGAACCAGCAGCATGCCAGCCGTCAAGTCGATGTCGGTCAAGTCGATATTGACCAGTTCATTCAGCCTGAGACCCGACGAATAAAACAACTCGAACATGGCCTGATCCCTGATTTCCAAAAGGCTGTTCGCCGGGCAATCCAGCAGGGCGGCGGCCTGATCGACATCGAGCAGTTTGGGCAGTTTTTTGGGCGATTTCGGCGCCTTGACCAGCGCGGCAGGATTGGTGGTCAGATAGTCTCTTTTTACCAGGAAGCGATAAAAACTGCGCAATGCCGACAATTCCCGTTGCAAGGTTTTTCCAGCGATGTCGGCGCGATGGCGCTGGGCAAGATAAAGCCGGATGGTCTTGACACTCAGTTCCGGCCAATGTGTCAGGCCTTGTTCCTGAAAAAACGCCAGCATCCGGTTCAAGTCGCGTGAATAATTCTGCAACGTGTGCCCGGAAACCCGTTTTTCGGCTTGCAGAAAATCCATGAAACCCAGCAGCCATTGCCTGGCTTCGGCATTCACCCCGCCATCTCCCGATGCAGAATGGAAATCAGCCGGGTGGCGATAATTTTACTCATCTGGGTCAGAAACAAACTGCCCATCGAGTAGTGAAACCGCCCGTCCTCCCGGCTGCCGATGGCCAGCAAGGCTTGCAGATCGACGAATACCATGGGGATGATGGCGCACGATTTCACTTCGGCGGCGGGTTCGCCAAACAGGAAGCGGGCCTGTGCCAGGGTAGGGCGGCCACATTTGGGCTGATTGGTTGCCAGTTGCTCACTGAACAGTTTCAGATCGGCGCAGTCGGGCGACACGAACAGATTGCTTAGTGGCGATAGCCCATTTTCCCTTACGATTTTCAGCGCCACGAAATCGGTCATGAAACATTCGGCAAGTACGTGGTCGAGGTTGGCTACCAGGTTTTCCAACGCATCCGCTTCCAGCATTGCCAGAGTAAGCTCGTGCATGCGGCTGAATGCGGCGTCGTTGTCGCGCGCGATGTCGATCAAGGCCGAAAGCTGGTTTTCCTGTTCCTGATGCTTGGTTCTGAAAATTTCCAACTGCTTGGCAATCAATGAAACAGCATTGCCACTGGGATGCGGAATGTGCAGATGCTCCAGCAAATCGAGATGGCGTTGAAAAAAATCAGGATGCTCAAGCAGATAAGCTGCAACATCGTCCTCGGTCATAAATCGATCTCTCCTTCATAAACGCAAACGGCTGGCCCTTTCATCAAAACCGGTTGGCCGGGGCCTTGCCAACTGATTTCAAGCGAACCACCCGGCAGGCGCACGCTGACGGCCTTGTCCAGCAAACCCCATGCTATGCCCGCCACCACGGCAGCACAGGCGCCGCTACCGCAGGCCAGGGTTTCCGCCGCGCCGCGCTCGTAAACCCGCAAGCTGATATGTGTGTTGTCGATGACCTGCATGAAGCCCACGTTGACCCGTTGTGGAAACGCGGGATGATTTTCGATTGTTGGCCCCAATGACGCCACCGGTGCGCTATCGACATCCTCGACCAGAATCACCGCATGAGGGTTGCCCATAGACACCGCATAGAAACTGACCGGCGTTCCGGCGATGTCCAACGAATAGCGCAGCGATTGCTGTGCTATCGCCAACGGGATGTGCGCCGGGTCATGCTCGGGTACACCCATGTCGACACTCACCTGGCCATCGGCAGCCAGGGTCAGCACCAGTTGTCCGGCATCGGTATCGACACGCACGACGTCTTTATCCGACAGGCCTTTTTCACGCACGAAACGGGCGAAGCAACGTGCGCCGTTACCGCATTGCGCCACTTCCGAGCCATCGGCATTGAAAATCCGGTATTTGAAATCGGCCTGCTTGCTGACTGGTTTTTCGACCAGCAAAACCTGGTCACAACCGATGCCGAAATGACGATCGGCGATGAAACGAATAGCGCTGGCCGACAGCGTGATGGATTGATTGATGGCATCGATGACGACAAAGTCGTTGCCAAGACCGTGCATTTTGCTGAAGCGGATCATCATGGCCCGTTAATCCATGATGCGTTCGCCAGCCCACAGCGACTCGACGGTTTCCCGTGCCCGGATGGGTTGGCATTGGTCGCCCGCTACCATGACTTCGGCAGCGCGTGGCCGCGAATTGTAGTTGGAACTCATGGTGAAGCCGTAAGCCCCGGACGACTTTATCGCCAGCAGATCGCCCGCTGCCAATGCCAGATTGCGTTGTTTTCCCAGAAAATCGCCGGTTTCGCAGACAGGCCCGACGATGTCCCAATCCATAGGTTCTGCCGCTTCCGCCGCCTGGTTCACCTGCACGATGTCCTGCCAGGCACCGTAGAGTGCAGGCCGGATCAGATCATTCATTGCGGCATCGACGATGGCAAAATTTTTGCCGGGCGTTGGTTTCAGGTATTCGACCCTGGTGACCAGAATGCCGGCGTTACCCACGATGGCCCGGCCCGGCTCCAGAAAGATGTCGAGATCGTAGCCCTTGAGTTTCTGCAAACACGCGGCGACGTAATCTTCGGGCAAAGGTGGCTGTTCATCGCGGTAGCAGATGCCCAGGCCACCGCCCAGGTCGAGATGGTCGATTTCAATACCATCGTTGCGTAAGGTTTCCAGCAGCACCAGCACTCTGTCCAGCGCATCGAGAAACGGCGCGGTCTGCGTCAGTTGCGAGCCGATGTGGCAATCGATACCCTTGATTTCGATATGCTTCATCGCCGCCGCCCGCCGATATTCCAAGGCCGCCGTGTCAATGTCGATACCGAATTTGTTTTCTTTCAAACCGGTTGAAATGTAGGGATGGGTTTGTGCATCGACATCAGGGTTGACTCTGAACGAAACCGGCGCTTTCAAGCCCATCTCGCCCGCGATGCGATCGATACGATCCAGCTCGCCCGCCACTTCGACGTTGAAGCAGCGAATACCGGTGCTCAAGGCCAGGCGAATCTCGTCCTCGCGCTTGCCGACGCCGGAAAACACGACCTTGCCCGGATCGCCGCCCGCAGCCCTAACCCGCTGCAATTCGCCAGCGGATACGATATCGAAACCCGAACCCAGTTGTGCCAGGACATTCAGCACTGCAATGTTGGAATTGGCTTTGACGGCATAACAGATGAGGTGCGGTTGATTTGCGAAGGCAGCGTCGAAGGACCGCCACTGCCGCTCGATGGCCGAGCGTGAGTAGATGTAACACGGTGTGCCAAACCTGGCGGCAATGGCGGCAACATCGATATTTTCGGCAAATAATTTACCTTGCCGATAGTGAAAACTATCCATGGATTACTTATCGTCTTTGGGAACATGCACCGGCGGCGGCGCGTCGGGTAAATAAAGCGGGCCGATTTGTCCGCAGGCCTGGACAAATAAAACCAGCAACAGAACGCTCAATCTCAAGTAAAAACCCAGCATTACGCTTAACCGTATCGTGTCGAACAATGCAAAAACAGGGCGATCAAGCCCCAAAAGGCCGCAGACTATAGCACACGCTCCCTCATGCGCCTGCGTGGGAATGCATACGGGCATCATCGGCGGTCGCATGGGTTCCCGCAGAGATCGTGGGAACCAGAAAGCCAGACTTTGTACCCACGGGCAGCGGATTGCTGCCCGGTGTCAGCTCCTTACCACAACACCCCGCTGGCCGGGGTGTAGCTGTCGAGTACGTGCATGTAGTTTGCCCGTTCGTAAGCGCCGGGATCGACAGCGTGTTGATGGCTGACGCTGCCCTGCATTTGCCGTACCGAGGCGTAGTCATGCTGTTCCAGCCATAGTGCCAATTCGGCACGCATCTGGCCGATGCGTGCCGTGCCTTCACGCAATAACACGCTACACAGGTGGACGACATCGGCCCCGGCCAGCAAGGCTTTGATGATGTCGGGCGTTTGATGAAAGCCGCCGGTGACGGCCAGCGACATGTTGATCCGGCCATGCATCAGTGCAGCCCAGCGTATGCGCAGCAGTGCCTCTGACGGTGTCGACAGTTCCAGCTTGGGCACTACCTGCAAGGTTTCCAGATCGATGTCGGGCTGATAAAAACGGTTGAACAGCACAATGCCGTCGGCACCGGCAGCCTGTAATCGTTGGGCGAAATTGATCGGCGAGCTGAATTGCGGCGACAGTTTCATTACCAGCGGTATCGCCACCTTGGCCCGCAGTGCCTGCAAAATTTCCAGATAACGGTGCTCGACCGCCACGCTGGTATCGTCGGCATTGGCCGCCAGGTAATACACGTTGAGTTCCAGCGCATCGGCGCCTGCCTGCTGCAAAGCCAGGCCGTATTCGATCCAGCCGCCCGACGTGGTGCCGTTCAGGCTGGCAATCACCGGTATCGATAATGCCGACTTGATCGCTTGCAGATTGTCGAGATACTGCTCCTGATAGCTTTGCAGGGCGCCCGGCATGGGGTGAAACGAGTCGGCCTCGCCGTAGCCTGTGCCCTGGCCGAACAGGAAGCGCACCATGTGCTGCATTTCGGCGTCGATCTTTTCCTCGAACAGCGACGGCAGCACCAGCGCCGAGGCGCCGGCGTCTTCCAGCCTGCGGGCGCCGTCCAGTGTGCGGCTGATCGGCGATGATGACGGCACCAACGGGTGCGCCAATGTCAGGCCGAGATAATCGGTCGTCAAATCAATCATGGTGGTTCTCCTGCCTGGCGGCTTCGGTCAATAATTGTGCCTTGACGGCGGGTGCGCTGGTGGTTTCGCTCCATTCCAGCGTCGACAATTGCTTGTAATAACGGTAACGGTTGCGCACATCTTGTTGCGCCTGCTGCAAAAAGGCTTCGGCGGCGTCGGGATGCGATTGCCACAACATGCTGAAGCGGGTTTCGCTCATCACGAAATCGCGGTACGGCACCGAGGGTTCTGCCGAATCCAGCTGCATCGGGTTCTTGCCCTGTTTGATGCGGTTGGGATTGAAGCGGAACAGCGGCCAGTGTCCACTTTTCACCGCCAGATTTTGCTGCCTGTGATTGTTGGACATATCGACCCCATGGGCGATGCACGGCGAGTAGGCGATGATGATGGATGGCCCGTCGTGGGCTTCGGCCTCCAGGAAGGCGCTGAGGGTTTGGGTGTCCTTACCGGCATAAGCCACATGGGCGATGTAGACATTGCCGTAATCCATCGCCAGCAGGGCCAAATCCTTTTTGGCGGTTGCCTTGCCGCTGGCGGCGAATTTCGCCACCGCGCCCAGCGGCGTGGCTTTCGAAGTCTGGCCGCCGGTGTTGGAGTACACCTCGGTGTCCAGTACCAGGATGTTGACATTGCGACCGCTGGCCAGTACGTGATCCAGCCCGCCATAGCCTATGTCGTAGGCCCAGCCGTCGCCGCCTATGATCCAGACGCTTTTCTTGCACAGATGATCGGCCAGTTCCAGCAAGGTCTTGGCGTTGGGTTGGTCGATGCCCGCCAGCCGCTGTTTCAGTTCGGCCACGCGCTGGCGTTGTTCGTGTATGCCTGCTTCGTCGGACTGGTCGGCATGGAGTAGGGCGTGGGTCAATTCGCCACCAAGCTCATCACGCAAACCGGTCAGCAATTCGGCGGCAAATTCGGCCTGGCGGTCGATGGCAACCCGCATGCCCAAACCAAACTCGGCATTGTCCTCGAACAAGGAGTTGCTCCAGGCTGGCCCTCTGCCCTCGGCGTTTTTACTCCAGGGCGTGGTTGGCAGATTGCCGCCGTAAATCGACGAACAACCGGTGGCGTTGGCGACCACCATGCGGTCACCGAATAACTGCGATGCCAGTTTGACATACGGTGTTTCGCCGCAACCGACACAGGCGCCGGAGAATTCGAACAAGGGCTGCAACACCATCGCGCCTTTGATGGTGTTGGTTTTGAGCCGGGTGCGGTCGTATTCCGGCAGCGACAGAAAATAATCCCAGTTGTAGCGTTCCTGCTCGCGTAATGGCGCTTGTGCCCGCATGTTCAACGCCTTGCGGCTGACGTTGGTTTTGTCGCGAATCGGGCAAATGTCGACACACAAACTGCAACCGGTGCAATCCTCTGGCGCCACCTGATAACTGATGGCCAGACCGTCTGGAAAATCCTTGCCCAGCATGTCGGCGTGTTTGAAGCTGTCGGGTGCGGTCGTCAGTGCCTCGACCGGGTAGATTTTGCTGCGGATCGCGGCATGGGGACACACCATCGCGCACTTGCCGCACTGGGTGCACAAATCGGTTTCCCAGACCGGAATCTCCAGCGCCAGATTACGTTTTTCATACACCGAGGTGCCGGTCGGAAAAGTGCCGTCCACCGGCAGGGCGCTGACCGGCAGCCGGTCGCCGCGTCCGGCGATGATTTCGGACGTAACCCGACGGACGAAATCCGGCACTGCGCTGGCCATGGCTGCGCTGGGTTCGAACACGCGGCTTATGCTGTCCGGTAGATTGACCACATGCAACCCAGCCAGGGTTTCGTCTATGGCCTTGAAGTTGAGTTCGACGATGCGCTCGCCTTTGCGTCCATAGGTTTTTTCCACCGCCCGTTTGATGGCAGCGATGGCCTGGTCTTTGGGCAATACGCCGGAAATCGCGAAGAAGCAGGTTTGCATGACGGTGTTGATGCGCTTGCCCATGCCGCATCGTTCGGCCACTGCATAGGCATCGATCACGTAAAAATGGATGCGTTTGGCCAGCATTTGTTGCCGCAGGGTTTGCGGTAGGCTGTCCCAAACCCGCTCCGGCGCTTGCTGCGAATTCAGCAGAAACACCGCGCCGTCGGCAGCATAGGCCAGCATGTCGTAGCGTTCCAGAAAAATAGCTTGATGGCAGGCGATGAAATCGGCGTCGTTGTCGCCGATCAGATAGGTCGATTTGATCGGCCTGGGGCCGAAGCGCAAGTGCGATACCGTCACCGCGCCGGATTTTTTCGAGTCGTAGACGAAATAACCCTGGGGGTAGAGTTCGGTTTCCTCGCCGATGATCTTGATGCTGTTCTTGTTGGCGCTGACCGTGCCATCGCTGCCCAGGCCGTAGAACATGGCCTGAAAAGTGTCGTCGTGGACATCGGTGCGGAAACTGGTATCCCAGTCCAGACTGCTGCCCGACACGTCATCGTGTATGCCGATGGTGAACGGGGTTTTCGGCTGGCTTTGCTTGAGTTCGTCGAATACCGCCTTGATCATGCCCGGCGTGAACTCTTTCGAGGCCAGCCCGTAGCGTCCGCCGATCACGCGCGGCAACATGGCAAAATGCCAGCCCCCCTGCATGACGTGGCGGGCAATGGCACCGAGCACGTCTTTGTAAAGTGGTTCGCCGTCGGCGCCGGGTTCCTTGGTGCGATCCAGCACCGCAATCGCCCGGCACTGGGTCGGCAAGGCCGCCAGCAAGGCATCGGCATCGAATGGCCGGTACAGCCGCACTTTCACCAGACCGGTTTTTTCGCCCTGACGATTGAGATAGTCCAGGGTTTCTTCAGCCGCCTCGGCGCCCGACCCCATCATCACGATCACCCGTTCGGCATCGGCAGCGCCGACGTAATCGAACAGTCGATAGTGACGCCCGGTCAAGTCGGCAAAACGCGCCATGACGCGCTGGACGATAGCGGGCAGGCGGTCGTAAAACGGGTTGGCGGCCTCGCGCGACTGGAAATAGACGTCGGGATTCTGTGCCGTGCCGCGCAGCACCGGCTGGTCTGGCGTCAGGGCACGCGCCCGATGCGCCGATACCTGTTCGTCGTCTATCAAGGCGCGCAGTGTCGTGTCATCCAGCGCAGCCAGCTTGACGACTTCGTGCGAGGTACGGAAGCCGTCGAAAAAGTGCATGAACGGCACCCGGCTTTCCAGGCTGGCAGCATGGGCGATCGCGGCCAGGTCTTGCACCTCTTGTGGCGAATTCGAACACAGCATGGCAAAACCGGTCATACGGGCCGACATGACGTCGCTGTGGTCGCCGAAAATCGACAAGGCCTGCGTTGCCAGCGCACGGGCGGCAATGTGGAACACTACAGGCGTCAGTTCGCCAGCAATCTTGTACATATTAGGCAACATCAGCAACAACCCCTGCGATGCGGTGAAGGTGGTCGCCAGTGCGCCGGTCTGCAAGGCGCCGTGTATCGCACCGGCCGCGCCGCCTTCGCTTTGCAGCTCGATCACCTGCGGCACCGTACCCCACAGATTTTTCTGGCCTTGCGATGACCATTCATCCGCCCATTCGCCCATGGCCGACGACGGCGTGATCGGATAAATCGCGATGACTTCGCTGAGCTTGTGCGCAACCCCGGCTGCGGCCTGGTTGCCGTCTATCGTCACTGTCTGCTGTGTTTGCATACTCACCTTTGGATGATTGCCATGCTGAAACCCGGCGTAGCCAATCCGGCCCGCCCCCGTGGCCGCTTTGTACACCATGAAGCCGTTTACTCACAAGAATCGAGGTGCGCCGATGGATTCAAACCGATAGTTGCCCGGTGGTTTGAAACTGAGAGCTTGACTAGGTTATTTCGCGTGCGGCAAGGTGTTTAACATAGTTTAATTTAGATATTGTTCACGTTCCCATGTTTGGAGTGTTAATTGTTTCAGTAAATGAAAGGGTGTGATTGATTTGGCACGAATCATGAATGTGACTTTGCCGAAGCTGATTGAGTTTTGGTTCAAGTTCCATAACGCTTCACCTAAATAATCACAGACAAAAGAGGATTTATGAAAAAGCATTTTCTGCTGAAAACCGCATCACTAATGGCGCTGCTAATGACAACCGACATGGCATCTGCCCATGTGGGCTGGCGCGGACGGGATTTGATTACCGACGCCACTTCGTCGACCGCCAATGCCAATGGCTCGACTACCTATGTCTATGATCGCGGTGACGTTACCAGCAACTTCGGCTGGATGGATGGCTTCAGCAGCGCTGGGTTTCCGTTCGGCGCCTACGATGACTGGGGCGATAGCCACCGCGTACGCTTCACCAAGTTTTACCTGGATCAGGCTTCCTGGGTCAGCGTGACGGTGGATGCACAAAATTTCTCGCGCAACACGACCAATAACAACGTCGTTACCCGCTTGGGCGATTTGAACCCCGGCTTTTCCATCTATAGTGGCAGTGGCGTCAACAACAATCCGAACAATGCCTCGAATGTCTACGAGGCCTGGCGCGATCACACCCTGGTACCGCAATCCTCCTACGACTGGCCTACCGGTGGAGTTATGACACCTGCCCACTTGCAGGGCAAGGAAGGTTTGTTCGTAGCCAATGGCAACATCACGATGGCTACTGACAACAATCAAATCAACACCCAGTTCTTCACCGGCCACTCGGCAGCCACTCTGACGGGAAATACCGTTTCGCTGACCGATATTCTGCTAAGCCCGGGCTGGTACTCCCTCGTCGTCGGTGGCACCCGGTTCGATGGCATTCCCAACGTCACCAATCTCACCACCCGTAACCCCAATGTTCATGGCGGCACCAGCTTTGCTTATGCCGGTGCTCACAGCGCGCTGGATCAAGGCGTAAGAGGTTTCAATGTCGCGTTGACGGTAAGACCCGTGCCCGTGCCAGCCGCAGTTTGGTTGTTTGGTTCGGCCTTGGTTGGCCTGGTTGGTGTGAGCAGACGTAAGCACGTTGCCTGATGGCGATTACCTGTTCCAGCTTCCGTTTTCTATGACGTTTTATCGTAGGCCGCATTTCGCCTAAAGGCAGATACGGGTTCCGCGTAGGGCGGGGAGTGGAAAAGCGTTTAACCCAGGTCGTGGCTACAAGCTGCACCGGGGTTTTTTCGTTGGTATCGGCTGCCGGTTTACAAGCGCGTCAGTCGGTGACGCATCTCGTCGAGATCGAATACACCCACTGTCCGCCAGACGATGTGGCCTGCGCGATCGATCAGAAACGTCGTCGGGGTCAGGCGGATGTTGCCAAACGCCCGGGCATGGGATGCGTCAGGATCGAGGGTGACGTAGTAGGGCAGTTGTTTTTGTTCAGCCATGGCAACGACACGGTTGGGCGGGTCGTAATCCATCGCGATGGCGACGATGGCCAGGCCGGATGGGGCGAATTCCTGCTGAAGCGCAATCAGATGCGGTATTTCCCTGATACAACCCGGACAGTCGGTTGCCCAAAATGTCACCAGCACCGGTTTGCCGCGCAAATCGGCCAGTGACAATTGCTCGCCCTTGATGGTGGTAAAGCGAATGTCGGGTGCGGGGGTGACAGATGCCATTTGCGAGTAGGCAATGGCCAGAATGAGTATCAGGATAACGGCGATTTTGCCGGGAATTCGAATCGATTTCATGGCGACCAGTGTGGGTGCGGGCCGCAGCTATGCGGCTTGTGGAGCGATCAAAGCTGTTAAGATGCGCATCTTATCCAACGTTTCCCATCATTGACGATGAAAAAAATACTGATTTCCGACAAGCTCGCTGAAGACGGCATCAATTTTCTGAATGAGCAGGATGACATTCATATCCACATTCAAACCGGACTGTCCGAAGACGAATTGTGCGAAATCATTGCGGATTACGATGCCTTGCTGATCCGCAGCGACACCCAGGTGACCGAACGGGTTTTATGCGCTGCCAAACGCCTGAAAGTTGTCGGTCGCGCCGGCATAGGCGTCGATAATGTCGATCTCGATGTTGCGATGGAGCAGGGCGTCATCGTCATGAACACCCCCGATGCCAACGCCACCACCACCGCCGAACTGGCGATTGCCCATATCCTGTCGATGAGCCGCAACCTGCCGGTGGCCAATCAATCGGTACGCGAAGGCAAATGGGAGCGATCCAAACTGATGGGCGCGGAAATCAACCATAAAACCCTGGCCGTTCTGGGCTTCGGCACCATAGGCCGTATCGTGGCGTCGCGCGGCAAAGGCTTGGGTATGCGGGTGATTGCCTACGATCCTTTCGTTGCACCCGATATTTTCGAAAACCACGGCGCCGAAATGGTCGATCTGGACACCTTGCTGAAACAGGCCGATTACCTGACCCTGCACTGCCCTTTGCTGGAAAAGACCCGCAACATCATCGGTCGCGAACAACTGGCACTGATGAAAAAATCCGCACGTCTCATCAACTGCGCACGCGGTGGCCTGGTGGATGAAGCCGCGCTGTACCAGGCGCTGAAAGATGGTCGCATCGCCGGTGCCGCGCTCGATGTCTACGAAAACGAACCGCCCACCGATTCGCCGCTGCTAGCTCTGAACAACATCGTATTCACCCCGCATCTGGGCGCTTCCACCAAGGAAGCCCAAGTGGCGGTCAGTGTCGAAATTGCCCGCCAGGTCGTCAAATACCTGCAAACCGGCGAGGCGGTCAATGCCCTCAACATGCCGCGTTTGTCGGCTGATGAACTGAGACTGGCGCAGCCTTTCATGAATCTGGCGCACATTCTGGGCAAGGTGTTGTTTGGTTTGCTCGACCAACCGGTGCTGAAGCTGGAGGTGGCGGTGTTCGGCAAGGCGGCGCAAGCCAAAATCAGGCCGATTTCGACCGAAGCCATGGTGGGGCTGCTCGAAGGCCAGTTCTCCACACCGGTCAACCGGGTCAATGTCGACAGCATTGCCAAACGCCAAGGTTTGGTGTTGATCGAGTCGCAATCTGACGCCTCGGAAGGCTACCAATCGTTAATCAAGATCACCGGCCATTGCGCCCAGGGTTCGACTTCCTTGGTCGGCACCTTGCTGGGCGACCACCATCCCCGTCTGGTAGCCGTCAACCATTTCGAAATCGAAGTGGTGCCGCAAGGCACTTTGCTGATAACCCGGCATGAGGACAGGCCGGGCGTGATCGCGTCGATTTGCGCGATACTGGGCGCCGCCGACATCAACATCACCCGTATGCAGGTGGGTATCGCCGACGAAAACCAGCTGTCGATGATGGTCATCAGCGTTTCCGATCCGCTGGATGACGATGTACTCGAAGGCGTATGCGAATTGTCGGCGGTGCACTCGGCGCGGCAGATCGTGTTATGAGCTTCGACATTGTCTGCTTCGATTGCGACAGCACCCTCAGCCGGGTCGAAGGCATAGACGAACTGGCGCGGCACGGTGGCCTGTTCGACGAGGTTGCGGCGCTGACCGACCGCGCGATGAACGGTGAATTGCGACTGGAAGAGGTCTACGCCCGTCGCCTGGAGCTGATAAAGCCCGACCAAGCCAGCATGGACTGGCTGGCAAAACTCTACATCGCGGAAATGGTCGAGGGCGCCGCCGAAACCATACGCACCTTGCACGAGCACGGCAAGCCGGTACACATCATCAGCGGTGGCTTGCGTCAGGCGATTTTGCCGCTGGCCGCCTTGCTGGGCATTGCCGATGACCAGGTACATGCGGTGGATGTGTTTTTCGACGAGCAGGGCGCTTACGCCGATTTCGCCCGGCAGTCGCCGCTGGCGGTCAGTGGCGGCAAGGCGCGGATTTGTCGGCGTCTGCGCATGCGTTTTTCCGCGTTGGCCATGGTCGGCGACGGCAAGACCGATCTGGAAGCCCGGGAAGCCGGTGCCTTCATGATCGGTTTCGGCGGCGTCGTCAAACGCCCGCTGGTGGTAGAACAGGCCGACGTATTCGTCGACGATGCTGCATTGACGGCGGTTTTGCCGCATTTGTTGTAGCGCAGTATTTTGTATGCAGTATTTAGAGAGAAACCATGGCAGGGCATAGCAAGTGGGCGAACATCAAGCATCGCAAGGGTGCGCAGGACGCCAAACGCGGCAAAATCTTCACCAAGCTCATTCGTGAGATTACCGTTGCGGCCAAGGGGCCGGGTGGCGGCGATCCTGTGAATAACCCGGCGTTGCGTTCGGCTATTGATAAGGCGTTGGGCGCCAACATGAAGCGCGACACCATAGACAACACCATCAAGAAAGCCATTGGCGCACTCGACGGTGTGCATTACGAAGCGGTGCGTTACGAAGGCTACGGCCCCGGCGGTACGGCGATCATGATCGATTGCCTGACCGACAACCGCAACCGTACGGTGGCCGACGTGCGTCATGCCTTTGCCAAACACGGCGGCAACCTGGGCACCGACGGTTCGGTAGCCTATCTGTTCCGCAAGGTTGGCATCCTCAGTTTCGCCAATGAAGCCGACGAGGATGCCGTCATGGAAGCGGCGATGAACGCAGGTGCCGATGATGTCATCAGCCACGACGACGGTTCGATCGACGTGTTCACGACGCCCGATGCCTGTTCATCGGTCAAGGATGTGATGCTTGCTGCCGGGTTGATGCCGGAAAATGCCGAGATCACGCTGTATGCCGACACCCAGACCGAACTCGATGCCGACGCCGCCGAAAAAATGCTGAAACTGATCGAGCGCCTGGAAGACCTCGACGACGTTCAGGCCGTCTACAGCAACGCCGACATCAGCGCCGACATCATGGCCGTGCTGGGCGATGCGGCCTGACAGCTTGTCGTCGTTGCAGCCCAAGGGCTTGAACAGAATCCTCGGCATAGACCCCGGCTCGCGGCTGACGGGTTACGGCGTCATCGAAACGTCGCCACGCGGTGTGCGTTATGTCGCCAGCGGCTGTATTCGCATGCACACCGACGACTTTCCCGCCCGGCTGAAGCAGATTTTCGACGGCGTCAGCGAAATCATTCAACTGTATCGCCCGGATCAAATGGCCATCGAACAGGTTTTCATGCACAAAAACGCCGATTCGGCCTTGAAACTGGGCCAGGCCCGGGGCGCAGCTATTTGCGCGACGCTGAATCAACAGGTGCCAGTGTTCGAATATGCCGCCCGTCAGGTCAAACAGGCGCTGGTGGGGCGCGGTAGCGCCGAAAAGCAGCAGGTGGCGCACATGGTGAAAGTATTGCTGGCCGTACAGGGCGATATTCAAATCGACGCCAGTGATGCACTGGCAATAGGCTTGTGTCACAGCCACTATCAGCAAACGGCGGAACGCTTGCGCCAGGCGATGTCATGATCGGCTTTCTGCGCGGCAGGCTGCTCAGGAAAAACCCTCCGCAACTGCTGCTGGACGTACAGGGCGTAGGTTACGAAGTCGAAGCGCCGATGTCGACGTTCTACAACCTGCCGATGCCAGGAGAAAACGTCGAATTGTTCACCCATCTGATTGTGCGTGAAGATGCCCACAGCCTGTTCGGCTTTGGCAGCGAAGTCGAGCGCAGCCTGTTTCGTGCGCTTATCAAGGTCAATGGTGTCGGTCCCAAACTGGCGCTGACCATTCTGTCCGGCCTGACCGTCGACGAATTCCATCACTGTGTCGATGGCAACGATGCCAAAGCCCTGGTGCGCTTGCCCGGCGTCGGCCAAAAAACTGCCGAACGCTTGTTGATCGACATGCGCGGTCGTTTGCCCGATTTGCATCAGGCATCGATGTCGGCAGCCAGCCCCCAAACACAACGTGCGTCATCTACAGCCAGTCCGAAGCAGGAAGCGCTGTCGGCATTATGTGCCCTGGGCTACAAGCCGCAGGACGCCACACGCATGGTGCAAGCCATTGCAGGCGATGATCTGGGCTGCGAAGACATCATTCGCCTTGCGCTCAAAGGCACGCTGAAATGATCGAAAGCGACCGTCTGATTACGGCCCAGGCCGGTGGTGACGAAGCGCGCTTCGACCGGGCGATACGGCCCAAACGCTTGCAGGATTACATCGGGCAAACCGAGTTGCGCCAACAGATGGCGATATTCATCAAGGCGGCGGTATCTCGTGCCGAAGCGCTCGACCACGTACTGATTTTCGGCCCGCCCGGCCTTGGCAAAACCACGCTGGCCAATATCGTCGCCGCCGAAATGAACGTCAACATCCGGCAGACCTCGGGCCCTGTGCTGGACAGGGCCGGCGATCTGGCCGCGCTGCTTACCAATCTGCAAGCGCATGATGTGTTGTTCATCGATGAAATCCACCGGCTGAGTCCCGTCGTCGAAGAGGTTCTCTACCCAGCCATGGAAGATTACCAAATCGACATCATCATCGGCGAAGGCCCGGCGGCGCGTTCGATCAAGCTGGATTTGCCGCCCTTCACCCTGATCGGCGCAACGACGCGGGCAGGGCTTCTAACCTCGCCGCTGCGCGATCGCTTCGGCATCGTTCAACGCCTGGAGTTTTACACCGTCGACGAACTGGCCAGCATCGTCACCCGTTCGGCCAGCATGTTGGGCATTTCGATCGATCAAGGCGGCGCGGGCGAAATCGCCTGCCGCTCCCGTGGCACGCCGCGCATCGCCAATCGATTGTTGCGCCGGGTACGTGATTTCGCCGAAGTCGAAGGTAATGGCAGCATCAGCCGCACGATAGCCCAGCACGCGCTGGCCATGCTGAAAATCGACGAAAACGGTTTCGATCTGCTCGACCGCAAGCTGCTGCTGGCGATGATCGAACATTTCCAGGGCGGCCCTGTCGGCCTGGACACCCTGGCCGCTGCTATCAGTGAAGAACGCGGCACCGTCGAAGACGTGCTGGAACCTTACTTGCTGCAACAAGGCTTCATCATGCGCACCCCGCGCGGTCGTGTGCTCACCCACAAGGCCTACAGCCATTTCGGCTTGCAACCGCCTGCACTGCCACCGCAAACCGACGACATCTTCGTATCATCCTGAACGGCCAGAAGAGGGGGGACGGCAAAGTCGCACGGGTTCTGCCGTACACATTGAAACTTGAAGTCTTGTAGATGATGGCATGGACTTCTTTCCACCTTACATGCTGAATAGTTGCCAGAAAATCAAAATGAGCCAATTCAATAAAATCAAAATGAGTCAATTCACTTCACTGGAGCTGTGCGCAGGGGCTGGCGGGCAAAGTCTTGGGTTGGAAATGGCGGGCTTTGGCCATGCCGCACTGATCGAACTGGAACCGGCAGCTTGCGCAACGCTGCGGCTCAACCGTCCGGCCTGGAATGTCATTGAGGGCGACTTGCGCCAGTTCAGCGGTATTGCTTACAAAGGCATGGATCTGGTAGCCGGCGGGGTGCCTTGCCCGCCATTCTCCAAGGCCGGCAAACAGCTTGGTGCGAACGATGAGCGCGATTTATTCCCCGAAGCCATTCGTTTGGTCGATGAGTGTCGCCCACAGGCGGTGATGCTCGAAAACGTGCGCGGCTTGCTCGATGCGGTTTTTGATGATTACCGGAACAAGGTGGAAAATCGGCTCAAGGCGTTGGGCTATGTGCCAGGCTGGCGACTGCTCAATGCTTCGGACTATGGCGTTTCCCAGCTTCGCCCGCGCGTGGTATTCGTGGGTATTCGCAAAGAACTGGCCGCAGGCTTCTCCTGGCCGGAGTCGCTCAAGACTGAGCCACTGACCGTAGGTAATCTGCTGCACGATTTGATGAAGGCCAACGGCTGGCGCGGCGCC
>Ga0207951_100565_pt1 | contig 17731 bp, 11 predicted proteins | sample Subbio12Aug_8Bad_FD_184830 | JGI IMG/M metagenome (GOLD analysis project Ga0207951, IMG submission 184830) | Serpentinite rock and fluid subsurface biosphere microbial communities from McLaughlin Reserve, California, USA - CR12Aug_8Bad (SPAdes) | ecosystem: Environmental > Terrestrial > Deep... | reverse complement strand
CGGCGATGGAATGCAATTAACTGGTTCACAGTTTACAGATACAACAGCAAGTTTAGGAACTGACGTTGGAACACTTCCAGATTTCCCGGCAGAAATACGCGCCCCCGCCGGTTCTCTTGCAGGTGTTAGCGGATTCCAAATTCACTTCAGCAGCAATGATATTCAAACACCCGGAGATTCCCCCGATGTTTTAGTTGCAATGAATCCCGCTGCTTTAAAAGTTAATTTGAAAGATCTAAAACCGAATGCAACAATAATTATAAATACAAATTCATTCGATCTAAAAAATCTTAAGCTGGCTAATTACGATGTTAGTCCTCTTGAAGACGGTTCGCTCTCAGGATTTAATGTCGTTCCGGTTGAATTAACAAAATTAACCGTTACCGCTTTAGAAGGATTAACTCTTTCTCCAAAAGAGAAAGATAAATGTAAAAACTTTTTTGCTCTTGGATTGATGTACTGGTTATATAACAGACCGATTGAAAAAACTTTACAATGGCTTGAATCCAAATTCAAAAAGAAACCCGAAATACTCGAAGCAAATCAAAGAGCTTTGAAAGCCGGATTTTATTACGGTGAAACAACAGAAATTTTTACAACACGGTATGATGTAAAACCAGCTAAACTTCCTAAAGGGGTTTATAGAAATGTTTCCGGTAACGAAGCGGTTGCACTTGGTTTTGTTGCTGCTTCTTTAAGAGCCGGAATACCACTTTTCTTAGGTTCTTATCCAATTACTCCGGCTTCAGAAATTTTACAGGAACTTAGCAAGTATAAAGATTTTGGCGTTGTAACTTTTCAGGCAGAAGATGAAATAGCGGGAATTGCATCTGCAATTGGTGCTGCATTTGCCGGTTCATTAGCGCTCACTACAACATCCGGACCCGGACTATCACTTAAGACCGAGGCAATAGGACTTGCTGTAATTACTGAATTGCCTATTGTAATTGTTAATGTTCAGAGAGGCGGACCAAGTACCGGATTACCAACAAAAACTGAACAGGCAGATTTATTACAGGCAATGTACGGAAGACACGGTGAAGCACCCGTTGTTGTTATGGCTGCTAAAAGTCCTGTTGATTGTTTCTATGCTTCTGTTGATGCGGCAAAAATTGCTGTTGAATTTATGACCCCGGTTATTCTTTTAACAGATGGTTACCTTGCATTCGGATCCGAACCGATGAAGATTCCTGCTTTTGATGAGCTACCTAAATTCAATTTTGAGTTTAGAAAAAATCCGGATGGATTTTATCCTTATAAGCGTAATGAAAATCTTGTCCGCCCATGGGCAATTCCGGGAACTCCGGGTTTGGAACATAGAATCGGCGGATTGGAAAAGAAAGATGTTTACGGTAACATAAGCTATGAACCGGAGAATCACGAAATAATGATTAATAATAGAAAAGCTAAGATCGAAAAAGTTCAGACGGTTGTTCCAGATGCCGAAGTTGAAGGGGATAAGAGCGGAGAATTGTTGATTGTAAGCTGGGGAAGCACATACGGTGCAATTAAAGAAGGTATTAGAAAGGCTGCTGCAGAAGGTTATAAAACTTCTCATCTTCACCTGAGATATATTCACCCTTTCCCCAAAAATCTTGGAGATGTCCTTAAGAACTTTAAGAAAATTCTTATTCCCGAAATGAATAAAGGGCAAATGGCAACGATTATTAGAAGCACATTCCTGATTGATGCAATTCAGTATAATAAAGTGAAAGGACAACCATTCAAGGTAGCTGAAATCGAAAATAAAATTTATGAAGTACTCGGAGGAAAAAATGGAAAATAAAATAGATCAATTAGCAACTGAAGTAAAATATACAGCCAAAGATTTTTCATCGGACATTGATGTTAAATGGTGTCCGGGCTGCGGCGATTATTCTATTCTTGCACAGGTCCAAAGAACTTCACCGGATTTTGGTGAGAAGAAGGAAAATATTGTATGGGTCTCCGGTATCGGATGTTCAAGCCGGTTCCCGTATTACATGAGCACGTATGGATTTCATGGAATTCACGGACGTGCAGCCGCAATTGCTACAGGAGTACGGTTAGCAAATAAAAATCTACAGGTATGGGTTGCTACCGGCGATGGTGATATGTTAAGTATCGGTGGAAATCATTTTATTCATGCTTGCAGAAAAAATGTTGACCTGAAAATATTATTGTTTAACAATAGAATTTATGGTTTAACAAAGGGACAGTATTCACCAACTTCGGAAAAAGGGAAAGTAACTAAATCATCACCATACGGAACCGTTGATTGGCCGTTCAATGCAATTAAACTTGCGGATGGCGCCGGCGCTACATTTATTGCAAGAACAATGGATAGAGATCCAAAACATATGCAAGAAATGTTAACTCGTGCATCCAAACATAAGGGTCTTGCATTTATTGAAGTATATCAGAATTGCCCGATATTCAATGATGGCGCTTATTTCCACCTTACGGAAAAAGAAACTAAACCTGAAAATGTAATTGTATTAGAACATAATAAACCTTTAGTGTTCGGTGCTAATAAAGATAAGGGTATTAAACTGGATGGAATAAATCCCGTAGTTATAGATCTTAATGATGGTAAACATTCAGTTAATGATTGCTGGGTTCATGATGAGTTTGACGATAATCCAACACGTGGATTTATTTTAGCGCGTTTATCGGATCTGCCCGGATTCCCGACTCCCGTTGGTGTGTTTAGACAGTATAACAAACCGACATACGATGGCGATTACATGAAGCAGATTGAACATGTGCAAACACAAAAAGGAGCAGGTACATACGAAAGATTAATGTTCTCTACAACTACCTGGGAAGTAAGTTAATAATTTTATGGGATAAATTGATTTAATAATTGAATATAATGATATCATGAAAATAAAAGAGCCATTATTTGGATTAATTAATGAAGATATAAGCTATCAAATGGTTGTTAGTGATTGTTTGCCTATTTTAAAGAAAGTTGAGGATAATAAATTTGACCTCATTATTACTTCACCTCCTTACAATATTGGTAAATCATATGAGATAAAAAAAAGTATCGAGGAATATCTTGATTCTCAAGTAGAAATAATTAAAGAACTTGTTCGCGTACTTTCAACAAAAGGAAGTATATGTTGGCAAGTTGGAAACTATGTAAATAAAGGTGAATTATTCCCTCTAGATATTTTTTATTATCAAATTTTTAAAAAATATGGTTTGAAATTAAGGAACAGAATAATTTGGCATTTTGGACATGGTTTACATGCCTCAAATCGATTTAGTGGAAGATATGAAACGATTTTGTGGTTTACAAAGAGTGATAATTATATTTTTAATTTGGATAACGTTCGTGTCCCATCAAAATATCCAGGTAAGAGACATTTTAAAGGACCAAAAAAGGGACAGCCTTCTGGCAATCCTTTAGGGAAAAATCCAAGTGATATATGGGTAACCCTCGAAAAAGATTGGAAAAGTTTACTATGGGATATTCCCAATGTAAAATCAAATCATCCTGAAAAAACTGCTCACCCATGTCAATTTCCCATTGAACTTGTTGAAAGGTGTGTTTTAACTTTGACAAATGAAAATAGTTGGGTACTTGATCCTTTTGCTGGCGTTGGATCAAGTATTATTGCCTCTATCAAAAATAATAGAAATGCAATCGGAATAGAAAAGGAAATCGAGTATTGCAAAATTGCAATTAAGAGAATTGATGATCTTAAAGAGGGAATGCTTAAAATTAGACCGATAAATAAACCTATACACAAACCATCGGGAAAAGATAAAGTATCACAAATTCCTCCAGAATGGGCGCAACTTAAATTGGTAAATCTAAGCGAAAAATAAAATGAGCGATAAATGAAAATTGCACAAAAATATTCTCATCTCAATGGAGAAGAATATTTATTAGTTCATCACAGAAAGTTATATTAACAAATTGTAAATACAATTACGTCTATTGACGCTAACATGTATTTAACCAAGGAAAGCAAAGAGAAAACAATGCATGGGCAAATGTTATATAGTCCCATACAGTTGAATAAGGTATTTTGTGAAAAGTTTAACTCATTAGGTTGGAGTGAATCAAGATATCAATATTATATAACAACAAATCCAAAATTATTATCAGAATTAATTAACCTACCTTATGAAGAACAAAAGAAATTCTTGTTATCAAAAGGGATTAAAGAACCAATATCTTCATATAAACAGACAGATTTTGTAAAAGATCAAATAGCTGTTGAAGTGCAATTTGGCAAATACGCTTTTGTTGCGTTTGATTTATTCGTTAAACATTTATTATTCTATTCTGGTGGTGTTATTAATTTAGGAATTGAAGTATTACCTACCAAGAAAATGCAATCGAAAAATGAGTAGTGGTGTCGCTTACTTTGAAAGTGAAGTATATAACGTATTAAGGCATGGTCGCAATAATCCGCCTGTCCCATTACTTATTTTAGGAATTGAGCCTTAATATTGTAATCGGTTCATATATTTTTATCAATTGAGTTGAAAATAATTAATTATCGACTTCAAATTCAATTTGAGCATTAATGGGACACTTTAAAAAACTTAAAAAAATTTTACTAAGCCATAAAAAATTTCTTATTACATCGCATGTTAATCCCGATGCAGATGCAATTTGCTCGGAACTTGCCGCTTATTTAATTCTTAAAAAACTCGGGAAAGAAGTAAGAATAGTTAATCATAGCTTTACACCATACAATCTTGAATCCCTGGATAGGAACAAAGTAATTGAAAGGTATGATGAAAATAATCACCAGGATATTTTTAATGATGCCGATGTAATCTTAGTAGTTGATCTTAACCAGATGAATCGTGTTGTAAGAATGGAAAAAGGATTAAGAACATCTAACAAGTTTAAGGTGTGTATTGATCATCATCAGGATCCTGAAAATGTATTCGATTTAATTGTTGGAGGAACCGATTATTCTGCAACAGGCGAAATTATTTATGATTTTGTGAAATCAACTAATATTGTTGAGCTGGATTACGATATTGCATATCAGATTTATACAGCAATAATGACCGATACAGGTTCATTCAGATTCGAGCGGACTTCTCCCAAAATTCATAAAATAATTGCAGAACTTTTGGAATACGGACTTAATCCTACTGAAATTTATAACCAGGTTTACGATCAATTCCACTTCAGCCGTGTTAAGTTGCTGGGCGAAGCACTTAATTCAATTGAGCTTGATTCAACCGGTAAAATTGCTGTTATGACTCTCACAAATGAAATTCAAGCAAAGCATGATGCTGTAGAAGCGGATGTTGACGGGTTTGTGAATTATTGTCTCTCAATAATCGGTGTGCAGATTGGAATTCTTATATATGAATTGAAGGACGGTGTAAAAGTCAGCTTTCGTTCTAAAGGTAGTATAACGGTTAATAAACTTGCTTCGGAATTTGGAGGAGGTGGACATACTAATGCTGCCGGTGCAAGGTTTTTCAATATCAGGATTAACGACATAAAGAACAAAATTTTAGAAGCCGCTCAAAAGTATATAAACCAATAGGAGAGTAAATGCATTTCAATTTGAATATAAAAGCTGCATCTGATAAAATTAAATTCGGCGAACATTCATGCCTGGTAAAATTTTTTATTGAATCGAAATTAAATGAAAAGCTGCTTGCAAGTTTTCAGCAGTCTTTGAATGTCTCTCTTAATAAAATCCAGGAAAAGAATTTTCTTGATAAGAAGGGTGATGAACTTATCTACTATACTGAGAAATCAGAACCCTCGGTAATTTATCTAAAGAAAGTTAAACTGGATGAAGATTTCACAGTAGATTTTTTTAGAAATTATTTTGCCGGATTTATTCCTTCTATTATTAGAAAGAATATTAAAACAGTAAATGTAATCTTACCAAATTATAATGATTTTAAGTCTGCGTTTGAAAATGAAGAATACTTTTTACAAACATTTATCGAAGGAATAATGCTTGGTAATTATTCTTTCGATAATTACAAATCCGAAAAAGAAATAACGGATAAGCTCAATATTGTTTTTCATTACACTAATAAAAATTTGTTGAATAGAATTATTGTGAACACACAAAAAATTATTGAGTCGGTTTACTTTACACGCGATCTGGTTAACGAACCTGCTATTACCTTAACACCAATGGAATTAGGTAAAAGAGCAAAATTGGAATTAAACAGGTATGGAGTTAATGTAAAAGTATTCGATAAGAAAGAACTTGAACGTAAAAAAATGAATGCAATACTTGCTGTTGGTAATGCAAGCAGCAAACCACCATGTATGATTGTTGCCCATTATAAACCGCGCATAAAACCTAAAAAGAAAATTGCTCTTGTCGGCAAAGGTGTTACATATGACAGCGGCGGATTATCAATCAAACCAACAGCAGGAATGCTCGAAATGAAAGCCGATATGGCCGGCGGCGCTGTAGTCCTTGGAATTATAAGAACTGCTGCTATATTGAAATTACCTGTTGAAATAATCGGTGTTGTTCCCGCAGTCGAAAATATGCTTGGCGGAAATTCATTTAAACCGGGAGATATTATTAAAGCATATTCGGGAAAGACGATAGAAGTGAAAGATACAGATGCAGAAGGCAGAGTAATTTTAGCCGATGCACTTCATTATGCATCCCAACAGAAACCAGATGAGATAATTGACTTTGCAACTTTAACCGGTGCCTGTGCTGTTGCCCTGGGATTATTTGCAGCCGGTTTATTTACGAGTTATGATAAATTAGCGGACGATCTTTTAAATTCCGGCACAAAAACTTTCGAAAGAATCTGGCGGTTACCATTCTGGAAAGAATTTAATCCGCTTATCAAAAGTGATATAGCTGATGTTTCTAATCTTGGTCCAAGGTGGGGAGGTGCAATAACAGCGGGAAAATTTCTTGAGCACTTTGTTGATAAAAAAATTCCATGGGCACACCTGGATATTGCCGGTCCATCTATTAAACACGATTATACAAACTACACAAAAAATTATGATACGGGTTTCGGTGTTCGGTTAATTGTTGATTATCTAATGAAAACATAGAAATAGCACACAGGTATAACAGTCGAACAGATCAGTTATTATCAGTTAAATCTGCTTTATCTGTGTGCTATTAAAAATAAATTTTATTAAGTCACAATTCCAATTTTGGGTGTTGTTTTCCATGCACCCCTCGTAAAATCCGGCACCTCTACACTTTTACTTTTATTTGTTGTTGAAATCTCACTCAACTCAATTAAAGAAGACCAAGTTGCAGCATCGTAAACATCCTGATCTAACGGCAATCCGTTTCTTAAGCAGTAAATCAATCTCCAGTCCATAATAAAATCCATTCCGCCATGCCCGCCAACTTCGCGTGCTTTCTCTCCATTTTTTTTAGCAAGCGGATGTTCATACTTTGCCATTACCGATTTATATTCATCATCTTTAAGCCATGAATGCGCATCAGGTTCTAAAGCAATTTTTTGCTGCGGCCATTTCATTGCAATTCCTTTTGTTCCGCTTAAAATGTGAATTCTACTGTAAGGACGCGGACTTGTAGTATCATGCTGAATCATAATCGTTTTACCTTTATTGGTCTTTACCAGTGTAGTATTCATATCGCCTAATATATAGGACTGCTTTACTTCGGGTGAATTCTCTCCGAATTTTTCCTTTGCATATATCGACATCCCAAATTGATTAGACGACATAGAAGTTAAGTAATCGAACTTATCACCACGATTAATATTCATTATTTGTGCAACCGGTCCTATACCGTGTGTTGGATAAAGATTACCTGTATGCTTCGTGCTATACTTTAAGCGCCACATACCCTGATAACCTTTTTCTTTATCAAACTTTAGCCAGCGTAAATCATGAATGTATGCACACTCGGCATGAACAATTTCACCCAACAGTCCCTGTCGTTCCATATTAAGTGTTGCAAGTTCAAAAAAGTCGTAGCAGCAATTTTCCAGCATCATGCAGTGCCGTCTAGTTGATTCAGCAGTATTAACTAATTCCCAACAATCTTTTACAGTTGTTGCCGCCGGTACTTCAATAGCAACATGTTTACCATGTTTCATTGCATAAACTGCATTGGGCACATGTAAATCCCATGGTGTGCATGAATAGACAAGGTCGATATCATCACGTTCACACATTTTCATCCATGCATTTTCACTTCCATAAAATTCCAATGCTTCCGTTCTTCCTTCTTTCTTAACCATTTCCTGAACAGACTTAACCCGTTCCGGAATTAAATCGCATAATGCTTTTATTTCAACGCCTTCAATTTTCATCATTCTACTTACAGCATCGGGTCCGCGCATTCCCAATCCTATAAAACCGATTCTTACTTTATCAAGCGGCTCACAAGCAAGACCAACAACATTCCTGTTTTTTTTCTTCTGCTCAAATATTGAATCGGTTAATTCAATCCTACCATCCTTATTTACTGCAAAAGAAGGAAATGATGATAAACCGATTGCTGCCCCTGATGCAAGGGCAGTTTTAATAAATTTCCTACGAGAACTCTTCATTTTCTTCGTCTATTTATTTTTTGTAAGAAGTCCATCTTTCATTTCAAATAGATTGTCTGCAATTTTTACTAACTCAGGATTATGAGTTACTATTAGAAATGTAAGTTTCAGATTTGTATTTAACTCCCGGAAAAGCTCGTGAATTTTTGAGCTGCTGAATGAATCTAGATTACCAGTCGGTTCATCGGCAAATATAATTGATGGCTTATTAGCAAGAGCTCGTGCAACGGCAACTCTCTGTTGTTCTCCTCCGGAAAGTTCTGATGGTTTATGATGTGCTCTATCGCTCAATCCAACCAGTTCAATAATGTTGTGAGCTTCCTTTTTTGCTTGAGCGAGTGATTTGCCGTTAATCATAATCGGTATTGCAACGTTTTCAAGCGCATCAAATTCAGGCAGCAGATGATGAAATTGAAATACAAATCCGATGTTCTGATTCCGGAACTTCGATAATTTTTCATCGCTAAGCTTAAACAGATCTGTTCCTTTTATCTTAACACTGCCCGAATCCGGGTAATCCAATCCGCTTAGAATATGTAGCAATGTACTTTTGCCGGCACCTGATGCACCAACAATCATTGTAATTTTGTCGGCTTCCAATTCAAATGAAACCCCTTTTATGATATCGAGTTTCTGATTGTTTAAGCGGAAGAATGATTTGTAAATTTCTTTTGCTTCTAATATCATTGAGTTCATTTCTACTCGTATTTAATTGATTCAATAATAACTGCATTAGCCGCTCTTTTAGCAGGATATAATGATGCAATAAACGAAAGGAACAATGCCATTAACCCTACAGCAATTATATCCGAAATCCTGATCTGGACAGGTAATGAATTTATAATATATTTTGTTGGATCAAGCGGATAAAAATTGTATTCAATTTGCAAGTAACAGACTAATAAGCCAATTACTATACCGAGGAAAGTTCCTATAATGCTAACAAGAATTCCTTCCAGCATAAAAATTTTTAAGATCGATTTTCTACTCAGTCCCATCGATCTCATAACGCCGATATCTTTCTTCTTCTCAAGAACCGTCATGGTTAATGATGCAAAAATGTTAAATGTTGCAACGGCAATTATAAGACAGAGTAATATATAAGCAGCCCATCGCTCAATAAGCATTACGCTGAACAGGTCTTTATGAAGATCGTACCAGGTTCTGACTGTAAAATATTCAGATGATATTTTTGATTGTAATTCACTTTTAACTTTATCCGAGTAATTAATATTTTTTAACCGCAGCTCAAATCCGGTAATTTTATTTTGTAAACCGAATAGTCTTTGTCCTGACAATAAAGATGTAAATGAGTAAGCCACATCGTAATCTCTATTATTCGATTCGAATATTCCCGAGATAACAAATTTTTGTGTCCTTGGTATTGAAAGGGAAGTAATGGTTTTTTCAATATTATAAGCAGAGGTAACAAAAATTGTATCTCCTACGCGTGCAGATAGTTTTAATGCTAGTGGAAGTCCAAGAATTATTCTATTTGTGCCGCCGTCATTACTTAGATCAAATTTACCGCTAATTATTTTAGAAGCAACGCCCCAGTTGCTGTTTTCATTCTTATTGGAAATACCTTTCAATGTTACTATCTCAAAAGTCTCTCTATTTGTTAAAACAACCTTTCCTTCTACAAAGGAATAGTATTCATCTACATTCGGAATATTTTTAAGATTTTTTTCTACCGATTCGGTTTTCTCAAATCCCTTTTCATCAGTAACCGAAACTACAACATGCGGATCGAAACTGACTAAGATTGAAGTAACGAGCGACCCGAAGCCATTGAAAACAGATAGTACAATGATAAGAGCCGCAACACCAATAGTTATTCCCGCTGTCGATAAAAATGAAATTATCGTTATAAAATTTAACTTATGCTTCGATCTTATATATCTTTTTGCGATGAAATATTCTAACATATTAATCGAACCTGATTGCTGAAATCGGTTTTATTTTTGAAGCAACTACGGCCGGTATTAGTGATGCAAGCAAGGAAATAATAACCGTAACAGAAGTTACTATTAAATAATTATTCAGTTCTATTGCAACTGGAACGCTTGTAACAAAGTAGACATTTGAAGGTAATGAGATAATATTAAATTTATCCTGAAGTATGCTTAGAGTATAAGCCAAAAGATTGCCGGTAACTACTCCTATTATAGACAGATATAATCCATGGTAAATAAATAGTTTAATAATGTTTTTACGCTTCATACCAAGTGAACGTAATATACCAATTGTATTTGTCCGTTCCAGAACTATCATTAGAAGTGTTCCAATAATATTAAATACTGCAACAAAAATAATTAAGCCGAGGATTATCGGAATCGGTTCTTTCTGAAGTTCCAGCCATGTAAAGATGTTTTGATGAACTCTGAAAATAGTTCTTACATAATAAGGATAACCAAGTTCTTCTTGCAGTTTATCGGCAAGCGAATCAATCTTTGAAATATCAGCAACTTTTATATTATAACCTGATATTTCATCATTCATACCGAAGAGCTTTCTTGCTTCATCAAGGTTAACATAGACAAGCAAGTCGTCGTATTCAGACATTCCGCTTTCAAATATTCCGCTCACATAAAATTGTTCTATCGAAGGGGGATTTTCGAGTGACGGAATTTTATTCTGATGAAGCGAGAAAACAGTAACCCGGTTTCCAGCTTTTGCAAATAATTTTTCGGCAAGTTTTTTGCCGATGTAAATTGTAGGCATCCCTTCAAAATTATTTTGAATGGAACCTTCTTTTAAGAATTTATTGAGTGTTGAAGTAAGGTTTGTATCAGCAAGTCCTGTTATAGTAACACCTTCTGTATAATTCCGGTTTTTAATTATTGCAAGTTTTGAGATGAAAGGTTGAATATTTATAAAGTTATTTCCATAGTTTTTTTCGAAGAATGGAATAACAGTTTCGGGATTCGGGAGATCTCTATTTCCGAAAGAAGAAATTTTAATATGCGAATTTAAGTCAATAATTTTTTCCGAAACGACTTTTTGAAATCCGCCCAGTATAGTAAGAGCAATAATAACTACTGTTACACCAAGTGCAATTCCTAAAGCAGTAATAAATGAGATAGTAGAAATGAAACGCGATTCTTTCTTCGATTTGATATATCTTTTTAGGAGAAAACTTAAAAAGGGCATTTAATATTGGCTATTATTCGTTGTAAAAATAGGAATAAAAAACGTTAAGCGAAATTGAGAGTATAAAATTGACATTTCGAACTCAAAACCATATTTTTTGTTTCCTATTTTTGAACATTTTGTTGTAATTCTTTGAAATATATTGAATTCGGGGCGTAGCGTAGCCCGGCTAGCGCGCCTGGTTTGGGACCAGGAGGTCGCAGGTTCGAATCCTGCCGCCCCGACAATAGTTCTTATTGATGCGCCCATAGCTCAACAGGATAGAGCATCAGCCTTCTAAGCTGAGGGTTAGTGGTTCGAGTCCACTTGGGCGTACAACGCTTATAGAAAACTCAGAAAAATTTAAGCTGAGGGTTAGTGGTTCTGCCGGAGGCATCCCTACAGGAGAGTCCACTTGGGCGTACAGGTTAAATAATGTTTTTTGTTTTAATGGAAGATTTATGGTGACCATAGCTCAGTTTGGTTAGAGCATCTGGTTGTGGCCCAGAAGGTCATGGGTTCAAGTCCCATTGGTCACCCAAAGTTTTATAAGCTGGCCCCATCGTCTAATGGTTAGGACCTCGCCCTTTCACGGCGGTAATAGGGGTTCGAATCCCCTTGGGGTCACTTCTTCTTTCAATTCGTAATGGTCATCATTTTATAGCTGGCCCCATCGTCTAATGGTTAGGACCTCGCCCTTTCACGGCGGTAATAGGGGTTCGAATCCCCTTGGGGTCACTTCTTCAAAAAACTTGATTGAATAATTTGTTTTCTTCATTTTTGTGCCATTCATTATTACAAAAATAACTTGCCATGCACGCTTATAAAAGATTTCTTGCTGAAAAAAATGAATACTATACAGAAAAGAGATATTCTAAAAAAATATTCCCATCATTGTATTTTTATTTAACACATGTATTGAGAATAATTCTTTATAGTAACCGTCAAGCTAAAAAGAAAATTTATGATAGCATTAACTGGGTAAATTCTTCAATAGACATTTTAGAAAGTATAGAAAAAACGGGTATTAAAGTTTCGGTTACAGGAATTGATAATCTTAAAAAAGTAGAAGGCCCAGTAATTTTTGTTTCCAACCATATGAGTATTCTCGAAACATTTTTATTCCCCTCATTTATTCATCAGGTTAAGAAAGTAGTTTATGTAATAAAGAAAGAGTTAACAACGTTTCCTTTATTTGGACCGATTGCATCTGCAAGACATCCTATTGTAGTTGGTAGAGAAAATCCTAAAGAAGATTTAATGACAGTCCTTAATATTGGTAGTGAAAAAATTAAAGATGGTTATTCAATTATTATTTTTCCACAAAGGACAAGAAGCAGAATATTTGACCCGGCAACCTTTAATTCACTCGGAGTAAAGCTTGCTAAAAAAAACAATATACCTGTTATTCCAGTTGCAATAGTTACAGATGCATGGGGAACGGGAAAAATTATTAAAGAATTTGGTAAAATTGATACAACCAAAGAAGTTAATATCGCTTTTGGTAATCCGATGAGCATTGAAGGAAATGGGAATAAACAACATGAAAAATCGGTTGAATTTATTCTTAACAAACTAAAAGAATGGGGAAGAACCGATTTAATACCAAAATAAATTAGAATTCTTTTAACCAGCCTCAATAATTTCTTAACAATTCCTTAACATACCCTTAACATTCTCGTAACATTCAAAATATACATTTGTCTCGGAGAAATTTTTAACAATGGAGAGAGAAATGTACAAGTCAACTAATTTACAATTAGGGTATTATATCTTGTCAAAACTTAAGACCCTTTTATTCCTGATAGTAATATCCACAGGAATTATTTCTGCACAAAGCAAAGGTTCAATTTCCGGAAGAGTAATGGATGCATCGAATAATGAAGTTCTTATCGGTGCTAACATTATTGTAGTCGGGACTAATACAGGTACTTCATCGGATCTTGACGGTTACTACGCAATTAAGGGATTAGAACCCGGTACATATTCAATTAAGTTTTCATTCGTATCATATCAGGCTACTACAGTTCAGAATGTGAAAGTTGAAGCCGGTAAGGATACTAAACTTAATATTCAATTAAAGCCAACCTCAACTGAAATTAACGAAGTAGTTGTAACTGCAGAAGCACTGAAATCAACCGAAGGTGCAATACTTAATATTCAGAAAAATTCTATGAATATTGTTGACGGATTGAGCGCCGAGTTGATAAGCAAAAATAATAGCTCGGATGGAACAGATGTTTTGAAGAGAATGACGGGTGTAACGATATCCGAAGGTAAATATGCATTCATTAGAGGTGTGGGTGATCGTTATAATAATACCATGCTTAATGGTGCTAACCTTCCGAGTACAGACCCGGAGAAAAAAAGTTTTGCTTATGATTTATTTCCCGCAAGTCTTATTGAAAATGTACTAACTTCCAAAACATTTATACCCGATAAACCAGCAGATTTTACAGGTGGATTGGTAGAAATCAATACGATTGAATTTCCCTCAAAATTTATATTTGATATAAGTGCATCTTCTGCATTTAACACACGTTCAACTTTCAAGAATTTTTCGACATATAGCGGTGGCTCTAAGGACTTTATTGGATTTGATGATGGTACAAGGGAAATACCTTCACTTATTCCAGCAAAGAGACTGGATCGGACTTTCTCACCTTCAGAATTGCAGAGTTACGGATTAGCATTCAAGAATAACTGGCAAACTTCATTTTCAAAAGCTCCGGTAAACAGCAGCTTTAAGATAAACCTTGGTAACCAGCTTGCATTAGGGAATGACATTCTTGGTTATATAGGATCCTTAACATACTCAAATTCATTCGAGCTAAAAGAACTTGAACAGGCAAATTATACTTATGAAGGTCCGAGATATCAATATCAAGGGACTAATAGTATTGCAAGTATTGCATGGGGCGCTTTATTCAATCTAAGTTATAAGTCTGGAAGAAATCATAAAATAAGTTTGAAAAATGTATACAACCAGAATGCCGATGACGAAACAACAACTTATGAAGGCTCTTATACTTCCTATTTGCAACATAGAAAAGTAACATCCTTAAAATATGTTTCCAGGTCTCTCTATTCTACGCAGCTCATAGGAAATCACCATTTCAATTTATTAAATGGAATTAATTTCGAATGGAATTTGAGTTATGCAATTTCGAAGCGTGACGAACCGGATGCAAGAAGATATATTTATGCACGCGACTATTTTGATGAGAACGAACCATTAAGATTATTATTGGATCAATCTTTGTTCACAAGATATTTTGGTAACCTTACTGATAATAATTATAGTGCACAATTCAATTTCACAATAAAACCTTTCGAAAATCCAAACTTGCCATCTTTCAAATTAGGTTATTTACTTGATAAGAAAGATAGAGCTTTCAACGCAAGGATCTTCGGATTTAGAAATATTCCCGGTGGTAATTTCCTGGAGGAAGATAAGATACTTCAACAGAGTATTGATAAAATTTTTGCTCCTCAGAATATCAATCCTACTTTTATTGAAATAACGGAAATTACTCAACCGACAGATAGTTATTCAGCAGAACAGAATATAAATGCTGCTTATTTAATGATGGATTTTCAACCGATTGATAAAATTAAAATTGTTACCGGTCTCCGTTATGAAAATTCAGTTCAAAAGCTCAATTCAAAAAGCAGAACCGGTGAACCGATTGATGTAAATGCACAATACAATGATATATTCCCAAGTATAAATATTACCTATCAGCCATCAGAGACAATTAACCTTAGATTTGCAGCAAGCAGAACATTAGCCCGTCCTGAATTTAGAGAAATTGCTCCTTTCACCTACTTTGATTTTGTATCGAATGAACTGGTAATGGGTAATACAAAACTGAAAAGAAGTTTGATCAGCAATTATGATATTAGATTTGAATTTTATCCTGCACCGAAAGAATTAATTTCTATAAGCGGTTTTTATAAAAAGTTTTTAGATCCAATAGAGCAAATTCTTATATCATCTTCTGCACTTGAACCGATCAGGTCTTATGAAAATGCCATGAAAGCTAATAATTACGGAGTTGAGTTTGAAATTCGTAAAGAACTGGAATTCATTTCTCCTTTGTTAAATAATTTTGCTGTTGTTGGCAATTTGAGTCTTATTAAATCGAAAATTGAATTGGAAAATAGAGGATTTCAGATTAGTGAAAGACCTTTGCAAGGTCAAGCAGATTTCATTCTCAACCTCGGAATATATTATGAAGATTATTCTGGCTCCTTATCTGCATCACTTATATATAATAAAGTAGGGGAAAGAATTGCTAAAGTTGGATTTGGAGGATTGGGTGATGTTGTTGAATTACCGCGCGATCAGATTGATTTTAGTTTATCAACAAAAATTTACAGTGGATTATCATTAAAAGTTGCTGCAAGAGATATTCTTGCACAAGACATCAAGTTTATTCAAAAAACCCCGGATGGTGATAAACCGTCCGAAATTGGAAAAAGGGGACAAACATTCTCGGTTGGATTTAGCTATAGTTTGTAAAAAACTGCTGCCTGGAATCCCTGAGAATTAATGGAATTATATTAATTAATTATATGGAGGTAAGATGAAGAAGTTGTACTTAATTCTGTTTGTGTTTATGCTCGCATTTAACACAATATATTCTCAGGATGTGCTTGTATCAGGTGACATTACTACCAATACTACATGGACTTCTGACAAGACATATATGTTGGTTGGAATTGTAAGAGTTCAATCAGGTGCTTCTTTAACAATTCAATCTGGTACAAAGATATATGGACAGAACTCTTCTCAGGGCTCGCTTGTTGTTAAACCAGGCGGTAAGATTTTTGCTGAAGGAACAAGAGAGAATCCAATTATATTTACTAGTGAATTTACAAAACCGGGTGCAACACGTCAGCCCACATATGGAGACTGGGGCGGAATAATTTTATTAGGTAATGCACCAATTAACGTTCCTGGCGGTACTGCTGCAATAGAAGGACCGGGTGATTCATATGGCGGAAATAATCCTGATGATAACAGTGGAGTGATGAGATATGTTAGAATAGAATACCCCGGTATTGCATATTCGCTGAACAACGAAATAAATGGATTAACCTTTGGCGGTGTTGGCAGAGGAACAACAATTGAATACATTCAGGTAAGTTACTCAGGAGATGATTCATTCGAATGGTTTGGTGGAACAGTTAACTGTAAGTATTTGATAGCATACCGTGGATGGGATGATGATTTTGACACAGACTTTGGATACAATGGTAAATTACAATTCTTGCTTAGTATAAGAGACCCTCAGATAGCAGATCAATCCCAATCTAATGGATTTGAATCTGATAATGATGGTTCTGGTTCAACAAACTCACCGAGAACATCACCAACATATTATAACGTAACATTAATAGGACCGGCAGCAACATCAACTTCAAACTACAATGCACTTTATAGAAGAGGGATGCACTTAAGAAGATCATCACAAAACAAAATAAACAATGCATTGATAATGGGCTGGCCAGATGGGATATTAATTGATGGAACAAATACAGTAGCAGATGCAAAGTCCGGAGTAACATTCTTAAAGAACAGTATAATAGCTGGGTCTGTATCAGGACATTTTAAGTCAACCGATGCAGCATTTCAGACAGATATGCCTACATGGTTTACGACAAATAACGGCAGAACATATGCTACTAATGCTGAAGTTTTATTATCTAATCCGTTTAATATTGCTAATCCAAATCCAATGCCGACAATAGGTTCCCCTGTTTTTACTGGTGCAGCAACTCCACCTTCTGATGGATTCTTTGATGCAACTGCTAACTATGTTGGCGCATTTGGATATCGTGACTGGACAGCCGGATGGAGTTCCTTTAATATAGTTGTTCCGGCAAAACCAGCAGAAATTATAGCTGGTGATATAACGACAGACATTACCTTAACCCGCGATAAAGATTACACTTTGGTGGGTATTGTTCGTGTTCAAAATGGTGGTGTATTAAGAATTCAATCTGGTACAAAGATATATGGACAGAACTCTTCTCAGGGCTCGCTTGTTGTTAAACCAGGCGGTAAGATTTTTGCTGAAGGAACAAGAGAGAA
>Ga0207951_100562_pt1 | contig 17786 bp, 19 predicted proteins | sample Subbio12Aug_8Bad_FD_184830 | JGI IMG/M metagenome (GOLD analysis project Ga0207951, IMG submission 184830) | Serpentinite rock and fluid subsurface biosphere microbial communities from McLaughlin Reserve, California, USA - CR12Aug_8Bad (SPAdes) | ecosystem: Environmental > Terrestrial > Deep... | reverse complement strand
CGATGCTTGATTTTCTAAGGTCCTTGCGCTAACTTTTATTATCTAAACTTGGGCCTTCAAATGTTCGCGGCTACTTCAACTCTTCTAACCCAACTTTAGATAACGTACAGCTTTCGATAATCGGTAAACCGCGCTATATCGAACCACCGACCATAGATTCTGGCCGCCTCTTGTTCGCGAGCAATCCTCTGAGCTAATTCACGCGAGATATGCCCGATACGCTCCTGCTGGCCATTAAAAGCTGTATGCTGAGCGTCTGTCTGATTTTCATACTTGCGGATGCTGGCCTCTATTTGTTTAGGATTCAACCCTGAAAGCAACCGTTTGAAAAATCCCGAAGCCTTAGCCTCTGGCAGACGGTCCCGTTCAGACCGCAAGCATTCTACACTGTTGTCTAACTCTAGCCTTAGGCTGTTTAGACGCGTATGCGCTTCTGCCAGCGTCTTCTCGACAACGTGCAGCTCGCTCCTAGCCGCCTTATACCCGCGAGCGCTCTCTAGTTCGATGTCAATGCGTCCCAGCTTATAAAGAAGACTGACGCGCTCTTTGGTCAACACATCGCTTCGCTTAGCAACTATATGGTCCATAATGACGAGTGGATGCACCAGGGACAAGTCTTATTTTTGTGCTACCCCCAGCCGCAGTATCTTGCCCTCCCGGTAGTATTCGCTATGTTTGAACTGCGCCGCAATGCTTGCCATTGCCTAATCGACAGCCGTGTTGGCATGCGAAACTAGTAGTACTCGGTTCCCCGCGTTCACATGCGCCTCGACTAGCTTAGCGATGGTTAGGGTCTTGCCTGTCCTTGATGGACCCCATATGATTTGCAGGCTATGTTGGTACGCCGCGACAATAGCCTGTATTTGCGAGGCATTAGGCAGGCTGGTAGAGTTGTCGTAAAAGGGGTGCTCCTCTGTCACACTAACACGTTGGCCAGCAAACACCTTTTCGCTCATGGCAAACGAATCCAAAAACGCGCCCCGAGCCTCCTCCGTCTTCTTGCGGATGAGGTCGAGTATGGCCCAAAGCTTAACGCGAATGGTGGCGTCAGGGATGCTCTGCCCGAAAGACCGCTCCAGAGCCATATGCACTTCTAAGCCTTGGACCGACACTACTTGCCCTGCTGTCTTTTTGCCAGCCTTTAGGGCAGTGATCTCTTCGCTCAGGGATTGTATGAATTCTGCAAGGTGTTGTGATGCCGCCATGCGTTTGCCTCCCGGTGTCACATAGATTCCCGACAACACCTAACTATGCTGGTAAGTTTATGCCATGCGCTTCACAGATCTGCTTTTGCCTAGAGAGAACCTCGCCGACTCGCAGTGCTTAACCCGAATTCTTCCAGACAAAGGCACACCTCATGGTATTCGCCTTAATTACGACAAATCCTTCCCCCATTGGGAAAAACATATTAAGTTTTGGGCATACAAAGACCAAGGAAATAGTCCGGCCCTGCTGCTGTGTGAGTGCTCACTTTTGATGGGGACCGGACAAAAAGGACTGCAGACTGTGTCAAAAGCCAATTTTGCTCTCAAAAATTTGCTTATAGTAGGTGGAGAGAGTCATAGCTATGAGCGAGTATAGACTTACATCCAAGATAGCTGCTCAAATGCACTAGGCAGCAGGTGAAACGATTTCATACAATCGGACTAGCTTAAGGAGCGGCTACCTGCATAGGGCAGTCGCTCCTTGCTTCTTGCTATATGCCCTCATTCAGGACGATGAACCTCGAGCAACCGCAGGTCGGTCCCGTCGGCATTGATGCGCCAGCGCGCTTCGCCTAGTTCTTGTCGCACTCTTTGCCTGTCATAGGCCTGCTGAAATTGCCGCGAATCTACGCCCAAGCGAGCTATGGTAGTAAACTGCAGTGCGGCTTCGTCTGTTTCCCAAGCAATATTAGTTATCCACGGGTAAAAATCACCTATGGGCGCAACTGGGGCCGGGAACAAATCCGGAGTGAGGTCCTTTCCTGTTACTTGCACCGCGGGCGCGCGACTAACTGTGCCGCCAATATGCAGGTCATGCCACCACTCTCCTGCCAGCCCGAAGGTAAACGCGGGAGAACTTATGGGTTGCTCTGCTCCATAGTAGATAAACCGACCTTGCGGCGACCAGCGCGGCCGCGCGATAGGGCCATGAGTCGCCTGTGTCACCGAAACAATCACAGGCGTTTGTGTAGCTAGGTCCACGAAACCTACGGAAACGTGCTGGGCGCCTAAACTGTCCCGGGGTGCCACCGGTGCATCGCGAGGGACATTAGCCAGCACAAGTCCCAGCCGAGTGCCACTCGGCGATAAACCAAAGATCCCCACCGGAGGTGAACCTTGTAACTGGGAATCGCCCAGCAGAACATCCCCGCTGCGCAGGTCGACTACCCAAACATTGTGTGTATCTGCCTGCTGTTGCTGTTCCAACATAGCGACATAGGGAAAAAATACATCGTACACCTTCAGTACCCGGTTCTCGTAAGTGAGCGCATTTAGCGGCAAACTTGTCAGGGGGTGGGGCTGGCGTGCCACCCAAGCCACAACATCCTGAAGACTGACATGTGTTCGCAAATCTGACGCCGCAGCACGCGCCAGACTACGCTGTAGTGTGTCGACCCAGATGGTTGACCCCAAACCATAATCGTCCATTGCCAGTAGCGAGGCATCACGGTCAGCGACCAAGCGCAGAAAGCTGCGCAGTTCTGCCTCGAGCCCAATATCATCGGTCGCAGCAATCAGCCGCAGGGCTACCTCCACACCGGCAACATCGGCTGCTCTCAGCACAGCGACATCAAAATGCGGCAGAGTACCTGCCAAGTATCGGTCGGCATTATAGTTTGCGACCCTGCCCTCGACATTTAGCCACGAGAGCGCGAGCATGATAGCTACTCCCGTCGCTACTGCCACGCGCATTTTCGAGAACCTTGCCCTGTCGCCTACGACTAGGCAAGCGAAGACCACTGCTAGGAATAGCAATATCGCCGCCGGTTTCACCCGCATCATGGTTAGACCAAATTGGTCTATATAGAGCCAGAGCTTGCTCAGGGCAGTAGCTACGAGCACCAAGGTGAGAGCAGGAAGCAGACTAAGTAACGCCCTAGCGGCTTTGCTGGTAACCTTGCTCATGTCAGCTGTAAAATGCACACCGAGGATGAGCGCGAGATTGATTAGGGCGACCGCGCACAGTTCGAAGAACCCCTGACGGGCAAATTCGGCATAGGAGGCCCAACCTTGTGGCAATTGCCCGAAAAATGCCGCAAAGAAATATGGCAACTGGGTGAGGATAAAGGTCGCGTATAGCAGGTTCACGATGCTCAAAAGTGCGACAGCGGTCGCAACGGGCATCACACGATACTGCATGGCTGCATCTACGCCTTTACCTGCTGTTTTCCCTCGCCGCCCTCTGCCTCGGTAAGCATTGCCCACAAGCAGGGCAAAGATATAGGCTGCGGTTGGGATGGTAAGGAATAGTTGCGCCCACAAAAACCCGGAAATCTCTAGGTCAAAATCAAACCGTGACAACCATTGGTTAATGACGCTAAAACCACCCGCGTCAGCAGCCATGAGCAGCGGAAGCACTAGAGCTGCCACCAATACTCCCAGACCAATCCCGACTACAACGGGAAATATGCGCTGCCCCGCCTTAAGCCGAGGGGCCGGTATGCTCAATAATGCAGCCAATTGCAGTCCTAGTCCTGTCAAGGGAACCACGAGTACGCCGCCCAAGAAGTCACGTATGCTCCAGTCGCTCGTCCCACCGGTTACGGTGTTGTTGCTCGCGATGACCACCCAGTAGGTCGCCGCACCAAACAAAAAGATGAAGCGCCACGGTGATATGCTGGGCGCACTCCACACGGCAAACGAAAGGGCTGTGGCCAACACAACCCCTAACCACAGCTTGGCTTCGCGGCTCTGCTTGATGCCGCTATGGCGAAAATAGACGCTGACCACCAGAACGTAGACCAGCGCAAAGGCGGTCACACCAGAACCCTGAAAGCCAGCCAAAATGACGATCATCAGCCAGCGCCAAAACAGGAAGCCCACCACAATGGCGATTAACGCCAACCACTGTTCAGGTTTGCCGAAGGCAATCTTAGCCATTCTAAGGGACTGGTCGCGCTCATGTGCCATTTCGCAATCAGTCATCATCTGTCATCATCCTCCTTTGCGCTTCTTGTACATTCCAAGATATCTCCCGGATGGCAGTATAGGGCTTTGCATATAGCCTCTAGGGTCGAAAACCTGATTGCCTTAGCCTTGCCTGCATTATAGCACCTTATTTATTGGTTAACAATAGTTTTTTATCGATAAACAACAAATATAGCGCTTGCCTACGATAGTACATGAACTGTCTTTGAGTTGTAGCCACAAGGCACTGACTTGTGGAGATTTTTCTGCGTGTGGGAGCATCCTTGCAGTTACACGGAGGACAACTAGGCTTTTACTAAGAGGAGACCTTCTCAACCCGGCCTTGCCAAAGGGTACAGGGCAGGAAAACGATCTCAGCTACGGCGAACGCCTCCACAACGCCGCTCTCGACGTCATGGAGGCGCTCTTTGTCCCGCACTACAAACGGTATTCCGTCTCCCGCCAGCTGACTAACAAGGTGATGGTTATACCGGGCACGCATTCGCCATGACTGCGGAGAGCTGCTAAGACAAAAGGGATAGTTCTTTTTGTCCCTGCTTCCGTGCTACCGTCCCCGGCGTAGCGCGAAATTGGCTCGCGCGGCGGCAATTTCGCCCTCCGCGTGTTCGCGCCCTGCCCAGCCGTGTACCGTGACAACCTTGTTCTCGAGTTGCTTATACTGCGAAAAGAAGTGCTCGAATTCCTTTTTTAAGTGCGACGCCATATGCTCAATCTCCGACATGTCGGCGAAGCGTGGGTCGCTAACGGGCACCGCGATAATCTTGACGTCGTTCCCCTTCTCATCTGACATCAAGAAGGAGCCGATTACCCGCGCGCGAATCACACACCCGGGGAAAGTAGGGTTGGCCATCAGCACAATAATGTCCATGGGGTCGCCGTCATCGGCGAGGGTTTCCGGAATAAACCCGTAGTCTGCCGGATAATGCATGGGCGAAAATAGAGCCCGGTCAAGAAAGAACAGCTTTCTCTCTTGGTCATACTCGTACTTATTGGAACTGCCCTTAGGTATTTCGATAAAGGCCTCGACTGTTGACGTCATGGGAGCACCTCGTTTTCATTCTGTTTGCCTGAGCCTGATTCGGCACTCACTTACCTGAGGGCAAGACTTTCCCTTATCATCCACATGGACAAAATTGGCCTCGGCACCGGTGCAAGCATAGCCGCCATCCAGCAACGGTTGTGATTGTTTTTCCATAAAGCTTTTGACCGACTTAAAGATCATGTGGTCCTGCAAGGGTTACGCGACTTTAGATTCGGCGACCGCCATCACGAACACCGCCGACACCACACACAGCGCGCCGAGGAAGGCGAAAGCTGCACCGTAGTTTGTGCCGGTATGGTCCAAAATCATGCCCGTAGCCACAGGACCCACTAGGCCCGACACAAAGCCAAAGGACGTAAATACCAAGCCAAAGATTACGCCAAAATGCTTTAGCCCAAAGCACTCGGCTATAAGCGGCGCGGAGCAGGCAAACAGCGTCCCGTAGCCAAATCCCACGGCGGCGGCGAGCAGCATAATGATGCCAAGCGAGCTGGTATGCGGCAATACAAAGTAGGCAGCCCCGGCCAGAACAAAGCTAAGGGCTAAGGTTTGTTTGCGGCCCAGTTTATCCGACACGACACCGGAGACGAGGCGGCTAAGCCCATTAGTTAAATTGAAGCTCGCTAAGATGCCGGAGGCCGCTGCGAATCCAAAACCTAGGTGCAGGCCAAAGCGTACAGATTGGGTTACCATGGTAATGCCCGCGGCGCCCATCAGCGCCCACACCACCCACAGCAGCCAAAAGTTGCGCGTGCGCACGGCTGCGGCGGGAGTGAGCGCACCGTTTTTTGCATCGGCCTTGGTGACCTGCGGCAGAGTTACTGGCTGCGGCAAGACAATCAACTGCGAGCCGAGGAGGCCGAGAACCAGTGTTAGGGAGGCCGCGGCTAGGGCCATAAATTCTACACCGTAGCTATCGAGCCACAAGCGGTAAAGAGGCACCATAATGGCGGCGGCAATGCCGAAAGTCATGTTGACAATGCCGGATACTGTGCCTTTTATATGCGGGAACCACTGCTGCACCACATTGATGCCGGGGGAATAAACAAAACAGCTGGCGGCACCAATTAAGAAGGCCCACGCGTAAATCATCCACACACTGTCTACTATGGCCGTCATCGCCGCCGCTGCCGCTGCCAGCACCGTGCCCACCAAGATTAGTCTCTTGGCGCCGTACCGCGCGGTCCACTTACCCACGAAAAACATAAAAATCCCAATCGCGGCGAGGAGAAAAAACATCACTAAACTGAGGGCCCCGGAACTTATACCTAATTCCCGGCCCCACACCGGCGACATCAGCCCAGGCAGACCAAACACTAGGGACCCATGAAAAAAGATGCCTAGCGATGCGCCTACTAGGGTACGAAATCCGTTGGACTTAACTTCCATACTTACCCACCTTCACTTGAGCAGCGGCGCCTACGCCCGCTATTGCTGTACCGTCACAGCCGGGGAAGGGAATGCCTAGCACTTGGGCCATCGTTGGGGCAAGGTCCACCATATGCAGAGGCCCCAGAACCCCCCGCCGGGTAACCGCAGGCCCTGCGCCAATAAACACGCAGGTGTAATTCGGTTTATCGAGCGAATAGCCGTGGTTAGCGAACTTCCCTACTGTGGGGGGTATTTCTAGTATCGCAGGCTCATCAAATGCCTCCTCGAACGTGACCCCAGTCTTAGCCTCGACAGCCGCAGCTATGCCGCTCCCGACGCGGAGCGCGGCTAGGCACTCGCCCGTCAACACGCGCTCAATACCCCACTTGCTTGCCGCGGAAGCCGCTTCAAGTGCTGCAATCGCCAGCGCGCGCGTATCGACATCACCATCTTTCACATAAAGATAAGCGCTGCCGCCGTTACACTGCAGGTAGGCTCGCCACTCGGTGGAGCCACTCTCTTGCCCTTGTAACCCCGCCTCGCGCAGCAATATGTTTGGCCTGACGCGGGTGTTGACGTCAAGCTGCCCGTGGTCGCCAACAACTAAGAAGGTTGTTTCAGCGTAGGTTCCGGCAGCTTTTGTCGCCGCGATAATCTCCGCTAAACGCCTGTCCATGCGCTCGAGCGCAGCCTTTGCTTCCCCGCTCTTGGTTCCGTAATAATGCTTCCTGTCGTCAAGGTCGATGAGGTGAACCATAGTCAGGTGCGGGCGGCGCGTCTTGATGGTATGCACGGCGCAGGCAGTGGTAAAGTCGTCAAGATAAGGCTGCCCGATACCTTGCCTAATGTGGCGAAAGCGCAGCTCTAGTTCCATGCAGTACAGAGTGCTCCCGTTACGCAGTACTTTCAGGGCTTGGTTTTCCCCCTTTAGCGCCACGATTTCCGGCAGGTTATAGTGTATTTTTGCTCTGCCGGTGGTCGGCCACAAGAAGGCGGCGGTAGTCAGCCCATGAATACGTGCCACATCGTAAATGGGTTGCGCGCGCAAGTCCCGGCGGTACCAGTACCACTGTTTCTCTTTCTCCGGTACAAAAGGCTGTAGCGGGTGATTATGCAGGATGCCGTGGTTTTCAGGAAACATGCCCGTGACCATAGTGGCATGCACGGCATACGTCACTGTGGGGAAAACGCTACTGAGCTGATTACTGTAGGCCCCGCTCTCTATCAACGACTTAAACGTCGGTAAGGTTAATACATCGTTCCAGTTGTCTACCGAAAGCGCGTCAACCGAAACAACAACTAGGCGACGAGTCATGCTGCCACCTTGGGCACGGGCGGTGCCGTTCTAACCACCCGTTCCGACAGCCACAAGAATATCGCTCCCATTGTAAATTGAAACACAACGCTCAGCACGCCAAAGCGAGGATTGCCCGTTGTTTGGGTGAGAAAGGCAAACATCATGGGCCCTAAGATGGCAGCAAAACGAGAAAATATATCGTACATGCCAAAAAACTCGTTAAACTTCTGTTTGGGAATCATCTTGCCGAAGTGGGAGCGAGAAATTGCCTGTATCCCACCTTGGGCGGTAGCGACCAACAGCGCTATGGCCCAAAACTCGGCCGCTGTAGTCATACGGAAACCGAGCACGCTGATGACCATGTAAATAGCAATCCCCGCGAAAAGCATGGTGGCGCTGCCAAACCTTTCGGCTAGGCGTCCGAAAATAATGGCGCAGGGGAAGGCGACAATTTGAATGACCACCAATGCCGCCATCATGGTAGTCGTGCCGATGCCCACGCTCGCCCCGTAGATGGTAGCCATACGGATGATAGTACCCACCCCGTCAATGTAAAAGAAGTAGGCCACCAAGAACAAAAACACGCGTCGGTAGGACTGCACATTGCGCAGAGTCGTACTTACGCGCCTAAAGCTTGCGGCTAAAAGCCCTTGCTCGTGCTCGAGATAGTGCTTTTGTTTGACGTGCGTGAGCATGGGTATAGAGAAAAAGGCCCACCAACCCGCGGTAATTACAAACGACAGTCGCGTCGCCACGACACGCGGTATGCCTATATGCTCGCCAAACATAATCAGCGCGATGCTCCCAATAAAGGGGATGGTACTGCCCCCAATATAACCCATGGCAAAGCCATAGCTAGAGACTTTATCCATGCGCTCCGGTGTAGTGACATCGACAAGGGAGGCGTCATAAAAAATGGTGGCACCTGCGAAGCCCACTGCAGTGATAATGGAGATGCCAAGAATCACTTGCCAGCCGGTGAAGAAAGCGAGAGCGGCGGTGGAGACGACGCCGATGGCCAAAAACACCCGGAGCAAGCGCATCTTCATGCCTTTATAGTCACCCAGTGCGCCGAGTAAAGGTGCGAACAGAGCGACAATCAGTGACGCCGCCGCTATGGCATACCCCCAGTAAACACTAGACATGGCTCCGCTGATGCCGGCTGCGGCGGTGAGCGACGTAAAGTAAATGGGAAGCACCGCAGCGGTCACTACCGAGGAGTAAACGGAATTAGCCCAGTCGTACATCATCCAACTGCGTTCCTCAAGCGAAAATCCCTTGAGCATATTTAACACCTTCTTTCACTTCACATGGCTTTATCTTACACCATTAGCGATAACCACACCGATGGCCAAGTGTTAATACTATGTAATAATTTCGTGAATTAATTTTGATCGACAACCTTGAGCTTTCCTGCTTGGATAGCATATTGCCAATGCAGTTTGCGCTCGCCCACGGCAAACCTGACGCCGATAAGGTGTTCTTCGACATCTTTGTTCTTCTCCACGGCCACACTGACCACGCGCCCCAGCCCAAAGTCGTTATGGCGGATATTCATCCCCACTGTTGGGGTTAAAACCGTGCTAGGCTCTGCACTAGCCTTTGCTTCGCAGGATGCTCCTTCCATCACGAAGCGTGACCGCACTACTTCGCGCCCCCTAAGTTTCTTTGGGGAAACTATGCATAGTCGGTCTCGTGCCCGTGTGCACCCAACGTAAAAAAGACGCCTTTCCTCTTCAAACTGTTCGCCCTGCACAGCTAGTGCGTGCGGTAGTAACCCCTCGATGGCCCCTATTATCCACACGGCATCAAATTCTAGCCCTTTCGCGGAATGTAACGTCATGAGGTTTAGGTTGCCCGGCACTGCGCCCTCACTACGGGCCTGCGCTAAGATTCTGTCCATACTAGCAGCATGTTGCAGGTAATCCGCTGTCGAGCTAAATACTTCCATTTCTGCCCGCAGGTCTTCACATATATCAACAAACTCGCTCCGCGCTAAGCCCCGGCGGGCCGCATATTCCTGCAAATAATGCCGAAAACCCATATCGTCCATGTAGTAATCTAGTGCGGCAGCCGGCGCTAAGCGACTGGCGCGCTGCACCCTCAGCTCAAACTTGGAGACCATCTCGGGCGTCGCGAACCCTGCCGCGCTTTGCCACAGACCTCGTGCTCCGGAAAGTCGCTTCAGTTGGGCACACTGTTCAACCGTCAACTTTAGCTGACGGCGGGCCAACAACAAGAACGGCTCAACCTGCACTCTATCAACGGTAAGCGCAAAAAAGGCCAGTAGTTCCCTGACAACCCAATGTTCTTCTAAGAAGCGCTCTTTGTCCCGCACTACAAACGGTATTCCGGCGCCCGCCAGCTTACTAATTAGGTGATGGTTATACCGGTTAACGCGGTATAACACTGCCATATCTTCTAACGCAGTTCCAGCCTGACTTTGGCCTAGGACCATAGTGACCACGCTGGCCGCCTCGGCGCACCGCGCGTATCCCCACCTCGTGACGCAACTTGTTACGCGCTATAACCTTATTCGCATAACCAACGATGGCTTTGCTGGAGCGGTAGTTTGCCAACAGCTCCACGCGTTTTGCGCCCGGGAAATACCGCTCGAATTCGAGCAGGTACTCGGGCCTAGCCGCACGCCAGCCATAAATTGCTTGATCGACATCGCCAACAACGCAGATATTGCCATGCGCAGGCATTATCATCCGCAGGACTTCAAATTGAGCATAATTAGTGTCCTGGAACTCGTCGACGAGAATATGGCTGGCTTGGCTTTGCATTAGACGTACCGCCTGCCCATTGCGACAGAGCAATTCGTGGGTCAAGCTCAGCATGTCGTCAAAATCTATAGCCATAACCTCGGTCTTAGCTGCCTCGTAATACTCCCACACCCCGCGTAGCAAGTGTTGCTGGGCAGGAACATCGCCAATAGACACGAGATTGTTCTTGTGCCAACTCACACCGCGCTGCAACTCGTCTAACAAGTCATCGCGCACGTCTTCGCCATGCCTTACCGCCCGCCACTGCGCTTCATCAAGCCGGTCTTCCGGATTACCCTGTTTTCTGCTGCCCTGTCCCACTGTACCACCTGCCCACATCACGCTACTCAACTTCTGTTAAAAACTACGCACCCGCCGATTTCAAGTTCAGTCTCTCCGCAAAACCCCGCGCTTTGCCACCTTTTGCTCGCGCATTACCTCAGGGGCAGTCTCTTTTGTTGGCACTGCTCGGCCAGAGCGGTCGGCATGTGCGCCGATGTAGCCTATTACCCCAAGGGGTTTGCCTCCCTGTAACATCAAGTCGCGTCGTAGAGCAGGCACTTTGCCTTGGCTCTAGAATTTAGGCAATAGGCACAATGGGCGGAAGGCCATGATAATCTAACGCGATGGTGTAGATTTTTTCTCCATCCTCAATCTCGCCGGTGAATGTAAAACCAAGTTTTATGTAAAACTCCTCGGGTGAGCCCTCACCGGGAACGCAGCTCAGCTTAAGCACCGTGGCGTCAGGCTGTGTGCGCACGTGGTCTAGGATAAGACGCATGGCTTCTTTGCCGTAGCCCTTGCCATGATGCGCTTGGTCAATCATAAAGCGCCAGAGGAAGTACTCCCCTTTATCCGGCTGTTGGTGCAGCATCACAAACCCGACGGGGGTATCGCTGCAATATATTGCTCTAAACCATGCTTCCTTGCAGAAATAGGCCTCCGCAATGGATACGGCGTTTGGTGCGACGAAATTCTCTTGGGCTTTAGTAGTCGTTAGGTCACAGATGTCGCGGACCGTGTCTGCCGTAATCTCGCGCAGCGCGAGCCTACTAGTGATAGTCATGGCTACACCCCTTCCTAAATGGCATTTGCATATTTCGCGATAGATGGTGATGGTCCCTGCAAATCTCACTTCTATGTTGTCTTCCACCTCCAGTGTGGTAAATGTTTCCTCACCAAAGATGTTGTGTTACAGCCTTCCCTCCGCAGACATTATCCTGCTCCTTAGTGTACTGCCGTAATCCGACTCAAAAGGGGCGTCAAGGTCTCTCACGTTCACAGTGCGTGTTGTGTGTAGCCCGCCACGGTCTTCGACCCCGGGGAAGTGCTCTAGCACTCGGCTTTGCGGACTAGGAACTGTTGCCTGCTACGTGTCCCACCGTATCGGCCTTCCCGGTTAGGTTTACGGGGCTCAATGCCTTTAACTTTCGCTTGCGGTTCGCTACCTTCCCTGCCTACGCCTTATCGTGTAGTCTTCACAACTTCCCTCCCGGCGCTTCGTGACGCGCGGGACAGGCCCTTTTGTCCGCTATGCCGCATCAGCGTGTCGCAATCCTCCGTCCCTTAGTGCTAGCAGGAAACCTCATTCTCTGCGAAGAATTACATGGAAGCGGTCATCTGCTGCACGTGGCAGAAGTAACCACTCACCATGGCGACTTTACCGCCTGCGCTGCAAGGCGATTTCGCATCGTCACAAGTTAGGAGAGATCAACATTGCGTCAGCGGATGCCCCGTCTCGCGTTTGTATCGGGACTAGGATTTGCCACTATCTTCGGGCTCTCGTTCATTTTTGCCAAAGAGGTCATCGAAACAGTTGACCCACTCGCTTTACTGGCCATGCGCTTTAGTCTAGCCGCAGGCGTAGTGACCGTTTTGCATCTAATCGGGTTGTTCCCCTTGACCTTGCGTGGCAAGAACATACGATCGCTACTGTTGTTAGCTGCCTTTCAGCCTGTGGGATACTTCCTGTTTGAGATTTTTGGTCTATCCCTTACGCACACGTCGCAAGCCGGGATGATGATCGCCCTAATCCCCATCGTAGTAGCGATTATGAGTAGGACCTTGCTCGGGGAGCACATCGCCCTCCTGCAAGGCGCAAGCATATCGGTGTCAGTTTCCGGTGTGCTACTTATTGCCATTAACGACGCGGCGAGAATCGGCCAAGGGAACGCACTTGGATTAGCCTTGCTTTTTATGGCCGTCTGCTCCGCTGCCAGTTTTAACATCATTTCTCGGCAGGTATCGAGTGAATTCTCGCCTTTTGATAGTACCTTTGTGATGATGTGGACGGGCGCCGTTAGTTTTTCGCTGCTAGCACTTCTTACCGGAGGGGTGGCGTCGCTTACAGCAAGCTTTGCAGCCGTAGCCTCATCGCCACAACTCATCGGAGCTATGCTGTATTTGGGAATCTTGTCGTCTGTGGTAGCTTTCTTCCTCGTCAACTACACCCTTTCGCGCCTGCCTGCCACACAGTCAGCCATCTTCGCTAATGTCGGTACAATTGTGGCTGTTGCTGCCGGCGTTCTCTTGCGCAACGAGCCATTTCATTGGTACAGCGGAATGGGCACTGCCATGATTATACTAGGCGTCTGGGGTGCTAATTGGTTTGCAGCGCGTCCCTCGCTTTCTACTTCTGACAGTACGACAGTTCGCTAAGCCCCGAGCATGTTCTTTTCTCTACGGTTGCACGAGCGCGAATGTCACCGTTGATCACATAGGCACCTAAAACCCCAAGAGATTGTAACGTGTTGGCGTCCAAAGAGAATGCACCAAGGATCTCGCGCTGCGATTTGCTGACCTCTGACACGATATCCCGGATCTTACCCTGATAGTGAATCCGGATCAGCGACTCCACCTCCCCCAACAAAAGCCTAGACGAATAAGGCCCCGACACTGAGTGTTGCCTGATTGTTTTATGAATCTGGCTAAGAAGAATCAGCGCAATGAATTGGATGCGTAGACGCTTAATGGTGCCTGCAGAGCCTTCTTGGTGGAAATAGACCCTTAATTTGCTAAGAACGACACTCTGCTAGTTTGTCGGCGACACCGCCTGGGCTCATCTCGACATTACTACGCATCGGCCGACTCCAAGACCAGTCTCTCCACAAAAGCCCCGCGCTTTGCCGCCTTTTGCTCGCGGGTGTCCTCAAGCTGTTCCCAAGTGGAACCTTGTAAGGCGAGGATGGCCCTTATGACTTCCACTATGTCTGCGAGTTCTTCGATCGAGGGCGACTCTTGGTACTCGGCTACTTCTTCGGCGAGCTTGGCCTCGAGCAAGGACAGAAATTCCGCAGGGGAAGCCTGCCGGACAATGCACTCCTTGCCGCTAGCGCGAATGATGTCTGTGATGCGGTCACGCACAGCTTTGTTGTAGTTGATAGTCCGCATATATGCACCCCTTTTAGTAATGGCGGCGGAAGTAGTCCGCCGTTTTGTATTGTAGAACATCAACTACGTGTTGCGCCATAAGAGGCGACAGATGGGGCGCGACGGCAGGGACAATACTAAACTCTCGCCTGTCCTTGTCATACGCAAAGAACCCATTGCGCCCCTGAGAAAGAAAGTGGACGGGATTTTCTTCGGCTAACTTCATATAGTTTCCAAGTGACCAAGTGCGCCATGCCGCATGACGCTTGTCCTGTAAATCTACTTGGTGCTTAGTGGTGGCGTAAAAGTCCCTAAAACTTTGCCCAATGGCTTCTAATGAAACCCGGGGTACGATGGTGTCGCCTACCAAGAAGGCCTGAATCGTCGGCACCTTGTACGACTTGCTCATGGCGGTGCGTTCCATCTCGCGCAGGAACTTTTCGGCCGGAGTTCCCAGCCAACTCTTTTCTTCGTCGGTGAGGTCACCCGTCTCCTCAAGAAAGCGCAGCCAACTATCGTAGCGTTGATAATATAGTCTAAATGGCAATCCGCCTTGGAGGTTGGTCTCCTCGCGCGTAGGTCTGCGTCCAAGCCGCTTAGTCAAATCGCGATACTCCGCGACCAATTGCACTTTTATCGGTTCGCGCTGCTCGAGACGCTTAAAAAGATCAACCAGTCGAAAGTCGATATTGGCGGTGCACCCATCGGGTAGTGGGATGTCGTCCGCACTGACTCCACCTCTCGCCGTTTCATAGCTTATGTCGCCGGACAGGAAGCTCGGCTTGAAGTGCGCTTTGCGGTAATTGCCGATGAAATCGAGCACGAGGAGGTACTCTTTCCCCTCTACTTTGCGCAGACCGCGTCCGAGCTGCTGCATAAAGATTGTGTAGGATTCGGTCGGTCGCAAAAAAATGACCACATCAACAGCGGGGATGTCTACCCCTTCATTAAACATATCCACCGAAAAAATGACTTCTATTTTCTTTTCTTTGAGACCATTAATGGCTTCACTTCGATTTTGGCTGTAGGATGAAGTGCCTGTGCTGACGACGCACGCTGCTTTCACACCTTGTTGGTTAAAGTATGTCGCCATATACTCTGCATGCTTCACGCTCGCGCAGAATCCTAATGCGCGACTCCGGCGATAGCGCGTGTAGTTCTCAAACACTAGCTGCGCCCTCTCTAGTCTGGATAGGCTATCCTCGAGCTGGGCGACATCGTATTTGCCGTTTTGATACTCGATTTGCTCGTAATCAGTAGAATCGAAAATCCCGTAATACCTAAATGGCACAAGCCAATCGCGATTTATGGCCCCCTTGAGCGAAACTTCATAGGCAACGTTATGCTCGCATAGCGTGTAGATGTCTTTGTTATCCATGCGATCAGGTGTAGCAGTCAGGCCGAGTAGAAACTTTGGCTTAAAGTAGCTAAAAAGGTTCTGGTAGCTGTTAGCAGCGGCATGGTGAAACTCGTCTACCACCATGTAATCAAAATCCGTCGGATTAAAGTATGACGCATTAAGGTACTCGGCGCGTCCGAGCGTTTGAACTGATGCAAAAATCAATGATTGATCGGTGTCTTTGCTGGTACCCATAAACAAGCCCGTCGTTGCCGCTGGTCTCACCGCCCTAAAGCTCGCCTCAGCTTGCCTCAAGATTTCTTCGCGGTGGGCGACAAACAACACCCGTGAAAAACCGAGTGAATCGAACGCTGCTAGATAAGTCTTGCCCACACCTGTTGCAGCAATGACTAACGCTTTGTCAAATCCGTCTTCACGAGTTCGCTCCAGCTCGTAGAGCGCTTCGATTTGTGCGCCGCGCGGCTCTACAATGGGGAGCACCGTGTAATTGTCTGAATCTGGGTCGTCAAGCAAGTACAGTTGCTTGGGTTTGCGCCAGTGCTTAGCATAATTGCGCAACGCGGTGTCGTCAGCTAAGACAGCGCTATTCTTAATCACCTGATAAACACGCTCGAACTCGGCATACGCAGCTTGGTCCACCGACCTACGCAAACCGTAGTTCCACTCTATTCCGGTAGTGAGCGCCGCTTGGGAAATATTTGACGAACCGACGAAAACCGTAGCATCTCTGGATTGCTCAAAAAAATACGCCTTCAGATGAAAGCTCTTGCGCCTGTCGTCATATAGACGAAGCTTTAATCTATCGCCAAGTTTGTGCCGCAACAAGTAAAGCGCACTCGGCTCGGTCACATTCATGTAGGTACCTGTAATTATTTCTATCGGGATTTTGCGGTCTGCGGCGCGCAAGAGTGGCTCCAGCAAAGTCTTTACACCGGACTCGCGCACGAAAGACACGGCAAATCTAATGGCCGTGCTTTGTTGGCACTGCTCTGCCAGAGCGGTCGACATGCGTTGGGCTGTGTTAGTAACTGCCGGCATCTAGCACCTCTCTCATGCTCGACCTTGTATTACGTAGATTCCGCACCCCGGTGCTGGTTCCTGCACTTTTCTTACCGAGATGACCATCACTGCCACCTTGGCCCGGCACCGTGGTGACGTTTGAGACGGTGGATGCATTTGGCGGGCAGGTACGTGAACCCGACCAGCCTTTAGCTGCGCTTGACTGGAGCCGCGTTAATCCGGCGACGGGTCCGCTGTATATCGAGGAGGCGGAGCCGGGAGATATGCTGACGGTTGAGATACTGAACATCGATATCGCTCTGCAAGGAGTTATGGCGGCGATACCGGGTGCGGGGCTTTTTGGCGACAGAGTGAGCGTGGCCGAGGTGAAGCTCGTGCCCTTGCGGGACGGCTTTGCGCATTTCAGTGAGCATTTCCATGTGCCGCTTAAGCCGATGATTGGGGTTATTGGGGTGGCTCCGGCTGGAGAAGGCGAAGGGTGCGGTGTGCCGGGCGCATTGCTGACGATAGGTGACCTCCATGCGGTGATGGGCGACGGCGAGGTCATGGTAACGGGAGTTGAGTGCAGCGGCGAGGTCACAGTGCGGGTGGATGTGGTGAAAGGCGTGAGCATAGCCAATCCCCGCCATGCCGACGCCGAGCGCTTTTACACCATTGCCTCACATGAGGACTTGGATGTGGCGGTACGCATGGCCGCCAACGATATGTTAGACATCGTGATGGATAAGCTAAAGCTCTCGCTAAACGAGGCCGGCATGCTGCTCAGCGTCTTAGGCCATGCGGAAATATGCCAAGTGGTAGACCCCAAGGTGACGGCACGCTTCTCGATGCCGAAGCATTTTTCTCCTAGGAGCTAAAGCGCGATGGTGTAATCTAGCGCAGAGCGGGCCCACAAGTGGTAGGCGTGTCCAACACCCCTTTCGTGCATCGCACGTGCCTATTTCGCGATAGAGAGCGATGTTCCCTGCCTGCCCAACGCCTAGGACTAAGCAAGCTAAAGCCACCCCAAGTACTCGAGGTGGCTTTAATTTCGCTTAAAGGGCGCGCGTGCACGGCTACCACCGGACAAAAGGGAAAGGGACTGTCCTTTTTGTCCTTAATCGAACGGAGGAAACCTATGATCAATTTTGCAAAAGCAACCGCCGCCGATGCGCTTAGGCTCTGTGACGTTGCCACTCTATCATTCGATGACGATGCACGCCGCTTCTTCGCCCTAGAAACAGGGGGCCCCCCTCGGTACAACGAGTTACAGTATCACGTGGAGCTGGCCGACTCTCGAGCGTATGCCAAGCCACATAATTACCGAAAGTGCCGTAAAGCCCCTTGCTTCAGCTATGGGGATATAAGGCACAACCTATTGGAAAACTCGATGTTTTTCAATAGGTTTAAATCTTTTGATTGTATAATATAGAAATATGTAGCATAA
>Ga0207951_100561_pt1 | contig 17791 bp, 17 predicted proteins | sample Subbio12Aug_8Bad_FD_184830 | JGI IMG/M metagenome (GOLD analysis project Ga0207951, IMG submission 184830) | Serpentinite rock and fluid subsurface biosphere microbial communities from McLaughlin Reserve, California, USA - CR12Aug_8Bad (SPAdes) | ecosystem: Environmental > Terrestrial > Deep... | reverse complement strand
TGGGCATTGGCGCGCGCCTGTTCCACGGCCTTCCTGCTGGCGTCGACATGGACGACGCGCGCGCCCGCCCGGGCCGCCACGAGCGAGGCGACCCCGGTGTAGCCGAACAGGTTCAGCACGTCGGCATCGCGGGAAACAGCGGCGAGCGCATCCCAGTGGGGCGCCATGTCGGGAAAGAAACCGAGGTGGCGAAAGGGGGTGCATTGCGCATGCAGCTGCACACCGGCCTGGGTAATGGGCCAGCTCGGCGGGACGGATTCCGAAAGGCGCCAGCGGCCCCCGCCCTCTTCATCGGGCCCTCCGACGAACTCGCCGTCGGCCGCCCAGTCGGGCCCGGCGGGCGACCACATGGCCTGCGGTTCGGGCCGGATGAAGCGCCAGGGCCCGCAGCGTTCCAGTTTGCGGCCGCGGCCGGAATCGAGAAGCGCAAAATCGGCCGACGGTTCGGCGACCAGCGTTTCAAGTTGCGGATCGCGCATCCCGGCCGGGTTCAGGCGGCCAGCCGGTCGGCCCCGGGGCCGACGGCAGCGAGCGCCGGGGCGGATGCCAGCATTTCTATGCCGATCCTGCGGACATCGTCCAGCGTTGCCGCCTCGATCGCCGCCACGGCTTCGGCCGGGGGCAGGATGCGCCCGAAGGTGAGGATGCTGCGGCCCAGCCAGTCCGACTGGCCGCCGCAGCCTTCCAGCCCCATCAGGATTCCCGCCTTGATCTGCGCCTTGGCCCGGGCAAGCTCTGCTTTGTCCAGTGTCCGGGCCGTGGCCTGCGCGACATCGCGCAACAAAGCGAGCGCTGCAGGCCCGTCCTTCGGGCGCGACGCGAAATAGAGGCTGAGGACGCCGATATCGCTGTGCGGGGAATGCGACGCGCTGACCGAATAGGCAAGCCCGCGTTCTTCGCGCAGTTCCTGGAACAGGCGGGAGGACATGCCGCCGCCCAGCGCGGTTGCGAACAGCTGGGCGGCATAATAGCCCGGAGCAAGGGCATCCGGCCCGGAAAAGGCGAGCGCGACGTGCAGCTGTTCGCCGTGCTTGCCATCAGGCAGCAGGCCGCCGCCCCACTGTGCGGGTTCGGTCACGGCGCGGGCTTCGTGCGGGATCGTGCCGAACAAGGCCTGCGCCTGCCCGACGAGCCTGTCATGATCCACCTGCCCTGCCGCCGCCAGCACAAGGCCGGGGCCGCGATACTTGTCGTCGCGCCAGCGCAGCAGGGCCGCGCGGTCGAGCCCGGCAAGGCTGGCAGCCGTTCCCAGGATCGGCCGGCCCAGTGCCTGACCGGGAAAGGCGACAGTCTGCAGATTGTCGAACACGAGGTCGTCGGGCGTTTCCAGCGCTTCGCCGATCTCGGAGAGAACGACCTCGCGTTCCTTCACCAGATCGTCCTCATCGAAGCGGGGGTCCATCACCAGTTCGCCCACAAGCTCTACCGCCAGCGGCAGATCGGCGCCCAGGATACGGGCATGGAAAACGGTGGAATCGCGCGATGTCCAGGCGTTGAGGCTGCCGCCGACATCCTCGATCGCCTCGGCTATGGCGCGCGCCGAGCGGGAGCGGGTGCCCTTGAAAACCATATGTTCGAACAGGTGGGCGAGGCCATTCTCGATTTCGCTTTCGTGCCGCGCGCCGACATCGGCGTTCAGCGCGACCGCCGCCGTCTCGACACCGGGCATGGCCAGGCTGACAACAGTTAATCCATTGGAAAGTTTCGTTATTTCAGGTATCAACATCGGATGCCGGCCCGTATGGCGCCCTTCAGCATCCCGGCATCGGCGGCTAGTCTGTCGTAGCGCTCCTCGCGGTCGAACAGATGCTGCACCCGGCGCGGCAGTTGCGGGCGCATGCCCGAAGCGCGCTCCACTGCGTCCGGGAATTTCGCGGGGTGGGCGGTGGCAAGCGTGACGATGGGGCCGACCATTTCTGCCGCACGCGCCCGGGCGGCGGCCAGCCCGACGGCGGTGTGGGGATCGATCAGCTCGTTGCATTCGGCATGGGCCCAGGCCAGCGCCTGCATCATGCGCGCTTCATCAACCTTCTCGGCAAGGAAGATTGCCGAGGCCCGAGCCCGCCGGGGTTCCGAAAGCACCATCGTGCCGCTGGCTTCGAAGGCGCGCATCGTCTGCGCCAGGGCGGCCCCGTCGCGGTCGTGCAGATCGAACAGCAGGCGTTCGAAATTGCTGGAGACCTGGATGTCCATCGAAGGGGTGGAGGTGGGAGTGACGGTGCCGACCGAATAGTCGCCCGCGTTGATCGCGCGGGCGAGAATGTCGTTCGCGTTGGTGGCGACCAGCAATCTGCCCACCGGCAGGCCCATGCGCGCTGCGGCATAGCCGGCGAACACGTCGCCGAAATTGCCGGTGGGAACCGAAAAGCTGATCTTGCGGTGCGGGGCGCCAAGACGGACGGCAGCGTAGAAATAATAGACGATCTGGGCGAGCAGCCGCGCCCAGTTGATGCTGTTGACGGCCGAGAGCGTCATTTCCGCGCGAAATGCCGCATCGTTGAACAGCTGCTTCACCAGCGCCTGGCAATCATCGAAGCTGCCGTCGACGGCGATGTTATGGACATTGCCGGCGAGTACCGTCGTCATCTGGCGACGCTGCACTTCGGAAACGCGCCCCGCGGGGTGGAGCATGAAGATGGTGATGCCCGGCCGTCCGGCGACAGCCTTGATCGCAGCCGAGCCGGTGTCTCCGCTGGTCGCGCCGACGATGGTCAGCCGCTCGCCCGCGTCGAGGAAATGGCCGAACAGGTTGCCCAGCAGCTGCAGCGCGACATCCTTGAAGGCGAGCGTGGGGCCATGGAACAGTTCCAGCAGCCAGTGCCGTTCATCAAGCTGCACCAGCGGCGTGATGGCGGGATGACCGAAATCGCCATAGGCAGCGGCGATCATGGCCTTCAGCTCGTCGTCGGCGAGGCTGCCAGCCACGAACGGCTGCATGACGCGAAATGCGGTTTCGGCATAGGAAAGGCCTGCCATCCCCTCGATGGCGGCAGCATCGAAATGGGGCCAGCGTTCGGGCACGTAGAGGCCGCCGTCAGCCGCGAGACCGGCAAGCGTGACGCCCTTGAAATCCAGGATCGGGGCAGCGCCCCTGGTGCTCAGATATTGCATTCTGGCGCTGGGACTAGCTGCGGGTTCCATCGGACGCAAGCTTGCCACCCTCCCCGCGTCGCCAGCGACGGACGTGGATGGCGTAGATGACGGCCAGAATGACGGCAAAGCCGAACCACTGCATCGCGTAGGAGAGGTGATTGTCCGAGATGGTCCCGATGCCAGGCGGCGCCGACGGCTCGAGCGGCGGGTCCGGGTCGGCGTCGACGAGAATCCAGCGCGCGCGCGGACCGCGCACAAGCCGCCCCTCGAAGGTCGCGGTTACAGCCGGGATGGCGAGCGGCTTCGGCCGGGCGTTCCAGCCCGCGTCACGGGTGACGGCCGTTGTTCCGGCCCGGCACTCGACAAGATAGGAATAGCCGCTTTGCCCCGCGAGGCTCCGCCCGGCGCGCAACGCCGTGAGGCCTCCCGCGCACTGGAGTTCAAGCCGCACGAGCCGGAATTGCGCGTCATCGGGAATCGGGCCGCCGCCCAGTTCCAGAAGCGGCGCGTCCTGGTTCTGCGCCAGTTCCAGAAGCAGCGCGTCTTTCCATTGCGCGCGCTGCAGTTGCCAGGCGCCAAAACCGATGAGGATCGGCATCGCCGCCAGAACCATCAGCGTGGGCACCAGCGGAAGGCCGCGCTTCGGGCCCGCTTCACGACGGGAAAGCCCCGGCGTTTTCACGCCGGGGCCCATATTTTCTGGCTGGTTGCCCGGGCTGTCAACCAACTGCGGCGGCCCCGAAATCGGAACCCCAGATGTAGATGGTGAGGAACAGGAACAGCCACACCACGTCGACAAAGTGCCAGTACCAGGCGGCTGCTTCGAAGCCGAAATGGTGCTTGGGCGTGAAATCGCCAAGATAGGCGCGCCACAGGCAGACGGCGAGGAAGATTATGCCGACGATGACGTGAAAGCCGTGGAACCCGGTCGCCATGTAGAAGGTCGCGCCATAGATGTTGCCGGCGAACCCGAAGGTGGCGACGCTGTATTCATAGGCCTGCAGCATGCTGAACATCACGCCGAGGATCACGGTGAGCCAGAGGCCCTTCATGAACCCTTCGCGATCGCCATGGATCAAGGCGTGATGCGCCCAGGTGACAGTGGTGCCCGAAAGCAACAGCACCAGGGTGTTGAGAAGCGGATAGACGAAAGGATCCAGCGGCTCGATCCCCGTGGGCGGCCAGACCCCGCCGACGGCCTCGCCGCCATGCGGGAACAGGGCGGCGGCAAAAAATGCCCAGAACCAGGCGACGAAGAACATGACTTCGGACGCGATGAACAGGATCATCCCGTAGCGGTGATGCAACTGGACGACGGGGGTATGATCGCCGCTGTTGGCTTCGTCGCGCACGTCGGACCACCAGAAGAACATGGTGGCGATAACACCGATGAACCCGGCGCCCGAAACAAGGGTTCCAAGGGGCATGTCATGCCACCACATCACGAAACCGCCAAACATGACCATTGCGGCAACGGCGCCCATTAGCGGCCATGGGCTGGGGGGCAGAATGTGGAAATCGTGCGTCTTGCCGGAAGCCATAAATCTCACCTGTTTCTTGGTCGTTCGGCCCCTAGCCCGGCTTCCCGGACGGGGCAATATCGTCAGGATCTGCGTGCGGGAATATCTGCCTGTCCTGTGGCATATATGCCTGGCGCCCGGCTGGGGGCCTCCACCGGAAAAAAGGTGTAGGATAGCGTGATCTCGTCGATGTTCCGCGCGTCGGGATCGTCGAGAATTGCAGGATCCACGAACCAGACCACCGGCATCTCCACCGACTGGCCCGGGGCAAGCGTCTGCTCGTTGAAGCAGAAGCACTGTATCTTGTTGAAATATCTGCCCGCGTTTGCCGGAGACACGTTGAAGGTCGCAGTGCCGGTGGTGGCGACGGCAGAGGTGCTGGTCGCCCGGTAATAGGCGAGATTCTGTTGGCCGATCTTCACTTCGACCGTTTTCGACGACGGCGCGAACTGCCACGGGAGATTGCGGACATTGCCGTCGAAACGAACCCTGATGGTCCGCCCTGCCAGGGCCTGGATCTGCTCTTCGGTGGGGGCCGCTGCTGCATCTGATTTCTGGGTCGTGCCGCCGAAACCGGTGACCTGGCAGAATATGCGGTACAGCGGCACCGAGGCATAGGCGAGCCCTACCATGCCGACCGCGATCGCGGCAGCCATCAGGCCGGTTCGGAGGTGCCGGCGTTCGGCGAGAAGCATGTTCATACGACCAGCTTCGAGACGGTGATGCCGTAGAACAGGGCCGCAAAGGCCGCGAGCACGATCCCGATCATGATGTTGCGTGTGCGCCGGCGGGCGACGAAGACGAGTTCTTCCTCAGGAGTCCAGTTCATGCAGATGCCTTTCGTCATGCCGCCATCACATCAGCGACGAGCGCCGCAAAGATCAGGAAAAGATAGATGATGGAATATTTGAAGAGCTGCCTTTCCGCCTCCATATCGGCGGACGCCTCTGTCCTGCTGCGGAACACCGCGACGGAGAGGAACAGGAAGACCGCACCGAGGACGGCGGCAGCGACGCCGTAGATCGCCCCCACGAGGCCGAGCACCCAGGGCAGGACAGATACGGCGACCAGCACCAGCGAGTAGAGCAGGATCTGCCTGCGGGTCTCGGTGATGCCATGGGTGACAGGCAGCATCGGAATGCCAGCCTTGGCGTAATCGGTCCGCACGAAAAGCGCGAGCGACCAGAAATGCGGTGGAGTCCAGGCAAAGATGATCGCGAACAAAAGGACAGGAAGCGTCGTCACATCGCCGGTGACAGCAGCCCAGCCGATGATCGGCGGGAAGGCGCCCGCGGCACCGCCGATCACGATGTTCTGCGGCGTGCGGGGCTTCAGCCAGATCGTGTACACTACAGCGTAGAAGAATATCGAGAAGGCCAGCCAGGCGGCAGCCACCCAGTTGGCCGCAAAGGCCAGAGTGACGACCGACGCGACCGAAAGGATGATGGCAAAGCCCAGCGCTTCGTCCCGGCTGAGGCGGCCGGCTGGAAGCGGGCGGTTGGCCGTGCGCTGCATGATGCCGTCGATATCGGTTTCCCACCACTGGTTGAAGGCCGCAGCAGCGCCTGCCCCTGTCGCGATGCACAGGATCGCGACGAACGACAGGAAAGGAGAAAGCGCACCCGGCGCCGCCACAAGGCCGCAGGCTCCGGTAAACACCACCAGCGCCATCACGCGCGGCTTCAGCAGCGCCCAGAAATCGCGCCATTCCGACACCGGCAGCGTATCGCTTCGCGCGGGCGCACCTCCTGATGCGGGAAGGACGGCCGATGGCGTCCTTCCGTTTTCAGCATGAAGGGGATTTGTCGCCATCGGCTCAGTGCGCGCTCTTGACCTTGGTGAGGTCAGGGATGGTTTCGAACTGGTGGAACGGCGGCGGGGAGGACAGGGTCCACTCCAGCGTCGTGGCCCCTTCGCCCCAGGGATTTGGGTCCGTCTTCCTTCCGGCCAGCAGCGACCAGAAGACATTGACGAAGAACACGGCCATGCCCACCATCATGATCACATAGCCCCAGGACGCGACCTCGTTCCAGTAGGTATAGGCGTCCGGATAATCGGGGATGCGGCGCGGCATGCCGTCCTGGCCGAGGAAGTGCATCGGGAAGAACATCACGTTCACACCGACAAAGAACACCCAGAAGTGCAGCTTGCCGAGGAATTCATTGTAGTTCCGCCCCCACATCTTGCCGAACCAGTAGTAGAAGCCGGCGAATATGCCGAATACTGCGCCCAGTGACAGCACATAGTGGAAATGCGCAACGACATAATAGGTATCGTGCATGTAGGTAACGATGCCGCCATTGGCGAGCACGATGCCGGTGACGCCCCCGACGGTGAACATGAAGACGAAGCCCAGCGCCCAGAGCATGGGCGTTTCGAATGTCATCTTGCCGCCCCACATGGTGGCGATCCACGAGAAGATCTTGATGCCGGTGGGCACCGCGATGATCAATGTGGCGGCCGTGAAATACATCTTGGTGTTGACGCTCATGCCCGTGGTGAACATGTGGTGCGCCCACACGATGAAGCCCACGAAGCCGATGGCGACCATGGCATATGCCATGCCGAGATAGCCGAACACCGGTTTGCGGGCAAATGTCGCCACGATATGGCTGATGATCCCGAAGGCCGGCAGGATCATGATATAGACTTCGGGATGGCCGAAGAACCAGAAGAGATGCTGGTAGAGGAGCGGATCTCCGCCGCCGGCGGGGTCGAAGAAGGTGGTGCCGAAATTGCGATCCGTCAGCAGCATGGTGATGGCGCCGGCGAGAACCGGAAGCGCCAGCAGCAGCAGGAAGGCCGTTACCAGCACCGACCACACGAACAGCGGCATCTTGTGCATCGTCATGCCCGGCGCGCGCATGTTGAAGATGGTGGTGATGAAGTTGATGGCGCCCAGAATGGATGCAGCTCCGGCGAGGTGCAGCGAGAAGATCGCCAGATCGACCGCAGGCCCGGGGTGCCCCGACGTGGAGAGCGGCGGATACACCGTCCAGCCGGTTCCCGCCCCGTCGAAGCCCGGAGGCCCCGGCACGAACATCGAGGCGCACAACAGGAGGAATCCCGTGACCGTCAGCCAGAAGGAAATATTGTTCATCCGCGGGAACGCCATGTCGGGCGCGCCGATCATGAGCGGCACGAACCAGTTGCCGAACCCGCCGATAAGGGCGGGCATCACCATGAAGAACACCATTATGAGGCCGTGGGCCGTGATGAAGACGTTCCAGAGGTGATAGGCAGCGTCGATGTTGCCTTCGGTAAACCAGGGCAGAATCTGCATTCCCGGGGCGGCGAGTTCCCAGCGCATGAAGCCCGAAATCGCGCCACCCACGATGCCCGCGAAGATCGCGAAGATCAGATAGAGTGTGCCGATATCCTTGTGGTTGGTCGACATGAACCAGCGCTGGAAGAAGCTGAGGCCATGGTAATGCGGATCATGCGCCTGGTCGTCATGCGCCTGGTCGTCATGCGCCTTGAGGGCGGCGGTGTCGGCGGTGGATGCCATCCGGTTATCCTTTTCAGGCGGCCGGCGCAGCGGCGGCGGCCGCAGGCGCTTGCGATGTTGTGATCTGCGGGGTTGTGATCTGCGGGGTTGTGATCTGCGGTGCAGTTGCCGGCGTGATGGCTGCACGAACTGCAGCGGCGGCGGCGGCCGGCGAGACCGGGGCTTGCGCGAGCGCAATGCCGGGCCCGGTCGGCTCGATGCCCTGCTGTGCCTGCTTCATGCGAACCCAGCGCTTGAAATCTTCGGGCGGCAGCACTTCAACCGCGATGGGCATGAAGCCGTGCAGGGTGCCGCACAGCTCCGAACACTGGCCATAATAGACGCCCGGACGATCCACCTTGAACCATGTTTCGTTGATCCGTCCCGGCACGGCATCCATCTTCACCCAGAAACTGGGCACAGCCCAGCTGTGCAGCACGTCAGCAGCAGTGATCAGCACCTTCACCGTGGCGCCGGCTGGCACCACCATGCGGTTGTCAACTTCGAGCAGATAGGGCGTGCCTTCCTTTGCCGCTTCCTCCTTGGAAAGCGGCAGCGAATCGAAGCTGATCCCGCCGTAATCGGGATATTCATAACCCCAGTACCACTGGAAGCCGGTGACCTTCACCGTGATGTCCGCCTTGGGCGGGCTGTACTGGTTGGCCAGCAGGCGGAAGCTGGGGAAGGCGATGAACAGCAGGATCAGCGCCGGAATGAGGGTCCACACCACTTCAAGGGGGAAATTATGGGTGGTGGTGGAGGGCTTTTCCACTGCAGCGGAGCGGTAGCGGATGATGACCCACAGCAGCAGCGCCAGAACGAAAACGCTGATGAAGCCGATGATGGGGTTCAGAATCTGCTCCATCAGCGCCTTGGCCTCCTGGCCGATCGGCGTGAACTGTTCCTGGAGATGGATGCCCCTGGGGACAGGCTGGCCGATGCCCGGCGTCGGGGCCATGCGCGTATAGCCCATCACGGCATCGTTCGGCGCAGCCTCCTGAACGGCGGCACCGGCAACTGCAACATCCGCCGCTGCCGGCAGTGCTGCCGCCGCCACCACCGGAGCTGCCGGAAGAGCAGCCGGGGCGACATCCTGTGCAGCCGATGCACCCGCCATCGACAGCGCCGCTGCAACGGCGAGGCCTTTCAGGCTCAGCCCCCAACCCTTGCCCCAACCCTTGTTCATTCCCATTCCTCTTGTTGCGGGATTCATGTTGTTGCCGGGGCCATACCGAAGGCTGCCTCGCGCCACAAGCGCACAAAGGCCTTATGCGACACTGAGGCAAGCCAGCGGCCCGGCGCGCCCCGGGCCCGGCGAGGGCCGGCCGTTCCCGGACTCAGGCGGCGAGGTCGTCATAGGCCGCCTGCGCCTTCTGCATCTGCGCCAGCACCGCCCGCTTCATGTCGTCGCCCTGGAGCATGGCGGCGTTCCAGACGGCGACATATTCCAGCCCCTGGTCGATCGTCATGTCGCGTCCGGCATTCAGCACCTGCTTGATGCCGGTGATCGCCAGCGGGCTTTTCGACGCTATCTCGCGCGCCATTTCGAACGCGGCGGCGACCGTTGCTGCATGATCGGGCAGCACCCGGTTCACAAAACCCTGCTGCGCTGCTTCTGCGGCCGGCCAGCGCCGCCCGGTATAGGCCAGTTCGCGGATCAGGCCCTGCGGCAGCAGATGGGGGATACGCTGCAAGGTGCCGACATCGGCGACAATCGCGATATTGACTTCATGGATGGTGAAGAAACTGTCGGCGCTGCCGAGCCGGATGTCGCAGGCGGTGACGAAATCCACCCCGCCGCCGATGCAGCCACCCTGGATGGCGGCGATCACCGGCACACGGCAGCGATCCACCGCGTTGAACGGTTCCTGCATATACTTGATGTGACGGCGGAATTTCTCGCGCGATCGGCCGATGTCCACATCGGCGCCGGCAAGCGAGGTGCCCGCCCATTTCAGATCGAGCCCGGCCGTGAAATGCCTGCCGGTAGAAGAGATCACGACGACGCGCACGCTTGGGTCGGCGTCGATCCCGGCGAACACGGCGGGGATTTCGTCCCAGAACTCCCTGTTCATGGTGTTGAGTTCGTGCGGGCGGTTCAGCTGCACATGGGCAATGCCGTCATCCACCGTGCAATCGAATGTCGTGTAGGCCATCTGCCGCGCTTCCCTCTCTGCCGCTGCCGGGTTATGGCATCGGAATGACCCGCTTTACGGTGAACGGCAACCCCACAGAATATCAGCTGGCCCCCGATACGCCGCTGCTGTGGGCCCTGCGCGACGCATCGAACCTGACCGGCACCAAATTCGGCTGCGGCGTCGGGCTGTGCGGGGCCTGCACCGTGCATGTGGATGGCGTGCCGACGCGATCGTGCCTGGTGTCGATCGCGGACCTTGAAGGCACCTTCGTCACCACGATCGAGGGGCTTTCCGATGATCGGTCGAACCCGGTGCAGCGCGCCTGGCTGGAAAAGCAGGTGCCGCAGTGCGGCTATTGCCAATCGGGCATGATCATGGCGGCAACCGCCCTCCTGAAGACCAACCCGAACCCCGGCCGCGCCGAAATCCGCAGCGCCATCAGCAACCTCTGCCGCTGCGGCACCTATGGCCGGATCGAAGCCGCCATATTGCGCGCAGCCGAGATTGCACGCGGCGGCTGACCGACCGGAGGGTTTTTCAGGCTGTCGCCGAAAAGCTTGCCGGAATGCTGCGACGGCGGCGCAAGCCGACGCCGACCATTCCGAAGCCAGCAATCAGCATCGCCCAGGTTGCGGGCTCGGGGACGACTGAAACCTTGAAGCCGATGGATCCCGCATTGTCGTTGCGGTTGCTGTCCCAGTTATAGAGCTTCAGCATTCCCGTGCCCCAGGCGGCGTGCTGGCCGTTCGCACCCAACAGCCTATAAACTCCGCCGATTTCACCCACGAGGGCGCCATAGGGCGCGGAATAGCCAGCCTTTGTGTAGAGCCCGAAATTCATTCCGATGAGCGTGCCGACCGCCTGCTCTGAATCGTCGAGCGCTGATGCAAAGCGGTTGCCGGTCAAGCCGTCCGCATCGCTGAACCGCGGGAGGGCGCCAAGGCTCCACAAGTCGTTGGCGCTGGAGGCAACCTGGATGGTCTGGCCCGCAGCCACCACAAAGGTGGCGAGGCCCACCCCGCCGGTGGAACTGTTGGCGGCGCTGTCCACGACAAAGACGGCAGCCGAAGCCTGGCCGGCGACCAGGAAAGTGCCTGCAACGACTAACGATTTCATGATCATCCGGAATACCCTGCTGGTTAATTGATGCTTAACCTTAGCCGATCCCGGTTTTGCATGATAGTCCCAGCGAACATTTCTTTACATCTTTCGAACGGATTGCTTCGCCATCATCATATTACATGTCAGCAAACATGTGGGTTTCTGCCCTGGCGCCCGGGTGGGTGACGGCGCCGAGGCTGGCCGGGCCGACCGTCTGGGCATAGCGGTAGAGCGCGCCTGAACGATGATCGTTGGTGCGGGGCCTCCACTTTGCGCGGCGGGCGGCCAGCACATCGTCCGCCACCAGCAGGTCGATGCTGCCCTTTGTGGCGTCGATGTGGATGATGTCGCCATTCTCGACCAGCGCGATGGGGCCGCAGTCTGCCGCTTCGGGCCCGATATGGCCGATGCAGAAACCGCGCGTCGCACCCGAAAAACGACCGTCCGTGACGAGCGCGACCTTGTCGCCCATGCCCTGGCCATAAAGAGCCGCGGTGGTGCTGAGCATCTCGCGCATGCCGGGGCCGCCCCTGGGCCCTTCGTAGCGGATCACCAGAACCTCGCCTTCCGCGTAGGCCTTCTGCTCGACTGCGGCAAAACAGTCTTCCTCGCAGTCGAACACGCGGGCCGGGCCTTCGAACAGCAGCTTCTCCATCCCGGCCACCTTCACGATGGCGCCATCAGGCGCAAGGGTGCCGCGCAACCCGACAACCCCCCCGGTCGGGGTGATCGGGTTGGAAATGGGGCGGATGACATCCTGGTCAGGGTTCCAGCGGATATCAGCGATGTTTTCCGCCAGCGTCCTGCCGTTGGCGGTAAGGCAGTCGCCGTGCAGGAAGCCGCCTTCCAGCAGCGTCTTCATCGCCATGTAGATTCCGCCCGCTTCATACATGTCTTTTGCGACATAGCGGCCGCCGGGTTTCAGATCGGCGATGTAGGGCGTCGTCTTGAAGATTTCCGCGACGTCGAACAGGGTGAATTCCACCCCCGCTTCGTTCGCCATGGCCGGCAGGTGCAGCGCCGCATTGGTGCTGCCGCCGGTGGCCGCCACCACGCGGGCGGCATTCTCGAACGCCTTCCTTGTGCAGATGTCGCGCGGGCGGATCGATTTTTCGAGCAGCTTCATGACCGAGCGCCCGGCGTCGCGGGCAACGTCGGCCCGGCTTGCATAGGGGGCGGGCGCCATGTTGGAGTTGGGAAGCGAAAGGCCGATCGCTTCGGCAACGCAGGCCATGGTGTTGGCGGTGAACTGGCCTCCGCACGCGCCATGGCCGGGGCAGGCGACCTTTTCAAGCGCCGTCAGCTCCTTCAGCGGGCAGTTGCCGGCAGCATATCGCCCTACGGCTTCAAACACGTCGAGGACGGTCACGTCATGGTCCTGGAACCTGCCGGGCAGGATGGAGCCGCCATAGACGAAAATGCTGGGAACATTGAGGCGAAGCATCGCCATCATGATGCCGGGAAGGGATTTGTCGCAGCCGGCGAACCCGACAAGGGCGTCGTAGCAGTGGCCACGCACGCTCAGCTCGATCGAATCGGCGATCACGTCGCGCGACGGGAGCGAGGACTTCATGCCCTGGTGGCCCATGGCGATGCCGTCCGTGACGGTGATGGTGTTGAACCGGCGGGGCATGCCGCCGCCTTCGATCACGCCTTCGCGCGCGATATCGGCCTGGGCGTTGAGCGTGGTGTTGCAGGGTGCAGAATCATTGCCGGCCGATACGATGCCCACGAACGGCTTGGCGATGTCTTCCTCGGTGAGGCCCATCGCATAATAATAGCTGCGGTGCGGCGCCTTGGAGGGGCCAACGGAAACGTGGCGGCTTGGCAACCTGGACTTGTCGAAACCCATGATACTCCCTTTCACGCGGCCGAGCCTTTCGCCCATGAAGGTCGGGCGCGTCAACCATGAAATTTCATTGCCCGGAAACCCCTTTCCAGAGCAATAAAATACCCGCATTTCATGAATCGAATCAGCCCCGCCAGAACAGCCCGATGGTGAGCGCAAGCCCGATCACGACCACGCTGGCCTTCAGAATCCTGTCCGGCACGTGGCGGATCAGGCGGGCACCAAGATAGCCGCCGGCCATCGAGCCGGCGCCCAGGATGAGGGCTGCGCGCCAGTCCGCCTCGCCCGAGAGCGCAAAGACGAGAGCGCCCGCACCGTTCATCGCTGCCGCCAGCGCGTTCTTGTTGGCCTGCGCTTCCTTCACCGCGGTGCCCGCCATGGTGAACAGCGCCAGCATCAGGAACCCGATCCCGCCGCCGAAATAGCCGCCATAGACGGCGACGAGGAACTGACCGATCCTGGCGCGCAGCGGATCGAGGCCGCGCACCTCCACGCGACGGCCGAATGCGCCGCGCGCGAACAGCAGTGTCGCCGTCAGCACCAGCCAGGGCAGCATCACGCGGAAGGTGTCCGAAGGCGTCAGCAACAGCAGGATCGCGCCGACGACCCCGCCGGCAAGGCTGATGGCAAGCAATATGCGGAACGGAATCTTCCCCACCGCGCCCACCATCCGCCAATTGGCAAGCGCCGTCGTCACCTGCCCGGGGAACAGCGCAACCGTGGAGGTGATGTTGGCGACGCGCGGGTCGAGGCCGGTAAGCATGAGGGCGGGCAGCGTGATGAAGCTGCCGCCGCCGGCCAGCGCATTCTGCGCACCGGCCCAGATTCCTGCCAGCAGGAGCAGCCAGACGGAGTCGATCAAGGGCGGACCGTCCCACGCCTGTCCGTCACAGACGGACCGTCCCACGCCTGTCCGTCACAGACGGACCATCTTCAGCATGGCGGGGTTGCCATAGCGTTCGCCCGCTGTTGCGCCCGCGGGGGCTGCGGCATCGAGGTCGGCGAGGTCTTCGGCGGTCAGCTGCACGGCGGGGGCGCCGGCATTGTCCTCGAGTGTCGCGCGGCGCTTCGATCCGGGGATGGGGACTATGTCCGCCCCTTGCGCCAGCAGCCAGGCGAGCGCGATCCGGGCTGCGGTTGCGCCGCGCCGGGCGGCAACCGCCCGGACTGCATCGACCGCTTTCATGTTGGCATCGAAGTTCGCGCCCTGGTAGCGGGGGTCGGTCTTGCGGTAGTCGCCGGCGGGCAGATCTTCGGCGCGGGCAACCTGGCCTGTGAGGAAACCGCGGCCCAGCGGGGAATAGGGCACGAAGCCGATCCCGAGCGCCCGGCACAGGGGCAGGATTTCGGCTTCGATGGTGCGCTCCCACAGGGAATATTCGCTCTGCAGCGCGTCGATGGGGTGGGTGGCATGGGCGCGGCGAATCGTGCCGGCGCCCGCCTCGGAGAGGCCGATCGCGCGGATCTTTCCTTCGCGCTTCAGATCCGCCAGAGTGCCGACCACATCCTCGATGGGGATGGCGGGGTCCACGCGGTGCTGATAGAACAGGTCGATCCGGTCTGTGCGCAGGCGCCCGAGGCTGGCTTCGCAAACGGCGCGGATGGTTTCGGGCCGCGAATCGACGCCCCTGGCATGGCCGTCCACGATCCTGAATCCGAATTTGGTGGCGATGATCGCCTTGTCGCGGCGCCCGGCGAGCGCTTCGCCCAACAGTTCCTCGTTGGCGTAAGGGCCATAGACTTCGGCGGTGTCGAGGAAGTTCATGCCGAGATCGAGCGCGCGGTGGATGGTGGCGATGGCCTCGGCCCGGTCTACGGGGCCGTACATCGCAGCCATGCCCGAGACGCCTGCCATGCCCATGCACCCGAGCCCCAGCGACGAGACTTCCAGCGAACCCAGCCTGCGCCGTGCCATTGTGTGTTCCATTGCCAGTTCCTTTGCTTGCGTGCCGCCCGTGCCCCGGCCTATTCCGGTTCTTAAGAAGCGAGGCATCAGATGGCAAAGCGCTATTTCGGGACTGACGGAATCAGGGGTACGGCCAACGGGCAGATGATGACGCCCGAGCTGGCGATGAAGGTGGGGCAGGCAGCCGGCACCCATTTCCTGCGGGGCGATCACCGGCATCGCGTGCTGATCGGCAAGGACACGCGGCTTTCGGGCTACATGCTGGAGCAGGCGCTCACGGCGGGGTTCACGTCTGTAGGGATGAATGTGGTGCAGGTCGGCCCGATGCCGACCCCGGCGATCGCGCTGCTCACCCGCGAAATGCGGGCCGACCTTGGCGTGATGCTGTCGGCCAGCCACAACCTGTTTCACGATAATGGAATCAAGCTGTTCGGGCCCGATGGCTACAAGCTGACGGACGCCCAGGAAGAGGCGATCGAGGCGCTGATCGAGAGCGGTGCGGCGCTGGCGCCGCCAGCCTCCATCGGGCGCGCCAGACGGATCGATGACGCCAGCGGACGCTATATCCACGCGGTCAAATCCAGCTTTCCCGAACGACTGCGGCTGGACGGGCTGAAGGTGGTGCTGGATTGCGCGCACGGCGCCGCCTACCGTGTCGCGCCCGAGGCGTTGTGGGAACTGGGCGCCGAGCTTGTGACCATCGGCTGTGCTCCCAACGGTTTCAACATCAACGACAAGCTGGGGTCGACCTGGCCGCAGACGCTTGCCGAAAAGGTGCTGGAGGTGGGCGCGGACATCGGCCTCGCGCTCGATGGCGATGCGGACAGGCTGATCGTCGTCGACGAGCAGGGCCGGGTGGTGGACGGCGACCAGCTGATGGCTTTGATCACCCACGCCCAGCACGGCGCGGGCACGCTGAAGGGCGGAGCGCTGGTGACCACCGTGATGTCCAACCTCGGCCTGGAGCGGTTCGTGAATGCGCTGGGCCTGCGGCTTTTGCGGACACCGGTGGGAGACCGGCATGTGCTCGAAGCGATGCGGGCGAACGGCTGCAACCTGGGCGGCGAGCAATCCGGCCACATCATCCTCTCGGACCATGCGACCACGGGAGACGGACTGCTTGCCGCCCTGCAGATACTGGCGGTGCTGGTGCAGGATGGACGGAAGTCCAGCGAAGTGCTTGCCTGCTTCAGGCCGTATCCGCAGCTTCTGAAGAATGTGCGGCAGGAGCCGCGTGTGCTGGAGATGGCCAGCGTGCAAGCGGCCATCGCCGAGGCGGAAAAGGCGCTGGAGGGAACCGGGCGGCTGCTGGTGCGCAAGTCGGGCACGGAACCCCTGATCCGGGTGATGGCCGAAGCCGAGGATGAAGCGCTTGTCGCGCGCACGGTGGATGCCGTGTGCGCGGCAGTGCGGGCGGCGGCATGATCCCGCGGATCCTCGTCATCGCCGGCTCCGATTCGGGCGGCGGGGCCGGAATCCAGGCCGATATCAAGACAATCACGATGCTGGGCGGCTATGCGGCGACTGCAGTAACCGCGGTTACCGTGCAGAACACGCTGGGCGTGGCTGCAATCCACGGCATTCCGCCCGCAATCGTGGAAGGCCAGATCAGGGCCGTGCTGGACGACATCGGAGCCGATGCGATCAAGATCGGCATGCTGGGCGACGCTGCGACGATCGAGGCGGTCGCGCGCGGGCTGGAGGGGGTATCAGTTCCCATCGTGCTGGATCCGGTGATGGTCGCCAAGGGTGGCGCATCCCTGTTGCAGGACGATGCCGTGGACAGACTGGTTCGCCTGCTGGTGCCGCGTGCGACCCTGCTGACCCCCAATGTGCCCGAGCTTGAACTGTTGTCGGGCAGCGACGTGACGGACGAGGCGGACATGCTGCTCGCCGCGCAGGAACTGCTGGCGGCCGGGCCGGGTGCGGTGCTGGCAAAGGGCGGCCACCTGGAGGGTGAGATGGTGGTCGACTGGCTGGTGACCCGCAACGGCCAGCAGCGCTTCGAGACGCCGCGCATCATCACCCGCCACACCCATGGCACCGGCTGCACGCTTTCCAGCGCCATTGCAGCGGGCCTCGCAGCGGGCCTGCCGCTGGCGGTCGCCATCGAGCGGGCGCGCTCCTATCTGCTGTCGGCGCTGGCGGCAGCGCCGGGGCTGGGCCAGGGGCACGGCCCGCTTGGTCATGGTTTCGCGCTGCCATGAGCTTGCGTCCATGACGGCTGCGGGGCTCGGCTGGGGGATCGAAGCCCGGTTCGGCGGGCCGGTGTTCGGGGTGGATGAAGTGGGGCGCGGGCCCTGGGCCGGGCCGGTGACGGCAGCGGCGGTCTGCCTGAGCGCCGCCGATATTCCCGCAGGCCTTGCCGATTCGAAGACGATTTCGGCCCGAGCCCGCGAATTGATCGCCGCGCAACTAACCCACCTTGCCATTGCCGAGGCGAGCGTGGAAGAGATCGACCGGCTGAACATAAAGGCGGCCACCCTGCTGGCGATGGCCCGCGCCGTCACCGCCCTCGCCCATCGGCTGGGCCCGCCAGCAATGATTCTGGTGGATGGCAACATCCTGCCGGAAACAGATTTTCCCGCAACGGCGATCGTGCGTGGCGATGCCGGCGTCGCGTCCATTGCAGCAGCGTCCATTGCAGCAAAAGTGCACCGGGACGCGCTGATGGCCCGGCTCGCGGCAGACTTTCCC
>Ga0207951_100560_pt1 | contig 17808 bp, 17 predicted proteins | sample Subbio12Aug_8Bad_FD_184830 | JGI IMG/M metagenome (GOLD analysis project Ga0207951, IMG submission 184830) | Serpentinite rock and fluid subsurface biosphere microbial communities from McLaughlin Reserve, California, USA - CR12Aug_8Bad (SPAdes) | ecosystem: Environmental > Terrestrial > Deep... | reverse complement strand
CCGGCCGCCGGCGAGGCCGCGCAGGCGCTGCGCGCCATCCTGCAGACCCAGTATCTTCGCTATCTGATCATCGCCAGCTGGGGCTTCGGCCTGCTGGCGGTTGTCGGCCCCCTTGTCGCCCTGGCCTGGTTCGCCGGCACCCTGACCGCCGGCGCCGTGCGCAGTGCGGCCGAGAGACGCCTCAGCGCCCGGGTCGGGACGGGCTGGGGCATGGTCTTCCCGGCCGTCGCCACCGCCACGACCGCCGCCTGGGCCATTGCGCCCCTGCTGGCCTGGTTCTCGGGCCACCCCTTCGGCCAGCCCCTCGCCATGACCCTGCTGGTGAGCGGCTATGTGCTGGTCTTCTCCCAGCTGCGCAGTTCACCCAAACAGGCGTTGGTCATCTCCTCGCCCTATGGCGTCGCCGCCTCGATCATCCTCGCCTCGCTGTGGGGCACGCCGCTGTTCATGCCCTTCCTCGCCGTCATCCCGTTCACGGCCGCCGGCCTGTTCGTGCTGGTGATGATGACCATGCTGCGCGAGGAGCGGATCCGGGCCTTCCAGGAGCACCAGGCCCATCTGATCGAGGAGCTGGAGGCTGCCCGCGACCGCGCCAATGCCGCCAGCGAGGCCAAGTCCAGCTTCCTCGGCGTCATTTCGCACGAGCTGCGTACGCCGATGAACGGCGTACTCGGCGCCGCCCAGCTGCTGGGCGCAACGCGTCTCGAGCCGGCCCAGCGCGAGTATCTGTCGATCATCCGTAACTCGGGCGACAATCTGCTGAGCCTGCTCAACGACATCCTCGACATGACCAAGATCGAGGCCGGCAAGATGACCTTCGAGATCGTCGACGTCGCCTTGGAGGATCTGCACAAGCGGATAACCGGCCCGTTCCAGGCCCAGGCGGAGGCCAAGGGGCTGACCTTCTCGACCCGGTTCGAGGGCGACATTCCCACTGTTGTGCGCGGCGATCCCCTGCGCGTCTGCCAGGTTATTCACAATCTGCTGTCGAATGCGGTGAAGTTCACGGACAGGGGCGAGGTCGTCTATGTCGTGCGCGGCGCGCGCCTCGACGATGATCGGGTCCGCTTCGACTTTGTCGTGACCGACTCCGGCGCCGGCATCGCGCCCGAAGACCTGGCCCGGCTGTTCCAGCCCTTCACCCAGGTCGACGCCTCGTCGACGCGCCGCTTTGGCGGCACGGGGCTGGGCCTGACGATTTCGCGGCGCATGGCCAACATCATGAACGGCGACATCAGCGTCACCTCGACGGTGGGCACGGGGTCCACCTTCACCTTCTCGGTTGAGGCCGATGTGGTCGAGTGGTCGCGGCAGGCCGCGGCGGAACCTATCCTGGCCGAGATCGAGGATGGGCGAGCGCTGAGCGTGCTGGTGGTCGAGGACCATCCGGTCAACCGCATGATCCTGGAAGCGTGGATGGGGTCCGCCGGACACGCCTCGGCCACGGCCGAGAACGGCCAGCTGGCGATCGAGGTGGCCGCAGCGCAGCCGTTCGACCTGATCATCATGGACGTCAACATGCCGGTGATGGACGGCCTGACCGCCACCCGCGCCATCCGCGCCGGGGACGGACCCAACACCGATACGCCCATCGTCGTGCTGTCGGCCTCGGCCCGCAGCGAGGACCACGCCGCGGGGCTGGAGGCGGGGGCCGACGCCTATCTGAACAAGCCGATCGATTTCGCGGCCCTCGCCGTGATCATGAACCGCGTCGGCGGCGGTCGTTCCGCCGTCCGCGCCATGGTCGACTCCGGCGAGAACGCCGCCGCGGCGGCCTGACAGGCGGCGATAGAGTCCGAAAGGCGGCCGCTGTCTGAACCTTACCTGACCCGCGTCGTTCAGACCCGGCTCAACCCGCGTGTCCCAGTGTGCAGCCAAGTCGAAATCGTTCGGCGCACCAGGAGACGTCTCATGAAGAAGATTCTCACAGCCGCCATCGCCGCGACGCTCGCCATGAGCTCGATGGGCGTGGCCTCCGCCGCCGAAGCCCAGTCGCGCGGCGACCGCTACGAGCAACGCCATGACTATCGCGATGATCGTCGTGGCGACCGACGCGACGACCGTCGTGACGACCGACGCGACACGCGCAACGATCGCCGCGAGTTCCGCCAGGACATGCGCGAAGACCGCCGCGAGTTCCGCCAGGATCAGCGTGCCTACGCCCGTTGGCAGCAGTCGCAGCGTCGCTACAATGCGGGCCGCTACTACGCCCCGCGCGGATATCAGGTCCAGCAGTGGTCCTATGGCCAGCGGATGCCATCCTACTACCGCTCCAACCAGTATGTGGTCAGCAACTATGGCCAGTACGGCCTGCGCGCCCCGCCCCGCGGATACCAATATGTCCGCAGCGGCAATGACGTGGTCCTCGCCGCGGTCGCCGGCGGCCTTATCACCGCCGTGATCGCCGGCCTGTTCAACTAGGGCCGGTCACGCGAAGACGAGGAGCGCCCCGCAGGGAAACCTGCGGGGCGTTTTTCGTTTGGGTGGCAGTCGTCTAGACGGGGTCCGATGCGCGCCTTCGCCGAATTGCTGGATCGTCTGTCGCTGACGGCGTCGCGCAACGCCAAGCTGGTGCTGTTGCGCGACTATCTGCGGGCGACGCCTGATCCGGACCGGGGCTGGGCCTTGGCGGCGCTGACCGGCGACCTGACCTTCGACGCCGCCAAGCCGGCGATGATCCGCAAGGCGGTCAAGGCGCGGGTCGATCCGGTGCTGTTCGGCTGGTCCTATGACTATGTCAGCGATCTGGCCGAGACGGTGGCCCTGATCTGGCCCCGCGATCCCGACCACAGGCCCAATCGCGAGCCGGGGCTGGCCGAGGTGGTCGAGGCGCTGCGCGGGGCCGGGCGGAGCGAGGTCCGCGGCCTGCTGGAGGGCTGGCTGGACGGGCTGGAGCCCAAGGGGCGATGGGCCCTGCTGAAGCTGATGACCGGGGGCCTGCGCGTCGGCCTGTCGGCGCGGCTGGCCAAGACGGCGGCGGCGATGATGCGGCCCGCTGCGGTCAGCGAACCGCCCGATCCCGAGGGAGACGAGACCGTTACGCCTCTGGCCCCGGTCGAGGCGTCTGACATCGAGGAGATCTGGCACGCGCTCGAGCCGCCCTATGCCGATCTGTTCGCCTGGCTCGAAGGGCGGGCTGACAAGCCCGACGGCGACGCGCCGGGGCGGTTTCGGCCGGTGATGCTGGCGGCAGCCCTCGACGAGGCGGTGGATTTCGACCGCCTCGACCCCACCGACTACGCCGCCGAATGGAAATGGGACGGCATCCGGGTGCAGGCCGTGTGCGAGGGCGGCGTCGGCAAACTGTATTCACGCACCGGCGACGAGATATCCGGCGCCTTTGCCGACGTCATGGCCGGGCTGACGTTCGAGGGCGCGGTCGACGGGGAGCTGGTGGTCTGGCGCGAGGGCGCCGTGGCGCCTTTCGGCGACCTGCAGCAGCGCCTCAACCGCAAGGCCGTGGATGCGAAGACCATGGCGGCCTTTCCGGCGGCGATCATCGCCTATGACCTGCTCGCCGACGGGGACGGGGACCTGCGCGCCCTGACGCTGAGTGATCGACGCGCGCGGCTGGAGGCGCTGGTCGGACGGACGGGCGGCGACCGGTTGCACCTGTCGCCGCTGATCGACCATTCGGGCTGGGACGAACTGGCCCGGCTGCGCGCCGATCCGCCGGTGGGCGCCGCGGCGGAAGGGCTGATGCTGAAACGCTGGGACAGCGTCTATGTCGCCGGCCGGCCCAAGGGGCCGTGGTTCAAATGGAAGCGCGATCCCCATGTGATCGACGCGGTGCTGATGTACGCCCAGCGCGGGCACGGCAAACGGTCGAGCTTCTATTCCGACTATACCTTCGGGGTCTGGACCGAGGCGGGGGCGCTGACGCCGGTCGGCAAGGCCTATTTCGGCTTCACCGACGAGGAGCTGAAGCAGCTCGACAAATTCGTGCGGGACCACACCATCGACCGGTTCGGGCCGGTGCGGTCGGTGCGCGCCGAGCGGGATTTCGGCCTGGTGCTGGAGATCGCCTTCGAGGGGCTGAACCGGTCGACGCGGCACAAGTCGGGCGTGGCGATGCGGTTTCCGCGCGTCAGCCGCATCCGCTGGGACAAGCCGGCGCGCGAGGCCAACACCCTGGCCGATGTCATGGACCTGCTGGACGCCATGGAGGGCGGCGGGGGGCGGATCGCCGCGGGCATGAACAGCCCGCCCGGGGGTTCCAAATCAGGACGGAGTCGTTAGACCCGACCCATGTCGTCGCTCATACCATCCCTTAGCCAGGCCCTCTCTGCGGGTGAAAAGGCCGCGGCCATCGACACGGTCATGATCGCCAAACTGACCGAGATGGCGGGCGACCTGGCCGTCAATCTGGTCATCGCCACGATTATTCTGGTCGCCACTGTGTTCGCCGCGCGCTGGGTTTCCGGCGTCACGCGGCGGGGGTTGTCGCGGGTGCGCGGCTTCCGCCACGACCCGACGGTGCTGAGCTTCGCCGTACAGGTGGTGCGGGTTCTCATCTATGTCATCGGCCTGATCGCGGTGCTGCAGCGACTGGGGGTGCAGACCACCTCGATCATCGCGGTTCTGGGCGCCGCCTCCCTCGCCGTCGGTCTGGCGCTGCAGGGGACGCTCTCCAATGTCGCGGCCGGCGTGGTGCTGCTGATCCTGCGGCCCTACAAGGTCGGCGACGTGATCGACATCGGCGGCGCGGTCGGTTCGGTCCAGCGGCTGGACCTGTTCACGACCCAGATGTCGAACGCCAACAACCACAAGATCGTTGTCCCCAACGCCCAGGTGCTGGGCGACGTCATCCTGAACCTGTCCGGCCAGACGACCCGGCGGGTCGAGATCAATTTCACCGTCGGCTATGGCGAGGATCTGAACGTGGCGCGCGCCGTACTGGCCGGTGTGGCCGAAGCCCACGAGAAGGTCCTGCCGGATCCCGCGCCCTGGACGGGCGTCACGGGACTGCTCGACAGCGCCGTCCAGATCACCCTCCATGCCTGGGTCAAGTCCGGCGACTGGTGGCAGACCCAGGCCGATCTGATGCAGGGCGGCAAGGAGGCGATCGACGCCGCCGGGATCGAGATACCGTTTCCGCATCAGGTCGAGGTGCCGGCCAAGGGAACCAGCTTTACACGCATCGTCACCACGGCGGCGACCGAGCCCGGGAAAGACTGACGCATGCGCTACGACTTCGGCTCCGACAATACCGCCGGCATGGCGCCGGCCGCGCTCGATGCCCTGATCGCGGCCAACGGCGGCTATGCCCGGGCCTATGGCGCTGACGACGTCACCGCCCGCGCCGCCGATCTGATCCGCCAGCGGCTGGACGCTGACGCCGAGGTCCGCTTTGTCTTTTCCGGCACGGCGGCCAACGCCATCGCCCTGTCGATGCTGGCATGGCCGCATGAGGCGGTGCTGGCCCACCACGCGGCCCACGTCTGCACCGACGAGACCGGGGCGCCGGGCTTCTTCGGCTCGGGCGTCGGTCTGCTGGGCCTGCCGGGCCTGTCGGGCAAGATCGAGCCGATCGCCCTTCACGCCCTGCTGGAGGAGCCGGAGGTCAGTCATCGCCAGCCGCCGGCGGCTCTGAGCCTGACCCAGTCCACCGAATACGGCACCGTCTATACCGAGGAAGAGCTGCGCCACCTGATCGAACCGGTGAAGCTGAAGGGCCACGGCGTGCACATGGACGGCGCCCGGCTGGCCAATGCCGCGGCCGCCGGGTTCGACCTGACGCAGATCGCGCGGCTGGGCGTCGATGTGCTGGTGTTCGGCGGAGCCAAGGCCGGCGCCAACTGCGCCGAGGCCATTGTCATGTTCGACAAATCGCTGGCGCGCCGCGTCGACAACCGGCTGAAACAGGCGGGGCAGATGTCGTCCAAGACCCGTTTCCTGGCCGCACCCATACTCGGCCTGCTGGAGAGCGGCGCCTGGGAGGACGGGGCGGCTCACGCCAATCTGATGGCGCGGCGGCTGGCCGAGGGTATCGCCACCCGTTCGCCCTTCGTCCTCGCCCATCCGGTCGAGGCCAACGCCGTGTTCGTGCGGATGCCGCCCGAAGCACACGCGCGGCTCAACGCCGCCGGCTGGGCCTGCTATCTGTTCGATGATGGTTCGGTGCGGTTCGTCTGTTCCTGGGCCACCTCGCAAGAGGCCGTCGAGGAACTTTTGCAGGCGATCGCAACGCTTTGAGCCCGCCGTTCATTGAACGGTCGATATGCGCACCCTAGATAGAACAAATCGTGACCGCTCTCGGCGTGAGGCGACCGGTCGAGGTTCGGAGGGCCCTTCATGAAAACGTCGTTGCGTGCGGCGGATCAGACGGATCCGGATATGGAAGCCTTCGAAGCCGTCCGGGCCGCCATGCCGCGCCTGGCCGAAGGGCTGGGCGCCGAGGACATGGCGGCCCAGTCCATGCCCGACTGCAGTCCCGGGAAATGGCACCTGGCCCACGCCAGCTGGTTCTTCGAGGCCATGATCCTGGCCGGGACGCCGGGCTATGTGCCCGTCGATTCGCGTCTCCAGACCCTGTTCAACAGCTATTACGAGACCCTCGGCAAGCGGGTGGAGCGACACGAGCGCGGCCTGATGACGCGGCCGTCGCTGGACGAGGTGATGGCCTATCGCGCCGAGATCGACCGGCGGATGACGGCCTGGCTGGGCAAGGGCGGGGCGGATGCGCGGCAACGCTATCTGTTCACCCTCGGCCTGAATCACGACCAGCAACATCAGGAGCTGTTCCTGATGGACCTGCTGAATCTGATGTCCCGTTCCCCGCTGGATCCGGCGGCCTACGAGGCGGAGCCGCGAAACACGGCGATCCAGCCCGCAAGGGGCGGCTTCAGCCGGTTCGAGGGCGGTCTCGTCGAGATCGGCCACGATGGCTGTGGCTTCGCCTTCGACAATGAGGGGCCGGCGCACCGGGTCTGGCTCGAGCCCTACGCCCTCGCCGGCGACCTCGTCACCAACGGCGACTGGATCGCCTTCATCGAGGATGACGGCTACGCCCGGGCGGAGCTGTGGCTCGCGGATGGGTGGGCGGCGGTCAAGGCCGAGCGCTGGGACGCCCCGCTCTACTGGCGGCGGGACGACGACGGCTGGACCACCATGACCCTGACAGGGCGGACGGCCGTCGATCCGGCCGGTCCGGTGCGCCACATCAGCTTCTACGAGGCCGACGCCTACGCCCGATGGGCCGGCAAGCGACTGCCGACCGAGGCGGAATGGGAACACGCGATCCGATCGCGGCCCGAGGCCTTTTCAAACGCCTTCGGCGAGGTCTGGCAGTGGACCGCCAGCGGCTACGCCCCCTATCCGGGCTTTCGCCCGACCGAGGGCACGGCCTCGGAATACAACGGGAAATTCATGGCCAATCAGCTGGTGCTGCGGGGGTCCAGCTTCGCGACACCCGGGGGGCACGCCCGGGTCAGCTATCGCAACTTCTTCTATCCGCAGCAAAGGTGGGCGTTCATGGGACTACGACTGGCCGAGGACGCCCCGGCGCCGCTGATGCGCAAGCCGGATGGCGGCGAGACGGCGCGCTTCCGCCGGGATCTGCTGCAGGGGCTGTCCCGGTCGCCCAAGGTCGCGTCGCCGAAATGGCTTTATGACGCCGAGGGCTCGCGGCTGTTCGAGGACATCACCCGGCTGCCGGAGTACTATCCGACGCGGCAGGAGGCCGCTCTGCTGCGACAGGTGGCGCCCCGCTGGGCGGCGCGCTTCGGGGCCGACGCCGTGCTGGTCGAATTCGGTTCGGGCGCCAGTGAGAAGACCCGTATCGTGCTGGACGCTGCCCCGGACCTGGCCGCCTATGTGCCGATAGACATCAGCGCCGACGCCCTCGACCTGGCCGCCCGCCGGATCGCCGAAGCCTATCCGTCCCTGAAGATCGCGCCCCTGGTCGGGGATTTCCTTCACCTGGGGGCCCTGCCCGCCGGGATCGGGTCGGGCCGCCGGATCGGCTTTTTCCCCGGCTCGACCATCGGCAATCTGGAGCGTGACGAGGCTGTCGCCTTCCTCAAGGCGGCGCGGGGACTGCTGGGCGAGGACGCCCTGTTCGTGCTGGGAGTCGATCTGGCCAAGGACCCGGCAATTCTTATCGCCGCCTATGATGACTCCGCCGGCGTCACTGCCGCCTTCAACCGCAATCTGCTGGTGCGGGCCAATCGCGAACTGGACGCCGGCTTTGACGTCGACGCCTTCGTCCATCGCGCGGTCTGGAATGCGGCGGCGTCGCGGATGGAGATGCACCTGGAAGCGACGCGGGAGATGGTGGTGGAGATCGGCGATCGACGCTTCGCCTTCGCACGCGGGGAGACCATCCACACCGAGAGCTCGCGGAAATACAGCGAGGCTTCGGTTCAGGAGCTGGCGGAGGCGTCGGGCTGGAGAATGACGGGTTTCGAGACCGGGCCGGCGCCGTCGGTCGCCCTGGCCCTTCTTGAGGCCTGAACAAAAAAAGGGGCGGCGACCACGATCGGTCGCCGCCCCCCTTGTTCGAGCGCGCTCTGACTAGTCTTCGGCGTTGGTCTTGGAATCGCCGTTGGCCGGCTTCGTGGCCGGTCGGGCGCCGTGCGAGGCCTCGCCGCCCTTGCGGCCGGCCTGGGCCGCGAGGCTGCGGTCCTGCGAGAAGCTGCGCTTTTCGCTGGGCACGCTGGCGCCGCCCTTGCGGGCGATCTCGCGCTGACGTTCCGGGTCCATCGAGGCGAAGCCCCGCTTGGACACGCCGGAGGCTCGGGTGGACTGGCCTTGAGCCATCGGGGAATCCTTTCGTGGCGGCGATTGACTGTTAGAAACTGAACCCTTCCGTCCCCGTCCGGTTCCGGTTGGGCCGGTCACGGAATTGCGAACGAATCACAGGGACTTGAGACTGAAGGCGCCGGGTTCAGCCGTATGGACGCGCGTCGCCCGGCTCGCCGCCGCCGGGGTCCTGCTGCGGCAACTCGTCCGGCGTGCCGGCCGGATCGATGTCGGGGCCGGGCGTGTCGGGCGGCATGATTTCAGGCTGTCCGCCGGGGCTGTCGGGTTCGATATAGGTCATGGCCTTCTCCTGTCTCGGGACAGGAACGCGGCTCGTCACGACCCCGTTCAATCACGATCCGGACCGACGCCTGTTTTGATCGGAACCGGCGGGCGTGAGCGCGGTTTTGAGGGCTGGTCCAATCCCCTCCCCAGGAGCCTGCCACCATGACCGATACCTTTTCCGCCCCGACCCCCGCCCGGGACATCGAAGACGACGTCGACACGACTTCGGCCCGGCTGGGGCGGGAAGCCGACGCCATCCTGGCTGACGCCGAGAACGGCGCCATCGGCCCGCGGCCGCTGCGCGAAGCGGTGCGCGAGGATGCGCTTGTGGCCCGCAACTGGGGTCGCGAGCGCGCGCTTCGGCTGCGCGGCGCCGTGGAGACCGAGCCGGTGAAGGCGTCGCTTTACGCCCTCGGACTGGGCGTCGTCATCGGCCTGCTGATCGCGCGCTAGAGCCTCAGGCGGGTCCGGAGGCCGGGCGGGCGATCGGCGCCCGGCCAAGCGCCGCGTCCGACACGAACGGATTGCTGCGCCGCTCGGCCCCGAAGGTCGAGCTCGGACCGTGCCCCGGCACGAAGGTCACGTCATCGCCCAGGGGCCAGAGCCGGGTGACGATGGCGTTCAACAGGCTGGCGTGATCGCTCTGGGGGAAGTCGGTGCGGCCGACGGACCCCTGGAACAGGACGTCTCCGACCTGGGCGAAGCGCGCCTCGCGGTTGAAGAAGATCACATGGCCCGGCGTGTGGCCGGGGCAGTGGTAGACCTCCCAGTGCGTTTCACCCAGCGTCAGCGTGTCGCCGTCGGCCAGCCAGCGGGTCGGGGTGAAGCTGCGCGCCCCGGGCAGGCCGTACATCTGGCCCTGGGCCGGAATGCCGTCGATCCAGAACTGATCCGCCGGATGGGGGCCGATGATGTCGAGCCCGGTCTTCTCCTGCATTTCGGCCGCGCCGCCGGCATGGTCGAGGTGTCCGTGGGTGATCCAGATGGCGTCCAGCGTCAGCCCCTGTTTCGCCACCGCGGCCAGCAGGGCGTCGACCGAGGCCCCCGGATCGATGATCGCGGCCTTCAGGGTCTTGCGGCACCAGACCAGGGTGCAGTTCTGCTGCAGGGGCGTAACCGGGAAGACGGCGACGCCGATGGGGGAGGGAGAGGAGCTCATGCCGCCTTGATAGCGGGCGCGGGCTCGGATCGAAACCATGCTTCGGTCCGCGTCTCACGTTGACCTTTCTGGCCGTCCTCGACATAAGGGCGGGCTTCAAAGGCGCCGCCTCCAAAGGGCGGCCCTTGTTGCTTTTACCTACACAGCGCAGCGCCTGCCCTCAGGGCGCCGCCCCAGAGCGTCAGAACCCGACCATGCAAGTCGTCGAAAAGTCCAACGAAGGTCTCAGCCGCGTCATCGCGGTGACCATTCCCGCCGCCGAGCTGAACCAGAAGCTGGACGCCAAGCTGAAGGAAGTCGCGCCGCAGATGAAGCTGAAGGGCTTCCGTCCCGGCAAGGTGCCGATGTCGCACGTCAAGAAGACCTTCGGCCGCGACCTGATGGGTGAGATCGTCAATGACGCGCTCAACAGCTCGAGCCAGAAGGCCCTCGACGACGCCAAGGTGCGTCCCGCCGCCCCGGCCGAGATGAAGCTGACCTCGGACATGGAAAAGGTCATCGCCGGCCAGGAAGACCTGGCCTACGAAATGGCCCTCGAGGTGATGCCGGACTTCACCCCGACCGATGTCACCAAGCTGAAGCTGGCCCGCCCGACCTATGAGGCCTCCGACGCCGACCTCGACGAGGCCCTGACCGAACTGGCCGGCCAGGCAAAGTCGTATGAGGACAAGAAGGGCAAGACCGTGAAGGCCGCCGAGGGCGACGAGGTCACCATCGACTTCCTGGGCAAGCTGGACGGCGAACCCTTCGAGGGCGGCGCCGCCGAGGACACCCAGCTGGTGATCGGTTCCAACCGCTTCATCCCCGGCTTCGAGGAGCAGCTCAAGGGCGCCAAGGTCGGCGAGGAGAAGGTGCTGAACATCACCTTCCCCGAGGACTACCAGGCCAAACACCTGGCCGGTAAGGCCGTGACCTTCGACGTCACCGTCAAGGCCATCAAGGCCGAGGCTCCCGCCGTGGTCGACGAGGATTTCGCCAAGCGGATCGGCATCGAGTCGCTGGACAAGCTCAAGGAGCTGCTGCGCACCAATCTGAACCAGCAGTACACCGGAGCCGCCCGCTTCAAGCTCAAGCGCGCCCTGCTCGACGAACTGGACAAGGCTCACGACTTCCCCCTGCCGCCCAAGATGGTCGAGGCGGAGTTCGAGGGCATCTGGGGTCAGGTCCAGGCCGACAAGGACGCCGGCCGCATGCCGGAAGAGGACGCCAAGAAGTCCGACAAGAAGCTCAAGGAAGAATACCGCAAGATCGCCGAGCGCCGCGTGCGTCTGGGTCTGGTGCTGGCCGAGATCGGCCGCGCCAACAACGTCCAGATCACGGACCAGGAGCTCAACAACGCCATCATGAACGAGGCCCGCAACTATCCGGGCCAGGAGCGCGAGGTGCTGGAATTCTACCGCCAGAACCCCAACGCCGCCGCCCAGATGCGCGCGCCGATCTATGAGGAGAAGGTCTGCGACCTGATCTTCAACACGGCCAAGGTGACGGACACGCCGATCACCAAGGAAGAGCTCCTCAAGGAAGACGACGACCTCTGAAGACCGAGGCGGGGCGGTGGGCTTCAGGCCCGCCCGGGTCTCCGTATGGTTTGGCAAAGATCGCCGCCGTGCGGCCATCTTTGCCAGTCTAGCTTGCATGCTCAACTGACCGGGGATCCGTCGTGACGTTTTCAGCCCTCGCCATGGCCCTCGGCCTGCTGGCCCAGACCCCCGCTCCCCCGCAGCCGCAGGCGGTGCAGGACCCGGTTGAGCTCGGGGACGTGACGGTCGAGGCCCGTCGGCTGCGCGCCGTCGTGCAGGATTTTGTCGGCGAGATCGCAGCCCCGGCCGCATCCCGGGGCCCGGCGCGCTGGAACGGTGCGGTATGCGTCGGTGTCGTCAACCTGCGCGCCGACGTCGCGCAATACATCGTCGACCGGACCTCGGATGTCGCCCGCGAACTGGGTGTCGCGGCGGGCGAGCCGGGATGTAGCCCGAATGTGCTGATCATCGCCGCCGCCGACGGCCGCGCCGTGGCCGATGGCATCGTCGCCGCGCGCCGGAACGCCTTCAACCCCGGCGGTTCCGGCATGACGCGCTCCCTGCGGGCCCTGGGTGAATTTCGCTCCTCGGACGCGCCCATTCGCTGGTGGCATGTGAGCGGCCCGGTCGACTCCGAGAGTGGCGAACTGGCCACCCGGCTGCCTGGCTACGAGGCCCCGCGGATCAACGTCTCGCGGGCGTCACGCATCCGTACAGACATACGTGACGACCTGTTCAAGGCCATCATCGTGGTGGACGTCGAGCAGGTTGCGGGGCTGTCCCTGACCCAACTGGCCGACTACTGCGCCCTGGTGGCGCTGGCGCAGGTCGATCCGGAGGCGGATGTGGCTGCTTTCGACACCATCCTGAACGTGTTCGCGGATGCAACGGTCCCCGGTCTCACTGCATGGGATATGGACTATCTGAACGCTCTCTACGGCGTCGAGCAGAGCAGCGTCGGGGCGAACGCCCGCGGGGCAGAGATCGTCGACCAGATGACCCGTCGAAGGATGATGGAAGTCGCCGCGCCGACCGCCGACTGACCGGTGGTCGCCGCGTCGGGATGAACCCGGCAGCTTCTCCGAACGCTGACCGGCTGTTCAGGCCGCGACCGCAGTGCGGGCCAAGGCGCAGTGGGACCAGATGTCGGACAGGGCTTCGGCCAGCCGGTCGATGTCCTCGTCCGAATGGACCGGCGAGGGCGTGATGCGCAGCCGCTCCGTACCCTGGGGGACGGTCGGATAGTTGATCGGCTGGACATAGATGCCGTGGTGCTCGAGCAGCCAGTCCGAGATCATCTTGCACTTCTTCGGATCGCCGACCATCACCGGCAGGATGTGGCTGTCATTGGCCAGAACCGGAATGCCCAGGCCCTCCAGCCGGGCGCGGACGCGGGCCACCCGCTCCTTGTGCCGGGCACGTTCGATTTCGCTGGCCTTGAGGTGCCGCACGCTGGCGCAGGCGCCGGCGGCCACCGCGGGCGGCAGGGCCGTAGTGAAGATGAAGCCGGATGAGAAGCTGCGGATGAAGTCGCACAGGGCCGATGAGGCGGCGATATAGCCGCCCATGACGCCGAAGGCCTTGCCGAGGGTGCCCTCGATGACGGTGATTCGGTCCATCAAGCCTTCGCGTTCGGCGATGCCGCCGCCGCGGGGACCATACAGGCCGACCCCGTGGACCTCGTCGAGATAGGTCATGGCGCCGTGCTTGTCGGCGACGTCGCAGATCTCCTTGATGGGTCCGATGTCGCCGTCCATCGAATAGACGGACTCGAAGGCGATCAGCTTGGGCCGCGAAGGATCGATCTGCGACAGCAGTTCGTCGAGATGTTCCGGATCGTTGTGGCGGAAGATCCGGCATTCGGCGCGGCTGTGGCGGATGCCCTCGATCATCGAGGCGTGGTTGCAGGCGTCAGACAGGACCACGCAGTTGGGAAGGCGCGCGGCCAGGGTCCCCAGCGCCGCCCAGTTGGAGACATAGCCGGAGGTGAACAGCAGCGCCGCCTGTTTGCCGTGCAGGTCGGCGAGCTCACGCTCCAGCAGGACATGGTGATGGTTGGTGCCGGAGATGTTGCGGGTGCCGCCCGCGCCGGCGCCGCAGCTGTCGAGCGCCTCATGCATGGCCGAAAGCACCTGGGCGCTCTGACCCATGCCCAGATAGTCGTTGGAGCACCAGACGGTGACTTCGTCGGGACCGTCCTCGCCGTACCTTCTGGCCCGGGGGAAGGCGCCGCGCTTGCGCTCCAGCTCGGCGAAGACCCGGTAGTTGCCGGCGTCACGCAGGGTTGCGAGCTGGTCCTCGAAGAAGGCTTCGTAGTTCATGGCGGTCTCCCCCTCGTACGTCTCTACGGCACTGGTCATCGGTCGCGTTCGCCGCTGGCGGCGAGCGCGACATGGGTTTCTGGTTTGGGTTGGCCCAGCGCCCAGCCCCAGAGAGCGCGATCGGGCGAAGGCAGCATCAGGAAGCCGTGCTCGAGCAGGCCCAGGGCTGCGAGGCAGAACATCAGGGCGTAGCCGACGGCGCCGGCGCCGTCCGCATTGACGGCCGCAACGCCAAGAAGCGCGATCACCACGACCGACAGGGCGAGCGAGACCGGGAACAGCAGGTTGAAGCGGGCGCGACGGAAATAGGTCTGCAGATAGGCGAGGTGGGCGGGCAGGAAGGCCACCGGCGGATTGGTCACGCCGAGGAACAGGTTGAGCTTGGTCGAGAGCCGCATGCCGAACAGCAGCAGGAAGGTCAGGGTCCCCGTCTGGTTCGGTTGGCCCCAGGTCAGGGCGATGATGAGGACGGCGGTGACGGCGAGGGCGATCTCGTGATGGATCACGGTCTGGGACGAGACGACGAACCGGCGCCAGCCCCGGGCGTCGGGCGGGCAGGGCGTGCGCCGCGGGCCGGTCAGTTTGCCCATGAGGAAGCCCATCTCGTGCCAGCCCCAGACCGTCAGGGCGCAGCCGAAGGCGACATAGGCGCCCGTGACGCTGTCGTCGCCGGCGCTGACAAACAGACCGAAGCAGGCCGCGGCGGCGACCACGGCCGAGATCGCCAGGCTGGGACCGAAGGTTCGCACCGGCCGGCGCACCAGCCACAGGATCGCGCCGGTGCTGGCCCACCAGAGCAGCAGGGCGACGATCAGGGGCTGGGCGAAAACGGCCATCCGCCTACCAGACCGGGGCGAGGCGGATGTCGGCGGGCGGGGTGTGTTTGTCGACCGGCATGAAATAGAGGCCGGCCAGGGTGGCGGCGATACGGAGCATAAGGCCCGCGCGCCTGATGCCGCTGAAGAGGCCCGGCTTGAGCTCGCCCATGGCGTCTGCGGACAGCCGCAGCCGCTCCATCCCGGCGCGGAAGCGGGGATCGTCGGTCCTCAGCGTCAGCGGATAGACCTGTTTCGAGATCTCCGAACAGATGCGGAAGACCTCATAGTCATATTCGGTCGGGTCGACGCCCAGCGCCTTGTGGAAGGCGGGGCGGGTGTGGTCGCGGACGTACATGGTCGCATAGACCGACAGCACGAAGAACCGGATCCACCAGGTGTTCATGCCGGTCAGAAGCTTCGGATCGGTCCGCATCAGCACGGCGAAGGCCTCGCCGTGGCGGAACTCGTCGTTGCACCACTTTTCGAACCATTTGAAGATCGGGTGGAAGCGCTGTTCCGGGTGTTTCTCGAGGTGCCGGTAGATGGCGATGTAGCGGGCGTAGCCGATCTTCTCGGACAGATAGACGGCGTAGAAAATGAATTTGGGTTTGAAGAAGGTGTATTTCTTGGTCTTGGTCAGGAAGCTGAGGTCCACGCCGATGCCGGCGTCCTTCAGCGTGTCGTTGATGAAGCCGGCATGGCGGGCCTCGTCGCGGCTCATATATTTGAACAGGGCCTTGATGTCGGGATTGGCCACCCGCTTGGCGATCTCGGCATAGAGGACGCAGCCCGAGAACTCGGACGTCAGGGAGCTGACCAGGAAGTCGACGAACTCCTTCCGCAGGTCCTCGGGCAGGGCTTCGATGACGCCCTCGAAACTGGCGTCGCGCTTGAAGTGGTGCTTGTTCACATCGGCGGCCATCTCGGCCATCAGACCGTCCCAGACCTCGCGGACCGGGCTGACGTCGATCCGGTCCATGGCGGCGAAATCGGTGGTGTAGAAGCGCGGCGACAGGACGGTGTCCTGCTGGGCGAGGGCGGTCGACTCGGCCGAGCGGACGGCGTCCCGCGCCCGGGACCGGGTGTCTTCCTGCATCAGGTCGTGAGCGGGGTCGAGGGCGAGAGCGGTCACAGGCTTCTCCTGGGCGTGAAGCTTACGTCGTAGAGTTCGTGCATCTCGAGCCGTCCGGTCAGACGGGTCCAGATGCGTTCGATCAGGCTGGCTCGCTCTACCGTGGCGAACCTGTGGAAGGTGCGGCGCTGGCCGAACACGACATGGATCGGATCGCCGTGCACCAGCACCCGGTCGCCGGGATGAATCACCGGATCGCCTTCCAGCGCGACATGGGCGTGCAGGCTCTCGTCGGAATGTTCGACCTCGATGGTGCAGGGAGTCCGGAGCGTACGGCTCATGCGCGGTTGTCCCCTGAGTCCAGCATCACTTCGAACGCCTCCCGGTTGGTGGGGCCGTAGGCGCTGAGGTTCAGCGAGCGACCGGTCCCCGTATCCTCGATGGTCAGCGAGCCGTCCGACCATTCGGTCAGGCGGAACACCGGCTCCTTGCCGACGCCCTGGATCGCGCGATCCCGTGTCAGCCCCCGCATGATGCCCCGCACGAAGCCGCCGCTGTTGCGTTCGATCAGATGGTCCGGCGCGCCCGAAACCTGGACGACAACGGCGCCATCTTCCCGGTCGAAGAAGCGCAGGTCGCGGCTGCGGGTGGGGGTGGCGGTCGTTTCAGCCTCGGCTGCGGCAGCCGCGGGGGAGCCGAGCAGGCCCATGCTGGACCCGCCGACCACCGCCAGCGATGCGCCGACCAGGACGATGGCGGCGATCAGCGGCAGCTTTGGAAAGGGCTCGGCGTCGAGGGCGGACATGGTTGCGTTCCTTGAATCAGGCGGTGGCGGCGGCCCCACTCGGGGCCTTCTCGCGGACGGGTTTCGAAGCGGGCGCGCGCGCAGGTTCGGCGACGAAGGGACGGTCGGCCTCGCGGGCGGTCTGCTGCAGCAGCTGGCTCAGGCGATCAGCAACGGCGGCGGCGTCCGGGAGGGCGCGCATCATCGGCTCGGGTTTGTTGAACCGCCACGGACGGGCATGGGGCCACAGGTGCGGATAGGCGATCTTGGCGTCGCCCGAGAGCGCCAGCGGGATGTCACCATGGCCCTTTGCGTCGACCTTCAGCCCGGCCGACGCGACGACGACGTAGGGGATGTTGAAGCATTTCGACAGCGCCACCCCGTGCCGCAGCACGAACCGCTTGTTGGTCAGGGTGTAGACCGTCGTCCGCGCATTCAGCCAGGCGTAGCCATAGAGCAGGCCGAGGCAGGCGGCCCCGACGGCGATGGACGAGGCGGCCTGGATCAACACCGAGAGGGCCGGCTCGGCCCTGAGCACCCCGCTGCCCAGGTTCCAGACGATCAGGGCGCCGAAATAGAAGGCGATCCAGTGTGTGTGCAGGGCGGTCCTGGCCAGGACGCGCCAGTCAGGGGCCCCCTGCCACAGGATGTGTTCGCCGGCCGGGAGCTGCTCGGGCAGGCCGCGGACGGGTTCGCCGTCGTGTTCCTTGCTCACAGCCAGGGCTCCTGACGATCACGGGTGGCGTACAGGTGGCCGGCTCCGTAGTAGCCCATGACCCGTTCCTCCTCATACAATGTTATCTGGTCCGGGTTCGCAAGCGCCGGAACATCGGCGAACTGGGCGCCCAGAATGGCGTGAACCTTCACCGTCCGCTTGCCCAGGTTCATGCTGGCCATGGTCATCGGCAGCATGACATGGCGGCCGCTGCCTTCTGTGGCCACTTCCAGATAGCGGATCAGAACCTCCGACCGGTCGACCCAGACGTCCGCCACCGTGCCGCCGACGACGCCGTCGGCTCCGAGCACGGCCATGCCGCGCAGATCGGGATCCTGGGGCGCCATGTGGAAGTCGGTGGCGACGCGCAGCGGCGCCAGCCGCGGCCGGCC
>Ga0207951_100558_pt1 | contig 17836 bp, 12 predicted proteins | sample Subbio12Aug_8Bad_FD_184830 | JGI IMG/M metagenome (GOLD analysis project Ga0207951, IMG submission 184830) | Serpentinite rock and fluid subsurface biosphere microbial communities from McLaughlin Reserve, California, USA - CR12Aug_8Bad (SPAdes) | ecosystem: Environmental > Terrestrial > Deep... | reverse complement strand
CTCGATGTCTCCAGCAAAGGCGGCTGGAGCGGTATGATTCAACATTACTTCGCCGCCGCATGGATACCGCCTGCCGAACTGGAAAGTCATTTCTACACCAAGGCATTGGCCGATTCCCGCTACATCATCGGCTCCTTCACGCCGGACATGACGATCGAATCCGGCAGCGACGGCGTATTCGCCACCACATTGTTCGCTGGTCCCAAAATCCAGCCGGTCATGGAGGCGCTGGCGCCGGGACTGGAACTGACGGTCGACTATAGCTGGCTGACTTTCATTGCCAAAATGATCTACTGGCTGCTGATCCAGATTCAAGGCGTCGTCAGCAACTGGGGTGTCGCGATTCTGGGCGTCACCTTCATCATCAAGGCCCTGTTCTTCAAATTATCGAAGACCAGCTTCCAGTCGATGGCGAAAATGCGCAAAATCCAGCCCAAACTCAAAGAGTTGCAGGAACGCTACGCCGACGATCGCCAGAAATTCAACACCGAAATGATGGCGATGTACAAGCGCGAGAAAGTCAACCCGCTGGGCGGCTGCTTGCCTATCATGGTGCAAATACCCGTGTTCATCTCGCTGTATTGGGTACTGATCGAAACCGTGGAACTGCGTCAGGCCCACTTTGCGCTATGGATACAGGACCTGTCGGCACAAGACCCGTTCTACCTGCTGCCCATCCTGTACGGCATCACCATGAAAATTCAGCAAGGCCTGAACCCGGCGCCGATAGACCCGCTGCAAGCCAAAGTCATGCAGATGTTCCCCATCGTATTCACCGTATTCTTCCTGTTCTTCCCGTCGGGTCTGGTGCTGTACTGGATATGCAACAACAGTCTGTCCATCATCCAGCAGTGGTACATCACCAAACACATTCTCGAAGAAGACCCGCACGCCAAGTCCCATGCGTGACGGCGACACCCTCGCCGCAATAGCGACGCCGCCCGGCAACGGCGGCGTCGGCATCATCCGCCTTTCCGGCCCCCTGGCCGAACCCATCGCCCGTTCACTGAGCGGCAAACGCCCCAAACCACGATACGCCCACTTCCGCCACTTCCGCGACGCCGATGGCAAGCTCATCGACAGCGGCCTGCTGCTCTACTTCCCTGCACCGCAATCCTTCACCGGCGAAGACATCGTCGAACTACATGGCCACGGCGGCAGCGTCATACTGGACATGCTGATGCGCCGTGTACTCGAACTGGGTGCCCGCCCGGCCAATCCGGGCGAATTCAGCCAGCGCGCCTTCCTCAACGGCAAAATCGACCTGGCCCAGGCCGAAGCCATCGCCGACCTGATAAGCGCCGGTACCGAACATGCCGTCCGATCAGCGCAGCAATCGCTGCAAGGCGTATTTTCCAGACACATCCACCACCTGACAGACGAACTCATCGAACTGCGCGTGTACATCGAAGCCGCCATCGACTTCGTCGACGAAGCCATCGATTTCCTGGGCGATGGTGTCGTCGCAAACCGCATTGTCCAATTGCAACAACGCCTCCACCAAATACTCGCAACCGCCCGGCAAGGCCGTTTGCTGCACGACGGCATTTCCGTCGCCCTGGCGGGCAAACCCAATGTCGGCAAATCCAGCCTGCTCAATGCATTGGCCGGATTTGATGCCGCCATCGTCACCGACATCGCAGGCACCACACGCGATGTCCTGCGCGAACGCATCCAGATCGACGGCATGCCCTTGCACATCATCGACACCGCCGGTCTGCGAAACAGTGACAACATCGTCGAACAGGAAGGCATCCGGCGCGCGCACCTCGAAATCGAAAAAGCCGACAAGATACTATTGCTGCTGGACAGTACGGCACAAACCGAGACAGACCCTGTAGACGACACCCTGATAGACAGCAACCGTGCAATCACCCGCATATTCAACAAAATCGACATCTCAGGCGTGCCGCCCCAAATACTCGAAACCCCGCAAGGCACCAGCATTTACCTGTCCGCCAAAACCGGCGCCGGGCTTGACCTATTGCAACAGCATCTGAAACAAAGCGTCGGCTTTGGCGAAACCCAGGAAAACACCTTCGTCGCACGGCGACGCCACATCACCGCCCTGGAAAATGCGCTGGCCTCCGTCAACCAAGCCGCAAACCAGATGCAACACCACGCCCACGAACTGGTCGCCGAGGAACTCAAGCTGGCCCAAAACAGCCTCGGCACCATCACCGGCGAATTCAGCACCGACGACCTCCTGGGTGAAATTTTTGGTAGCTTCTGTATCGGGAAATAAATTCCTTATATATCAATGCCTTGCCAGGACGCGTTCTTCTTTTCGTAACTGCTCGCCCAAAAAATCAAAACACGCTTGACAGGTTTTTGGCGACAAAAATCGGATCGGTATGGGTTGCCACGGAGATCATGGGAACCAGGAACCAGAAAAAACCAGAAAAAATCACTAAATTACGTTCGTTCGCACTGTAGGCCTATCGAAGGCGGGACGAGAAAATCCGGGCACACACTGCGCCAAACCATTTTTGCTCCGACCGTGCTCAACACGACGGTTTGGCGGGAAAAGCCATTCCGGGTTTGTTTTTGGCGAAGCAGAGGCCAAGGATGAGACGAAACCGCTTGCACTGAACAATTATCTGTTTTTTAAGGAGGATACATGACGATAAAAACCATCATACTGGCGGCAGGCCAAGGGACGAGGATGCGATCGTCTCGTCCCAAGGTGCTGCATGAAATCGCTAACAAGCCCTTGGTGCAGCACGTTTATGAAACGGCCAAGTCGCTGAAAGGCAGCGAAGTCTACATCGTGTACGGCCATGGCGGCGAAGCCGTCAAGCAAAGCCTGAGCCGTCTGGACGCCATCTGGGTCGAGCAGAAACAGCAGCTCGGCACTGGTCATGCCGTTCAGCAAGTCATACACCATGTCGACGAAGGCGACACCGTGCTGATTCTTTACGGCGACGTGCCGCTGCTGAAAGCCGAAACCCTGCGCACGCTGTTGGCCAAAGTCAGCCCGACCTCGCTGGCCTTGCTGACGGTCACGTTGGACGACCCGACCGGCTATGGGCGCATCGTGCGCGACCAGCATCATGCTGTCCGCCGTATCGTCGAACACAAAGACGCCAGCGCAGCCGAACGCCTCATCAACGAAGGCAATACCGGTATTTTGGCCTGCAACGGCGGCCAACTGATTCAATGGTTGTCGCGCTTGAGCAACAATAACGCCCAGAACGAATACTACCTGACCGACATCATCGAAATGGCGGTTGCCGATGGCCTGACCATAGCCACCGCGCAAGCCGCCAGTGCCGATGAGGTGCTGGGCGTCAACAATCGTGAGCAACTGGCTCATCTGGAGCGCGTCTATCAGTTCGAGCGGGCACGGATGCTGATGGCCCAAGGCGTGACGCTGCGCGATCCTGCCCGCGTCGATGTGCGCGGTGAATTCGCTGAATTGGGACAGGACATCGACATCGACATCAACGTCATTTTCGAAGGCGTCAACCGCATCGCTTCCAATGTAAAAATCGGCCCGAACTGCCTCATCAAAAATGCCACCATCGCCGATGGTGTTGAAATTCTCAGTCACAGCGTGATCGAAGACGCCAGCATCGGCGCTGGCAGCCGCATCGGGCCGTTTGCCCGCATCCGCCCGCAAACCGAGCTGGCCGAGCATGTTCACATCGGCAATTTCGTCGAAATCAAGAAATCCAGCGTCGCCAGTGGCAGCAAGATCAATCATCTGAGCTACATTGGCGACAGCGAGATTGGCGCCAGTGTCAACGTGGGCGCTGGCACCATCACCTGCAATTACGATGGCGCCAATAAATTCAAAACCGTGATCGAAGACGGCGCCTTCATCGGCTCCGACACCCAACTGGTTGCACCGGTTACCATCGGCAAGAACGCCACCATAGGTGCAGGCTCGACCATCACCCAGAATACGCCAGCCGAGCAACTAACCTTGAGTCGGGTCAAACAGGTGTCGGTACCGAGCTGGCAACGCCCAGTCAAGGCCCAAGATGCCGTAGGCAATTTGCCGCACGGTTCAGAGACAGATAAATCAAAGGAGAAATGATATGTGTGGCATCGTCGCAGGCATCGCCCAACGCAACGTGGTTCCCATCCTGATCGAAGGCTTGAAACGCTTGGAGTACCGGGGCTACGACTCCGCCGGTCTGGCGGTCACCCGCCAGGGCGAAATTTTCCGCAAGCGTGAACTGGGCAAGGTGAAAGGCCTGGAAGCCCTCATCGAGCAAGATCCGATCGAAGGCCGGATCGGCATTGCCCATACCCGCTGGGCCACTCATGGCAAACCCAGCACCCACAATGCCCACCCACATGTCAGCCTGGACAAGGTGGCTGTGGTACACAACGGCATCATCGAAAACCACGACACCCTGCGCTCGGCATTGCGGAAAAACGGCTTCGAATTCACTTCGGAAACCGACACCGAAGTCGTGGTGCATAAAATCGCCGAACAATTGCAATCGACCGACAGCTTGCTCGATGCGGTCCGCAACACCATTGTCACGCTGGAAGGCGCTTATGCGCTGGGCGTGGTTTACACTGAACAGCCCGATATATTGGTGGCCTGCCGCAAGGGCAGCCCGTTGGTGATCGGCATCGGCATCGGCGAATACTTCATCGCCTCCGACATCGCCGCCTTGCTGCCGGTCACCCAGCGCTTCATCTTCCTGGAAGACGGCGACATCGCCGAACTCACCATCAACGGCGCCATCATCTACGACGAAAGCGGTCGCCGCGTAGTCAGGCCGGTCATCGAAAGCCAGCTCAAGGCCGATGCAGTCGAAAAAGGCCAATACCGCCACTACATGCTGAAAGAAATCCATGAACAGGCCTGGGCGGTTTCGGAAACCCTGGAAGGCCGTTTCATCGACAACCGCTTGCTGGATTCCGCATTCGGTCACAATGCCGCTGAAGTATTCGATCAGATCAAATCGGTGCAAATCCTGGCTTGCGGCACCAGCTACCACGCCGGCCTGGTGGCGCGTTACTGGTTCGAAAAACTGGCCCGGGTACCGTGTGCCATCGAAATCGCCAGCGAATTCCGCTACCGCAACCCGGTCATCGCGCCCGATACCCTGGTCGTCACCATTTCGCAATCCGGCGAAACCGCCGACACTCTGGCCGCGCTGCTCGAAGCTAAGCGCCTGGGCGTCAAACATTCTCTGGTCGTCTGCAATGCGCCGGAAAGCTCGCTGGTACGTGAGTCCGACCTGGTGCTGATGACCCGCGCAGGCCCGGAAATCGGCGTCGCATCCACCAAGGCCTTCACCACCCAATTGGTGGCCTTGCTGATGCTCATCATCGCCATAGGTCGACGCTTCGCGTTGCCCAAGGAAACCGAAGATCTGATCGTCTCCGAGCTGTTCAGCCTGCCCGGCAACATCGAAAAAGTGTTGAATCTCGACGACACCATCGAACTGCTGTCGCAACGCTTTGCCGACAAGCACAACGCCTTGTTCCTGGGCCGGGGCACCCACTACCCGATTGCCCTGGAAGGCGCATTGAAGCTGAAGGAGATCTCCTACATCCATGCCGAAGCTTACCCGGCCGGTGAGTTGAAACACGGGCCGCTGGCCCTGATCGACGCCGAAATGCCGGTCGTTACCGTCGCGCCCAACAACAATCTGCTGGAAAAACTCAAGTCCAACATTCAGGAAGTCAGCGCCCGTGGTGGCCAGTTGATCGTATTCATGGATGAAGCCCTGGCCGAACCCAGCGACAGCAACGTGCAAATCATCAAGATGCCGAGCGTCGCCAATATCGTCTCGCCTATCATCTACACGGTTCCGTTACAGTTGCTGTCGTATCACGTTGCCGTATTGAAAGGCACCGACGTCGACCAACCGCGCAATCTGGCCAAATCGGTGACGGTCGAGTAGTCGCAGACTGGGTCTGTAGGGGGCAAAAATTTTTTTGCCCCCTCCGTTCACCCACGCTTCTCGGCGCTTGTCGACGGTTTGCGCGGTGCGGACATATCACATAGTTCGTCATCCATGCAGTCAAAGCCACGCAGCCGCCACGACCGCATCTTGAAATTGCCATAATCGACCCGCATCTAGCCGGTAACACCAATACCCAAACGAGGCAACCCCTATGCGAATGGACAAACTCACCAGCAAATTTCAGCAGGCACTCGGCGACGCGCAAAGCCTGGCCTTGGGCAAGGATCACCAATTCATCGAGCCGCTACACGTCATGCTGGCCTTGATCGACCAGGACGGCGGCAGCATCAAACCCCTGCTGCAACAAGCCGGTGTTCAGATCAACGTCTTGCGTAACGATCTTGGCCAGGCTATCGACAACCTGGCCAGCGTCTCCGGTGCCGGTGGCGATGTGCAGATTTCCAATGAACTGTCGCGGATACTGAACCTGACCGACAAACTGGCACAAAAGCGCAAAGATGCCTACATCTCCAGCGAACTGTTCTTGCTGGCCGCGCTGGAAACCGGCGGCAGCCTGCAAACCTTGCTGAAACGCGCGGGCGTAGTGGCCTCTGCCGTTGAAAAAGCCATCGAAAACATGCGTGGTGGCCAGAATGTCAGCGACCCGAACGCCGAAGATCAGCGCCAGGCACTGAAAAAATATGCCATCGACCTGACCGAACGCGCGGAGTTGGGCAAGCTCGACCCGGTCATCGGTCGCGACGACGAAATTCGCCGCACCATCCAGGTGTTGCAGCGCCGCACCAAAAACAACCCGGTGTTGATCGGCGAACCCGGCGTCGGCAAAACCGCCATCGTCGAAGGCTTGGCGCAACGCATCGTCAACGGTGAAGTCCCGGAAGGTATCAAAGGCAAGCGCCTGCTGGCACTGGACATGGCGGCGCTGATCGCCGGTGCCAAATTCCGTGGCGAATTCGAAGAACGCCTGAAAGCCGTACTCAACGATGTCGCCAAACTCGAAGGCCAGGTGATTCTGTTCATTGACGAACTGCACACCATGGTCGGCGCCGGCAAAGCCGAAGGCGCCATGGACGCCGGCAACATGCTGAAACCGGCGCTGGCCCGTGGCGAGCTGCACTGCGTCGGCGCCACCACTTTGGACGAATACCGCAAATACATCGAAAAAGACGCCGCACTGGAACGCCGCTTTCAAAAAGTGCTGGTCGACGAACCCAATGTGGAAGACACCATCGCCATCCTGCGCGGCCTGAAGGAGCGCTACGAAATCCACCACAGCGTCGACATCACCGACCCGGCCATCGTCGCCGCCGCCGTGTTGTCGCACCGTTATATTTCCGACCGCCAGTTGCCGGACAAGGCCATCGACTTGATCGACGAAGCGGCCAGCCGGATACGCATGGAAATGGATTCCAAGCCCGAGGCGATGGACAAGCTGGATCGGCGGCTGATTCAATTGAAAATCGAGCGCGAGGCAATGAAAAACGAAACCGACGCCGCCTCGAAAAAACGCCTGGAAACCTTGCAGGACGACATCGCCGAACTGGAAAAGGAATACTCCGACCTGGACGAAATCTGGAAAGCCGAGAAAGCCGCGCTGCAAGGCACGGCCACCATCAAGGAACGTCTGGAACACGCCCGCCTGGAACTGGACGCCGCTCGTCGCAGCCAGGACTACACCCGCATGTCCGAGCTGCAATACGGCGAAATCCCCAAGCTGGAAAAAGAACTGGATCTGGCATCGCAGGCCGAGATGCAGGAAACCACGCTGCTGCGCAGCAAAGTCACCGAAGAAGAAATCGCCGAAGTCGTGTCGAAATGGACTGGCATACCGGTAGCAAAAATGATGGAAGGCGAGCGGGAAAAACTGTTGCGCATGGAAGACGAACTGGCCAGGCGAGTCATCGGCCAGAGCGAAGCCCTGAAAGCCGTCAGCAACGCCATCCGCCGTTCCCGCGCCGGTTTGTCCGACCCCAACCGGCCCAACGGCTCCTTCCTGTTTTTAGGCCCCACCGGCGTCGGCAAAACCGAACTGTGTAAGGCCCTGGCCGAATTCATGTTCGATACCGAAGACGCCATGGTGCGCATCGACATGTCGGAATTCATGGAGAAACACTCGGTTGCCCGTCTAATCGGCGCACCGCCGGGTTATGTCGGTTACGAAGAAGGCGGCTACCTGACCGAAGCCGTGCGCCGCAAACCGTATTCGGTGATCCTGCTCGACGAAATCGAAAAAGCCCATGCCGACGTATTCAACGTACTGCTGCAAGTGCTGGATGACGGTCGCCTGACCGACGGCCAGGGCCGCACCGTGGATTTTCGAAACACCGTGATCGTCATGACCTCCAACCTCGGTTCGCACATCATTCAGGAACTGGCGGGCGAGGAACATTACACCACGATGAAAGACGCGGTAATGGCCATCGTCGGTCAACATTTTCGCCCCGAGTTCATCAACCGCATCGACGAAGCCGTGGTGTTCCACCCGCTGGCCCAAAACCAGATTCGGGCGATCTGCCAAATCCAGATAGCCTGGCTGCGCCGCCGCTTGCAGGAAAAAGACTTTGGTCTGGAAATCAGCGAAGCCGCGCTGGATTTACTCGGCGAAGCCGGTTTCGATCCCGTTTACGGCGCACGGCCATTGAAACGCGCGATTCAGCGCCAACTGGAAAACCCGCTGGCCAACGAAATTTTGTCCGGCCGCTTCCTGCCGGGCGATGTCATCAAGATCGACCGCGCCGCCGACGGCGTAACATTCAGCAAGCAAGCGCAAGGGTCGGCTTGATTCGGTTTTTGTGCAAGGTTTCCCACGGTGTTTCGTGGGAAACCTCATGCGTCAAGTTCCGCCTGATTGAAATCCGGCCCAACAAACAAATCCGGCCTTTCGTCCCACCCGGCCCGACCGTGTTGGTTAAAAAACCAACGGAGCCAAATGGTGGTGATTTGCATCAATTGATAGGCAATGCAACAACACCTTAACCGTTCAACTGCTCTGCCGCATCAAGCACAGACTGGGTATTGTCCTGAATAAGCAGCGACAGCACCATGATTCCGGCAACCACCGCCACGAAGCGCAGCAATCGGTAACGCCGCAAACTGAAGGTAAACAGATACTCGATGGCATACGCCATGCATAGCAGTTTGAACAAAATGCCGACCGGCAGTTTGGTATCGGCCAGCAAAAACACCGCCAGCACAAAGAAGGAAATCAGCATGTCCTGGGTCGACAGGGTAAAAACTGATCGCCGTGTGACCCGGATCGCCAGAAATGTCACCAGCATCAGGGCAGCCAGGAAGCTGTTCACCACACTATCGATATGGGCTATGCCTAGTGCTTCGGTCGTCAGCACGAAACCGGAAAACGTGGCGGTGACATAAACCGAAAGCTTGACCAGTGCATCGGACATGGGTTTTTTGACCAGGCCGACCAGTGCCACCACCATCATCAACAGCCACTGATCGCGACTGGAAAAGGCGTCGATCTTGTCGGACATGACCAGAATCATCACCAGTAAATACAGCAACAGCGCATATTCGATATACACCCTGGCGCCTTTGTACAAGCCATCAAATTGCCGCAAAAAACCGCGCCGCCTGTCAGAGCCGACTTCGACATCCCGCAGGCGCCAGCCCAAGTGGTCTCCACCAAAAAACAGCGCCAGAATCACAGTGCAGATCATCAAATAGCCGCCTATCACCAGCCAGTCGCTCTGATATCGCCAGCAAAATGCCGCCACCAAAAATACCGATTGCAGCACGTAGATACAGGCAACCGCCTCGGCATGGGTAAGGCCGAATGCCAGCAATTTGTGGTGAATATGGCGCTTGTCCGGCGAAAACGGCGACAGCCTCAGAGCAATGCGCTGGGTCATCACCATCAGGGTATCAAGCACCGGCAACCCCAATAACAACAAGGGCAAGGCCGGGTTCAGAACGACATGAACATCGCTGACCAGGCAAATCGACAAAAACGCCACCATGAAGCCGATGAACTGGCTGCCGGTGTCGCCCATGAACACAATCGCCGGGTGGCTGTTGAAGCGTAAAAAACCGAGAATGCCGCCTATCAGTGCCAGCGCCATCACGGGCAACCAGCCACCGCTATCCGCTGCAAGAAAAGCGATCAGCGCCAGCGTCATCAGCATGATGCCCGCTGCCAGCCCATCCAGACCATCCGACAGATTCACCGCATTGGTCACGCCGACTACGAACAGAAAGGTGATCGGGTAAGCAATCCACTTCGGCGCCGGTTCGATTCCATTAAAAGGCAGATAATCCAGATAAATGCCTTGCTGCATGACCAGCAGCACCGCCAGGAACTGGCCCAGAAACTTCCAGCGATAGTGCAGGTTCAACACATCATCCAGCGCACCGAACACGACGATGATGGCGCCACCCAGAATCAAGCCGCGATACGGCGTATCAATAGGCAGCAGCAACAGCACGGTAATCAGCATCGCCGCCGCCAGCCCCAAACCGCCACAACGCGGAATGGCTTTTTGATGAACCTTGCGTTCGCCAGGCTCATCCACCATGCCCAGAAACCCTGCCGATTTGATCAGCAACGGAATCAGCAGCAGACTAATCAAGGTGGACAGAATAAAGCTTAAGAACAATTCCATTTCGATTGACCAGGACGGGAGCCAAGGGCGCTCCCCAGGTTATGGCGTTAAGCCGGATTAAATAATGGGCAAGAATAGCCCAAAGCCTGCTGCAATGTCGTGAATTCACACTGTCCGCTTGCCTGGATGACCTCCCGAACAAACGGAAATGTGCTCAGAGCGCATACACCGTGTACAGCATTCGTGCAGACAGCCCGATCAACAGCAACGCAAACAGCTTTTTCAACGTCGCAACCGGCAAACGATGTGCCAGGCGAGCGCCGAAAGGGGCGGTTAACACGCTGGTTAGCATAATGCCGACCACCGCAGGCAGATAGATATAACCCAGGGTAAACGCTGGCATGTCCGCCATATGCCAGCCGCTGACCAGATAACCCAGCGTACCGGCAACGGCAATCGGCAAGCCAAGAGCCGCTGATGTGCCAATCGCTTGCTGCATCCGCACGTTACAATTGCCAAGGAAAGGCACGCTGAGCGTACCGCCGCCAATGGCGACCAGCGCAGAAATGCCGCCGATGATGCCACCAATCCCCATCAGCCCCCAGGTTCCAGGCAGTTGTCGTTGTGGTGTTGGTTTGATATTCAACAGCATTTGCAAGGCCACATAAGCCATGAATGCCGCAAAAAACAAGGCCAGCGCACGCGATGAAATCCACGTTGCCAAGTAAGCCGCTGCAAACGTGCCGATAACGATGCCGGGCGTCATGCGCCACACCACTGGCCATAACACCCCGCCATGGGCGTGGTGGCTTCTCAGGCTTGAAATCGACGTGGCGACGATGGCCGTCATCGACGTAGCCAGCGCCAGATGCACGATGCGATCCTGCGGAAACTGCAACTGCGCAAACAGCGTCGTCAGTACCGGCACCATGATGCTGCCGCCACCGACCCCCAACAATCCAGCAAAAAAACCCACCACGGTGCCCAGAGCCAGGAAGGCCAGCAGCCATTCGATTTCAAGCATATCGGTCTCGTGTTGGTTAATCGGATCGTGGCATTTTCTCACCCCAGCCACCCGATCCGATCCGGTCAAAAGCCAAATCCGCCGATGAATTGTTCCAGCTCCCCCAGTCTACTTGGGAAGCCATACCAAACGATCGAAGCGTCCTGCGCCATCAAGCTCGTTATAATTCCGCCCATAAGACACTCTCAAGGAGACCCTGTGGAACGTTTTACCATTTCGCTGAGCGACGAGCTGGCGGCGGATTTCGATCGCTGGATACAGGCCAAAGGCTATGTCAACCGCTCCGAAGCCGTCAGGGATTTGTTGCGCAAGGAAATCGAAACCGAGCGGCTCGAAAAAAACCAGGCAGCGCATTGCATTGCCACGCTGTCCTTCGTTTACAACCATCACGAGCGCACCCTGGCCGACAGGCTGACGCACATTCAGCACCATGCGCACGATCTCGTTGTCTGTTCCACCCACGTTCACCTTGATCACGATGACTGCTTTGAATCGCTGTTTCTGCGCGGCGCCTTAGAGCGCGTTCGCGGCTTTGCCGACAAGGTATCCGCCGAATCCGGTGTCAGACACAGTATGGCCAATATCGTCCCCGCCAATTTGACAGCCAATCAAGAGCACAGCCATTTCCAACCGATGACCTGATCGCCCAAGGTGTTAATACGTTTTTAGTTCTCTTCATACAGTGATGTACCATAACACCCTGAATGATGACGGACACACCGGATGGAGCAATATGCGCACTTATAAAAACAACAAACTCGATCAGCGAAACATTCTATCGCTTGGGCTGACTACCGCTCTGATGCTAGGTAGCGCATGGGTTCAGGCCCATCCCAAGGGCGAAGAGCTAGAGGCAGTCGAAGTCGAAGATGGCCGTGGCAAGGATTTGATCGGCATCGCCGAATCGGCCTCGCAAGGCGAAATCAGCCAGAAGCAGTTTGAACACAGGCCATTATCGCGGCAGGGCGAACTGCTCGAAGTCGTTCCCGGCATGATCGCAACCCAGCACAGCGGCTCGGGCAAGGCCAACCAGTATTTTCTGCGCGGTTTCAATCTGGATCACGGCACCGACTTCACCACCTTTGTCGATGGCATCCCGATGAACATGCCCAGCCATGCTCATGGCCAGGGTTATCTGGATTTGAACAGCATCATTCCCGAGCTGGTCAACACAATAGAATTCGGCAAGGGGCCGTACTATGCCGAAGTGGGTGATTTCGCCTCGGCCGGTTACACCAAAATGCGCACCGTCGATCGCCTGAAAGACGGCATCGCCAAGTTCACCGCCGGGTCTTTCGATTTTTACCGTGCGCTGGCGGCCAACTCGTCAAAAGTAGGGGACGGCGATTTGTTGTACGCCGGTGAATTCAATCTGTACAACGGCGTGTGGGAAGTCCCGGAAAACACTCAGCGTTTCAACGGCATGTTGAAATATACCGTCGACAATCACGACTGGGGCTATTCGATCGACGGCAAAGCCTATTCCAATCGCTGGACGGCCAGCAACCAGATTCCGCAATCGGCGATCGATGCCGGCTTGATCGGCCTGTACGGTGCCATGGATCCCACCGACACCGGCGAAAGCAACCGTTACAGCGTGGCAGGCAACCTCTGGCAATACGGCGACAACTGGAAAAACACCGGCAATATTTACGCGCTGTACACCGATCTGGATTTGTTTTCCAACTTCAGCGGTTTCACCCGTGGCCCACAGGGCGACCAGATACTGCAAACCGAACGCCGGGTGCAAACCGGCGGCAGCATCGAGCACACCCGTTACAACAAGATACTCGGCTTCGAAATGGATAACAGCGTCGGCCTGCAATTCCGCAACGATCAGGTCATGGGGCTGGGTTTGTACAACACTCGTGCAGGCCAAATTCTCGATACCGTCAGCAACAGCGATGTCGGCGTGACCACGGTAGGCGTTTACCTGAAAAATCATACCCACTGGCACGATAAGGTTCGTACCATTACCGGATTGCGCGCCGATTTCCTCAATAACGAGGTCAGGGTGCTGGAATCGGCGCTAAATACCGCCGAGATCAATGACGGCAACTCAGGCAATCGCGGCAAAGTGATGCTGAGTCCAAAAGTGGGGCTGGTGCTGGGGCCTTGGTATGACAGCGAATTCTTCGTCAACGCCGGTTACGGTCATCACTCCAACGATGCACGGGGTACGACCTTGCGGGTGAATCCAGACGGCACACCCGCCGTAAATGAGGTAGGCGCCTCGATCGCCCGGATAGCACCTGCGGCCTGGACACGCGGTAGCGAGGTGGGCTTTCGCACCAACGTCATCCCTGGACTGAACAGTACGGTTGCCGCTTGGTGGTTGCAGACCAGTCAGGAACTGGTATTCGTCGGCGATGCCGGTACAACGGAAGTGCGGGGCATGTCCGACCGTTACGGGCTGGAGTTCACCAATTACTACAACCCGACCGACTGGCTGATTCTGGACGCCGATTACGCATTGACCACCGCCAGATTCAGCGAGAACGGCGATTATGTACCCAACTCGGTTGGCCGGGTCATCGGCACCGGAGCAACCTTGATTGCGCCCAACGGCTTGTTCGGCACGGTGCGTCTTCGCCACTTCGGCCATGTACCGCTGGATGAACAAGGCGAGTTTTGGGCGGGCGATACCAGCATCGTCAACCTGGGCGCAGGCTACAAGCAAAAAACCTACCGACTGGATGTCGATGTCTTCAACGTGCTGGGTTCGCAGGACAGCGATATTGCCTATGCCTATCCCTACAGCTTCGGCGGCATTGACACCGGGGGCGCCAATGGCTTGTTGCGGCATCCTGTCGAGCCACGGATGATCCGGGGTACCATCACGGTCAATTTCTGATGGTATCGAAGCACTCAACCACGAAGACTACTCAGCCATCGGCCCGCGATGGTAAATCAAGTCTTCGACCGGCTCGCCACCCACCAGGTGCTGGTCGACGATGCGTTGCAGGTTGCCCGGGGTAACATCGTAATACCAGACGCCATCGGGCTGTACGCAAAGGATGGGGCCGGATTTGCAGGTGGCGAAGCATTGGGTGCGAGTGCGTTTGACGCGCAGCGGGCCTTTATCAATACCGGCGGCTTTGAAAGTCTCGCCCAGCGAATCGAACATCGCTTGTGCTTCGCCGTTCTGCGTACAACGCGGGCCGGTACAAACCAGCAAATGCCGTTTGTAATCACTCATTCTGGGTTTTTCGGGCATGGTCGGCTTGTTATCGGTCATGGTATTCACCGTCGGTCTGGGGTTAGAGTAATGCGTCTTACGGCTGGATGTGGCGCTTGATGGGGGATAAGAGTTTCCGGCCTTGCCGCGCCATGGCAACTGTCGGATTCCGTCTGCACCGACTAATTACTGTATTTTCAATTCAAGGAACCCAAAATGACCGTCAAGTCGACAACCATCAAACACCTGCTGCTGGCGAGTGCGACATTCGGCGCCCTGCCAGCCTATGCCCAGGATCAATTCAGGGTCTGCGCCGACCCACTCAATCCGCCGTATTCAACCCAGGCACAAAGCGGTTACGAAAACAAAATCGCCGCACTGTTTGCCAGCCAGTTGGGCCAGGCGCTTTACTACTTCTGGCTGCCGGAACGTATCGGCTTCGTGCGTAACAGCCTGAAAAGCGAAAACGACGATGGCACGGGCTACAAATGCGATGTCATCATGGGTGTACCTGCCGGATATGACTTGACTGCCACCACCCAGCCTTATTTTCATTCGACCTATGTGCTGCTGATTGCCAAAGGCCGGGGCTGGGACGACATTGCCACAGCCGAACAGCTTGCACAGCTGCCGTTCGAACGACGCAAAAACATCAAGATCGCCATGTTCGACCGTGGCCCCGGCACCGAATGGCTGCAAAAACACGATTTACTCGAACAAGGCGTGCCGTATCAGAGCATGACCGGCGACGCCGAACATAACATCGCCATGCAGATCGAAAACGATCTCAGCCGTGGCGTCATCGATATGGCTATTTTATGGGGGCCTATGGCGGCTTATGTGCAATCGAAACAGCCCAAAAACGAACTGATCGCCATTCCCATGCAGTCATCGGAAGGGGTGCGATTCGATTTTTCGATCGCGATGGGGGTTCGTCAGGGGGATGACGAGCGCAAAAAACAACTCAATGCGCTGATCGACAAAAACCGCGATGAAATCGCCCGCATCATCACCGGTTACAACATTCCCTTGTTACCCATCCCGCCGCGCCATCCGCCGAAAGACGACGATTGATACACCTCAGGCGGCATCAGGGATGCCGGTTCGACAGACGGATGAAATGCGCCAGACGGCCCACCTTGTCTTCGTCGAGCTGATTCCATGCAAACCGCCAGCGCCAGTTGCCTTCGACCGTGCCCGGCGTGTTCATCCGATGCGCACTGCCAAGACGCAAGACATCCTGCATAGGCACGATCGCCAGTGCCGCCACCGACATCATGGCTGTGTACACCAAGGCACACGGCATCGGCAGGCTGGACCAGCCCAACTGGTCGTAAACCCGGTGTTTGTCGGTATCGTTGAGCGCTTCGAACCAGCCCTGTGTCGTGTCGTTATCATGGGTACCGGTATACGCCACGCTGTTGGGCGTGTAGTTCATCGGCAGATACGGGTTGTTGCAATGGCCATCGAAAGCAAATTGCAGAATCTTCATGCCCGGCAGATTGAAGTCATCCCGCAAAGCCTCGACTCCATCGGTAATGATGCCCAAATCCTCGGCCACCAGACGCAGGTCGGGAAACTCGTTCTGAATCGCCTGTAACAAGGCGCCCCCGGGTGCTTGTACCCATTTGCCGTTGACGGCAGTGTCTTCGTTGGCCGGAATTTCCCAGGCCGCCTCCAAGCCACGAAAATGATCGATACGCAAAATATCGAACAGCTCGTACTGGCTTTCGATGCGATCCAGCCACCAGCGGAACTGCGTCTGCTCAAGGTATTGCCAGTCGTAATGCGGATTGCCCCAGCGCTGCCCGGTCGCCGAGAAATAATCGGGCGGCACACCGGCAACCACGGCCATTTCACCACTGTCGTCGAGCTTGAACACGTCGCGGTTGGCCCAGACATCGGCACTGTCGTAGGACACGAAAATAGGGATGTCGCCGAAAATCATCACGCCTTTTTCGGCGGCATACGACTTCAGCTCATGCCATTGTTTGAAAAACACATACTGTTCGAATTTGATGGCATCGATCACCGACTTCAGCAACTTACGCGATTGCCGCAACGCCTGGGGATGGCGCTGTTTGAGGGCGTCAGGCCATTGACACCAGCTTTTGTGGCCAAACAGATTGCGCAAGGCGACAAACAGCGAAAAATCATCCAGCCACCCGGCCTTGTCGGCGCAAAAGCGCTGATAATCGAGCCGGTCGGCATCGGATGCCAGTACCTCAAAGCCGGAAAAAGCCTTGGCAATCTGACAGCTTTTGCTGAACTCATAGCTGCCATGGCAATCGGCGCACAATTCGTTCCGGCTCAACCAACCCTTTTCAACCAGCCAATTCAGACTAATCAGCGCCGGGTTGCCTGCGTGCGACGACAAACACTGGTACGGCGAGCCATCGCTATGCGGCATGGTCAGTGGCAATGTTTGCCAGACACTGGCACCGACATCGTGCAAAAAATTGACGAAGTTGAAGGCTTCGGCCCCCATATCCCCCGTATTGTCTGGCCCCGGCAAAGAGGTGACATGCAACAAAACACCGGCACGACGTTGGTTCAGGAAGGTACGCATAGGGTTAAAGGATTGATGCTTGTGAAAAGTAACTGCCCGAGGCGGCAGGATTCATGGCGGCTATCCCGCCGACAACAGGCTGACTTCGAACGCAACACGAGTTCAGCGGCGTGCTTTGGTGCGTCCGGCAGGTCGCCCTGTTATGTGTGCAGTTTTTCTGGCAAGAGCAAGCAAGCCAAGAAGCACCTCATTGACAGCTTCGGGCGTCGGAAAAGCCTTGGCGACGCGGTCATCGAGCAGGACGAGATTCGTCCCTTTCGAGAAACGCTCGTAATATTTGCCGCGCACACCGTTGCCCACGTCTTCACGCTGGTATTCAGTGCGCATTTCGTCTTCAACCACGTTCATAGATTTCTCGTTCATGTCGGATCGCCTTTCTGGCGGAGATGATGCGAATCGAGCGGTCGCGTTCGGTATGCGCGGCCACGAGCAGGCGGTTGCTTTGTGAAACGCCGAAGGTCAGCCAGCGTTTCTCGCCGATAGAATGATCTGGGTCTGAAAAAGTTAGCGCCAATGGATCGCCAAAAACGGAAGCGATCCTCGAAGGATACGCCGCGCTTGGCGAGATTGGCTTGCGCTTTGGTCTCGTCCCATTCGAACCTCAGCATG
>Ga0207951_100556_pt1 | contig 17923 bp, 16 predicted proteins | sample Subbio12Aug_8Bad_FD_184830 | JGI IMG/M metagenome (GOLD analysis project Ga0207951, IMG submission 184830) | Serpentinite rock and fluid subsurface biosphere microbial communities from McLaughlin Reserve, California, USA - CR12Aug_8Bad (SPAdes) | ecosystem: Environmental > Terrestrial > Deep... | reverse complement strand
TTCAGAGGCCAGTTTGGCGGCGCCACCGGATATCACGTATGGAATATGCCTCAGATCATCACCCTTGCGTCGGGGATGGAGTTTGACAAAGACCGACTCTGGAAATGCTTCCAGAGGAACCGGAACCTGGTCAGAGCCCTCAATGCGAGATTGGGCCTGAGAAGATTCATGGAGAGGCCGCCGGAAGATCACTGGGCCGTAAGGAATGAGGAGTATGAACAGCAGCTTTTGACCAAGTATTATGATTTTAAAGGTTGGACCTTTGATGGGATTCCCACCAAAGAGACCCTGGAGAATTTGAGCTTGGGTTACGTGGCGGAAGACCTCATCAAGAGAGGCATTTTGACCGGCAATGAAGCGACTGCACTCAACGATGTCAGGGCCAAGAAGGAGAAGAATTAAAGGAAGGGGCGTTACCGTGGACAACGAGGGGAAGAAAACAAGAATCGTCAAAGACATAAAGGTGGATACCACGAAATGCGCGGGCTGCAGGGCATGCGAGATAGCGTGTTCCGCCTTTCATGCCATACCTAAGTTTAGCTCGGTGAATACCGCACGTTCCCGGATTATGGTCGTCATGGACGAAGTGCGAGATATCTTTGTGCCGATACGGGCCGGTGACTACGCCCAGGCGGAATGTAACGGCAGAAACGTCTATGTGATTGACGGCAAGGAGTACGACGAGTGCACTTTCTGCCCGGCCTCCTGCCCGTCGAGGGACGCCTTCAAAGACCCGGATTCCGGCTTTCCCCTTAAATGCGATATGTGTGAGGACGTGCCGCCCTTAAAAAAGCCCATGTGCGTTGAGGCATGTACGTTTGGCGCTTTGACGTACGAAGAAAGGGAAGAGGTCGTGGAAACGGAACCGCAGAAGTTTGGTGAGATGGAGATCGGTTTAAAAACATTGATTAAGAAATACGGGCTGAAGAAGGTGATGGATACGATCGCCCGAGTATCAAAGGAGTAAAACCGCAGCGACAATTTATTAACAGTCTCAAAATAGTAACGACATCCATTTGTAAAATCCCTCCTGACCTCCCTTTGCTAAAGGGAGAAATTACCCCTCTTTGAAAAAGAGGGGCGAGGGGAGATTTCCCAATGTTTATGTCAATTCAATTCTGAGACTGTTAATAAAGATAGAGGAATAAAAAAGCATGGAGACTTTATCCCTCGCCCCTTTTAAAGTGGTCATCGATGGCATCAAAGAGTCAGGTGGAGATGCTTTCAAATTCTGCTATCAATGCGGAAAATGCGATACGGTGTGCCCCTGGAATCGTGTCAGAAAGTTTTTTGTTCGCCGGATGATCAATCAGGCAAAGTTCGGTGTGGTTCCTTTCGAATCTGAAGACCTTTGGCTCTGCGCCACCTGCGGCAACTGTGTTCAGCGGTGCCCCAGGGGGGTTGAAATCATCGATGTGATGAGAGCTATGCGCAGGTTGCTGGCGCCAGACGGTGTCGTTCCTGCAAGTATTCCCAACCTCAGGAGCGTTATGACGAGCATTGCCAGTGTAGGCAATCCCTGGGGGCAAGAGCCAGAGGACCGGACAAAATGGGCCAAAGACCTCGCCATTAAAGAGTTTGTCGAGGGCACGGAGGCGCTCTATTTCCCGTGTTGCTATCCGAGCTATGACCCGAGACTGAGAAAGGTATCTCAAGCCACAGCCGCATTGATCAGTAAGGCAGGGGTAGATTTTGGGATCCTGGGACCCAGAGAGATGTGCTGTGGAGAGAGCGTCCGCAAGGCAGGCAATGAGGACTTATTCAAACGCTTGGCCAGAGAAAACATCAAAACCTTTATCGATACCGGGGTGAAGAAGATCCTGCTTTCATCCCCCCATTGCTATCACACCTTTAAGAACGAGTATCCCGAATTTAAGGTGAACTTTGAGGTGGTTCATGTCACCCAGTATCTGTTCCAACTGATAAACGAGGGAAAGCTTCAACTCACGAAGAAGTACGGGAAGAAAGTGACTTATCATGACCCGTGCTACTTAGGTCGACATAACGGCATCTATGACGAGCCTCGAGAGACGTTGAAAAAGGTGCCCGGTTTGGATCTGGTTGAGATGGCGGAGGCGCGTGAAGAGGGCCTCTGCTGCGGAATGGGAGGAGGCAGGGTCTGGATGGAGACGGCAAAGGGGGAGAGATTCTCTGACCTGAGGCTGCAGCAGGCGATTGGAGCGGGGGCCGAGGTGCTGGCCACTTCGTGTCCGTATTGCATCAGCCAATTTGAAGATAGCCGGTTAACCCTGAAGGATAGCGAACAGATTCAGATCAAGGACATCACGGAGATTCTCCAGGAAGTGATTTAGAGGCCTTAGATACTTACAAAATAAGATTTGAGAATTTGTCTCTAACGCTTATAAAATCGATTTTACTAAAAAAATCCCCTCCCCTGGCGGCTGACCTTTACCCACACTTGACACAGGGGGTATGATAATAGGTTTTTACGATGTCATGTAACCCGATTGTAAAAATCAATTAGTTTTCAACTTGTTACTATCCCCTCCCTCGACGGGAGGGGATTAAGGGGAGGGTGAAAGACAGCCATTTTGTCCACCCCCACCCTCACCCTCCCCCATCGAAGGGGGGAGGGGATATACTGGGTAAATTTCAAATATTTTTGGTTAGATATCTGATAAGGATGGTGAGAAGTGGAAACAGAGCTGATTGAACAACTCCATAAGAATCTCGCAGACAGTATTCAGAAACATTCCACAGGCAGTCATGTTGGCGATGTGATGGTGGTTGGCGGAGGGGTCAGCGGCGTTCAAGCCTCTCTTGACCTTGCCGCCTCGGGTTTTAAGGTTTATCTGGTCGATAAGGCGCCTGCCATTGGCGGCAAGATGGCCCAGTTAGACAAGACCTTTCCCACCAACGACTGCTCCATCTGAATACTTGCGCCCAAACTGGTCGAGGTCGGCCGGCATCCCAACATAGAGGTCCTCACCTATACTGAAGTGGACAGGGTGGAAGGAGAAGCAGGTGAATTCAACGTCACCCTGACCAAGAAGCCAAGATACATCGAAGAGGAAAAATGTACGGGTTGCGGCGCCTGTGTGGAGTACTGCCCAATCAAAGTCCAGGATGAGTATAATCAAAACCTCTCTTTGAATAAGGCCATTCACGTCTATTTCTCCCAGGCCGTTCCGCTCATCACCTACATCGACCCTGAGAAGTGTTCTTTTCTCAAAAATGAGAAATGCGCCATCTGTACTGGGATTTGCAAGAATAACGCCATTGATTTTTATCAGAAGCCCGAGAAGATGGAAGTGGAGGTGGGGGCAATCGTGCTGGCCCCGGGTTATGAGATATTCGATCCAAGGCTTCAGGGTGATTATGGGTATGGAACGATGCAGAACGTGGTCACCAGTCTTGATTATGAACGAATATTATGCTCCACCGGGCCCTATGAAGGCGATATCAGGCGGCCTTCGGACGGGAAACATCCACACAGAATAGCGTGGATACAGTGCGTCGGTTCGAGACAGGTTAATCCCTCGGGAGGCAACAGCTACTGTTCAGCCGTATGCTGCGCCTATACCCAGAAACAGGTGATCGTGACCAAAGACCATGACGCTCAGGCCGAGTGCGCCATATTCCATAACGATGTTCGCTCTTTTGGGAAAGATTTCGAACGATTCTATCAGAGGGCGGAAAAACTTCCCGGGATTCGTTTCATAAGAAGTTATGTCTCGATCGGGAAAGAGATGCCCGAAACGAAGAATGTAACGATACGCTACTCCACCGATGAGGACGGAGTCAAAGAAGAGGAGTTCGACCTCGTCGTATTATCTGTTGGATTGAACCCTCCTGCGGATGTGAAGGAACTGGCTAAGAAGTTCGACATTGAACTCACTCCACAGGGATTCTGTAAAACCAACCCTGTCAATCCCATTGAGACCTCTCGCCCGGGAATTTTCGTAAGCGGGGCGTTTCAAGGCCCTATCGACATTCCGGAGTCGATCGTTACTGCCAGCGGGGCTGATGCCCTTTCGGCTCAACTGCTTTCCTATCGCCGGGGGGAGCTGTCAACGGAAAGGGAATATCCGGAGGAAAGGGATGTCGCGGGAGAGAAGCCAAGGGTCGGGGTTTTCGTCTGCCATTGCGGAGCGAATATCGGAAGGGTGGTGAACGTCCCTTCCGTAGCCGAATATGCTTTGAGCTTGAAGAATGTGGTCTATGCGGAGGAAGCCCTCTTTGCGTGCGCCACCGACACTGCAAAAAAAATAGCTGACACGATCCGGGAAAAAGGGCTGAATCGTGTGGTCGTTGCCGCCTGCACTCCCAGGACACATGAGCCCCTGTTCCGGGACACGCTTCGTGAAGGGGGAATCAATCCATACTACTTTGAAATGGCCAATATCAGAGAGCACTGCTCCTGGGTCCACGCTCGAGAAAAAGAGATGGCCACCCGGAAGGCAAAGGATATCGTCAGGATGGCAGTGGCCCGGGCGGCCCGTCTCGAGCCGTTGAAGGAGTTTCAACTGCCGGTCGACAAGAGGGCGCTGGTGGCCGGCGGAGGCGTGGCCGGGATGACGAGCGCTCTGAGTCTGGCCAACCAGGGATTCGAGGTGTACCTGGTGGAAAGGGATTCGGAATTGGGAGGAGCGGCCCGGAGGCTTCATTCCACGCTTGAAGGGCTCGATGTTCAGGCATACGTCAATGATCTCATAAACACGGTCTACCGGCACCCCTTGCTTCATGTCATCACCGATGCGACCATCACAACCGTTTCCGGTTATGTGGGCAACTTCACCACCACCCTGAAGGCCGGGTGGATGGTCAAGGAGATACGTCACGGCATTGCCATCATCGCGACCGGCGCTGAGGAATACAAGCCCACCGAATATCTTTATGAGAAAGAGGACCGAGTATTGACCCAGCTGGAGTTGGGAGAGCGGATCGCCAGAGGAGAAGAAGGGGTGATCAACTCCCGGTGTCTGGTGATGATCCAGTGCGTAGGCTGTAGAAATGAAGAAAGAAATTACTGCAGTCGGGTATGCTGCGGCCATTCGATCAAGAACGCATTGAAGATGAAAGAGATCAACCCCGAGATGGATATCTACATTCTTTATCGGGATATGAGAACGTATGGCTTTGCAGAGGATTATTACCGGGAAGCGGCAAACAGGAACGTGAAGTTTATCCGCTATGAGCCGGAGAGCAAGCCCCAGGTGGAAGCGGTCGAGGAGGATGGGCATCGTATTCTGAGAGTGACCGTGGCCGATCCTGTTCTCGGGCAGAAGCTCGAAATAGATGCGGACCTGATTGCTCTGGCCGCCGCCGTTGTCCCTTCGGCGACGAACGCTGAACTCTCCCGATTGTTCAAGGTTTCCTTGAGCCCGGATGGTTTCTTCCAGGAAGCCCATGTGAAACTGAGGCCGGTTGACTTTGCCGCTGAGGGCGTCTTCCTGTGCGGGATGGCTCACTATCCCAAGCATCTATCTGAAACGATCAGCCAGGCTTATGGGGCAGCCGGACGGGCGGCGACGATTCTTTCAAAGGATTCTGTCACAGCCTCCGGCGCGGTTTGCGAGGTGAAAGAGAGCGACTGTGTATCCTGCGGGGTTTGTATTTCCGTGTGCAGATGTGGCGCGATAGCGTTTCGTGACACACCGCAAGGGAAGAAGGCCTTCGTCAATCCTGTTCTTTGTGAAGGAGATGGCCTCTGTACCGCAAAGTGTCCCACAGGGGCTATCCAGTTGAAGCACTTTACCGATGAGGAGCTGGTTGCGCAGATTGACGCAGCGATTGGAGATGCGTAGAAACCCCACCCCCACCCTTTCCCTCCCCCTGAAGGGGAGGGAAATCGTTACGCGCTTCGCGTGATTCCTCCCCCTTCAAGGGGGAGGTCAGGAGGGGGATGGGAATTTGATTAGAAGGTGAGAGCAAATGAGTACAGGACATGGATTTAACCCCAGAATATTAAGTTTCATATGCCACTGGTGAGGATACGGCGCTGCTGACCTGGCTGGAGTTTCCAGACTTCAATATGCGCCTGAGAGCAGGATTGTCCGTGTCATGTGCACCGGCAGAATAGACCCGGCATTTATCATCCGAGCTTTTTCAAACGGAATAGACGGGGTGTTTATCGGCGGGTGTTGGCCTGGCGAATGTCATTATCCTATGGAAGGGAACTACTATGCATTGAGCATCGCGCTTCTGACCAGAAAAATACTGGAGCACATCGGAGTCAACCCCGAACGGTTAAGGATCGAATGGGTCTCTGCGGCGGAAGGAGTCCGTTTTGCCTCTGTTGTGACTGAATTTACCAGACAGGTGAAGGAGCTGGGGCCTCTCGGCAAAGGCGAAGGAATAGATAGAGAAAGATTAAACCTCAAACTGAAAGCGATTCAGAATTTAATCCCGTACATTAAGATGGTGGAAAGGGAGAGGCTGGGAGCGCCTGTTCACACGGAAGAAGCCATCAAGGAATTCTTCGCCAGCGTTGAGGCCGATCGGTTATTCCGCGAATTGATCCTTGATCCATTGGTCAAAAGCGAGATCATGGCGCTTCTGCGAGAACAGCCCCTTTCCGTCAGGGAAATCTCTGAGAGATTAAGATTAAGCGCGTCTGAAGCATCCAGACACCTTCATCTTTCCGCCAGGCAAGGCTTGGTCCGGTTCGATGAAAGCCAGAAGCGCTTTGCTCCCGCCTGAGGTTAAAGGGCAGGCTCAAGAGCATGAGGAGAGCAGCAATGAATCAGGACAGAATTGATCAGATTATTACTAAACATCAGAGTGATCCGAATTCGCTCATTCAAATATTGTTGGAGATTCAGAGGGAAAATCATTGGCTTCCCAGGGAAGCCTTAGAGCGCATCAGTAAAAAACTGCAGGTGCCTTTCAGCCGGATACGGCATATCGTCACCTTTTATAAAGCCTTCAGCCTGGTTCCCAGGGGTCGCCATGAAATTCACGTCTGTATGGGAACGGCCTGTCATGTCCGTGGCGCGCCGCGTCTGCTCGACACCGTTCAAGATCTGACCGGAATTAAATCCGGCGAAACGGACACGGAGTTAAAGTTCAGCCTGGAGACGGTCAACTGTCTCGGCTGCTGCGCTCTGGGACCGGTGATGGAAATTGACGGGAAGTATCATGGGAATATGGCGCCAGCCCAGATCGAGGGTGTGTTAAAAAATTATGATTAAGGGAAGATTATGCCAAGGATAAACTCACCTGACGAGTTAGAGAAAGTTAGAAACGAAATGGTGTCCCGGAGAGACCCCGGCAGGGCTTGTATTTCAATATGCGCCGGCACGGGTTGTCTTGCCTCCGGCGCAAGCGAGGTGATCAGCGCCTTTAAGGCAGAGATCGAAAAACAGGGCTTAGAGACGGCCGTGGATACCAAAGGAACCGGGTGCCCTGGTTTTTGCGAGCGAGGACCTGTGCTGGTGATTTATCCCGAAGAGATATGCTATCTCCAGGTTAAGCCTGAAGACGTTGCCGAGATTGTCTCTCAGACCATCAAGGAAAAGAAAGTTGTTGACCGCCTGCTCTATGTTGACCCAGCCACAGGCGAGAAGGCCATCCGTGAATCCGACATCCCTTTCTATAAATATCAAGTGCGACACATCATCGGCAATAACATTAAGATTGATCCCAAGAGCATCGATGATTATCTGGCGCTCGGGGGGTATTCAGCCTTAGCCAGAGTTCTTTTCCGGATGAGTCCCGAGCAAGCGCTGGAGGAAGTCAAGAGATCTAACCTGAGGGGAAGGGGAGGGGGCGGCTTTCCTGCGGGGAGGAAGTGGGAAGAGTCTCGCAATGCTCCTAACGACATCAAGTATGTGATCGTCAATGCCGATGAGGGCGACCCAGGGGCATTTATGGATCGAGCCATCCTTGAAGGAAACCCTCACTCCATCCTTGAGGGGTTGATGATCGGAGGCTATGCCATTGGCTCCCACGAGGGCTATATTTACGTTCGACAGGAATATCCATTAGCCGTTGAAAATGTGATCATTGCGATCCAGCAGGCTGAGGCATATGGTTTACTCGGGAAAAATATCCTCGGGTCAGGCTTTGATTTCATTGTTAAAATGCATCGGGGGGCAGGCGCTTTCGTCTCCGGTGAATCGAGCGCCTTGATGACGGCATTGGAAGGCAGGGTCGGGGAGCCCAGGCCGAAGTATATCCACACGGCCGCCAGGGGACTCTGGGATCGGCCCAGCGTTTTGAACAATGTTGAGACATGGGCCAATGTGCCGTTGATTATCAATAAAGGGGCTGACTGGTTTTGTCAACTTGGGGCCGAAGGGAGCAAGGGCACGAAGATTTTCTCCCTGGTGGGCAAGATCAACAATACCGGCCTGGTGGAGGTGCCCATGGGAATCACCCTGAGAGATATCATCTATCAGGTGGGCGGCGGCATTACAGGCGGAAAAAGGTTTAAAGCAGTCCAGACCGGAGGTCCCTCCGGAGGATGCATCCCCGAAGATAAGTTGGACATGAAAGTCGATTTTGATGAACTCACCAGGGCCGGCTCGATGATGGGTTCGGGCGGGATGATTGTCATGGACGAAGATACCTGTATGGTTGATATCGCCAGGTACTTCCTTGACTTCCTCAGCGATGAATCGTGCGGCAAATGCGTTCCCTGCCGCGAAGGCATCCGGCAGATGCTTAAGATTCTAACGAATATTAGCAAAGGGAATGGAAGGGAGGGCGACATCGAACTGTTGGAAGAGCTCTCGGAGACCACCCAGAACGCCTCGCTTTGCGCCTTAGGCAAAAGCGCTCCGAACCCGGTTCTAAGCACGATCCGCTACTTCAGAGAGGAGTATGAGGCGCATATCAAGGAGAAGAAGTGCCCGGCTTATTTCTGCAAGGAGATTGTCTCATACTGGATTGATCCGGAGAAGTGCCAGGCCTGTATGATATGCCTCAGGAAATGCCCGGCCGATGCGATTGAAGGCGGCAAGAAACAGATCCATGCCGTTGACCAAGAAAAATGCACGAAGTGCGGAACTTGCTTTGAAGTTTGCCCCCCTCGCTTTGGCGCGGTCAAGCGCATTTCCGGCGAACCTATTCCGCCTCCGATCCCTGAAGAATCAAGAATGGTCCTGAGAGAGTAAACCTTAACATTGTACAAAAAGGGAGGAATTACCCCTCTTTGGAAAAGAGGGGGTAGGGGAGATTTTCCAATGTTCATGTCAATTCAATTATAAGATTGTTAATATGTAACAACAGGGTAAACAAAATGAGCGGAATCCTCTTACAAATTGACGGAAGAAAAGTACAGGCAAGGGAAGGGATGACCATTCTGGAGGCGGCGCAAGAGGCAGAGATCTTTATCCCTACGCTTTGTCACCATGAAAAATTAGATGCTTATGGGGCCTGCCGAATTTGCACTGTAGAGATAGAGAATCGCGGCAGAACGAATTTCGTTGCCGCGTGCCTTTACCCCGTTGAGGAAAATTTGCTGGTCAGAACCCGGTCTGAAAACATAGATAAAATTCGAAAAATGCTCTTGGAGCTCTTGCTGGCTCATGCTCCTGGTTCCCAGGCATTGCAGCAATTGGCTAAAACATATGGCGCCAATGAAGCCCGCTTTGAGAAAGAGGCCTCCTTTTGCATCCTTTGCAGTCTATGCGTGAGATACTGCGCCGAGGTCAAGAAGAAGAATGCCATTGCATTTGTTGATCGGGGAGTCAGACGAGAGATTTATTTTATTCCGGAGATCGCCTCCAAGGAGTGCTGGAACTGCAAGGAATGTTTTCCGCTTTGCCCTACCTCCTATCTCCAGGCGGCTTATTTTTTAACCGAAGGGCTCGCGTTCCCCCCAACTTCCGTCTCAGAGGAATAGGCAAGGATTTAATATTCTACGGGACAGCGACGGAAACTGGCGAAAGGATAAAGAACCAGAGGCTCCCTTTCAGACTATCTCATGGTTGATTTCAGCACATCGTTGGGGTTAAAGCCGCTTCCTTGAACCACTTTCCCTATGGCCGCATCCACGCCGAAGAGTTCGGAAACCCTGACGACTCCTTTCAACTGACCCGTGGTCCAACCGAGAGAGATTTTCGTGGCGGGGTGAATGATCTCTTTCCCGGGCTCATAAATCTCGAGGGTGTCTCCGATCCTGAGACCGGATAGCCTGCCTGCATTGATGAAAAGGCTCTCTCCCTCGATCTTTGCAATCGTAGTTGTCCAGTCCAGGTAGTCAAGCTGCCTGAAAAGCCCTTCCAGAATATCCTCCAGGCCGAAATCGATTGCCTTTATGACAGCCTTTCCACGACTGCCCTCTCCGCTCTCTTTCGTGCCAAAAATCGGGCTTCTTCCTATGAAGGTTTTGAGCAGATTTCCGGTGGAGGCATCGATGAGACGAATTTCCACTTTTGCTGTGGCAAAGGAGACCTCTTCATCTGATGTGTCAGAGGCTTTCGATGAGAGAATGCTTACATCCGTGACCGCGCCCAGCGCAAAGGCTTGTATTCCCAGGGACTGGTGAGCCCGTTTCATCACAGACAGTTCGGTCAGATCGTCAAACTTGGTCCCTTCCTTTTTTAACATCCCTGAGACGACAGCCTTATCCATGATGACCACCCTCTGGGTCGCCTCCAATTTATCGGCAAGCCTCTTTGCCACTGCCTCTCCGATCATTTCCTCCTGGTAAGTCGTCTTATTTTCAAAGTCCAGAATGGCCACCTTCTTTTTAAAGCCCATCTGCAGGAAGGGAAGGGGAGCGCCGGCAAACGGCCGGGCAGGAACAGAGGCAACCCTCGTTTCCGGTTCTCGCTTTAGGGCAGGTTCAGGAGAAGGTTTTTTGGGAGGACCGGGAGGATCCGTTCTGGGAGGACTGACGCCTTTGACCGTCTCCATCCCTTCGACTCTCACGGTCTTTCCCTCCGGAAGTTTTTCAGTCTTCTTCTCCTCTTTCTTCCCGATCAATGGAAGACTGGAACAGGAGGTGAGGAGAAAAACCGATAGAATTAAAAAAATAGAAAGATGAAAGGTTCTCTTTTTAATCATGATGGCTCCTTGGTTTTTTTCCTTTATCCTTCCTCCCCTGGAGACTGTGTCGGAAGTCCGTTCATGGTTCGACAAGCTCACCACGAACGGGCTACAGCACAATAAAAATCAATTACTTAGCCGTTCGCCCTGAGGCTCTCGAAGGGGAAACGGCTAAGTACGACACAGTCCCCCGGCGGGAGGAGGTCTCTCCACTTTTCCTCCTCCCCTGGCGGGAGGAGGTCAGGAGGAGGGGGAATGTTGCTGTTATATTACCAATTTTAAGGAAGATGTCAAGGTTAGGGGTTGGGTTAGGAGTTTGGGACTTGATTCTTGTAATCTTCTAAGAAACGGAAGATCTCTGAAACAAAACGATCAATGTCCGAAAGATGATTTTTTAATATCCCGTAAATCTCTTCAGGGGTAATTTCCTGATAGAGGTGAACCATCCTGTTCCGATAGCCTGCCATCTTTAAAAGAACACTTGCGTATTCCTTATCCACAATTCCTTTTTTTCCGAGTTCCAGGGCGATCTTTTTATACTCGAGTTCTTTAAATCCGTAACTCTTTGCAAGGATATGTCTTCCAACATCAAAGACCGATTCAAGAGAACGTCTTAGATAACTCTCCGCTGATGCCGGATTCCTTTTGTCTGAAAGGAAATCCACTTCCGAAATGCCGGAGAGTTCATTTAATCCAGAGAGAAACTCCTGTATCAACGAAAGATTTCTCTCTATCTTATCGATGTGTAATTTCGAAATAACCATCTTTCACCGCCTCTAAAAAGTCCTTCTCAAATTCATTCCTCTTAAATAAAAGATCCGATGCCCTTTTCATCACCTGTTCTTCGTATTCCTCGAGATACAGTTCATCATCGCTGAATACAAGTTCCCCTGTTATCGCCTCATATTGGAAAAGGGCGTTCGTCTCCTGAAGGAATACGAGGTCAACAGTAAAGGGTTCAAAAAAGAGAGAAAGGTCAGCATAGAGCTCTCCATAGGCTTTGAAAGCGTCTTCAGGAAATGTTTTGAAAACCACACCAATATCGAGATCAACCTCATCGTCAATCTTTGTGGCTACTCCCTCTAAAAAAGCGGTTCCGGCCTCCTTCTGCGAACCGAAGAGGTAGGCAATCCTTACCCCATGTTTTTTAAAAATATGAGTCAGTTTTTCCCTTTTCATGGCGACTTTTTCCTATCATTAGATAGCCTTTATAACATTAAAATAGCAGACATCAGTTTGACTGTCAAACACAAAAAGCCTTTGTCTTACATCCTGAATCATCTACCATTGCCAATTGAAGATGTGTCTCCGAGTGTACTTGGGCAATTACCTATCGAAGGATAGATAGTAGCTTTTCCAATGATAATGCTTTTATATTGGGGCGAAGCGTCAAAATGGACTCTGTTTCTTTTAAAGGGCGATAGATGAGAAGGCTATTGACCTCATAATCGGAAATCGCTTTAGACAGACGAAACAGGGAGTCCCCTGTCTCCGGCAAAGCGGTTCTTGATGCCTTTGCTTCGAGAAGGACCAGTTTGCGATCTCCCATGGGAACTAAGAAGTCGACCTCGAGGCCTTGTTGATCGCGAAAATAGTAGAGCTGTCTCGGTCTGCCCAAATTGATCTGCCGTTTGATGATTTCTGAGGCGACAAAACCTTCGAAGATAGGTCCCAGAAAGGTAGAGTGGTTCAACATCTTTTCAGATTCGATTCCGAGCAGATAACAGACAAGCCCCGAATCATAAAAATAGAGTTTTGGGGATTTGATGAGGCGTTTCCCGAAGTTTTCATAGAAAGGGGGCGCCAGAATGATTTGAGAGGTTATTTCGAGAATATTCAACCATTCGGAAATCGTCGGAACAGTCACTCCGAGTGGCGCTGCTAAATCTGTGCGATTCAGAATTTGCCCGCATCGGCTTGCCAGGAGCGACAGGAAGCGGCGAAATGTGGCCAGGTCCCGTATGGAACTGATCGACCGGACATCTCTCTCCAGATAGGTCTGAATGTAGGAGCGGAAATAGGTATGAGAGACCGAAGGGTGAGCGAGGACCTCCGGAAATCCTCCTTTCAGGAGAGATACCTTCGGAGTTTCTAAAATAGAGAGCGGCAACAGATGAAACACGGCGGCCCGTCCCGCTAATGATTCTGTCACCCCTTTCATGAGGGGGGCCTCCTGAGAGCCCGTTAGCAACCACTGGCCCTTCTTCTGCGGAGATCGGTCCATATGAGTTCTTACATAGTTGAGAATTTCCGGCACATTCTGGATTTCATCGAGAATGGCCGGAGGTTGAATCTCTTCAATAAAGGAACGTGGATCTGACCGGAGACGGGCAATGATATCCGGATCTTCCAATAAATAATACTGGGCTTTAGGAAAGAGCTTTCTGAGCAGGGTGGTTTTCCCCGCTCGCCGGGGGCCTGTGAGGATCAGCCCTGAAAAATGTCTAAAGGCTAATAAGAGTTCCGATTCGATCTGCCGGGGGATGTATTTCATTTTGAGTATTCTAAACCATTACTTTAAAAATCTCAAGCCTAAAAAAGGGCGCACAAAAAGGGGAGGGCTTTCAGCAATAAAAAAGGGGCCGACTGAAAAGACGGCCCCTTTTTGCGCTACGAGCTTCCGCTCAGCACGCCCCTTTGTTTGTCCAATGTCAAGGGCTGACCCCATTTCTTGCTGTTAAAGCAACCCGAGGCTTTTGAGGATTTCCTTCATATTTTTTTTGGATCATTCGACTCCTTTTTTTCCAATCATTGCTTACAAGAGATTAAACTTCTTTAAAATTTCTGCGACATTGGAATCTGTCTTACTGAGAGATCGAAATGCCTCAATGAGAGAATGAAGCTTTGATCGGTTTTCTGCAATCTCATCCTCGATCGCCTTCACTTTAGACTCAAAGGGCCTTATCATCGTTCGGCGATCCCAGATGGCAAACCCGATGGTTACAGCGACAATGGCGGTAAAAGAGGCTACTATTCCAATAAAAAGATTGATCATCTGGTCAAATCGCTTTTCTATGGCCTCAAATCTTTTATCTACCCCCTCAAATCTTTTATCTACCCCCTCAAAGCGCCTATCCACAGATTCTTTAAACTCTTTCAATGTAACTTCGAGCCTGATGAGCCTGTCTCTGTCTTCCTGGGTAAAAGGGATTTCCCTGGCAAATGAGAATGTTGATGAAAACAGGATAAAAATGATGATTATCAATCCGGATTTAGGCATATATTCAACCTCTTTTAACCCTATATTATCTATTCAGAACCCCAAAAGTCAAGATAAAAAAAGGGGCCGACTGAAAAGACGGCCCCTTTTTGCGCTACGAGCTTCCGCTCATCACGCCCCTTTGTTTGTCCAATGTCAAGGGCTGACCCCATTTCTTGCTGTTAAAGCAACCCGAGGCTTTTGAGGATTTCCTTCATTGGATCATTCGCCTCCTCCCTTAACGGAAATAAGGACGCATTCCACATTAAAAGTCAAGGGGAAAAGGAGGGTTAGAAGACTCCATAAAAAGAGGATGGGGATTTAGTCGGCTGATGAAAAAGGTGCCGTGAAAATCAAAGAAAAGCCGGTTTGACTCCTGTCTGTTGCGCAGCCAACCGAAGACGTTGATCCAATGTAGCAAGGCCCAAACCCTTGCGTTGGGCCAATTCCAGATAAGCGGCATCGTACGCTGAAAGGTTGTATTGCATTGCCAGAGTATGCAGGCGCAATATAGTATCTGCATCAAGCGTTGTATCCGTTTGAATAGGAAGGATTCGATAAAGCTCCATCAAACGCATTCGATCCGCCTCTGTCAGTCTTTTTCTGCGTTGAGCCATAACCAATACATTGGCAATCTCGTACCACCACAACGCCGGCACCCAAAGAAGATTTTTTTCCGAATAGATGAATCGAGCACCCAGTTCATCAAAACCTGCGACCTTCCTCAATTAATTCGCAAATGTTAATTTTCCCGGAAACCCGGCTCCGAACTTCACGGAATGAAGACGACATCTTTTTAAAATTCATCTTCTGTTCCCTTTTGGTAAGAGGGCCCAGTTGAGCCACTTCTTTACCCCGTCTGCAGATGACAAAGGTTGCACCCTGTTCTGTCTCACGCAATAGTTCAGAAAGTCGGGTTTTAGCCTCAAATGCACTGACCTTCTGCATTTTTGCCTCCATAGTGGTCTCCTCCCTTTTATTGAACCAGTTTAATAAACCAGTTTGAATTTGTCAAGCGTTTCAGTATAAAAAGGGGAGATTCAGAAAAAAAAAGGGCGGTCAGAAGACCGCCCTTTTTTAACTGCACGGGTTGTTTAGAAGCTGAAGACCAGCCTGGTTGTTAAGGCGTAAGGATCTTTCGGTGATTTGTTCACATTGCCTGATACGTTGTAATCAAGCGCATCTCCTGCGAAGAGGTAACCAAAGGCGATATCCCATTTGAGGTTCCTGTAGATGTTGATCTCGTTGATCAGGTCGATCTCCCATCCGACAGACTTGTCGTCTCTGGGCCTTCCTGCGCTTCGAGCATTTCCAATGGTGTTGCCATGCTTGGTGGTGTCGCCAACATACATTCCCCTCAATGTCACCTTATACCATGGAGTGGCCTTGAAACTGCCATAAGCCTGAGCCATCCAGAGTCCGCCCCAGGCTCCTCTATAAACATCTGTTGTGCTGAAGGGGGCCATACGGGTTAGGGCCCTGACCCATTCGGTTGAGACAATGACCGAATCTCCTGCAATCGCGAACTGTTCTGAGAATGGCGGGACGACATAAGAGCCCACTTTTTTGCTAGATGTACCTAGGCCATAAGCATCAGTGGTTCCTGGAATTCCGGTTGCTGAAGTTTTCTTCATGTCAGCGCCTGTGGCATACCTTCCAACAAAGCCAAAATTGAACTTCTCCCAGGGATAGTCCACTGCTAACCGGGATGACCAGCCACGGTACTTGACGTCAGGTCGGGCGGGGTAAGCGCCTCTCCTTTCAACTTCGCCATAGCTATAGACGAAGTCGAAGTTGAGATTGACAGGGCCAGCTTTTCCATCAGCATAAGCCCCTAACCACCAAAAGTCAGCTTTGTTAGAAGGGCTAACCCCATAGAGAAGCGTGGTGGCGGAACTAACAGGGTAGGTGTTCATGTTGTAATAGAGGCCATAGCCGCCGACAGTGAATTTATCCACCTTGGCGGAGGCATGGAGGCCATAGACATCCACATCGTCTGCAGAGGCGTCTTTCCCTTCAAGGGCCTTGAACCAATAGAGGGAGATAGTTGCAGGGTCTATCTTTGTGCTAAGCGTGACTCCGGTTCCATCGGTATAGACAAAGACTCTGGGCCGAATGGAGAGAGGATGGAGACCGACTCTTACCGTCTGTGGAAACGGAAGGCCATAGGCAGGGACCGCAAAATCAAAAAAGAGATTTTTGATCTCAACAGCGACCTCATCACCGCCCCATTTGCCTGCTTTGCCGCCAGTGAAACCCGAACCTCCTGTATCACCCCATCTCGTAGAATCCATCTCAAAGAAGATGGTTCCGCTTGTCTCTTTGCCATAAACCGCATCGAATTTGAGGTGAGCGCGTGTGGACATTCCGGAATTTACTTTGTCAAATTGAGCTCCTCCGGGTTGGAATGCAGCTCCTGGGGGTCCAAAGATCCCTGCGGTTGTAGGGGAAACGTTTCGATAATAAATGCTGGCAGCATCGATAAACCCTGATGCCCTGAAATCCAATTTCGGGGGTTCCGGTTTTTTGGCCTGGGCAAATGCCATGGTTCCGAAAGCAATAACCAGTAACCCAACTAAACTCAGAACAATAAATTTTTTCATCTCTTTTCCTCCTCAGATTTTTTTTGATTCGTGCCTGCACGCCGAAGTAGCGTTACGGCACGCAGGCGTGCTTGCCCGCCGTAGTGTTATTGTTTCCCACGAAGGCGGGATTCGTGAATCTTAAATCCACTAACGAAATTCACTGCCACTTGCCAACCTCCTTGTTCGTGATTCGTGATTCGTGCCTGCACGCCGAAGTGGCGTTACGGCACGCAGGCGTGCTTGCCCGCCGTAGTGTTATTGTTTCCCACGAAGGCGGGATTGGTGAATCTTAAATCCACTAACAAAATTCACTAACACTTGCCAACCTCCTTGTTCGTGATTCGTGAATCGTGATTGGTGATTCGTGATTGGTGAATCCTGTTAACCAATTACTATCACTCCTCACTTACCTCACTTAACCCCCCATTCACCTCCTTTCCCCCTGGATTTGTGAACAAAGATTACAAGCAGATTAATTTTTTTTAATTCTATAGCAGACCTATAAAAAGATGTCAAGCATTTTTTTGAGATTTTTTTGAGATTTCTGAAAAAATTCAGAAATCTCTGATTACACCGATTAAAGAACGATTACACAGACCTAAATTGAGCGATTCTTTCATAAGATTTTGGTATAACGTAGGGGTCCCGCTGTAGCGGGATGGCCGCCCATTCTGGGAGTCGATAGGCGGGGCCTGCTGCAAGTCTAACCCCGCCTCCAACTCAGAAGAGCCTCCCTCCGGGCCATAGGCCCTACAGGGCCGGAGGCTGGCTCGGAGAGAATGTCCCGCCTATCGGGTGTAATTAGGCGATTAGTGTGACAACATCGACAAAAGATTGTCGATATGCTCGACACGGCTATCGTGTCAGTTCGTAGCGCCCTCGTTTAACGGGGGCGCAGCTTTACGTCCCGATTAAATCGGGACGCTACAAAGGATAAAACGTTCATTCACAACTGGCCCGAAGGGGCCCCATCTTCCAAGCGAAGTCCCGGAAGAGGCGCAGATTTTTAAACAGACAATCTGAGAATTTTTACCTAACATTTATGATGGTCTCGTAATAAGTCGAAAAATCCTAATAATCGTCATTCCCCGACTTGATCGGGGAATCCAGTCTTTTCAAGTAATTATAAGTTCTCTGGACACCGGTTCCTGCCGCATGACCGGTGAGACGACTTTTTACG
>Ga0207951_100555_pt1 | contig 17946 bp, 17 predicted proteins | sample Subbio12Aug_8Bad_FD_184830 | JGI IMG/M metagenome (GOLD analysis project Ga0207951, IMG submission 184830) | Serpentinite rock and fluid subsurface biosphere microbial communities from McLaughlin Reserve, California, USA - CR12Aug_8Bad (SPAdes) | ecosystem: Environmental > Terrestrial > Deep... | reverse complement strand
CCGCTTCGCGGTCCCCCTCCCCCGATGGGGAAGGAATGCAGCGATCGCCATCATCGCGCGTCCGTCCATGACCGGCTCAACAGCACGGCGCAGTTGATGATGCCGACGAGGGAATAGGTCTGCGGATAGTTGCCCCACAGCTCCTTGTCGCTCAGCGACAGGTCCTCGGACAACAGGCCGGCGTGGGTGCGCCGGCTCAGCATTTCCTCGAAGATCTCGCGCGCCTCGTCCTTGCGCCCGTTCAGATACAGGGCCTCGATGAACCAGAAGGTGCAGAAGTTGAACGCGGTCTCCGGCTCGCCGAAATCGTCGGGCTCCACATAGCGGAACAGATAGGGGCCCTTTTTCAGATCGCGTTCGATCGCCTCGAAGGTGCGGACCTGACGCGGATCCGTCGGGTGCAGGAAGCCGAGGTCGGTCAGCTGCAGCAGCGAGGCGTCGAGTTCGCGGTTGCCGAAGCTGGCGGCGAACCGGCCCTCGTCCTCGACAAAGGCCTCCTTTTCGATGCGCGCGTGGATGATCGCGGCCCGGTCCTGCCAGAAGGCGGCGCGGTCGGTGAGGCCGATGTGGTCAGCCGCCTTGGCCAGCCGGTCGCAGGCCGCCCAGCACATCACCGAGGAATAGGTGTGCACCCGGGCGATGGTGCGAAACTCCCACAGGCCGGCGTCGACCTGGTCATGCATGGCGAAGGCGCGGTCGCCGACCTTTTCCAGCGCGTGGAAGTCGTCAAGCGTGCCCGGCCGCAGAAGGCGCTGGTCGTAAAAGGCCTGCACCAGCGGCAGGACAATCTGGCCGTAGACGTCGTGCTGCAGGTGCTCGCGCGCCTGGTTGCCGATGCGCACCGGCTTCATGCTGCGATACCCCTCGACGGTCTCGGTGATGCGCTCGTCGATGTCCTCTTCCAGACCCACGCCATAGACCGGCTGGACGTGGCCGCCGGCCGAGGCGTCGACCAGGTTGCGCAGATAGCCGAGGTAGTTTTCCAGCAGGTCGACCGCGCCCAGCCGGTTCAGCGCCCGCACCACATAATAGGCGTCGCGGATCCAGCAGTAGCGATAGTCCCAGTTGCGCCCGCTCTCGGGAAACTCGGGCACGGAGGTGGTCATGGCCGCGACGATGGCCCCGGTCTCCTCATAGGCGCAGAGCTTGAGGGTGATGGCGGCGCGGATCACCGCCTCCTGCCAGTCGAGCGGCAGATACAGGGTGCGGACCCAGTCCTGCCAATAGGCGACGGTCCGGTCCAGCGCCGCGGCGACGCCCGGACCGACATCCTGGTCATAGCCCTCATCGGGGCCGAAAAAGAAGGCGTGCGGCCGCTCCAGCCGGAACACCCGCTCATTGAGGATGTGCGACACCGGGCAGTCGGTGGTCAGCCGGAAGGTCACATCGGTGCACAGATAGCGGATGTGGTTCGAGCCGTTGGTGGTCTCCGCCCGGCGGGCGCCCCAGCCGGCGGACGGGCGCAGTCGGACACGGATGCGCGGCGACCCGTTCAGGGGCCGCACGATCCGGCCGAAGGCCAGGGGCCGGTAGGTGCGGCTGTGTTTTGGATGGCGCGGGGCGAAGTCGATGATCTCGACCACCGCGCCGTCTTCCGCCGTCAGCACGGTGCGCAGCACGGGGGTGTTGCGGACATAGGCCTGTTCGACCGACGCCTGCCCTTCCAGTTCGATGTCCCAGAAGCCGTGCCCGGGGTCCGATCCGTCCATCAGGGCGGAGAACACCGGGTCGCCGTCGACCCGCGGCGCGCAGGCCCAGACATAGCGGCCGTTGCGGTCGATCAGGGCGCTGATGGAACAGTTGCCGATCGGCGCGAGGTCCAGATTGGGGGTCATTCAGCTTCCTCGACGGCGTCCAGCCACGCCAGGACGGCGTCCACATCCGCCAGACCGTAGCGGGCGGCGGTCTCGCGCGGCGGACCGACCAGCACCCCGAACCCGCCGAGGGCGGCGGCGGCCCGGAACCCGTCCTCATCGGTCAGGTCGTCGCCCAGCATCACCGGCACGGCGCCCGCGAACGGCGCCTCGCCCATGAAGGCGGTCAGGGCCGTGCCCTTGTCGGTTCCGGGCGTCTTCAGCTCGACGACAAGATGACCCGCCTGCAGGGTCAGGCCGGTCTCTCCGGCCAACCGCTCGGCCAGGGCCGCGACGGCGCCGGACTGGTCCTGCGCCTGACGATAATGCAGGCCTGCCGACACCGCCTTGTCCTCGACGATCACCCCGGGCCGGGTCAGCGCGAAATCGTGGAAGGCGGCCACGGCGTCCCGCACCGCCGGATCGGCCTCGGCCCGGTCGAGGGACCCGTCCGCCCGCCGTCGCTCCAGCCCGTGCACGCCCGAGGCGGAGGCGGCAGAGCTCTCGGCGATGCGGTCGATTTCGGCGAGGGTGCGGCCGCTGATGATGGCGACGCGGCCGTTCAGCCGTTCAGCCACGTCGCGGATGACGGCGGTCCGCCTTGCGTCGGGCACGACGGCATCGGGCGTCGCCGCCAACGGGGCCAGAACGCCATCCATATCGAGGAACAGGGCGGGGCGAAGCAGGGCGACCGGCGGAGGCGGCAACTGCGGCGGCGCGGCCGGCGCTGGCGCGGCGCCCGGGATCGGAGGGGAGGTCTGCATGTCCCATCCTAACGCGGGTGTGCGGCAAAGGTTGAGCCTTCGCGGGGCTTTTCTCGCATTGCAGCATGCGACGGGCCCTGCGGCGCGGCGTCGGGCGGATTGTGAATCCCCGCCCGATGGGCCACATCGGCGCCATGACAGACACGCCCCCTCCCCTGTCCGCCGACCCCGCCGCCATGACCGCCCGCGCCCGCGAGGTGATCCGGCTGAACATCGCCGCCCTGCAGGCGCTGGAAAACAGCCTCGACGACAGCCTGGCCCGCGCCTGCGAGTTCATCCTGTCGCGGCCCGGCTATCTGATCGTCACCGGCATGGGCAAGTCCGGCCACGTCGGCCGCAAGATCGCCGCCACCCTGGCCTCGACGGGCACGAGCGCCTTCTTCGTCCACCCCGCCGAAATGAGCCACGGCGATCTCGGCATGCTGCGCACGGACGTCACCCTGCTGGCCATCTCCAACTCGGGCGAGAGCCGCGAGCTGCGCGACCCGCTGATCTACTGCCAGCGCGAAGGCATTCCGGTGATCGGCCTGACCCAGCGGCCCGACAGCTTCCTCGGCCGCGCCTCCGCCGTCTGCCTGACCATGCCCCCGGTGGCCGAGGCCTGCCCCAACGGCCTGGCCCCCACGACCTCGACCCTGATGACCCTGGCCCTGGGCGACGCCCTGGCCATGGTGCTGATGGACCGGCGCGGCTTTACCGCCGAGGCCTTCGGCCTGCACCACCCGGGCGGCAAGCTGGGCATGAGCCTGCAGAGCGTTCGTGACTGGATGGGCGACCGGCCGCCGGCCCCCGCGACCGTGCCCCTGACCGCCACCTTCGCCGAGGTGGTCTCGGCCATCACCGAGGGCCGCAAGGGCGCCGCGGCGGTGATCCATGCGGACGGAACCCTGGCCGGAATCGTCACCGACGGCGACGTCCGCCGGGCCTTTTCGCGCGACCTGTCGGGCCTGACCGCAGCCGACGTCATGAGCGGATCACCCAAGGTCATCGCCCCCGACGCCCGCATGAGCGACGCCATCGACCTGATGACCCAGAACAGGATCGCCACCCTGCTGGTGGTCGAGAACGACCGGCCCCTCGCCATCGTCCACATCGCCGAACTGATGCAGGCCGGCTACGTCGGCTGATCAGAAGGCCCGCTGGCCGTCAATATTGCCCGGCGGCGAATAGCGGCAGGCCAGCACGGTGCGGTCGCCGCGCGAGGCGACGGCGCAGCCGACGTGGGTCGTGCCTCTCCACACCACCTGCGTATAGTGGCCGACGTCGACCCAGTCGCCGGTGCGGCTGACATTCGGGAAGACGCCCGGAACATAGTTCCGCTTCTTGGCGGCCCATTCATCGACCATTTCCTCGGGCGTCCAGACCCGGCCGCCCCAGCCGGTCCAGAGGTTTTCGCCGTGGCCGTGCGGGGCGGGATCGTGAAGGAAGCGCCCCGAGCGTATCAGTTCATCGGCCCAGACCCGGGCCTCGGCCTCCAGCCGCTCTTCCCAGACCAGGGGCCGGGTTCCGACCTGCGCCCTCTCGGCGTTATGGGCCGCGAGCAGACGGGCCTCGACCTCGGTGGAGGGCGCCGAATCCCGCGGCGGCGCCGTCTCCACCACGGGCCGCGGCGAATCCATCGGGCTGGCGGCGCAGCCGGGGGCGCCGACGAGGGCGAAAAGCAGGGCGAGGGGCAGGCGGCGCATCATATCTCCGGGTTCAGCCCTCGGAAGCGCGCGCACGCCCGCCCCGTTCCGTCAAGCCGCCGGGGTTCGTGTCACCGCGTCCAGCGACGGCTCCTCGCCGCCGTGGTTCTCGCGCAGTGTCAGCGGCTCCGCCGGCTTGCCGGCCTGGAACTCTTCCATGGCCGTGGCCTTGCGGGCGCGCATGGCGTCGGCAAGGGCGTCCATGTCGAGGCCGGCGTCGCGGGCCTGGCTGAACATGCCCTCGGACCGCATCTCCTCCTCCTTGACGTGGTGTTCGATCATCTCGGCCAGCACCTTGACCTTGGCGTCATAGAAGTCGTCTTCCGGTCCGCCTGCCTCGATCTCGTTGATCAGCTGTTTGGCGCTGTCGTGCTCGACATAGGCTTCCTTGAGCAGGTCTTCCTCGATCTGGCCCTTGCAGGCCGGATAGAAGACCTCCTCCTCCAGCACCGTATGCACCTTCAGCTCGAGGCAGGCCTGTTCGGCCAGCGCCTGCTTCTTCGATTTCGTGGTGGCCTTTTCGAATGCCGCGAAGATCTCCTCCACCTTGCGGTGGTCGGCCTTCAGCATGGCGATCGCGTCCATTTCTTCGTAGGTCCGGGCCATGTCGTCATCTCCTCAAATGGCGGTGGTCTGGCGCTTAAGGCACGGAGCGAGCGAGCGTTCCCGCCTGCGGCTTATCTGAGAGTCGTTCGCGGAATTCCGCTGCCCCACAGTCCGGGGCGTACATTCCCACGCCCTGCAGGCTCCGATCTGACGCAGACGTCAGACGGCCGCACCGACGAAATACTTGACGTTGACGTAAGCGTAGGGTTTGTGGCGACCGAGTTTCCAATCCGCACTCGCCCTCAAGCAGCGAGCCACCGCGTGGCGAGCGTTAGGGCGCTCAAATGTGAGACGCACCCATGGCCGAGGCCTATATCTACGACGCGGTCCGCACCCCGCGCGGCAAGGGCAAGAAGGACGGCTCCCTTCACGAGATCACCGGCCTCAGCCTCGCCACCCAGGTGCTGGAAGCCCTGCGTGACCGCAACGACCTCGACACCTCCAAGGTCGATGACGTCATCCTCGGCTGCGTTTCGCCGGTGGGCGAGCAGGGCGCGGACATCGCCCGCACCGCCGTGCTCTCGGCCGGCTGGGCCCAGACCGTGGCCGGCGTCCAGATCAACCGCTTCTGCGCCTCCGGCCTCGAGGCCGTGAACATGGCCGCGGCCAAGGTCAAATCGGGCGAGGCCGATTTCGCCGTCGGCGGCGGCATCGAGGCCATGAGCCGGGTGCCCATGGGCTCAGACGGCGGCGCCTGGCCGGTCGATCCGACCTCGGCCTTCCCGACCTATTTCGTGCCCCAGGGCGTCTCGGCCGACATGATCGCCACCAAATACGGCTTCAGCCGCGACGACGTGGACGCCTACTCCATGGAGAGCCACAAGCGCGCCGCGGCTGCCTGGGCTGACGGCCGCTTCTCGAAATCGGTGATCGCCGTGAAGAACCAGCTCGGCCTGGTCCAGCTGGACCGCGACGAGACCATCCGTCCGAACACTGACATGCAGACCCTCGGCGCCCTCAACGCCTCCTTCGCCATGATGGGCGAAATGGCCTTCGACAGCGTCATCAACCAGCGCTACCCCGAGGTTGAGCGCGTCAACCACGTCCACACCCCGGGCAACTCCTCGGGCATCGTCGACGGCTCCGCCGGCGTCCTGATCGGCACCCTCGAGGCCGGCCAGGCCCTCGGCCTCAAGCCGCGCGCCCGCATCGTCGGCGCCGCCTCGATCGGCTCCGAGCCCTCGATCATGCTGACCGGGCCCGAGTTCGTGACGAAGAAGCTGCTCGCCAAGCTCGGCATGACCACCGCCGACATCGACGTCTGGGAGCTCAACGAGGCCTTCGCCGCCGTCGTGCTGCGCTACATGCAGGCGCTCGACATCCCGCACGACAAGATGAACGTGAACGGCGGCGGCATCTCCATGGGCCACCCGCTCGGCGCCACCGGCGCCATGATCACCGGCATCGCCCTGGACGAGCTGGAGCGGTCGAACAAGTCGACCGCCCTGATCACCCTGTGCATCGGCGGCGGCATGGGCACCGCCACCGTCATCGAACGCGTCTGAGATTCAAGGGGTTCATCACGGCGAACACAGCGAGGCACAACGAGCACGACGGGGCCGGAGCCCCATGGCCGCGCGCAGCGCCATCTCTGACCAAAGAGAGACCGCCTGCGGCGCCACATCCTCGCTCCCGTTGTGTTCGCCGTGCCTCGCTGTGTTCGTTGTGATGAACCATCACTGCCGGCCTCGCCGCCGGCGCCAGGAATAGGGAGCTGAGGCTCATGGAAAACTTCAAGATCGACGTCGACGCCGACGGCATCGCCCTGATCACCTTCGACGTCCCCGGACGGTCGATGAACACCCTGACCTCGGGCGTGATGGCCGAGATCCCGCAGTGGGTCGAACGGGTCAAGACCGACGACGCCATCAAGGGCGCGGTCCTGACCTCGGGCAAGGCGAGCGGCTTCTGCGCCGGCGCCGACCTCGGCGACATGGCCGGCGGCATGCTGGCCGGCGGTTCGCTGCAGGAGGCCTATGATGCGGGCTGGAAGCTGAACGGCGCGCTGCGCGCGCTGGAAACCTGCGGCAAGCCGGTGGCTGCGGCCATCAACGGCCTCGCCCTCGGCGGCGGTCTGGAACTGACCCTGGCCTGCCACTACCGGGTGGTCGGCGATGACAACAGGATCCAGCTCGGCCTGCCCGAGATCAAGGTCGGCCTCTTCCCCGGCGGCGGCGGCACCCAGCGTCTGACGCGCCTGATCGGCGTGCAGGCGGCGATGACGGCGATGAGCGCCGGCTCGTCCTGGCGCCCGAACGACGCCAGGGGCGCCGGCGTGGTCCATGAGGTCGTGGGCAAGGGCGGCGAGGTCGAGGCTGCGAAGGCCTGGATCAAGGGCGGCGGCAAGGCCGTCCAGCCTTGGGACGACAAGTCCTTCAAACTGCCCGGCGGCGGCCCCTACCACCCGGCCGGCATCCAGAATTTCCTCGTCGGCAACGCCATGCTGCGCAAGCAGTCGTACGGCAACTATCCCGCCGTGCTGAACCTGATGAAGGCTGTCTATGAGGGCGTTCAGGTCCCCATGGACGCGGCCCTGCGGATCGAGACCCGCTATTTCATCAAGACCCTGATGACGCCCCAGGCCCAGGCCATGATCCGCTCGCTGTTCCTCAGCAAGCAGGAGCTCGACAAGGGCGCCGTCCGCCCCGCCGGCGTGCCGAAGTCGGACCCGAAAAAGGTCACCGTCATCGGCGCCGGCATGATGGGCGCGGGCATCGCCTATGTGCAGGCCCTGGCCGGTATCGAGACCATCCTGATCGACCGGACCCAGGAAGACGCCGACAAGGGCAAGGCCCATGTCGAGGGTCTGCTGAAGAAGCGGCTGTCGCGCGGCCAGATCACCCAGGACAAGTTTGACGCCCTGCTGGCCTCGGTCGTCGCCACCACCGACTATGACCTGATCAAGGGCTCGGACCTCGTCATCGAGGCGGTGTTCGAGAACCGCGAGATCAAGGCCGATGTGACCAAACGCGCCGAGGCCCAGCTGGAAGCCGGCGCCGTGTTCGGCTCCAACACCTCGACCCTGCCGATCACCGGCCTCGCCGAGGCCAGCGTCCGGCCCGAGGACTTCATCGGCATCCATTTCTTCTCGCCCGTCGACAAGATGATGCTGGTCGAGGTTATCCTCGGCGAGAAGACCGGCGAGGCGGCGATCGCCAAGGCGCTGGACTACATCATGAAGATCAAGAAGACCCCGATCGTCGTCAACGACGGCCGCGGCTTCTACACCTCGCGCTGCTTCGGCACCTATGTGGCCGAAGGTCTGGCCATGCTGGAGGAGGGCTACGCCCCGGCCCTGATCGACAACATCGGCCGCATGACCGGCATGCCGCGCGGTCCGCTGGAAATGCACGACGACGTCGCCCTGGACCTGTCGGTCAAGATCGCCAAACAGACCCAGGAAGACCTCGGCGACGCCTATGAGCCGCTGCCGGGCTGGAAGATCGTCAAGACCATGGTCGAGGACCTCGGCCGCTACGGCCGCAAGAACGGCAAGGGCTTCTACGACTACGAAACCAAGCCCAAGAAGCTCTGGTCCGGCCTGTCCGACCTGGCACCCGTCAAGATCAACGATTCGACGCCGGAGCTGGTCGAGGACCAGAAGCAGCGCCTGCTCTACCGCCAGGCGGTCGAGGTCGCGCGCTGCTGGGAAGAAGGCGTCATCGACGACCCGCGCGAGGCCGATGTCGGCGCCATCCTGGCCTGGGGCTTCGCGCCCTGGACCGGCGGCCCGATCACGATGATCGACCAGACCGGGCTGAAGGCGTTCGTGGCCCAGGCCGACGACTACGCCGCCCGCTACGGCGACCGCTTCAAGGTCCCCCAGCTGCTGCGCGACATGGCGGCGAAAGGCGAGACCTTCTACGGCAACTTCGAAGGCAGGCAGAAAGCCGCGGCCTGACCCATCGTCTTGTCATCCCTGGTTTTGTCATCCCGGAAGCCGCGCAGCGGCTATCCGGGACGGCGTGATCGCCTTCCCTCTGCTTCCGGACAGCCCGCGTAAGGGCTGAGCCGGAAGACAGGTGGGTATCGCCTCTCCGGCCAGACGGCTGAACAGGCGACCGGGGCCTCCCGTCTCCCGGATAGTCGCTGCGCGCCTTCCGGGAGGGTCGGCGTTTTTCCGCTCCCGTCCCGGCTCTCCGCTTCGCGTCGGCCGGGATGACAAGGGGCTCGGCGAGGAAGCGTTAGAGGTTCACCACCTCGAACCCGTCCTCCGCCGCCAGCCGCTCCGCCAGCACCGCGCGGTGGCACCCCGCGTGGTCGGACTCGAAGCATAGCAGAGCCGTCTTCCTCTCCGCCGCCAGCCCGCGCAGCAGCTGGAAGGCCGCTTCGGAGGTCGGCTCGGCCATATGGCCCGCGAAGATCTCGCGCATCTCGCCGATCCGGCCCTTGCGCGCCGCGTCCCGCCCGGCCTTGGGCGTGCCCAGAGGCCGCAGGTGGACGTAATCGATGCCCGCTTCCTTGAGGCTGGTCCCGAGGATGGTCTTGGAGAAGCCCGCCCGGCGAGAGGCGGCCACCGCCCGCACATCGGCCACCACCTCGACGCCCGCCGCCCTCAGCCGCTCGATCACGGCGGCCTGCGGCTCGCCCTCATAGCCGATGGTGTAGAGTTTCATGGGGTCCAGATGGGGGACGCCGCGCCGGCCCGCCACTACGTCCGGTTTTGACGTAGCGGACTGTCAGGATCGCCCCGGCTGATTCTGGACAGGCGGAACAATCGAGGCTTCAGAGTGAACGCAGTCGACTCATTCGACTCTATAGACTGCCTTTCCGGATTTTTACCCGGGTGAAAAGCAGGGACGGGCGGACGCCCCTTGACCTCCCCCGCCGAGGGATCCACCCCTCTCCCGTTCGCCCGCAGGAGCCACCCGATGATCCGCCTCGCCGCCCTCGCCCTCCTGCTCGCCGGGACTGCCACGACCGCCCAGGCCCAGGACCTGCTGATCCACGGCGGGCCGATCTACACCGGCGCCGAGGCCGCGCCGACCGCCGAGGTGGTGCAGGTCCGCGACGGCCGCATCGTCTATGTCGGCGCCGCCGCCGGCGCGCCCTCGGCCGACGGTCTGGAGATCGTCGACCTCCAGGGCGCCGCCCTCTTCCCCGGTTTCACCGACGGCCACGCCCACCTGGACGGCATCGGCTGGCGCGAGCTGACCCTCAACCTCGAGGGCTCGGCCTCGGTCGCCGAGGCCATGGCCCGCCTGACCGCCTGGGCCGAAGCCCATCCCGAAGGGCCGATCGTCGGTCGCGGCTGGATCGAGACCCACTGGCCCGAGGGCCGCTTCCTGACCGCCGCCGACCTCGACGCCGCCGCCCCCGGCCGGATCGTCCTGCTGGGCCGCGCCGACGGCCACGCCGTGGTCGCCTCCTCCCCCGCCCTCGCCGCCGCCGGGGTCGACGCCGCGACCGTCGCCCCGTCCGGCGGAGAAATCCTCAAGGGCCCCGACGGCCGCCCGACCGGCCTGCTGGTCGACGCCGCCGAACAGCTGGTCGCCGGCCTCATGCCCCAGGCCGACCCTGAAACCCTGCGCGAGGCCTATCGCGCCGGTTTCCGCGTCGAGGCCGCATACGGCTGGACCGGCATCCACTTCATGAGCGCCCCCTGGAAGGACGTGCCGCTGATGGAGGCCATGGCCGAGGCCGGCGAAGCGCCCCTGCGAATCTACAACAGCGTCACCCCCGACGGCGCGGCCGCCCTGATCGCCGGCGGCCCGCGCAGCGTCGCCGACGGCCGGATCATCACCCGGGCGATCAAATACTATGCCGACGGAGCTCTCGGCTCGCGCGGCGCGGCCCTGTTCGAACCCTATGCCGACCGGCCCGACACCACCGGTCTGATGCAGATCACCCGCGAAGAGGTAATTCCCCTGTATGAGGCCGCCCTGCGCGGCGGCATCCAGGTCGCCACCCACGCCATTGGCGATCGCGGCAACGCCTCGGTGGCCGAATGGTACCAGCAGGCGCTGAACGCGGTCCCCGCCGCCGATCGCCCCCACGGCGAGGATGTGCGCTGGCGCATCGAACACGCCCAGATCCTGCGGCCCGGCGACTACCACTGGTTCGAACACCTGCCGATCATCGCCTCGATGCAGCCCAGCCACGCCATCGGCGACCTGCATTTCGCCCCCGCCCGCCTCGGCGACGCCCGTCTCGACGGGGCCTATGCTTGGCACAGCCTTGTCGACCGCGGCGTCATCGTGGTCGGCGGCTCCGACGCGCCGGTAGAGCGCGGCTCCCCGCTGATCGAATTCTACGCCGCCGTCGCCCGCACCGACCTCGACGGCTTCCAGGGCCCCGACTGGCGGCCCGGCGAGGCGGTCGACCGCGCCACGGCCCTGAAGATGTTCACCCTCTGGCCGGCCTGGGCCAGCTTCCGCGAGGCCGAACTGGGCACCATAGAGGTCGGCAAGCGGGCCGACCTGACGGCCTTCTCGGTCGATCTGATGACCGCCCCCGCCGCCGACATCCCCCGGGGCAAGGCGATGCTGACGGTCGTCGACGGCGTCATCGTCTACCGGGCCGACTGACCCGGAACGCAAAACGGGACGGCCCTTGCGAGCCGTCCCGTCTGGACGCCGGCCGCCGTTGGCCCTAAGGCTGCGGCGGCTCCGCGGGCGTGATGTAGTGGTAGCCTGAAAGCTTCCCAAGCTTTTCGTGCGGGTTCGATTCCCGCCGCCCGCTCCAGCCGTCGCTATTCCCGGGTGACGGTCACGCCCCGGTCTTCAAGGATTTCCTGGACGCTGTCGTCGCCGACGAGATGGGCGGCGCCCACGGCGATGAAGACGGTGCCCGAGCCTTCCAGCATGGTCTGGATCTGGTCGGCCCAGTCGACGTTCCGGCGCACCAGCAGGGCCTGGTAGAGCTCCGGCGTCTCCGTCCTCATCTCCTCGACAGCGATCTCATTCAGGACGCCGACATCGCCGGCGGCCCAGGCATCGACCATCCGATCGATCTCGACCGTGGCGTCCTCCCAGGACTCCAGCAGCGAGCGCAGGAAGGCCAGCTGATCGGGCTCGGGCATGCCGGCCAGAATCCGGACCTGTTTGTCGATCGTCTCCAGACCCTGGATCGGCTTGCCGGCCGCTTCCGCCCGCGCCTTGAGGATCATTTCAACGCCCGACGCCGGATCATAGCCGGCCTTGACCAGCGGGGCGACCGACAGGGCGAGACCGGCGAACCACGGGCGCAGAACATCAATCTGACCATCGGGCATCTCCGCGGCGGCGGCGGCGGCGTTCAGGGCGACCATCTCCTCGGCGTTCAGCAGGCTGGACAGGGGGCGATCGGGCGAGACGCCGTATTCCCGGATCAGGGGCAGCAACGCCGCCTGATCATCGGGGTTGGAGATTTCCAGCCAGATCTGGTCGGCGCTGTCGAAGGCGGCGTCGACACGGGGCGAGCCCCAGGCGGTGGTGGGACGCAGGACATGGACCGTGCCGAACAGATAGAGGGTCGAGTCCTCGTCCCGGACCACCCAGAGGGCGGGGCCGTCGCCCTGGGCCTGTGGCACCACGCGGGCTTCAGCGGCCGGGGCGGGCGCGGCCTCCACGGCCTGGGCAAAGGCCTGGGCCGGCTGGAAGGCGATCGCCCCGGCCAGACCGAGGCCGAGTACGGCGCCGATGGCTGTGCGGGAGAGGCTCTTCAGTCGAACAGTCATGGTCATGGGATCGGTCCTCAGGTGGGTTCGGGAAGGGGGGAGGGATCTGGCCTAGCTGAGGCCGCGGCGGGCGGCGGCCACGATGGAGGCGATGAAATAAACACCCATCAATATGCCCATCAGGCCCCAGCCGGTGATGGTGGCGACCAGGCCGAGCCGCTCGCCGGCAGCATAGACGAACAGGGCCAGCTGCAGCGCCCAGAAGGCCAGGGCGCTGGTCTCGAGCATGACCCGGCGAAGCATTTCGTCAGCCTGTCGCCACAGCATGAGATTGGCGACGCTCTGTGCGGCCAGAAGCGCCAGAATGCCGCCGTACACGACGTCAGGCTGAGCCCATGCGGTTCCGAAGACCGGCAGCAGGAAGAGCGCGCCCGCCAGCAGCATAACGACGGCCTGCAGGACGCCACAGCCCCGCGGGACGGTGGCGGGACGGGTGGCGACCATGAAGGCCGTGATCGCGCCGACCGCGATCATGATGACCGACATGAACACGGCGAGTTCGTCCTCCCAGGTCGTGAGGACCCCGTCGGTCAGGGTCGCCGCGCCATAACCGACCGCTCCGCCGAGCCCGGCCAGGACGACGACCATGGCCGCCTTGCGAAGGAGGCTCGGACGAGGCGTCTCAATACTCGCATTCATGATCAGTCCTCCGTGAAGATGGATTCGATGGGTTGGCCGAAGACCTTTGCGATCCGGAAGGCCAGGGGCAGGGACGGGTCGTAACGGCCCGTTTCGAGGGCGTTGACGGTCTGGCGCGAGACGCCGAGCTGATCAGCGAGGTCGGCCTGGCTCCAGTTGCGCTCGGCGCGCAGCACCTTGAGGCGATTGTTCATCGGGCGGTCCTCACCGGTGTTTCAGCCACCAGCCAGCCCAGGCCAGGGCGTAGCCGGCCAGCTGGAACAGAACGACGGCCATCATGCCCGAGATGAAGATGTCGGCGGGACTGGAGCCGACGCCGGCGGGCAGCGGCTGGGTGTCGGCCCGGATCATCACGGTGAGCAGCAGGACGCCGCCGACCGCCAGGCCGCCCGATCCGCCCCACCACCAGGCCCATTTGTGGGCCTCGCGCGCGGCCTCGTCGATGCCGCGCCACCACCAGATGCAGGCGGCGAAGCCGACCGCCATGGCGGCCGAGATCATGGCCACCGTGATGGCGAGGCCGACAGCCCCCGGCTGTTCCCCGAAAAGGGCGCTGCCGGCGCCGGCGAGGCCGCCGACCAGCATGGTGACCCCGATCGTGGCGGCGAAGCCCGCCAGGCCCAGGGGTCGTTTCGGCTTGACGCCGCCGTTCATGACAAGGCTCCCTGTCGATTTGACAAGGGTGTTTTACATCACCGTTCGGCCATGTCAAGCGTGCTTGTCCACCGCGCCTCAGGCCTTGGGCAGTGACGCCGGCGTATTCTCCACCACGGTCAGCTCCGGGCGGCTGAGGGCGCGCGGGGCCTGTTCGACGGGCGCCAAGGGGGTCAGCTCCTTGCCCTCGTGATCGACGTGCAGATCCTCGAAGCGCCGGGCCGAGACCATGACCTGGCTCTCCAGGGAGCCGACGAACTGGTTGTATTTGCCGACGGCGGTGTCGAGGGCGCGGCCGACGGCGGCGGCGTGGCCGCCCATGACCGACAGGCGTTTGTAGAGTTCCTTGCCCAGTTTCGCGACGTCCTCGGCGTTCTTGGCCTGCTCCTCGGCGCGCCAGCCGTAGGCGACGGCCTTGCACAGGGCGAACAGGGTGGTCGGGGTGACGATGACGACGCGCGAGGCCATGGCCGTGGTCATCAGGTCGGGCTCGTGATCGAGGGCGGCGGCGAGGAAGGCGTCGCCGGGCACGAACATGGCGACGAAGTCGGGGCTGGGCTTGAACTGGTCCTGATAGGCCTTTGACGACAGCTGGCGCACGTGGGTCTTCATACTGGTCGCGGTGCGCAGGGAGGCGGCGCGGGCCTGGGCCTCCTCGTCGCCGTCGGCTTCGTCGCCGAAGGCCAGCGACACCTTGGCGTCGATCACGAACATGCCGCCGCCGGGCAGGCGGACGACGAAGTCGGGGCGTTGCTGGCGGCCGGCGTCATCGGCGGTCGAGGACTGCTCCTCGAAATCGAAACGGCCGGCCATGCCGGCGGCCTCCAGCACATTGCGGCAGGTCTGTTCGCCCCAGCGGCCGCGGCGACCCGTGTTGCCGCGCAGGGCCTCGGTCAGGCGCCGGGCCTCGTCGCGGGTGGCGGTCGAGGCGGTCATCAGCAGGGCCAGCTGTTCCTTGAGACCGCCGGTTTCCTCATTGCGGGTCTTCTCCAGCGCCGCGACATGTTCCTGGAACAGTTTCAGGGTCTCGGCCACGGGTTTGAGCTGGGCCTCCATCCGCTGCTGGGCCATCAGTTCGCGGTTGCGGAAGGTCTCGTCAGTGCGTTTGAGCAGCTCCTCGGCGACGGTGTTGGCCGACTGGGCGGCCTGGGCGCGAAGCAGTTCGGTCGAGGTCGCGGCCTGGTCCTCGAACAGCCGCATCCGGGCCTCGGTCTCGGCGTGCCGGGCATGCAGGTCCCAGGCCCTGGTCTCGGCGACCGTGGCGCGGCGGCGCTCCATCAGGGCCCAGAAAAGGGCGATGGCGGCGACCACCGAGGCGGCGAGAAAGGCGATGAAATAGGCGTTCATGCTCCGTTCCTTAGCGGGAGTCGGAGGAGGCCGCCATGGCGGGCGGTAGCCAGATAATACCCGGGTGAAACCCGAAAAACACCGTCTATTGAGTCTACTGAGTGCATTGGGTCCCCGACTCCTTCGGACGGGCCGGATAACCGTCCTGGCCGCAGCCTACGCCCCATCTACGTCAGAATCGGACGTAGGCGGCTTGTCATCCCGGATCGCCACTTCGCGATGTCCGGGATGACAAATGGATCGGTGTCTGGCGGTCAGGTCGGACGGCGCTGGCGCATGGCCTGGATGATGGTGCCGTCGTCCAACCAGTCCAGCTCCCCGCCGACGGGGACGCCGCGGGCCAGGGAGGTGATCTCGACGCCCGTCCCGGCCAGCCGCTCGGCGATATAGTGGGCCGTGGTCTGGCCGTCGACGGTGGCCGGAAGGGCCAGAACGACCTCCTTCGCCTCACCGCCGCGCACCCGTCCGACCAGTTCGGCGACCCGCAGCGCATCGGGGCCGACGCCGTCGAGGGCGGAGAGCAGGCCGCCCAGCACATGGTATTTGCCGCGGAAGGCGCCGGACCGCTCCATGGCCCACAGGGCGCCGGCCTCCTCGACCACGCAGATCAGGGCGTTGTCGCGGGCGCTGTTGGAGCAGATCGAACAGGGGTCGCGGGTGTCGGGCGCGCCGCAGACGCTGCAGGAGACGACCTTGTCGGCGGTCTCGGCGAGGGCGGCCGCCAGCGGGACGAGCAGCTGTTCGCGCTTCTTCAGCAGGGCCAGGGCCGCGCGGCGGGCCGAACGGGGGCCGAGGCCGGGCAGTTTGGCGAGGAGGCTGATCAGCCGTTCGATTTCGGGTCCGGCGGAGGCAGCCATGATCGGCGCATACCATGGGGGTCGAGGAGTTGCCTATCTCTGGGTGGGGGTCGGTGCGGTCAGATCCCTTGCCTTGGCGACAGACGGTTCATCACAACGAGCACGACGAATTCACAACGGACACAACGGGGCCTCGGCGGAGGACAGGGAGTGCGCAACACTTGAGGTTCATGGACCGACGCGAGGGCGTCGATCAGAAAAGCGGCGAAGCCGCAGTCACAGGCGACGACGACGATCCGTTGAACGGGCCACCGGTCCCGTCGTGTCCGTTGTGAATTCGTCGTGCTCGTTGTGATGAACCCTGCGCCGCCTCACTGCGGCGCCGAAGGGCTCAGAACAGCTTGGGCATGCCGGGCAGGTTCATCCCGGCCATCGGCCCGGCGGCCTCGCGCATCAGGGCGCCGTTGGCCTCGTCCAGCTTGCGCTTGGCGTCGGCATGGGCGGCGACGATCAGGTCGGAAAGTATCTCACCCTCGCCGGAGACCAGCAGGCTGTCGTCGATGGTCACGCCGGTGATCTCGCCGGCGCCCTTGAGCGCCAGGGTCACCAGACCGCCGCCGGAGGTGCCGGAGGCGGTGGTTTCAGCCATTTTCGCCTGGGCCTCCTGCAGCTTCTGCTGCATCGCCTGGGCCTGTTGCATGAGTTCGGTGAGATCTTTCATGCGCTCAGGATAGGCGTTTGCGGCCGCTTGGGACAGGCCCGAAAGACCCGGCGGCGATGGATTTCCCCCGCCCAGCCCCCGGACCTCGCCCCGGTTCGCCGCCCGCCGGACGCTCAGTCCCGTTTGCACTGCCGTTGCTGAGCGATGCCCTTCAGGAATCCGCGGCGAACCAGCCCGGCGTGGATCGCCGCCTGAACTTCCCGGTCGTGGGCCGCGGCGCCGGTCAGTCTGCGCACCCAGCTTCGCATGGGGATGAAGTCGGTCGCGGTGTCCCGGACCATGTCCAGCGCCGCATTGGCCACCTGGTCGCCTGTACCCGGGCCGGTATCCGGCTGGTCGACGTCCGGCCCCAGGGCTTGGTCCAGATCATCAATCCCGGCGATGACGTCGCTGCACCGCGCCAGGCCGGCGATCGAATAGGGTTGGCCCCGTGCCGAAATAAGGACCTCGGGCACCTGCTCGCGGCGGAGGTTCAGGTCGTCCAGCGGCGCTGTGGCGGCCATGCCCACCCCCTGGGTGAAGGTGGCGCCGCCCTGGTCCGCCTGGGCCCGGCTGAGCTCCAGCGGCCCCGTCGCGCATCCGGCGAGGACCGAGACCCCGCAGAGCATCAGGACCGGCAGGGAACCACGGTACGGGCGAAGGGAAATCAATGGGACGCGCTCCGCGGGTTCTGATGAGATCAACGGTCCCGCCGGTCAGGGACCGCAAGGACCGAACCTCAACGCCCGAGCCATGATGACCGTTCCGGTGGCGGTCGGGACAAGGCGGCGTCGTCAGTCCTCGTCAGCCGCCTCGTCCGGGATCGACGGCAGCTCCACCGGCGCCGCCAGGGTCTTGATCTCTCCCAGAACCGCTCCGGGAAAGGCCTGCATGACCGCCCTGACGAAGGGGTCGGCCTCGACGCCGGCGCGCTCCTCCGAGCGTTTGCGGCGGTCGGTCTCGATCATGGTCTCGCCGCCGCCCTGGCCGTTGGCGGCGATCAGCCAGGTGCGGCCGGTCCAGTCCTTGAGCCGGGAGGCCAGCTTGCGCGCCAGATCCATCGGCGCGCCGTCGAGGCTTTCATAGGTGATGGCGCCGGGCTTGAAGGCCACCGGGCGGACGTAGCGCTGGACGTCCATCTGCAGGCCGACCTCGCGCTTCTCGCCGATCAGGGCGACGACCTGTTCGAAGGTCTGGGGGTCGGGCGTGGCGGGCACGGCGACCGGAAGGGCCGCCAGCTGGGC
>Ga0207951_100554_pt1 | contig 17947 bp, 15 predicted proteins | sample Subbio12Aug_8Bad_FD_184830 | JGI IMG/M metagenome (GOLD analysis project Ga0207951, IMG submission 184830) | Serpentinite rock and fluid subsurface biosphere microbial communities from McLaughlin Reserve, California, USA - CR12Aug_8Bad (SPAdes) | ecosystem: Environmental > Terrestrial > Deep... | reverse complement strand
ATCCGAAATTGAGGCATTGAAGAAATGTCTTCAACACAAGGGTAATAATATTGTTGGTAAGTGTTATCATATATTTTTTTGTCTCAACTTCGGATAAAACACTTAACGTTAGGTTGAAAATAAATAAGGGAAAAGTAGATGATTGACTATGGAATGGGAGAATTATTAACATACTTTATTGAAAGAAAACTTAAAATCGTATTACCAATAAGTTCATCTACAAGATGGAAATGGAACATTAAAAGCGAGATACGTTTTTGGGATAAATGTATTAGAACAAACGGATTAATATGGCCAGAAGAATATAAACTACGACATGACTCAAATTTAGAATTGCAACAAGAAATAGCTGAATTATTACCGGAAACAGATGAAGTAAAAATATTAGAAGTAGGCGCAGGTCCATTCACATATTTGGGAAAAGTATACACTAAATCAAAATTAAACATAACAGCAACTGACCCATTGGCTGATGTGTATGATAGAATAATGAAAAAATATAATGTAACACCACTAATAAAAACAATAAAACTTGACGCAGAGAAAATATCTGAAAAGTATGAAAAAGAAAGTTTTGATTTGGTTTTTGCCAGAAATAGTATAGATCATAGTTATTCACCAGAACAAGCAATCTTTTCCATGCTGCAAGTTGTAAAAAGAGGTTGTTATATCTATTTAAAGCATAGACCAAATGAGGCAGAAAAGGAAGACTGGCAAGGCTTACATCAGTGGAATTTCTCAATTGTAGATAATGCTTTTATAATATCATCAAGAAATACAAAAGTAAACTTCAGTGAAAAATATAAAGAGATTTGTGACACAAGTCATTCTTACGATTCAGAGGATGATATGTTGAATGTAACAATAAAAAAAATAGCATCAACCTATCCCGCGTCTCAAGCGGAACGCTCCCGCTTTTAGCGGGATAAATTCCGTCGGTCGTGGTATTTGTAGTTGAGTTAGTTTATTTAGTATTTGTGTAACTAATATTTATCACTATTGTCCGGTTATAAGTTGAATAAAAATAATTGGTTATCCGAACACTCAGAAGAGTTTGTGTAATTGTTTTCGGAAAACATGGAAATAATAGGCGTTTTCTCGAAAATTAGGATACTCACTACCTACAAAAAAGTGTAGAGAGAATGCTCGATTTTTAATTTTTTCTTAATAATGGCAAGCAAGACATAAATAGAAACGGCAATCCAAATTTGTGTCTTGACAGCATTGAATGAGTTGCCGTAAAAAGATTTTATCTTGAGATTCTGTTTGATCCATTTGAAAAATAATTCTATCTGCCAACGCTGCTTATAAAGATTTGCAATGGTAAGAGCAGGCAAAGAAAAATTATTTGTAATGAAAACGAGTCTTTTGTCATTATCGGCATCAAAATATTTTATACGTCTTAGCTTGTCCGGATAACTTTTTGATGGATAATAATTTTTAAGAAAAATTGATTGATCACAGATTAGACCTTGAGATTTATCGATTTGATGAGAATATACTCTTTGGAACTGAAAATTAGATTTTGCTCTTGTTACAAAATAAGCATTATTGATATTCAATTTATAGAGTCGTTCAAAGTCGGTATAACCTCTATCAATGATATAGAAAGCACCGATTTCTGTTATAAGTTCGTCAAGAACATTAACATCGTGAACAGAGCCGTCAGTAATGCTAATAAAGGCTGGAATGTTGTTCTGTAGATTTAATAGAGTATGCATTTTGATTGCACTTTTTGTCGAGCGAAACTTTGCCCAAGGGAAAAGTGATAGACACAAATCGATGGTTGTTGAATCGAGAGCATAAATAGTTTCATCAAGTTCGTCGAAAAGTTTTTCGTCTCTATAAAGTTCTTTGGCTTCTTTGATAAGTATGTTTGCAAAGTCAGCATATATTTTCCAATCTCTTTTTTCGTTAGCGTCGGCTATGGTTGATCGAGATATGTTGCTTTGTATTCCTATATGGTGCAATTTGTTTTGCATAGCTCGCAGACATGTTTCTATATCTCTCAAACTTTCTCGATACGTTAATTGTGCAAATGCCATAACGAGAAACTGTTCCCAACAACTGAATGATCGAACTTTATAGTTGCCTTGATACTTATTAACACACTTACGAAAACTATGTCTAGGTAGATAACCCATGATTTGTGTAAATACTGTTTGTCCTTGATTCACTTTGCCGCTCCAAAATTTTATTTTGCAGCGACTATTTTACGTTCAAATCCCTAACAATGAAAAATCTTTGTAAAATACTATTTTTAAATAACTTACATCTACTACTATTCAAAACAACCGGACAGTAGTGTTATTTGTTCTATTATCAAATATTAAAATTTTGCAGTGAAACCAAGTATTGGGGTAATTCCAAAATCATATTTTGGGGTTGTAATCAATTCACCGGTTGATTCTGTTTTAAATGAGTAGGAACTTACGTTATCTCTGTTATACACATTCCATAAATCAAGATAAACTGAGAATGACCATGAATCAAAAATAAATTGCTTATCAATCCGAATATCCAGCTTATGATAATCGGGATAACGTGCAGAATTTTTCGCTCCCTCAACAATATAAAATGAATTGTTTTGTTTTATTACTCCTATTGCTGGCGTATATGGATTGCCTGACGCATATTGAAACTTTGCGCCAATTTGCCACCCAGAACCAACTTCGAAACCGGAAATAAGATTTATTATGTGTGGTCTTTCGTATTCAAAATCGTAGAGTTCTAAGGATTCATAATCCCTTCTTTTTGATTTAGAATAAGAATATGATGCGCTACCCACTAAACCATCTGTAAATTTTTTCTGTATTGCAAATTCAATTCCCTGTGCATATCCGCTTCCTGTATTTATAAGAAGATCTGATATGTCCGGATCTACAATTAGATTTGAAAGTTCTTTGTGATAAATCTCTATGCTTGCTTTTGTATCATTACTTAAGCGTTGTTCAATTCCGGCTATATAGTGCGTTGCATAACTGCTTTTTAATGAAAGGTTTCGCTCATCGGGCGCTATCTGGTAACTCGCCGGTGATTGGTAGTATTTACCCCACGCAAAATTCAAAGTAGTTTTGTTTGTTAAGTTATATGAGAGAGAAATACGCGGACTGAAATTATTTTCTGTCGTAAGTGCAAAATAATCATATCGTAAACTTGCAGTAATAATCAAAGGATCAATAATTCGAAATGAGGATTGTAAAAATAAAGCTCCTTTTGTTGTAGCTTCAGGTTGATATGAAATTGTATTTGCGGGAATAATCCTCCCGGTTCTCAGCGTATCTTCCGGGATCCACGACTCATTGTTCGAGTTTATTATTTTAAATTGTCCGCCTATCTTTAAATTAATATTTGTAAATAACTGAAAATTCAATTCTGATTTGAGACTAAATTCATCCTCGCGTATTTCTTCTCCCATTAAAGTTGGTTCCGACTCGGTTCCTTGTAACGTGTTCCAACCGTTACTTGTGTATGAAGCTGTCACTAATGAAAAAGTTTTTTCGGTTATTAATGAACGCCAGTTAACCCCTATTGCTGCACCATAATCATCGCGCGTCAAATAATCGTATCTATTCCAGGTGACATTTTTCTCTTTCGTTGATCCCGTTCGCTCAATTTGGTCTAAATAATAAAATCCCACAAGACTGATTCTATTGTTTTTGTTTACAGCGTAAGTTATTTTCCCTACAGCATCATAATAACTTGGTGCCGCCGGTCTATTTAGCGCGGATGTAATCAAATCGAAAAATCCGCGTCGTATTGAAAATACCATATTACTGTTTTCAATTACTGGCCCGTCTAACATTACTCCGAAACCGGCAATATTTAAATTGGCATCAGTATTAAAAATTTCTTTATTGCCTTCCCGTAAACTCAAATCAAACACTGAGGACATTTTATCGCCGTACTTCGCTGGAAATCCACCTGTTAAAAAGTCAACTTTTTGAAGCAGGGCAGGGTTAACTATGCTTATTATTCCCATTGATTCACCCGTTCGCGCAAAATGGATTGGATTGTAAACTTCTATACCATCTAACAGTGTTAAATTTTCATCCGGGCTACCTCCTCTTACAATAAGCTGTGCACTTCTTGCCCCTGCTGTAGCAACTCCAGGTAATGACTGCATTACTCTAAAAATGTCTTCTGCCGAACCGGGAGATCTCCTAATTTCTTCCGGTGTTATAGTTCTGAAACTAACCGTGTTTTCAACTGGTTTAGAAAAATAATCCGCTGTAACATTGACCTCGCTCATTTCCATAATTGCAGGGTGAAGTTCGAACATTACTGAATGATTTCTATTGGGATTAACAATCAAATCTGTAAAAGCTGAGGGCTCATAACCAATCATTGAAGCCTTTATAATATATTTACCCGGGGGTACATTTTTAATAACGTAATATCCAATTTCATTACTAGCCGCACCAATGTTTGTCCCAACAATTATAATGTTGGCACCGGGAAGCGGTTGTTTCGTAGCTGCGTCTCTTACTTCACCGGAGATTATGCCCTGAGTACTTTGTGCTCTTGTATGACCTGCTATAATACTGATCATCATTATTATTAATAAAAAAAATATTTGAATACCAGAAGATGATTTATTATTCACTAGGGTTTCCTTTTTTTGATTTGTAAGTCATTAGATTCATAAATCGTAAATAAGATGCGCTTAACTAAGTTTAATCGGAAGAACTCAAGGTAAGTGAAATTAGAATTCCAAAATTGCAACCCAAAATATAAGTTGCGACTACGGTCTAGTTTATCAATTAGCTTGATCAAACAAGTTTTTTTGAAATTAGAAATCATACCCGACAGATAAATATACTTGATCTCTTCCAAGTTCGTTCCTCCCATACAAGAATGAAATCGGTCCAATTGGTGAGATGGTTACAACACCTGCGGAAATTCCGATTATTAAATTGTCCCACCTGAAATCGCCATACATGTCAAAAACATTGCCATATGTAAAATTAAACTGGAAATTTATTTTCTTTATAGTTTCTATAAGATATGTAAAACCAAAAATTGCATAGTGATTTCCCCATAATTCCTCTCTCTTATACCCGGGCATAATCAATGGTCCGCCGATTCTAAATTTTTCGTAGACCGGTAATTTTTCGTTTGATGTACCTATTTTAACAAATGGCTTTATTCTTTGACTGAATGGCAAAGAGAAAACTCCTCCCAATTCAGCACTCAATTTCGAAAATGGTCGAGTGTTCTTTTCATAGTTTAATATTGTTTCTCCTTCCATCACAAATCTTATTCCCTTTGTGGGTAGATAACGATTGTCGGTGTTATCTATATTCATTTTGCCGAAAATAAATAAGTTGCTCTTGTTTTTATAACCTGTGTCGTTGTTTCGACTATTCTTATACCATATTCTTTCCCACCTCAATCCTCCCGAAACAAGAATCTTCCTGAATTGTTGAACTCCTGTAGAAAATAGTCCTACAAATCGTTTGAAATCCGTCTGATCATATTGATCACCGGCAGAATTATATAAATATGGATACTCGCTTTCATAATAAATTCCATTATGAAATGTTAACGGTGTGCCAAAGAACCGATCATTAGCCATTTCAAAACCTACCTTTGTTCGCAACTTTCCTATTCGGAATGATGGCATCAGTCTTTCTCCCCATCCAAACAAATTGAAGTGTATTATCTGGATAAAACTGCTTACCCCCTCATCTTCTCTGTAATTAACTCCAAACCCAATTGTTCTCGGATATTTTTCTATGACGTTTATATTCACCTTCAATTTTCCATTTGCCAGGGTGTCAAGTTCCAGCCAGACATTGTTAAAGAGATTTGATGCGTAAATATTTTTTGTACTCTCGATTGCTTTATCTAGATTGAATTCTTCTCCAGCTGAAAGCGAAAAATCATCCATAATTGCTTCAGAAAAAAGATATTCATTACCTATAACATTTATCTCTCCAATTATTGATTTTTCTAATAGCGTTAAATCAAGTTTGCGCGTAGGCTTCTTCCTCATTAGTAATTCACGAGGAATTATTTTTTTTATTTCTCCCATTTTGCTTTTTGCTGCACTGTATCCAAGTGCAATTAAAGAATCCAGTCCGCTATAATCTGTTGACGAATGCATTCCTAGATTAGGTTCAATTAAAACATCAGCAAGCGCAATATTTTTCTGTTTTAATTCACGAATCATTATGTCGATTGTATGATCTGCAATCTCCATTAAATTTGTTGGCTCTTTACCCAATGGGAAAAGTCCTTCTAAATCAACTCCAATTATTATATCTGCACCCATTTCTTTTACTATATCGGTTGGAATTACATTTAGTACTCCGCCATCTACCATGTATCTGCCATTTATTTTTGCCGGATGAAATAGAAAGGGGATTGACATGCTTCCGCGTATTGCTTGTGCAAGATTCCCTTTATTTATTGCAACTATTTCTCCTGTAGATATGTCAACTACAATTGGCCTATAAGGAATTGTGAGACTATCAAAATCAAATTTTGCCGCATAATTTGCTTTTGCTGTATATTTAAATAACTCATCATTGATTCTTTGTCCATTCATTAAACCAAAAGGAATAAAGAGATCCCAAAACTTAAATCGCAGAGTGACAATAGATTCCATCTCGCCGTATCTTTTGCTTATTAATTCAGAACTCGGTTCTGGCTTTTCATTGAAGATTCCTTCCCAATCAATCTGATGGACAATCTCTTTTTGATCCTTTCCGCTGTACCCGGCAGCCTTGAGTCCTCCCACAATACTTCCCATACTCGTTCCGGCAATATAATCGATGGGAATTCCCTCTTCTTCAAAAGCTATAATTACTCCAATGTGTGCTATTCCCCTTGCGCCTCCACCGCTTAGAGCCAATCCTACCCTAATATCTTTTTCGTTTAGCTCCGCTTTATCTTTACCGTTAATTACTTGTCCTTTAATTATTGACGCACTGTTTAGCAATAATAGAATGAGAACCATTTTTAACAACTTCACTTCTTTATCTAATGTTACCATTTGATCCTCTCATTTATCTTAATGATGATCCTAAGTTTTCATTTATACAATTTTCTTTATAATCAATAAAAGTACTTTTCTGCTGGTTATTCATCTTTAAAAATATGATTTCAACTTCCTGGTATTCTAAAATTCGGCAACAAGTAAAGTTCTTATCGCAAAATTATTTCGGCGTAAAGTGGGATGTTCAAAATATGATCCGATATGGTAATAGTTTAAATACTCCAAAGCCCAGCTTAAAAATGAATTTAATCTGATTTGGGTGCCGGCTATTCCAACTCCCACATATTCATTCCCCTTTGCTCCGCTTATTACATAAATCCATGACTGGTCGTATGCGACGTACACTTTCCCAAATTCATTATGCATCAAAATAATTTCTATCTTTCCATTAAGACCCGATCCATAATTATAATCTCGACGAAGGGGCTCTGCATAGGGCGAATCGATTCCTCCCATTAGTATCGCTGAAGTTGAAACGGTTGTTGTGAGTGCGGCTTTATTTGAAATAGGTATTTTTGTTATGAGCCCTGCACCCACACTTGTAAAACCCACTCTGTAAATTGCTGTGTTTAAAAAATCAAAATTTTTGAAAATCCCGAATAAACTCTTGTCGTTTTTAAATAGTTTAATATTTTTTCCCCATAATAAACCGGTTCCGGCTAAATCAATAATTGTATTATGTGTTGAAAATCCGATCCCGACGTTTAATCTAAAATAATCGAATGGCTCACTTAAGGAAGAGTTAGAAAAAGGGTTTCCATAATTCATCTGAAAACCTATAAATCCGTGCGGGTGTTTTTGATAAATATTCCCATCTAGAAACAAACCTAACATACCTCCCGAAAGTGAAGTTGAGAATTCTTGTCTTGACTGGCTTCTTCCTATGCGCCAACTTTTTCCGCTTAAAAGTCTATTAAGCCCATGCATGGGTGAAAGTATTCCTGCTGCTAATTCACGTACAAATCTTTCGCCTCCTGTTGAATTATCATCTAAGAAAAGGGATGATACACGGAAGGAGATTTCTCCAATAACAATTCCGCTTGTCGACGTGTTTATTAAATCGTTACTTGAAGGAAGTTCTGATTCCATAGCAAGCTCCCACATTAAACTTCCCGCAAATGGAAATATAACTGAGTTCCAGAAGCTCAGTCCGCTTGAACGTGCAGCTGTAAATGAAAGTGCACCGCTATAAGGATGAAATAATAGATTCATTTCAAAACCATCGGAATCCCACACAAAACCATGCGAAAGATTATTTTTTAATGTTTTTAGGGAAATTTTCGTCCAGCTTGGATTGCCTAGTGCATATTTATTAAGCATAAATACAAAAATATTTGCACCAAAAGTTTCTATCGCAGGCGTCAGGTAATCATTATTTGTAATGGAAACTTTATTCTCCTCAGAAATACTTTCTCCGCATTTTGAATATAACGTATCTGTATCAGGATTATAATGAGGTAATTGCTTTTGTCCATTTATATCAATAGCATTAATTAATAGTATTAGTAAATATAGGAATGTTCGAGATTTCTTAATTCCACATGATTTTAATCGGGATCTACTGTTAATCATTTTATTAAACCTTCCAGTTTATATTATACATATAGCATCTGTACTCGTTCTTTTTAATTTAGAATTATTCCGCGAAATCTGAATGTATGCTTTCTTAAATACACAAGGATTAAAATTATCCAGCAGTATCGAAACTTCTATTTTCTTTATAAAAACTAATCGAAAAAAAATACATTATAAAGTTCTCTTTATTCTCAATTACAACATCTATCTGCATTAGCAAATAACTATGATAATTATTGTATATCTTTCATAAATATAAGTTCTGATGTTTTTTTATTCTTAATTCTATACTCTCAAATTACCATCGCTTTTTGTTATTCTGTCAATTCTTTCTTGTCCAGGGCTTTCAATACCGGCTTATCAATATTATTTCTATACTTTATTTTCTGTTCATTGTCTAATTGCTTCTCTATAGAATCAAGTAACTCTTCAATTTTATCAACTCTTTTATCCCTTGCATTTTTAACTCTAATTTTTTCAAAGAATCCCGGTTCGTCGCCGTTCTTGAATCGTGTTCTTAAATCAGCGATTATTTTCTTATCCTCTTCAAGTACCTCTTTTATATGCTCAACCTTTTCATTGATTGTTTTATATTGATCTAAGCTGAGCGATAAATATTCATTTACTTTATCCATTTCTAAAAGTGATACTTGTTTCTGTGCATGCATAGTGTTGGCATTTATTAATCCAAGTATTATGACCAGATATTTTATTTTCATTGAATTACCTTAACTTTTTAAATTGATTTTGATATTTGTTTTAATTCTGTTCAATGGATTTAACGTTTTTCCTGGCAATAAGTGTAATCGCAGCCCATATCACTACACGGATGATCATTGCATTGACACTATGCAGTGCAATATCACCCCCGGTAATGTAGATTACTCCTACAAAAAGCAATACGATAAGATGTGCTGTAACAACCATTGTTGTTAGACTTAACGACCATCCGTAGTTTATCCATAGCGCAACGCCGACAAAAACACCAACCAATCCCATCGTCACATTGTATAAGAGCAATGGAGTAAACACTGCATACTCTGGTTGGGTAATTCCCAGCAGCACTTGAGCGCCTTCTGCTATAGTCAGAAGACTAAACACAACAGCTATGCTTGCTGCGATTTTCTTATAGATTGTTTTATTCATTCTTTATTCTCCCTTATTTATATTTTCTTTGCAATAAAACATGTATGCCGAAATGCTTAGTATAATTTTATAATGTTTTTATAGCCTGCTTCTTCTTCGTCAAATATTAACCCTTTCATTTCAATCCCGTTTTTAAATTTCAATCAACTTTTTTTCTGAACCTGTATGCACTAAATATTAATATCGTTATACCCATGCCTAATAAAATTAACGTCTCTTCCCATAAAGATGAAAATCCAATTCCTTTTAATACAACTCCGCGAATAATAGTGATGAAGTATCTTAATGGTATTACATATGTGATGTACTGAAAAAACTTCGGCATATTTTCAATTGGGAATGCAAAACCGGATAGATATATCATTGGCATCATCAATGCGAAAACGGAAGCCATCATTGCTTGCTGTTGTGTTTTGGAAACTGTCGAAATAAATAATCCGATGCCAAGATTTGACAATATGAAAAGAAATGCAGCGAAAAGGAGAAATAGAACATTCCCTCTTACAGCAATTCCAAACCATTGCGTCATTAGAATCATAACTATTACTAAGATTACAAATCCAATCATTGTAAATGGAATTAGCTTGCCGAGTAATAGTTGATATTTTTTAATCGGAGTAACTATTAATTGTTCCATCGTTCCTATTTCTCTTTCTCTTACTACTGCCATCGACATCAATGATATTGTTGATATCATTAAAACTAATCCTAATATGCCCGGTACCATAAAAATTCTGGATTTCATTTCCGGATTGTACCATACTCTTACTTCCGGTGTGAGGGCTCCGCTTAGAGAAATTTTCATCCCCAATTTATCTCTGGTTTCAGTAATCAGATTTTGTGAGAACTTTGTCGTAACACCTTGTATGTAACCGAGTGCCATTGATGCTTTACTTGCATCCGATCCTTCGAATATTGTTTGAAGCTGTGTTGTTTCGCGACGGTTAATTTTCTTTTCGAAATCCTTTGAGATTACAATTGCAACGAGGGTTTTCCCTTCATTCAACAAATCGGTTATTTCTTCGTAACTCATTGCATTGTAATCAATTTGAAAGTAACCGGTTTCTACTAGCCGACTTATAAAATTTCTGCTTGTCTCAGTTTTATCCTGATCGTAAATAGATGTATGAACAATATTCACATCCATATTTGCAGCGTAACCAAGAAATATTAATTGGAGAATTGGCGCCATAAAAATTATTGCAAGCATTTTCTTATCTCTTTTTACCTGCATTAGCTCTTTTATAATAAAATGATAGATCGTTTTCATATCAATGTTTCCCTTTTGATCTTTTATCTACGATAATTGCCAGGGTGATAAAAACTGTTCCGAATATTGCGAGATAAATTAATTGGTCCCAGAAAGCCGATATCCCCGCTCCTCTCAAAAGAATTCCCCTTAGAATTACTACATAAAATTTAGCCGGTGTTACGTTTGTCAATACTTGAATTGCTGTCGGCATTGTTTCTATTGGAAATATAAAACCGGAAAGCATGAACGATGGGAGCAGCGAAGTTACATTTGCAGCTTGAAATGCAACTTGCTGTGAATCTGCAACCGTTGAAATGAAAATCCCTAATCCTAATGCGGCAAATAAAAATGTCAGCGTTCCAAATAACAGTAAGAACAAATTCCCTTGTATTTCTATCCCGAACAATATATATCCCGCTACAAGAACAATTGTCGCATTTATTAATGAAATAAATATATATGGAATTGTTTTGCCAAGAATAAATTCAAACGATGAAAGAGGCGAGACATTTATTTGTTCAATTGTTCCTCTTTCTTTTTCACGCACAATGGAAAGAGAAATTGAAATTACTGCAGTAACAATTAAAATCATTCCCATCAAACCTGGAATAAGAAACTTGGTCGATTTTAATTCCGGGTTATACCAAAACCGCGGCTGCAGATCTATGGGTGCATACAAACTTTTACCCGTAACTGCTAAATATTCTTTTGTAAGTTTTATTGAATAACTATAAGTAGCGGCGTTTACATAATTCTGAATTGCGCTTGCCGTAGTGCCGTCAACTCCATCTATAAGAAATTGAACTTTTACTTCTTGTTTCGATAATAATTTCCTTGAAAGGTCATTTGGAAATACAATAACTGCCTGTACAATCTTTTCATCTAATAACCTTTTAATTTCACTTTCATCCTTAATATAAGTTACAAGGTCAAAATATTCTGAGCTTATCAAACCATTAATGTATTCTCTCGTATATTCAGATTTATCCTGATCATAAACAGCAATCTTAATATGCTTAACATCAAAATTGATTGCATATCCGAAAATTATCAGCAAGACAACAGGAAAAAAGAATATTATAAACAGCATCCTCTTGTCTCTGCTAAGTTGTTTTAATTCTTTTTTAGCAATTGCATAAATCCTATTCAGCATTTTGTTTGTTGTCCTTTTCAATTAAATGAATAAATACATCTTCGAGAGTTGGTACAATTCTTTCAACACGCTTTACGGTAATGCCGTTTTGTTCTTGCAATAGTTTTATAATATTTTTTTCAGTAATTGTCTCATCATTTAATATTACGTGGATGTAATTCCCAAAGATGGATGTTTCGCCTACCCATTTTTCTTTTTCTAAAATTTCTAGGCTGTCAACAGTTCTTTCAGTTTCGATTTCAAGAATTGGATTTTTTATATAATTGTTTTTTAATGCTTTTGAATTACCTTGTGCTACAAGTTTCCCGGCGTTTATAAGAATTATATCGTTACAAAATTCTGCTTCATCCAGATAGTGTGTTGTAACCAAAACTGTTGTTCCTCCGGCAGAAAGATCATTTATTAAATCCCAGAAATTTCTTCGTGAAACCGGATCCACTCCGCTTGTTGGTTCATCAAGAAAAACAATTTTTGGTTCGTGAATTACCGCTGTCCCAAGTGCTAATCTTTGCTTAATTCCGCCTGGCAGGGAAGATGTAAGTGTGTTTTCCATATTTTCAAGATTGGCAACTTTCAGAACCCATCTTTTCCTTTCCTGAAATTTCTTCCCATCCAATCCATAAACTCCGGCATAAAATCTGATATTTTCTGCAACCGTTAAATCATTGTAAAGGGAAAACTTTTGAGACATATAACCGATATTTAGCTTCACCATCTCCGGTTGTTTCATAATGCTGTATCCGCCAACCAAAGCATCCCCTGATGTGGGTTCCAATACGCCTATCAGCATCCTAATTGTTGTTGATTTACCGGCACCATTTGCTCCAAGAAAACCAAATATTTCACCTTGCTTTACAGTAAAGTTTACATTATCAACCGCTGTGAAATCACCGAACGTTTTTGTCAAGTTATTTACTTCTATTGCATTCATTAGTAAATGATTCTCCCTAAAGATTTTTCCAATCTTACTTTTGCAATTTGATAATCAACCTCAGCAGTTTTAAGATTTGTTTCTGCTTGCAGTTTCAAAGTTTCTGCGTCAATCAAGTCTGTGCTTGATGCTAATTGAAGATTATATTTATCAGAAGTGATTCGATAATTCTCAAATGCTTGTTCTAACGCTTTTTTATTTACTTCTACTTTTTCTTCTGTTTTCATCAAATTCAAATAATTCGAATGAACTTCCATCTGAATGTTTTCTTTAAGTTGTTCATAATTTGTTTCAAATTGAATTTTGGTCTGTTCGGCTTGTGAAATTTGCGATGAGGTTAAACCCCAATTCCAAACATCCCAGCTTAATGTTACGCCAACTTCCCAGTTGTAGTTAAACTCATTCTTTACCGGCTGAAACTTTTGATTTGGATTACTGTAATTATAATTACCCGTTAGGTAAACTGAGGGGAATAAGCTTGAACGTGCTGCGTTTATTCCTTCTTTACTTCCTTCTACACGATAGGCTAATGATTTTAGTTCGTCCCTTTTATTTATTGCTTCCCCTATTATTTCTATTAAGTCATAACTAACTTTACCTTGCGATTGCTCCTTTGCTGCCACTTTAGTTTGGGCGTCCAGCTCTATCCCGATCGTTTTATTAAAAGCCATCCTTGCAATCTTTAAATTATTCTCCGCTTCTATAAGAAGTAATTGTGTGTTGGAATTTTGAACTTCCAGTTTCAATAAATCATTCTTTGAAACTAATCCCTGGTCATAAAAATTTTTCGTGTTTTTTAAATGATCTTCTATCTGTTTCAATGTTTGTGCAATTACATTCTCTATTTCATCGGCTTTATAGTAGTTCCAATATGCATTGTAGATATTAAATGCTGCTTCGTTTTCTTCTTTTGAGTAATCACTTTCTGAAGCTTGTAGGTTATACTTTGCTGCACTTCTGGAAGAGATAAGTTTAAAGCCGGTAAATATTGGCTGCGTAAATCCCAGCTTAAAAGTATAATTATTATAAAGAGGTTCTGAAACTCTAATTGCATTTTGGAAAAATGGTGACGTAAATTCAAATGCTGGTATGTTTTCGCTCAATCTTGTATAATTTCCAAAAAGTTTGAACTGCGGTAAAAACTGGCTGTTTATTTCTGAAAGTTTGGCATCAGAATAATTTATTTTTGATTGCGAGATTTTCAGATCCTTGCTATTCCGCAATCCTATTTCCAGACTTTCTTTTAGAGTTAAGACTCTTTCCTGAGCGAATAAAGAGCCGGCAAAAAGAATTAACATTAATATTTTTTTCATTATCATTTCCTTTTTTAATTTCTGCTTGCTTTAAGTTAATCCAACATTTTGGGGCTTGTTCATTAAATGGATAAATACATTTTCAAGTGATGGAGTTATTAACCTTTTATCCGTTTCTATGATAGAGTTTTCATCAAATAATTTCTTAATTATCGTGTAATCACGCTCATATTCAAAAACTGAAACATTCAGTCTGTCGCCATACATTTGCACTTCAAAATCGGCAGCTGATTTAATTGCGTTGTAAGCCTCTCTAATAGGACTGCAAACAATTTCAATCACTTGCATATTTATCGAATCTTTTACTTTCTTTGGTGTGTCGCAGCTTATTATTTTTCCCTTATCCATCAGCGCGATTCTGTTACATCTTTCAGCTTCATCAAGGTAGGGGGTAGTCATAAAAATTGTGATGCCGTCTTTTAAAAGATTTGACAGAATTTTCCAGAAATCTCTTCTTGAAACGGGATCAACACCTGTTGTTGGTTCATCGAGGAAAATTATTTTTGGTTTATGAATTAATGTGCAGCCAAGCGCTAGTTTTTGTTTCATTCCGCCCGAAAGTTTATCTGCTAGACGATCCCTGAATGGAGTTAATCTTGTAAATTCAAGCAACTCATTCCGACGTTCTTTATAATTTTTTACACCGTGTATATCGGCAAAAAATTCGATGTTCTCATCAATTGAAAGATCACCGTAGAGAGAGAATCGCTGGGATAAATATCCAATTCCATCCTTTATTAAATTCTTTTGTGTCTGCAGATCATATCCCAAAACTTCTGCATTACCTGCATCGGGACTTAATAATCCTACTAACATTCTCATTGTTGAAGTTTTACCCGCACCATCAGGTCCGACTAATCCAAACATCTCTCCACTATTAATTTCGTAGCTAACTCCATCAACTGCTGCTATCGAACCGTAGCTTTTTCTTAATTCATTTATTTTAATTACTGCTTCCATTATTATTTTCTCATGTTCGATTTATAAATGCACTATTGCGTCTGCGGGCATACCTGACTTCAAGTCAAAGTCTTTGTTAACAACTTCTATTTTTACAGCAAAGACAAGTTTTGTTCTTTCATCTTTTGTTTGAACATTTTTAGGGGTGAACTCTGCCTCCGGTGATATGTAGATTACTTTGCCTTCATACTTTCTATCCGGGTAAGTATCAATAGTTACTTCTGCTTTTTGCCCGAGCTTAATTTTGCCCAATTCAACTTCGGATACATAAATTACCAGTTCAACAGTTGATAGATTTGAAACCTTAAATAAAGATGACATTGGTGTTACGGCTTCACCAGCTTCAATAAACTTTTTAACTATAAATCCATTTAATGGGGAAGTTACATAACTATCGCTTATATTCTTTTTAAGGAGATTGACCGCGGCCTTTGCTTTTTTAAGATTTCCTTTTGCTTGTTCAATTTCTTCAAGGCGGAATATCTTTTTTACTTTCTGAAAATTTTCTTTTGCTGAATTATATTGAGCTAATGCAACTTCGTATCGTGCATTCATATCTTCAAATTGCTTCTTGGAAATTGATTTGCTTTCCAATAATTGTTTATATCTTTCAAAATCGTTTTTAGCGCTATTAAAATTTACTTCGCCTTGTTTCATCATTTCTTCGGCTTGTTTTATATCTTCAATTCTTGCTCCTTTAAGCATTAAATCAAGTTGTGCTTGTGCAATTTGCTCTCCAGCTAGTGCCTGTTCTAATTGATATCCCAGGTTTTCGTGATCGATAATTAAAATAGTATCGCCGGCGTCAACATGATCACCCTCGGCAAATAAAATTGATTCTATTTCACCGGCATTCCTTGAACTCACTATAACATTGGTTGTTTCCATAGTTCCGGTTGCCTCTATTGTTAAGTTGTTGTTACTGTTGCATCCGTAAATTGTTACCAAAAGTGCAAGAATTGTTAAGATTTTGCTTGTTTTCATTTTTCATCCTCTTGTTTATTGCTAATAATTTTTCGCCTTTTTTGGTAAGTATCCCTTTTAATAAAATTTCGAATGTCATTTCGTAAAGAGCATGGAAATTTTCTCTGCTTTGTGTTAAATATTTTTTTTCTGTTGAGAGCAATAAGGAATTGCTGAATATTTTTATTATTAATTCATTTGGGTAGTCTATTATCAAACTATGCTTTTTTGCATGATCAATTAGTAAATTTATAAGAGGGAATACTTTTTCTTTTCTGAATAATAGAACGTCTTTCCAAATGTTTCTGTATTCAGTCTTTAATTTCTCAAAGGAGTTATCATTAAATAATATTATGTGCTCTTTTATTATCTCTGATAATTTTTCAACTTTTATTATCATTGGACTTGCTTCTTGGAGTAAGATTATCAAGTTATTGTATGCTCTTAATATCTCTTCTCTTATTACTGACTTTACTAGATCCTCTTTTGTAGGGTAATATTTGTATATCGTCTTTTTGCTAATTCCTACCTTTGCTGTCAAGGCATCCAACGTAATTCTGGTGAATCCTTCATCTAAGATTCTTTCCCTGATGAATCCGCTTATTATTTCTCGATATTTTATTTCTTCTGTTTTCATATAATTACGTTAGTTAATATTCACTAAGATTTAATTTAAAAAAATATTATGGCTTCATAATCAGTAATTTTTCAAGTGTATCAACTGTTTTTTTCCCGCGTTCCGATAGGGAAAAAGTGAAATTGCTTAATCGCCACTCTAATACCACTAATCTTATGTATCCTAATATTACAGTTAATAATTCACTCGATTCGATATCAACAATCTGTTTTTTCTGCTTCGCTTCTTCTACTATTCCTTTTATCACGCCTTTTCGTTTGATTATTATTTGCATCATCTTTTCCTTTATAATCTTACTTTGATTGAACATATCTTCTGCAAATATTATTGATGTCATCTCAGGGTGATTTTCTAGAAAATCAAAGTGAAACTTTACAAAACTCTGTATCCTTTCTTTAGGCGTCTCTTTTTCGTTAATATTATTAAATAAATGCTGATCGAATTCATTAAACCTGCCCAGGATTCCTAGAACTATGTCTTCCTTATTTAAAAAATGTCTGTAAATTGCTGGCTCCGATATGCCAACCCTCTTTGAAAGCTCCCTTATTGAAAAGGATTGATATCCTGATTCATGTATTATCCTGATCGCTTCATCTACAATGATCCGCTGCCTTTCTTCTGTACTTATTCGTGCCAAGCTCTTCTCCGTATTATATATTAGTTATCACTCACTAACAAAAATAATACACAAATCTTTCTTTGTCAAGAAAAATCTTTAAAAAATTTTATTTCCCTTTTTTATGATAAAAAACAACCTTTTATAACCATTCATAAGCTATTCGTTTTTAATTAAATCGTTTCAAAACTATTAAAATTACAATAAGCAAATGTAGTCCTAAAATCTTGGATAAATTCCAAACCATCGATTTATACTGCACTCCTAAAATATGAGACACACTTGGTGTAGAGAAAAAGGGATTAATAATGAAGCACGAAGCGTAGCGGAGTGCTTCATTATTTGGCAAAAAATGATTGCCTCTAATCTCGATATTTTTAATAATTGTCTCACACTTA
>Ga0207951_100553_pt1 | contig 17962 bp, 11 predicted proteins | sample Subbio12Aug_8Bad_FD_184830 | JGI IMG/M metagenome (GOLD analysis project Ga0207951, IMG submission 184830) | Serpentinite rock and fluid subsurface biosphere microbial communities from McLaughlin Reserve, California, USA - CR12Aug_8Bad (SPAdes) | ecosystem: Environmental > Terrestrial > Deep... | reverse complement strand
TGCAACCCCGCTCCTTTTATACTTTTTGTTGATAAACTTTGTAAATCCATTTTGCAGATCACCAATGAACTTTCCGATTGTAAGAAAATCCGTTGTTTGTTTAGCAAATAAATGGAAATGATTGGGCATTAGACAGTAAGCTAATATTTCTATTTTATTTCTGTCGGCATGTCTTTTAAGTCGGTGTAAAAAGTAATTATAATCTTCTTTGTCAAAAAATATTTTGGATTTTAGTGCGCCGCGATTGTAAACATGATGGTAAGTATTTGCACGGTAAAATTTAGTTGCCATAAATCCCCCGAAGAAAATAAAAACTTTGAAGGCCAATACGCAATAATAATAAAAAAGCACACATCCGTGAAAGGGAACCTACAACCTTGAAGGTCAAGACCCGTTATATGCATCTAAATGACCTTCAAGGTTATGAGTCCCTTGTTTAAAACAAAAAACCCCGGTTGCCCGGGGTTTCTTGCAAAACATAAAATGGACGGGGCATGCCCCGTCCCTACATAAATTACTTCATCAACATCATCTTCTTAACCTGAACAAAGTTTTCGGCTTCTATTCTGTAGATGTAGAGACCACTTGTTAATCTTGAAGCATCAAAATTAACTGTATGGAATCCAGCCGGCATTACTTTGTTAACCAATGTAGCAACTTCTTCACCAAGAATATTATAGATTCTTAGTACTACATTAGATTCTTTCGGCAATCCGAATTTAATATTGGTTGTCGGGTTGAATGGGTTCGGGAAGTTCTGAGATAATGAGAACTCAGTTGGAATAATTTCCTCACCGTCAACACCTACTAATCCAACGTTAACCGGGAAGCTGTAAGCAAAGAAGTCGTTGCTTGTTGCATCAGAAGCAACAACTGTAACAACTGCATCACCTGTTGTAACTGGTGTAAGTGTCAATGTTGTTGAGTTAATTGGAACAACAGCTGTAACAACAGAAGAGTTAGATGATTGTGCTGTATATGTTAATGATCCAATATTACCTTCGAATAAGTTTGCTAAACTATAGTTTTTAGCACCAGCAGATAATACTAACCATTGTTTTGGAATTGAAGTCTTAATCTTCATATTAGATTTTAGACCAAGAGTAAATACAGCACCGCCAGCTCTTAGACCAGCATTTGCATTCTTTTGAATAATGCTTGGTACACCAGCATTTACTTCGTTATCATACGGAATACCGATTGTACCCTGGAATAACCATTGGTTGCTAACATCTGTTACTAAACCATGTCTTCTGATTATTCTAACATTATTAATATCATCGAAATCTGTGAATCCTCTTGCTGTTAATTCTAAGTCGAATAAAGTTGATGGTCCAATGCTGTTTGGTGTAGCTGCAATTGTCCAGTAGAATGCAGGATATCTTGCAACATCAATACCAGGAGCAACGCCATCTTTAATTGGTAATGCAACTGCACCGCCAGGATTAGAATTAACATGACTTACTGTAAATACTGTTGCTTGTGGCATTGTCGGCAATCCGAAAGAAGGATTGAATGTTAATGCAACCGGTCTGTAAAGTGTATTTGTACCAACCGGGAATTCGAATCTTGGTACAGATGAACCGCCCAAACCAGGACCGCCAGCGTTAACAGATGCTTTTGCAACATTACCAACTACGTGAGAAATATTTGTACCTGTAACACCATCTCTATTAAATCCTTGTCCTCCAACTGCGAACAATGGATGGAACATTCTTAATGTATTGTTACCTGTGACAAATAATCCATTAACAAAGGTAGTAAGAGCATTAGTAGCTAAGTTACCACCAGTTAATGTAATTGTATTTGTATTATTTGTTTTATTTAAGGTTAATGCACCAATATTAGCACCTGCAGCCGGAACTGTTAATGTAGAATTAGCTGTACCAATGAATGTTAAGTTAGAAGATGCAGCCATACTGCCGCCGGTTCCAACTGTTACATCTGTAGATGCTGTTATTGTACCATTTGTATGTGCACCGTTTAAGGTTACCAAACCAGGACTGGTTAAGTTACCATTGAATGCAGCAATTGTTGCTGTACCTGTTGTTGTAACACCAGTTACTGAAGCTGGTAAGTTTGGAGCAACTCCGGTTCCTTCCCAGTCAGTCTGTCCAAATGGACCTGCAAAGTTAACTGTAGCTGCTGTAACATGAACGTTCTGAACAGAAGCGTTAGCGGTTGATGTAGCATTACCGGTAACTGCTAATGTTGCATAGGTATAAAGACCAGCAGCAACTGATTCACTAGATAAGATACCTCTTGTTAATGTTGCACTTGTAACGTTAGTAACACTTAATGTAAGTCCGTTTAAGTTGAACCTAACATTATTTACACCGGTAGCACCAGTATTTAATATTAAATCACCGGCTGAACGGTTTGCATGTAATGTTAATGCTGGGTTTGCTGCATTACTTCTAACATCTAATGTAGTAACAAAACCAGCTGTTGCAGGAAATTCATAAACTTCTGTATTTCTTGCAACTGTATTATCATAAATTAATGTTACAGGACCACCAGTTAACCAGAATGTATTTGTGGCCAGAGTTAAGTTATTTAATAAGAATCCATTAGTAACCTGAACTGTAGTATTAGCACCCATTTCTAATGTATAAGTTGTAGCAGCCGGTTCTGGATCGTAGTTTCCTGTAATCAAATGTAATAGGTTATTAACCTTAACATTTTTACTTCCTGCTAATACCGATGTTTGAGCAGTTACAATTGTTGGAGCACCAGTATTATCTGAGTGAGTATTTACACCCATTGAAATATATAAGTTTCTTAATACTGTACCAGCGGCTGGCATTTCACGAGCTACTAAGTATGTTGGAGGAGCAGCTGGAACTACTTGTGCAGCAGGACCGGTAGCTGTGTTAGGTACATTATAGAATAAATCTATTACGCCGGTTGGGAATACAGGATTTTGAGCAAGAGCAGCATAATTAACTGTCCATGCACCAGCACCCCATGTAGGTACTATTCCTCTTCTTTCAACAAAGCAGCCGTCGCCAAATTCTAAATTACCTGAGCCAGCAGCAGCATTTAAGTTAATTGTATGACCTTCACCAAATACAAATCTGTTAGCAACTTTAAGATTGAATCCATTTGCAAGAGCATGGTTGAAGTTCTGTCCAATTGCACCTACAACACGTACGTTTGGAACTGTACATGTAGCTGTTAATGAAATTGATTGTGCAGCACCTGCAGCATGGTTAAACACTAATTCACCATTTCCTCTATCGCGTGCGGCATCTGTTCCAGTAACTCCAACTGCAGAAGTTGCCATAAATGTACCAGCTGCATATGTAAATACAGTAGCTGCATCGGTCATTATAATGTCGCATGCATTTAAGTTAACATTACCAGCTGTCATAATGAATACGCCAGGAGCAGCAGCTGGATCAGTAATAGTTATAGAAGGAACTGTACCTGGAGCACCATCATTATCAACTAATGTAAATGTGTTAGTTCCATTGTTAACTGTTAAGTTTGGTAAAGTTGCATCTGCACCTAAATTAGCTGTAACATTTCCTGTTACTCTGAAGATACCGTTACCAGCTGTACTTGGATAGGTAGCTGTACCGCCATGATTCCAGGTGTTTCCACCATGAGTAAATGTAAAACCAGCTAATTCAAGAATATCATTTCCTGTATTTGTAAGAATGTCTTTAACACCAGTGTTACCTGTTAAGGTAAGAGTAAATCCACCCAAAGCTTCAGGATCAAAAATAATTCTTGGAACAAGTGAGCCGCCAGTATTAATATTTGAGTTAGCTCTAATTTGTAAATAACCACCTGTTGTAGCGCCGGTAGCTAAATATGTAGAAGCAGCTACTCCTGTAAAGGTACCAGCACTCTTCCACCAAATATTAAAATCACCAAAATCTAATGTACCTGCAGCAGCAACTGTTAAATTAAGGTTTGCTACATCAATGTGACCTGTTAAATTAACTCTGCCGTTTGTAACAGCAAGGTTTGTTACATCACCCCAATTAGGAGCTGCAGTTGTTCCTAAATTGGCCATAGCTAAATTAACAGTAGCGCCACCAAGAACTTCAACCGCATTAGTAGCAGCGTTAGCACCGAGTGCTTTCATAGCAGAAACTGAATATGTACCGGATGTATTGAAATCAACAGCAACAATATTTGAATTTCCAGTACCACCAGTTAATGTACCGCCACCAGTGAAGACTAATTTATTACCAAGAGCAGCAGCATTTTGAATAACGTCACCAGAGACTACATGTGTTCCGGTAGCTGAAGAACTTGTCAATGCGCCGGTTAAACCAAGTACTGAACCAGCAGCAACCGTCAAGTTTCCAACAAATGATCTTGCAGCGGTTAGTTGTAAAGAACCTGTAAGAACACTTGTAGCAGTGATAGAAAGATTTCTAATTCTATTTGCAACGTTTGGAAACTCTGTACTACCTAATAAGATATCAACCGGATTACCAGCAGCTATTGCAGTACCAGTTGCATATTCTAAGTCGTATTGAACTGCAGCAGCGTCCCAAGTTCCAACCTGAGCTACTAACACTGGCTGTGGAAGACCGCCAACAAAGTTATACATATGCCTAACAACTTTTGCATTTGTACCAAATGGAGAGAAATCAACACCGGCTGTAGCAACACTTAATGCGCCAGTATAAAGTCTTAAAACACCATTAAATTTCACACCGGTAAATGTGTTGATTACTTTTGCATTATTCATTGGTAAAACAGCGCCTGCAACTGCTCCGTCATTGAGAGGAGCATTTACTGGGATTGAAAAGGTTGTTCCAGTAAGAACTGTAACTCCATAATAACCAGCCGGGATACTTGCTGAACCAATGTAGAATATAACATCGCCAGTAACTAAACCGTGCGCAGCACCGGTTGTAATTACTGTAGGACTAGCAGCTGTGTTACCTGTTGTTGCAATTCCTGCCCCAAGGGTATTACCAACATCCACGGTAATATAAGAGAAGATACCTGTACCTTCAATTGTCTGGCCACCACCAGCAAAGCCAAGGGGAACCAAGTTAGCACCACCAAGGATAACACCACCACCTGAATTTTCGGTTGTATTATAAACACCATTATTTATTATGCTAGCTGTAGCAGAGTTAAGAACTAAATTAACTGTACCAAAATTTACTGTTGTTGCAGTAGAAATTGTTGCCGCTCCACTAACTCTTATTGTATTTCCAACATTAATTTGTGATACAGAATTTGTGAATGTTAAGTTAACTAACTGGAAGAGCGGACCACCATCAACATTCTGAGTAACTGTTCCAGTAAAGCTCATTAATGAACCCGCACCGGCAGTAAAAGTTCCGCCAGTTCTGCTGAAATTTCTTTTAACATCAATAACACCACTAGCACCACCACCTAAGTTGATAATTCCAGCACTCTCGAATAAATCATTAACTGTTAAGGTTCTTATATTATTTACTGTTAAAGTTCCGCCATTAACATCAACTGTTGTTGCTGTAACGTTAATATTTACAACAGCAGTACCGCTTGTTACAGTTAAAGTTGTTATGGAAACATTATTTGTTTGGAAAGTTGTTACACCACCAGCACCATTAATTGTAACATTGGATAATGTACCACCATCAAATGTGTTGCCCACAGCTGTAGTTGTAACAATTAATCCGCCGGTTGAAGCAGTAACTGTTCCGCCATTGGTTAAATGGTTTTGCGAAGTAGTAAGTGTCATTGAATTAGCACCTAATGAAATACTGCCAGCATTTGTTAAAACAGCATGAACTGTAGTATTTCCAGTAACATTAACAACACCACCTGCATTATTTGTAAAATTACCTCTATATCTACCGCCAGCAACTGTAGCAGTTCCAGCGTTAATTAATGTTAACTGTCCGGAGAAGCTGTTAGTACCTGATAAATCAGCAGTAACTAATCCAACTGTTAAAGAGGCGCCAGCAACATTGTTGAAACTAAAAGAATAATTATTAGAATTAGCAACTGTTGTGTTTGATGCGATTAAATTAACAGCACCAGTATTTATTGAACCTGCACCCGTATTATCAACCGCAAATAAAGCACCGAGATTTTTTCCGCCCACAACATTATGAGCACCACCAGTCCATGTTATTCCACCATTTAAATTAATCGTACCACCGCCTGTATTGCGGACACTTGAAAGATCAGCATCTACAACACCAGCACCAGTTGACATACCAGCAGAAACCAAACCAGTAACGCTCATAGTTCCGCCACCGGCATTAATAATATCACCTAAACCTAAACCAATCGTTGATGGAAATGATGCTCCACCTTGTGTAATATTAATTACATCTAAAGTATTAAGGGTTGTGCCACCATCATTGGAATTAAAAACAACTGCAGATGGGAAAGTAATTGTATTTCCAGCAGCAGCAGTGTTAATATTAATCTGTCCTAAACTTCCAAAATTTGCATAAGAAGCTTCAGCGCCCGCAGTATAATTAGCATTGTTGAGATAGGTTAAAACAATACCAGCCGCAGCAGCTGTGCCAAGAGTTACAGAAGGGGCAGCTTGTCCAAATTTACCGCCAGCAACACCACCTGTACCAATATTAAATTTGGCTTCATCCTGATTTCCGCCAGTATTAAGACTAATACTCCACATTGCGTTAGAAGCCATGTTGATAGTTCCAAGTGTTAATGCAATTGTAGGATCAGCACCAACAGCCGGGTTAATTACTAACCTTTCAGTAGTTCCGAATTGGGTAATAGTAACTGTTAAACCAGCTTTATTAATTACTGCATGATTACCACCCGCGACACCAGTAAAAACAACATCGGTATTTGCATTTAATTGTTTTAATTGTAATGTGTAATTTACAACGCTAGCAGGACTTGGACCAGCAGCTAATCCGGTTGAAAAGTCGAGGACTTCTGAGTACGTTCCGGCTTTAATAACAATTGTACCGCCTTCGGCGACAATTGCTCTGGCCGCTGCAAACGTTGCCTTAGGACCGGACATAGCAGGATTGTTTGTTTCATTCTGCCCTGAGTATGCATCACTACCGTTGGTAGCGTCAACATACACAACCGGATAAGGCTGAGCAAATGTCGTCGTACCTAAAACAACAAGGAACGACAACATTAAGCATAGTTTTTTGAAATTCATTTGAATCTCCTAAATTAGTTAATAAATAAAAAAAGATTTGTTACACACACACTTCTAAACTCTTTAGTCCTTAAGTTGGTAAGAGTTCTGTCATGCTCATGTACCTCCTTTTTTAAAAGGTTGTTAAATGAAATGTTTATTAATTGATTTTTTGAAACAGTTAAGTGCATATTTTTTAATGAGTTATAAAAATGATATATAGCTTTACTTTAAAATAAATAAAGGAATATGACTTTGTCAATCATTTTCTTTTTTTCAATGTTTGCAAAACAACCAAAATTCGCAATATTTTTTTCGTATTTTTTTACCAACTGTTGTCAAAAATAGCTAATACCAGCTTACTTGTCAATATTATTTTAAAAGAATTTAAACAATCTTTATTACATCACAACAATTCTTAAATCTGTTCTTATCAGTTTAATCCGTTCAATCTGTGTGCTATCCTTTTTTAATGGCACACTGATTTAACTGATCAAGCAGATTAAAACTGATTAGATTCAATCGCAGAATTAAATATCTGTTCTTATCAGTTTAATCCGTTCAATCTGTGTGCTATCCTCTTTTAATGGCACACTGATTTAACTGATCAAGCAGATTAAAACTGATTAAAAAAAAATCAATTCTATTCATGCTCAATTCATAAATTGCGAATTATAAATTTTTCCAGTAAACAAAGAACAAGCAACAAAAACTAAGAACCAAGAACCAAGAACCCGATCATGAGCAGGATCAAGATTTTGTATAAACTTTTACTCCATCATTCGATGCACAATAAACAACAGAAGCTGAATCAAGAAACAAGCCGTGTTCAACAATTCCAGCATGGTTATTTAGTAAATTATTTAACTCAACTAAATTTTTTATTCCACCGAAGTCAGCATCTAAAATTAAATTACCTTCATCAGTTATATAATCGCTGCCATCATCATCAAGACGTAAAGAAACTTTTGCACCGAGCGACTCTAAAAATTTTCTCTCTGATTCAACTGCAAATGGAATTACTTCAACTGGTAATAAAGATTTTGAACCAAGCGCATCAGATAATTTTGAATCGTCTATTATAATAACTGTACGTTTACTATTCTGAAACAAAATTTTTTCTCTAAGGTGCGCACCGCCGCCCCCTTTAATAAGATGGAACGATTTAGCTCCTTCTCCCGAAGACCCTTCGCTCCACTCAGGATAAACCTCATCGGCACCATCTATTGTAACGTCAATTATTCCGGATGCCTGATGCTTAATACTTGATACTTGATTCAAGCTGAATACCGGAATTCCTAATTCATTTGCTCTCTTTTCAGTTTCAAGTGACGAAGGAACTCCTTTAATATCTTTTAGTTCGCCGGACTTAATTTTTTGTGCTATCAATTCCAATGCATACTTAAAAGTTGAGCCCGAACCAAGTCCAATAACCATACCCGATTTAATCTCTTCGAGGGATTTTTGTGCGGCGAGCTTTTTGAGTTCGTTTTTCGTCATGCGCTTTCACAAGAAAATATCATACCATGTTTAAAAATGGGCTAAAATCGAATAATTTAACTGTTTAACCTGCTAATCTATAAAACAGGTGTGAAAATTATTCGTGGTTTAAAAATATATTTCGCAGCAATTAATTACTATAAATGGCACACAGATTTAACTGATGGAACTGATTTTAACTGATCAGTTTTTATCTGTTTAATCTGTTCGATCTGTGTGCCATCACAGATTTAACTGATGGAACTGATTTTAACTGATCAGTTTTTATCTGTTTAATCTGTTCGATCTGTGTGCCATCACAGATTTAACTGATGGAACTGATTTTAACAGATCAGTTTTTATCTGTTTAATCTGTTCGATCTGTGTGCCATCACAGATTTAACTGATGGAACTGATTTTAACAGATCAGTTTTTATCTGTTTAATCTGTTCGATCTGTGTGCTATTGGATTTTCTTTGCTTGTGCATGATATTCATCCTTCCTATCTTTTCACTCCAACTTTGAGTCATTATGATAGATTTTGATATTAAACGATACGCGAGGAATAAACGACGAATTGTTGCAGTAGTCTATTTTATCGTTTTTCTTATTGTAATTAATCTTGTTCTCTACTTTATAACAAAGCTTTGACATTAATTTATCAAGGACTTTTCGTAAGAAGTATTTTTGTGTCTTTGTGATTTAGTGGCGAAAAGATTATTTCTTATAATGGGTGGGGGAATGGTTATGCCACAAAAACTCTAAGTCACAAAAAGTACCAAAAAGATTTTAAGTGAAAATTAAGTACTGAAAGAAAGTTATATGAAGAACAAAATATACATTGAAACATACGGTTGTCAGATGAACCTTGCAGATACCGAATTAGTTCAGGGTATTTTGCATAATAACGGTTACAGCATAAGCAATGAGATTGATAGTGCCGATGTAATTTTACTAAATACATGCAGTGTTAGAGATAATGCCGAGCAGAAAATTTATAATCGGCTCGATCACCTTAAGCGAATTAAAAATACAAAACCAGAAACGGTTATCGGAATTTTGGGATGCATGGCCGAAAGACTTCGCAAATCTTTAATCGAAGAAAAAAAGATTGTTGATGTTGTTGTTGGTCCAGATGAATACCGGCGTCTGCCCGAATACCTTGATATTGCATTCGGCGGTGAAAAAGGAATTGGTGTTAAGCTTTCGCGCACAGAAACATACGACGATATAGCTCCCTACCGCGAAGACGGTTTAAGCGCATGGATTTCTGTTATGAGAGGATGCGATAAGTTCTGTACATTCTGTGTTGTTCCATTTACAAGAGGACGCGAACGAAGCCGCTCACTTCACTCAATCGTTGATGAAGTTATGCAGCTTTCTTTAAGAGGATTTAAGGAAGTTAACCTTCTCGGTCAGAATGTAAACTCGTATAACGATAACGGTAATGATTTTGCTGATCTTCTAGCTGCTTGTGCTGTAGTAGATCGTTCTATTCGTGTTCGATTTACAACATCACACCCGCAAGATCTATCCGATAAACTATTATATACTATTGCAGAACATTCTAACATTTGTAATTACATTCACCTTCCGGTTCAATCCGGCTCTAACAGAATTTTACATTTGATGAACAGAACCTACACAATAGAACATTATCTTAACCTTATAGATAAAGCCAGGAAAATTATTACCGGTGTAAGTTTCTCAACAGATATAATTTCAGGATTTCCAACCGAAACAATTGAAGATCATTTGATGACTCTTGATGTAATGCAGCTTGTGCGTTATGATGGCGCTTATATGTTTAAGTATTCTCCACGGGAAGGAACTAAAGCATATAATATGATTGATGATGTTGAAGATGAGGTGAAATCAAAACGACTGGATGATATCATAGAACTTCAGCAGTCAATCTCTCATGAAATTAATCAATCTTTAATTGGTGCGGAAGAAGTTGTTCTTGTTGAAGGAAACAGTAAAAAGTCCGATCAATTCTTTGCCGGCAGAACCGATAATAATAAAGTCGTAGTCTTCCCGAGGGTTGATAATGTAAGTGAAGGTGATTATGTTAAGGTAAAAATTCATCGGGCTACTTCGGCTACATTGTTTGGTGATTGTGTAGAATAAATAAAGGAAAAAAATAGCACACAGATTTAACTGATGGAGCTGATTTTAACAGATCAGTTTTTATCTGTTTAATCTGTTCGATCTGTGTGCCATCACAGATTTAACTGATGGAACTGATTTCAACAGATCAGTTTTTATCTGTTTAATCTGTTCGATCTGCATGCCATCACAGATTTAACTGATGGAACTGATTTCAACAGATCAGTTTTTATCTGTTTAATCTGTTCGATCTGTGTGCCATCAGGGGAATAACTTGCGTTTAGCAATCATAATATTTTTTATAATTAATTTTTCTGTTTCTGCACAGGAAGCGGATATTACTTCGGCTCTCCGTCAGATTGATTCCGGTGATCTCAAATCGGCTTCGAATTATCTAAAAAATTTGAAATCAAAAAATCCTAACGACCCATCAGTAATTTTTCTTGATGCTGTCTTAACCACAAACGGAGAGGAAGCATTAAAAAAATATTCAATCGTTTATGAAAAATATCCAAAGAGTAAATACGCCGATGCTTCACTTTACAGAATATTCTCCTATTACTATTCGTTGGGATATTATAAAAAAGCTGAATCGTACCTTACCAAATTAAAAAATGAGTTCCCTGATTCACCGTATAACAAATCAGCTGATCGCAACATTCCCGATACTGAAGAAATAGTGCAAATCACTCCTGAAGTAAAATCCGCTCCTGTTAATTATAACTTTACCATTCAAGCTGGTGCATTTCTTAATCTCGATAATGCTAAAAAACTTCATGAACAGGTTCAATCAGATGGTTACTTTTCAGAGATAACCACAAAGGAAGTCGGCGGAAGTATCTTAAATGTTGTTAATGTTGGAAAGTTTGCAAAAGAAGAAGAAACTAAGTCGGTTCTGGATTATCTTTCAAAAAAATATAATATAAACGGAAGAGTTACTAATATCTCAAAATAATTGGGATGATTTCTCGATTGCGGCAATAACAAAACCAATAAAGATTAACACGCAGATAACGCAGAGAGATTCGCAGAGGAAGCAGAGATTAATTAATTGAAAACGTGTAGTAATATTTTGATTTATTAATAAATTTTTACTTTGTCAACAAACATTTTATTATGAAGCATAAGCATTTTGCAAAACGATTCTCATCCAAAAGTTCTTCTTAGTAGCAAAACATTTCTTATTTTTAAAGGGATAATTTTAAATTAATTTATGAGCATCGAAGACTTTCAGAAAAAATTCGGAATAATCGGTAAGTCCAAGGAGATTCGCGATCTTATTGATATTACTATGCAAGTCGCCCAGTCGGATATTTCCGTTTTAATAACCGGTGAAAGCGGTGTTGGTAAAGAAGTATTTGCACGCGCTCTTCATTATTATAGTAAACGATCCGATAACGAATTGGTGAGTGTAAATTGCGGTGCAATTCCGGAAAGTCTATTAGAGAGCGAATTGTTCGGCCATAAGAAAGGTTCATTTACAGGTGCTATCGACGACCGCAAAGGTTATTTTGAAATTGCAGACGGCGGAACTCTCTTTCTTGATGAAATTGCCGAGATGGCTCTTACTACTCAGGTAAAACTTCTGCGTGTTCTCGAGACAAAAGAATTTATGAAAATTGGCAGTGAATCAATCACAAAGGTGGATGTAAGAATTATTGCGGCAACAAATAAAGATCTTCAGAAAGAAGTAGATTCAAAAAAATTCCGGAATGATCTTTACTTCCGGCTTAAAGCTGTAACCCTGAATATTCCACCATTGCGGAAAAGACGCGGCGATATAATTGAACTCTTCAACCATTTTCTTAAAAGTTATTCTCAATCTAATAATATACCGGAACCAAAACTTACCAGGGAGGCAACCGAATTATTAATCAATTACGACTGGCCCGGTAATATAAGAGAATTGAAAAATGTTATTGAGTCGGCTGTTGCATTAAGTAAAACCGGTTTATTAGATGTTGATTCATTTATTCCTTTGTTATCAACCGCGTTACCCGATGAAGAGTTTAGAAACCTACCCGTTCATATAAACCGCCCTCCCGATCTGCTAGATAGGGAAATGATTTATAGAGCGTTAATAGAGATTAAAAAAGATTTAATAGACCTTAAGCAGATTGCATTAAGAAACGAACCGGAAATTTCCAGCAGCGGTTCGACTGAAATTAAGGGCGATGTTATTCCTCTTGATGAACTTGAAAAACAAGCAATTATAAATGCACTTAAGAATACTCAATACAATAGAAGAAAGGCAGCAAAGCTATTAAATATTAGTGAACGGACATTGTACAGAAAACTGAAGGAATATGAAATTGAATAGTGTTAGAAGAGTGTTTTTGCTTTTGTCAATCAGCATTTGCTTGATTAATTTATCCGGGTGTAGTTATTCTTTTACCGGCGCATCGGTTCCTCCGCATCTTAGAACTATTTCTATACCTCTGTTTGTTGATAGAAGCGGCTCGGGCGAATTCGATTTGAGCGAGAGATTAACAAATGAACTTACTCGAAAATTTATTGATGACAATACTTTAACTGTCGGCGATAAATTAAAATCCGATTCCATTATTGAAGGAACAATAGTATCACTTACAGATGCACCTGCTGTTTTATCCGGTGCAGATAAAGTTGGAGAAAATATTACATCAAGAAGAATTACAATTACTGTTAAAGCAGTTTACAGGGATTTAATAAAGCGTCAAATTATTTTCGAGCGAAGCTTTTCTAATTACGGGGATTATCCTGTTAACGAAAGCGTAGATATTATTACCGTAAGAAGAAAGGCGATAGAAACTGCTATTGATAGAATTACGGAAGATATTTTATTGGGGGTTGTTTCAAACTGGTAACCAAACTATTTAAAATGAATAATAACTTGTGGAATTTAAAATGGCCTTTGATGAAATAGTCCTCTTTGCTTATATCTTTTCTATGCTGGTACTTCTCTTTTTCAGCAGTCATGGATTCGTGATGATGTATCTTCACTACAAATATAGAATGAATAATCCCCGTTCAAAAAGTGAACACGAAGAAGACGTTGTTACAATTCAGCTTCCAATGTATAATGAACTTTATGTTGTTGAAAGATTAATAAATGCGGTTTGCGAAATTGAATATCCGAAAGATAAACTTGAGATACAGGTACTTGATGATTCTACAGATGAAACTGTTGATGTAGTTTCTAAAATTGTTAAAGAAAAACAGGAACAGGGTTTTGATATCAAACATATCCGCCGTTCCAACCGAGAAGGTTATAAAGCCGGTGCGCTTAAAGAAGGACTTAAAACTGCTAAAGGAAAATTTATTGCAATTTTTGATGCGGACTTTATACCCAAAAGTGATTTTCTTATTAACACACTGAAATATTTTACTGACGGTAAAGTAGGATTAGTTCAGACACGATGGGAACATCTGAACGAAGATTATTCTTTGCTTACAAGAATTCAAGCTCTTGCCCTCGACGGACATTTTGTAATTGAGCAGACTGTACGTAACAAAGCCGGTTTCTTTATCACATTTAACGGTACCGGCGGAGTATGGAGAAAAGAATGTATTGAAGACGCCGGCAACTGGAAAGCTGATACATTAACAGAAGACCTGGATCTGAGTTACCGCGCACAATTGAAAGGTTGGAAGTTTGTTTACCTTAGAGATTTTACGACCCCAGCAGAATTACCATTAGAGATGAATGCGCTTAAAGCCCAGCAGTTCAGATGGACCAAGGGTTATATCGAAACGGCAAAGAAAATAATTCCTCTTGTATGGCGTTCAAACATTCCGATGAAATTAAAACTTCATTCCACATTTCACTTAACTAATAATATAGTGTTCCCATTTATTCTTCTTGTTGCAATACTTAATGTACCTTTAATATTTATAAAAAATGCCGGACCATACTGGAACTTCTTCAACTTCATGGCAATATTTATAATTGCATTCATCGGTTCATTTATTTTTTATACTTATTCTCAAAAAGATGTTTACCCTAACTGGCGTAAGAAGATTGCTCTCTTTCCTCTTTTTATGGCCGGAACTATGGGACTTTCAATAAACAATACACGTGCAGTTATAGAAGGATTAATGAGCCGTAAAAGTGAATTTGTAAGAACACCAAAATTTAAGGTGGTTGATAAAAAAGATGATACCGCAAAAAATAAATATATGAAGGGAATGAAAGTCCAGGCATCAACTTACGTTGAGTTATTGATGGCCTTTTACTGTTTAATCGGCGTGTTTGCTTCTATTTACTTTTTTGAATTAGCATCTCTTCCGTTTCAGCTTATGTTCTTTTTTGGATTTGCAAGCGTTTCAATTTTGTCATTAAGACAAGCATTTTTAAAGAAGCAGTTAACTTAAGTGAATTCATTAGAAAAGAATTTAACAGAAGAAAAAATTAAACTGATCTACGAGTTCAACAGTAATTCACCTCTGTTTGCAAGAGTTGCATCAAATATAATCGACCAGGGAAATATTTTAGAAGCGGTTTCTATACTGGAGAGCGGTTTAAAGAATTACCCTGATTATCCTTCCGCTATTTTTATTCTTGCATTAGCTCATGCATATTCCGGCAACGAGATAGAAGCGAGATCTTTAGTTAGAAAAGGAGCCGCGATTATTCAGTCAGATAGTGTTCTCGATTTCTATATGGATAAAATCAGCAGTATTATTAAAGAGAGAAATTCACTTTCCATAACAAAGAAAATCGATTTTGATGAGCCTGTTTTTCTAAATGAAGAACCAAAGCTCGAAGATCAGCTGGAAATTCTTGCTCAGAAATTAACAGGAGCAAAAATAAATTATAAAGCTTACGAAGATTCGCCGATTAAAACCGAGATAGAAGAATTTAAGGGTGAGAAAATTGCTTCTGAAACTCTTGCAGAAATTTACCTTTCGCAGAATAAATTTCAAGATGCGCTTAATGTTTATAAAGAATTGATTAAGAAAAATCCCGACAAGGCTGATGACTATGTATTGAAAGTCGCCGAAATTCAGAATAAGATCGATCAAGATTCGGGAATAACACTTGTCTAACCGAATGAAATTCTCCATTCAAAAAAAACTTCCCCTAAAATTTTATAAGGGAGATGTTCACACAGTTGCAAAAGAACTTCTTGGTAAGTATATCGTTAAAAAAAATAATGGAGTTTACTTATGCGGAAGGATTGTAGAAGTGGAAGCTTACGACGGAAAAATCGACCAAGCGGCTCATTCATTTAGAGGTAAAACAAAACGTAATCAGGTTATGTTTGAAGGAGGCGGTAAACTGTATGTTTATTTTACATACGGAATGCACTTCTGTGCTAATGTTGTAACCGGAAATATTAATGATGGTAAAGCAATTCTGATCCGTGCTGTTGAACCTGTGGATGGAATTGACCAGATGGCAGTAAACCGTTTTGGCAAAAAAACTGCAAATGAAAACGAGCTTAAGAATTTATGCAGTGGTCCGGCTAAATTCTGCAAGGCATTTAATATAGATAGAAACGATAACGGCACCGATCTAACCGGTGATTATATTTTTATTATTAATGATTCCCGGCTAAAACCGGAATGCATTGTGTCTGCACGAAGGATCGGGATTAAAAAATCTGTAGATTTACAATGGCGCTATTATATTAAAGAAAATAAATTTGTTTCAAAGAAATAAATTTATGTTGAGGTTAATGGGTAATCCGAGAAATATATTAATTGTTAGAACCGATAGAATTGGCGATGTTGTATTAACATTACCGCTTGTTTCTATATTAAAGAAATATTTCCCGGATGCAAAAATTTCATTTCTGCTTCGTAATTATACATTACCGCTTGCACAGGACAATTCCTGTATTGATGAAGTAATTACGCTTGAAGAGAAAAACGGTATTACAGAAATTATTAGCAACACAAAAAAACTGAGAAGTAAATTCGACACATGTATTGTTGCCTACCCAACATTTCGAATTGCACTAATAATGGTTTTAGCCGGAATTAAAGTAAGGGTTGGAACCGGTTACAGATGGTATTCATTTTTGTTTAATAAGAAGATTTACGATCATCGTAAAGTTTCAGAATATCACGAGCTTGAATATAACGTGCGTTTACTCAAAGCTCTCGGAATAAATGAGAATGTTAATCCGTCTAATGTTCAGTTTAATCTACATTCTTCAAAGGAAAGTAGACAGATTATTGAATCTGAGTTGAAATCGAGAAAAGTAGATTTGTCGAAAAAAATTATAATTCTTCATCCCGGTAGCGGCGGAAGCTCCATCGATCTTCCTATTGTGAGCATGAAAAAACTGATTGGCAAGATGGCACACGAATTGGACGTTGAGATACTAATCACAGGAAGCAGTAATGAAGCGGAACTTTGTAACTCACTTATTGTAAACGAGAAAACAAAAAATTTAGCCGGTCTATTTGAATTGAAGGAAATGATTGCATTAATTGAAAAAGCGGAAATACTTATCGCAAACTCTACGGGACCGATTCATATTGCAGCGGCACTTGGCAAAAATGTTATAGGGTTTTATCCAAAGATTGTTTCTTGCTCGGATAAACGATGGGGACCATATACGAATAGAAAAAAAAATTTTTCACCAACTATTAATTGCAGCAACTGCAGCAGAGAACAATGCGAAGAATTGGATTGTATGAGCAGCATTAATATTGACGAAGTGTTAGAAACTACAAAACTTTTTCTGGCAAAACGGAATCAGGAGAATTTATGATTACCGGTATGCACAAAAATAAATTGGGTAAATTATTGAGCATGATTATTAGCAAGAGCAAGAGCATGAGCAAGAGCATGATCATGATTCTTATCATTCTATTGTTCTCATCAAAAATATCTGCTCAAAAATCAGAATTCCGTGTAATCGAAAACAAAGCATTCAAAGTTGGAGAAGTCCTAACGTTTGATGTAAAATACGGATTTGTTACAGCCGGGGTTGCCGAGTTTTCTATTCCTAAAATTACAAAGCTTGCCGGAAGAGAAACTTATAACGTGGTATTCAAAGTAAATTCTGTTCCCGCGTTCGATCCATTCTACAAGGTGCGCGACCGTTACGAAACCTATATTGATGTAGAAGGAATTTTCCCATGGCGGTTTGAACAACATATCAGAGAAGGAGGATATTCGCGCGACTTCTCAGTATTCTTCGATCAGCGGAAAGGTAAAGCTAAAACTTCCGAGGGTCAGTATGACATTCCCAAATATGTGAATGACATTGTCTCTGCATTCTATCTTGCACGCACATTCGATTACTCCAATCTTAAGAAGGGGGATAAAATCCATCTTCAGAA
>Ga0207951_100552_pt1 | contig 17978 bp, 15 predicted proteins | sample Subbio12Aug_8Bad_FD_184830 | JGI IMG/M metagenome (GOLD analysis project Ga0207951, IMG submission 184830) | Serpentinite rock and fluid subsurface biosphere microbial communities from McLaughlin Reserve, California, USA - CR12Aug_8Bad (SPAdes) | ecosystem: Environmental > Terrestrial > Deep... | reverse complement strand
CTTCGGGCAGGCATGTTGGAGAAAATCTTATAGCGGAAACATTAGCTTGTTCGTAAACTAAAAGGATGATTCTGTATGACAAGGACTGTTCTACAATGGGCAATGTTGCCCTTGCCAAAAAAATATAAACCATCCGCTTGATAAGATTTTCGGAGACATGACTGCTCGATGGACGGATTCCCCCCCGCTTCAGTGACGGATTACGGCTTCTCGTAATCCCTCAGAAGGTGTGAAAAAATTGTTTTTAGAGTGGAGTCTATAGGGGACATATCTGGTGTAGTGTTACAGTAATCACTTTACAATCCGTTCGCGGTAAGTCCCGCGAAGCGCGGGATCGAACCATGAACGGAAACCCTCGATATAGTTCAAGAGTTTACCCTTCGACAAACTCAGGGCGAAGGGGGTATTATAAAGAAGCGTTAGAGACACTACACTAGGGGGACATAGGTTCTAAAACAACTTGGCATTGGTTGGCCCTTCTTAATAAGGAAGCGAGGAACACAGGATAAATTCATATTCCTTTATAATTTCTTTCATGGCTTCATGGTTTCCTAATGAGAGGAAAATTCATAGGTGGTTAACAATCTTTGCCTATAAATCCATGGCTAACCCCATATCAAAAAAACAACCTTTCATCAAGAAGTTTTTGCCGAGTAACACATCGGTTACAGAGGGTAGGGGAGCTATTAAACCAAAGCATAAAGGAAAATGCCGATTGCAAGGGATTAGTTATCGAGATTCAACGCGTCTCAGTCTTTCATCCAATTGCTTCATCTGGAATTCGAGTGTTATAATTCTTTTATCCAATTCTGCATAAGAAAATTTGATGGCTGCCAGGACATCTTGATGGTTCTGGTCCATTTTTCTCTCCAGTTCATCGATTCGCCGATCAAATATTTCATTCAAATTAATAACCCCTTCTGCAACTTGTTTCATATCATCTCTCAATGCTTCGGCAGTGATGTGGAATTCATGAAGGACCCCGTCCTCCAACTCTCTCATTTCTTCCTTGGTTGTTAATTTCGCAAAATTCCGGTCTAAATAATCTTTAATTTCTTTTTCCATCTCCTTCTCCTCAAGAAATTCTTATTAGAGACTGTTCCGAAAAAACTCGGAACTAGCTAAAAAATAAGGACAAACCTGTCATTTTTTGATCAACCTAATATAAGGTCAATACACCGATGATTTAAAGGCAAATTGTTTTAGCTGAACCTTAAGAAGCTCTGAAAAGATTATGGATTTCGTTTCCAATAAATTTTTTGAAAGCATTTTTTCACTTTTTTTCGGAACAGTCTCTAATATGTAATTTCCTACAGAAAATTGCCTCCTAAATTTTGCTCCAGCCAATTGACGATTCCGCAATATTGACCAGAGTCTTTTTTCGGCTTCTGTTTGATCTCTTCGTAGCTTCTTACATTTATCAATATTTTTTCTTTTAATTTTATTCCCCTTGAAGGTTTGCCCCTCACCCTTCCCCTCTCCCCAAAGGGTAGAGGGAATGTTCAATGGAAAAGGGTTATAACGCCGATACTCCCGAGAAATTAAACCCATCCACCTTAATCGCGGGGACAACCACGCCGGTGATGAACCGTCTCGAGTATACCGTCCCCTCGGAACAGATTCTTCGGTCTCTCGAAACAGCGCTGACACGGGAAAGAGCCCTGAGGACGGATTCCGTAAACCTCAGATTTTTGATCGGCATCTTGATCTCGCCTTCTTCAATCAAAAAGGTCCCATCACGGGTCATGCCGGTCAAAACCACTTTCATCGGTTCGACCACATTGGTGTAGTGAAAACGGGTGACATAGATCCCTTTTCGAACAGACCTGACCATCTCCTCAAGGGAAGATTCTCCCCCCTTCATAAATAAATTGATCGGGACAGGCCCTTCCGTATTGGGTGCGATAAGACCATGGCCGGTGGAATCTTTTCCCTCCCTTCCTCCGGTGAAGGAGTCATAGGTCACCTCTTTTACCACTCCCTCTTCAAAGAAGATCGCTCTCCGCTTTGGAACTCCTTCAAAATCGAAAGGAATCTGCAATCCTTCAGCGTCAAGGCCATCATCATAGATCGTCACCCTTGAATCCACCAGCTTCTTGCCGAACTCATTGCAGAAGAAGCTTCTTCCTTCCTGAACGGCCAGCGCATGAAACCCCAGATAGCCCAGAAAGGAGAGGAGTTCGCTTACTGCATAGGGCTCCAGGATCACCTCATACTCTCCGGGTTCGATCTGAACCGGTTCCCCTCTTAATGCCTTTACAATCGCCTCCTTGGCTAAGGAGTCGATATCCAGTTGAGCGGGATCTCTCGACACATAACCGGCATATCCCGACCCTCCATCCTTCTCAACGATCAGATGAAAGACGAGATCTGAATATCTCTGATAGGCCTCCGCTCCAAGAGAGTTGACCACCGCCACTTCAACCGCTCCGTTCGAAAAGGAGCCTGAGGCATGCAATCTCTTCTCCTTCACCATTTTGAAAAGATCATTGATTACCTTCACCTTTCGATACGGGGTGAGAGAATTGATATTTTTATGAAAGGTGTCTATCTCCGGAACGGGTTGGGGTTGTTTTGGCAGGGAGACGAAGTCTTCATTGGGATGCTGGACTTCTGCAATGGAGATTGCCTTCTTCAGTAAATCCCTCAATGAAGATCGGTTGAGTCGGTTAGTGGTTAGGACAGCAATCCGTTTGTCCTTTACGACCCTGAGGATCAATGTCCTGTTGTTCTCTGCCACATGTTGATGGACCGAGGATTTGGCAAAACGGGTGAGAGAAGAATCCTCCGTCAGGAGGAGGGCCTCGGTTTGATCAGCAGGAGATTCCTCAACCACATCTTTTAATAAGCGGAGGCAAGCTTCTCTTCCGGTCATTCTTGCGGCCCTCGCCTTCTCCTAAGTGAACTAAAGTTATAAGTGCCTATGCCTCTTCCGGGACTTCGCCCGGAAGAGGCGGCCCCTTCGGGGCAGCCGTGAATGAACCTTTTATCCTTTGTAGCGTCGGCATTTATTGCCGACGAAAGCTGCGCCCCCGATAAACGAGGGCGCTACCGACACGATAACTGTGTTGAGCATATCGACAATCTTTTGTCGATGTAATTCACTAAGGGCCTAAAATGCCTAAAGTTGAAATTCTAAAAACTTTAGATCATTTTAGGCACTTTAGTCACTTTAGCTCACTTTCTTCCTGTAATCCTCCACAGCCGCCCTGATCGCCATCTCCGCAAGAATGGAGCAGTGGATTTTTGAGGGGGGAAGTCCGCCCAGGGCTTTGACGATATCCTCATCCGAAATCTTAAGGGTTTCTTCAACCGTCTTTCCCTTGATCATCTCCGTTGCAAGGCTTGATGAGGCTATGGCCGCACCGCATCCAAAAGTGAGAAATTTGGCATTGACAATCCGGTCTGACTCAACTTTGATGAAGAGCCGCATCGTATCCCCGCAGACAGGATTCTGAGCCTCTCCCATTCCGTCGGGATTCTCCATCTCTCCTCTATTCCGGGGATGGTTGAAATGGTCCATGACGACGGGACTGTAAATGCTGGATCGATCATCCATACTTCACAAATTCCCAAAAAGTAGCGTCGGCATTCATTGCCGACGAAATACTTTGAATTCGCCCTCAATAAATGAGGGCGCTACTACATTAACTTGTCCTACGTGTCTTGTTTTTCAATCCGAAATCCGAATTCCGCAATCCGCATTTATAGAATTTTCTTCGCAAACTCCTTACCGAACTCAATGGCTTTTTTAATCTCTTCAGGGTCAGGAATATATTGAACAGAAAGTTCCTTCTCCCAGACATCAAACTTCTCCTGTTCAAGGCTCTTCCTCATCTCCTTGATGGCCCCTCCTCCCCATCCATACGATCCGAAGAGGCCAAAGAATTTTCCCTTCGGTCTCAAACCCCTCATATAGGTCAGGAAATCCCCCATCGTAGGAAACATTCCGTTATTCAAAGCCGGAGACCCCAGCAGAACCCCTTTGGCTTCAAGCATCTCCTCGATAATATCGCTGCGATGATTTGACCGAAGATGGAGGAGCTTTGCCTCCGCTCCTTCTTCAATCAAACCTTTTAAGATCGCTTTTGCCAGAACTTCTGTGCTGTTCCACATCGTGTCATAGACCACAACGATCTTATTCCCAAACTTTCCCTTGCTCCAGTCTACATAAGCCTGAATGATTCGACCTGGATCTTTCCTCCAGATGAGGCCATGACTGGGCCCGATCATATCAATAGGGATTCCCATTTTGACCACTTCTTCTATCTTCTTCAAAATAAGTGGAGCCAGAGGCCAGAGGATATTGGCAAAATACTTTGCAGCATGTTTCATGACCTCGTCCCCCACCTCATCCTCGAACCTCTTGCAGGAAGCAAAATGCTGACCAAAGGCATCATTGGGAAGCAGGACACGGTCTTCCGGAATATAGGTAAACATGCTGTCCGGCCAGTGAAGCATCGGGGCCTCAACAAATGCAAGGGTTCTGCGACCGAGAGAGAGAGTCTCTCCTGACTTGACCACTTTAAAATTCATCGGCCTCCTATAATGTTTCTCTAACCCCGCCCTTCCCCTCTCTGAAGCGATCACCACCGGGTTCCCGATCCGTTCAACGATTTGGGGAAGTGAACTTGAATGGTCCATCTCCACATGATTCGATATGATGATGTCAATTTTCGACGGATCCATGATCTCCGAAATCCGTCCAAGCATTTCCAGGTAGAAAGGCGCCTTGACCGTATCCACAAGGACATTCTTCTCATCCAGAATCAGGTAGGCATTGTAAGTGGTCCCCGAAGGTGTGGAATAACCATGGAAGTCCCTCACATTCCAGTCAATCGCCCCAACCCAATAAACCCCCTTCTTCAGCTCTACGATCTCCATCATGATCCTCCGCATCTCTATAAGTCATTTTTTCCTTAACCATAAAGAATTCCTCTTTAAAAATCAACCACCTTCTTAAAAAAAACCCATCAACCACTCCTTCCTTTTCCTCCCCTTTAAGGGGGGAGGGGAAGGTGGGGGGATTGATGGGATCGAAGAATTTAAAAACCCCTTTCTTGATAGAATCGTAAAAAGTCGTCATTCACGCCTGCCTGTGCCTGGCAGACAGGTGAAAACGGGAATCCAGATAATTCTAACTACTTGAAAATATCCCGCTAAGAGCGGGACTGGAGTTTATCCCGATGAAAATCGGGGGAGGAATGACTGATAACGGATTTTCAGACTTTTTACGAAACCATCTTTCTTGATATAGCCGATTTTTTACTTTTTAATCTCGACGGGCCTGCACAGCTCCGCCTGAGCCACCGCCACCCGGCCACAGGCATCACATACATAACTCAACTTCGCCACCTTGGGCTTGCAGACATGTCTCGGATTGCTCACTGTGATGCCGCAGTAATCACAGGTATAGGCCTTCTTAACCTCCTGAGGGCTACAAAGGTGCCCCTTTTCAGTGGTAACCAGGCCGCAGGATTTGCATTTATAAACCTTTGCCTTTGGGTTTGCTGCCATTTTCCATTCTCCTTTCCCTTTTTATTTTTTTGAAATGACCTCAAACGAATCCAAAATTTTCTTCATGTCCTCCCGGTCCTTGCTCCCTTCCTTCTCCAATATGACATAGAGAATAAAAAGCTGATAGGGCTCTGTAAATCCATAGATCCACCCCTGCTCCCTCTTCAAACCTTTGACAGTATAGGTTCCATATTTTTTCGCCGCAAACTGAACGCCCTTCAAAGCGATGGGTTCTGTCGGACCAACCGTAACCTCTATTCCCTTGCCATGCTCCTCTTCCAACTCTTCCTTAAAACCGCCCGTAGCCCATGTGGTAAGCCCTTCAATTTTTTCCTGGCTGAATTTCGCATATCGGCCTGCCGGTGTTAAATCGATCTGGATATTCGATTGTGTGGAAGGATTGAATACAAAAACTTCCGACTCCTCCAACCCCGGTTTTTCGTAGCCTAATTCCAGCATAAAATTGGGAAACTCTGTGGTTATCCTCCAGTGAGGAGGGGCTGAAACTTTAAATGGGAAACGGATGCCCTCAAACTGATTTCCTTCAATCTTCCCAACGGGGAGGCTGAGATCTTCCTTGACAGGTTCACGAACAGGAATCCCAGCGCACCCCGAAAGAACAAAAATGAGTAGAAAAATAAAAAATAGTCTTACTTTCATTGTCTTTATTACCTCCTTTGGAGATTTAATAGCAATATCCATACCATAAATCTTATCATTAATATTGATTCATTAACTATCTGAATTAATTCTCAATTAATAATGATGGTCTCGTAAAAAGTCTCCTAAGTGGTCATTGCAAGCGGAGCGAAGCAATCTCGTATTTCGTAAGGGCTTGATTTCATGAGATTGCTTCGTCGCAAGGTTCCTCGCAATGACATGTGGTGGGACTTCTTACGATTACATTAATAATAGGATTTTAAATTCCAAAAAGCAAAAAAATTGCTGTTCTTCAAAGATTTATTTTCACAAAACGATATTTTGTTTAAAAATTGACAAACATAGGCATGGGGGGGAGAAAACTCGTTAAATCTATAATAATTTCAATGAATTCATGTATTGTCTATTATTTGACCCATATGTATAAAAATAACCAGTAACTTTAAGTAATGGTTCAATTTGACTGAACAAAATTCAAATGGTAATGTGGATTGAAGAGGGAAAGGAAATGAAATCAGACCAGAAAAGATGGGATGAAAGATTCAAGGGGAAAGGATTTGCCTTTGGCAAAGATCCCAACCCTTTTCTGAAAAAACATATCCGTCTTCTGCCGAAGGGGAAGGCCCTCGATATTGCAACAGGCGAAGGAAGAAATGCAGTCTTTCTGGCGCAACATGGATTTGATGTGGATGCTGTGGATATCTCCGGGGTCGGCTTAAAGAAGGCTCAAAAATTGGCCGGAGGGATCGGAGTAAGAATCAATACCATTTACGCAGACCTCAACACATATCAGATTGAAAAAGAAAAATATGACCTCATCGCAAACTTCTACTTTCTCAGAAGGGGTCTCATCCTGAAGATAAAAAAGGGGCTTAAAAAAAACGGCAGAGTGATCTTTGAAACCTATACTCTTGAGCATAAGAACATCGGAACCGAAGGCCCTAAAGATCCAAAATACTTCTTAAAACCGAACGAACTGCTCCGGTTGTTTAAAGACTTTCATATTCTCTACTATCGTGAAGGGGTTTTTAAAGAAGGTGGAAGAAGGAAGGCTGTGGCGAGCCTTATAGCTGAAAAGATATAAAAATGGATCAAGGATTCGAGGCTACCTGCCCTGCCTGTGGCAGGTAGGGGTTCACGGGTTCTGATAAATAAAGGTCTGGTGTTGACTTCCTGAAACTTTTACTTCCCAAAAACCAAGGAAATGTGTATATTACATCCGTAAATCAAAGCATTCTTGAAATTCTCAAGTTTTTGAATTTTTAGGTTCCCTGTTTGGTTCCGGCTAAGCCGGGTTAGAAATTGGAGCAAGCAAAAATGTCGTCTGACCTGACCTTTCTGACCAATGAGCCGGGCAAGAGTCTGCGTGACCGCTTTTCGGTCTTGCTCGGTGACGACACGCGTTTTTTTGACTGCCTGGTCGGATACTTTTTCATCAGCGGTTTTTACAAGCTTTATCCAGCGCTGGCGAATGTCGAGAAGATTCGCATTCTAATCGGCCTTCAGACCGACCGTACGGCGTATGAGCTTTTGCAACAAGCCAAAGAGCAAGGGGAGCTACCGTTAAAATCCCACGCTTCGGTAAAAGAGCAGGTTCCCCAAAATGTGCTCGGCGAACTCGAAAAATCCGCTGACAGCCCAGAAATAGAGACTGGCATTCACAAGTTTGTTGAATGGGTCCGTTCCGGCAAGCTGGAAATCAAAGCCTACCCCACTGAAAATCTCCATGCAAAAGTCTATATCATGACGTTCGCTGAAGGCGACCGTGACAAGGGGCGTGTCATCACCGGGTCAAGCAACCTTACTCAATCCGGGTTGCAGGACAACCTTGAGTTCAACGTCGAACTAAAAAATCGTGCCGACTATGATTTTGCCATCGCCAAGTTTAACGAGCTTTGGGCTGTGGCCGTGGACGTCTCAAAGCCTTACGAAGACACCATCGTCAACCGTTCGCCTTTCGCTCATTTCACGCCCTATGAGCTTTACCTCAAATTCCTGTACGAATACTTCAGGGATGAGTTGAACCGCCCGGCTGAACTGGAAGACATCTACGTTCCCGATGGATTCAAGCGGCTCAAGTATCAAGAGGAAGCTGTTCTCAGCGCCCGCAAAGTGCTCCAGGAATACGGCGGCTTGTTTTTATCAGACGTTGTCGGTCTCGGCAAGACTTACATGGCAGCTTTGCTCGCGCAGCAACTGGACGGCCGTTCGCTGGTGATCGCGCCACCCCATTTGCTGGACAAGCACAATCGCGGATCATGGCCGAATGTCTTCGGAGACTTTCGCGTGCCGCATACAGACTTTGAGTCCATCGGCAAATTAGAGGATTTGCTGGAACGCGATGTATCGAAGTATTTAAATGTCTTTATTGATGAGTCGCATCGCTTCCGCACTGAGACGAACCAGACGTACGAGATGCTGGCTCAGATCTGCCGCGGAAAGCGGGTGATCTTGGTCTCGGCAACTCCGCTCAACAATACCCCACGGGACATTCTTAGCCAGGTCAAGCTGTTCCAGAACGGCAAGAACAGCACCATCCCGAACGTCCGCAACCTCGAAGCCTTCTTCACGCGCCTCGAGAAAAACCTCCATGACCTCGACCGTAAGACCGACCGCGAACAGTACTTTGCGGCAGTCCAGGCTAATGCCAAGGCGACACGCGAGAACATCCTTAAGCACTTAATGATCCGGCGCACGCGAAACGAAATCATGAAATATTACGGGGAAGACTTGAAACTCCAAGGCTTTAAATTCCCCGACGTCTCCGACCCGCAGCCTCTATTCTATAAGTTCAACAAGACCGAAAATGACATCTTCAACGAAACGGTTCGTTTGATAACGCAAGCATTTGAATACGCCCGCTACAAGCCGTTGACCTATTACGAGGGCAAACGCGAGCAGCGCGATGTGCAGAGCCAGAGAAACCTCGCGAAGTTCATGAAGATCCTCTTGATCAAACGTCTGGAGAGTAGCTTCCACGCGTTCCGCCTGACCCTCGAGCGCTTTATCCGTTCCTATGACCGCGTCATCGAGGAATTCCGTAAGGGTCACGTTTACATCAGCAAGAAGCACATCAACAAAATTTTCGACCTCCTTGAAACCGACGACCAGGAAGCCATCGACCGACTGCTTGAGGCGGATAAGGCTGAGCGGCTGGACGCGAAGGATTTCACCCTGGATTTTATCCGCGACCTGGAAGGGGACCGCAAGATCCTGATGGAGATTGACAAGCTCTGGAAGAAAATCAAGCGTGACCCTAAATGGGAGGCCTTTCGTGAGGTTCTCCGCAGCAAACCCAGGCTGAAGAAAGACAAAATCATCATCTTCACAGAATCGAAGGAGACGGCTGAATATCTTGTTCAACGGATTATCGATGAAGTTGAGTCGAAGGCGCTGCTGTTCACTGGCAATTCCGACGAGTCCGTGCGCAAGGAGGCCATCGCTAACTTTGACGCCCGCGCCTTTCAGCCCAAAGACCAATACCGCATTCTGGTCGCCACTGAAGTGCTTTCCGAAGGCGTCAACCTGCACCGCTCCAACATCGTGATCAACTACGACATCCCGTGGAATCCAACCCGCCTTATCCAGCGCGTCGGACGCGTCAACCGTGTGGATACCACATTTGACGCCATCCATACCTACAACTTTTTCCCAACTGAAGAGAGCAACGACCTGATCAAACTCAAGGAAGCCGCCGAAGCCAAGATCCACGGCTTCATCGAGATGCTCGGCGCGGACGCCCGTCTGCTTACCGAAGGCGAGGAGATCAAATCACATGACCTGTTTGCCAGGTTGACCTCCAAGAAAACGATCACAGGTGAGGATGAAGAGGAAGAGAGCGAGCTGGAATATCTCACTGAGATTCGCGAGGTGCGTGACAAGCATCCCGAGCTCTTCGCCCGCATCAAGCGCTTGCCCAAGAAGGCCCGTTCAACCAGGCTTATCTCCGCGGGAAAGGGTGCTGTTACGAAGGAGTTTCCGTCGCTCCTGACCTATTTCCGCCAGGGCAGGCTCGATAAGTTCTTCATGGCTCAGCCGGACGCTACCGAACCTGTCGAACTCGACTTCTTCATTACGGCAAAAGTCCTCAAGCCGGCCGAACCTTCCGAAAAGCGCCAAATAATCCCGCATGACTTCTATGCGCTGTTAGATAAGAATAAACACGCCTTCGAGGCGGCGACCAGCACGGACCTGGACGACGCCATTCCTAAGCACAGAGGCGGCGCGAATGATGCCTATATCCTGAAGCGCCTGAAAGCGAAAGAGATTCGCCGCTACCACGGCTTCACCGAGGATGACGAGCTTTACATTCAACAGGTTATCCAACTCCTGACCGACGGGGCGCTCCCCCGCCCAACGACGAAAAAAGTGGCTGAAGCGCTGAAGAAAGAGATCGAGCCTCTCAAAGTCCTGGGCATTCTGAGGCGGGACATTCCCCCGCTGTTCTTCCAAGAAACTCGCGCACAACAGACGGCCCATGCTTTCAGTCCGCGCGAAGTGATCCTCTCGTCTTATCTTTTGCCTGCCTGCCGCGCCCACCGCGGCGCAGGCAGGGAGGACACCAAGTGAACCGCGACCAGGCTTACACCCTAATTCGGCAGACCTTCACCCAGGCCTTCGACAAAGCCCGGTTCCGCAACTTCGCAATCAACCTGCTGAATCGCATGGATGAGTCCAAAACGTCAGCATGGAAAGGCCCGTACATCAAGGATGCCTTTAAGGACCATGTCAATTATTACGAACGGCTTGGCACCTTCACCTCGCCCGACAGCGAGAAGCTGGACGTTCTGATCGTTCACCTGACCACAGAGTCCAAACTGGAGCATGCCCGCACCGCCATTCGCAACTTCGTCGCCGACCACCTCAAGACGCGGGATGAAAAAGACGCCGCCCTTGTCGCCTTCGTATCGCCGACCGAAAAGCAGTGGCGGTTTTCTTACGTCAAAATGGAATACGCCACCGTTGAGAAGGAGTCCGGCAAGGTGGGCGTGGAAACCCGTCTCACCCCTGCCCGCCGCTTCTCTTACATCGTGGGTGAAGGCGAAAGCTGCCACACGGCTCAAACCCGGTTCCTTAATTTGCTCCAGGACACCCAAACCGATCCCAAACTTGCTGACATCGAGGAAGTCTTCAGCGTCGAGGCCGTCACCAAGGAGTTCTTTAGGCAGTATGCTAATCTTTTCGGCCATATTCACAAACCACTGGAGAAGATTGTCGAGAAGGATAGAACCATCCGCGACGAGTTCCATACGAAGAATGTCAGCGCCGTGGACTTTGCCAAAAAACTCATGGGACAGATTGTGTTTCTGTATTTCCTTCAAAAGAAAGGTTGGCTCGGGGTGGCGAAAGGGGAGGACTGGGGCAGCGGTCCGCACGATTTCCTGCGCCGCCTGGCGAACGGCGAATACGGAAAGTATGACAACTTTTTTAATGACATCCTCGAACCGCTCTTCTACGACACCCTTGCAACCGACCGTGGCCACGAAGCGTGGTGCAATCGCTTCAAATGCCGCATCCCGTTCCTCAACGGAGGTCTCTTCGAACCGCTCGGGGGCTATGGCTGGAAAAAGATCGACATCATTCTGCCTAACCGGCTTTTCAACAACACCGAATATGTCGAGGAGGGCGTTACCGGCACCGGAGTCCTCGATGTATTCGACCGCTACAACTTCACGGTCAACGAAGCCGAACCCCTCGAAAAGGAAGTCGCCATTGACCCTGAAATGCTCGGCAAGGTCTTTGAAAACCTGATCGAGGAAAACCGGCGCAAAGGACTTGGCGCGTATTATACCCCACGCGAGATCGTCCACTACATGTGCCAGGAAAGCCTCATCAACTATCTCGACACTGCGCTCAACCCCCAACCTGTCATTGCGAGCGAAGCGAAGCAATCCCTCCAGCACAACAGGGAGATTGCTTCGTCGCAAACACCACTCCTCGCAATGACACCGCCCGAACCCGAACGAGTGCCCCGCGAGGATATCGAGACGTTTGTCCACCTCGGCGATCAGGCTGCATTTTATGAAGCGGCGCGAATGTCCGGCACGAAAAGCTACAAGCCGGAATTGCCCCGGAGCATCGAAACGCATGCCCGGCTGATTGACGAGAAGCTGACTGGTATTACTGTCTGCGACCCGGCCGTTGGGTCAGGGGCGTTTCTGGTGGGAATGATGACCGAGATCGTGCGCGCACGCTCCTCACTCACGCCCTACTTCAACGACGTTCACGAACGCGCGCCCTACTTCTTCAAACGCCACGCCATTCAGAACTGCCTCTACGGCGTGGACATTGATATCAGTGCGGTGGAAATCGCTAAACTCAGGCTCTGGCTTTCGCTGGTGGTGGATGAGGAGGACGTGAAACAGATCAAGCCTCTGCCGAATCTTGATTATAAAGTCGTGCCAGGGAACTCCCTCATTGGCGTAGGGAAAGATCTCTTTAATGATGCCTTATTCCAACAACTTGAAAAACTGAAGCCTCAATACTTCGATGAGACCGACACGAGAAAGAAGGCATCTCTCAAACTACAGATTGACGGCATAATTCACCAGCTTACCAACGGCCAAGAGATATTTGATTTCGAAATTTACTTCTCTGAAATCTTCCACAAAGCAAGAGGGTTTGCCTCAGTTATTGCCAATCCGCCATACATTTTTGCCAGAGAAAGCGCAAAGAAGGGGCTTACAAATCAGGACAAGAAGTATTTCTACGAGAATTACGAGTTGGCTGAGTATCAGGTCAACGTTTATCCTTTGTTCGTCGAAAAGGCTACGCGACTGCTTCGGCCTAGCGGTTGCTTATGTTTTATCACCCCCAACAATTGGCTGACCATCAATACAAACAAGACGATGCGGAGATTCGTTCTCGGACAATCTGATATCACGCTTGTCAACTTCTATGCCCGCGTTTTCGAAAGCGCCGATGTGGACAGCTCCATCATAATCTTCAATAAATCTACCAATAGCCAGCGCGTCCGCCTGTTCGAGTACATAGACGGTTTTAACTTCATCAAAGAGGCAGACAGCACCTTTTTCCTCAAACAACGTGAATACGTCATCAACATTGAAGCTTTCAAAGGTAGTGGCACGTCAGACTTAATGCAGAAAATCGAAACCAAGTCCTTGAGACTTGGTGGTATCGCAGATGTCAAAGTTGGGTTGAAAGCTTACCAAGTTGGAAAGGGGAAACCTTTTCAAACAAAAGAGATCAAAGAAAGCAGAGTTTTCCACGCGGAGCGAAAAGTTACGGACTCATACTTCAAATACTTAGAAGGAAAAGACGTGTCGCGATACAGTCTGAACTGGAGCGGTGAGTATCTGAAGTACGGAGACCATCTTGCAGAGCCCCGACGGGATTTTCGGCTCTTTTCGTCTGAACGGATTTTGGTCAGGCAGATTCCATCAAAACCGCCCTACTGTATTCATGCCTGCTTAACAAAGGAAATCGCATTGAACGACCTGAATTCGATGAACATCATAAATATTCGCGAAAAGCCAGAATACGTCTTAGGTATTCTGAACTCGCGGCTCACTTCTTGGTGGTTCGTGCACAAGTTCGGAAAGATGCAGCGTGCCACATTCCCGCAGTTTAAGGTTAATGAACTGGGCGACTTCCCGCTGCCAAAGAACGGGGCAAAGCACCGCGATAAAATTGCCAAGCTGGTTGACCAAATCCTCGCCGCCAAGAAGCGCGATCCCAAGGTGGACACGACCGTGTGGGAGCAGGAGATCGACCGGCTGGTCTATAAGCTGTATGGTCTGACGGAAGAAGAAATCGCCATCGTGGAGGGCACAGCCAAATGAAAACCACGCTGGAAGTCATCAATCGAATGCAGTCCGACGGAAGAAAAGGATTTGGGGTCAGGCTTGCTATATTGCAATATCGTTTAACATTATTCATTCGAAAAAGGTTGGTAAATAGCAACTATGCAACCCTATAGCTGCTATAGATTGTTCAATGAATTCGTGGTACGACAATGAGCAGAGAGAGTTTGCAAAGTTTGCAGAATAGCGTTGGATTTGCAAACTCTGCAAACTTTGATAGATTGTTATTCCTACGAGAATGACCAGCGAGGAGAAAAAATCATAAGCGTAAGGAAGCGCAATCCTGAGGTGGACACGACGGCCTTTGAGCGGGAGATTGACCGGCTGGTCTATGAACTGTTGTACTCCCTGGCGGAAGACGAAATTAAGCTGGTGGAGGGAAAACAATGAACGATGCACTCCTCAACTATGAAGCGCTACTCAGTGGTCTGAAGAACCGTATCCGTAGCGCCAGGAGGCGGAGAAGTGGGGAGCCAAAGGTCATCGAACATCTGGCCGCCGACCTGCGACGCGAATTCCCGGATATGAAAGGGTTTTCACTCCGCAATCTCATGTATATGCGTGCCTTTGCCGAAGCCTGGCCGGAGGAGGCAATTGTGCAGCAGGTTGCTGCACAATTGCCCTGGTTCCACAACTGCGTATTTGATGCCAGGCAACGGTAATTAAGAAGTCAATCAGATCATCCGATCCATCCAGGCTTCTTCCTGTACTCAACAATCAAGCACTTTGGTAAAGTATGCACGATTTTAATTGGGATTGGTAATCATCATTATCAAAAAATGGACGCTTTTGGGACACCAGATTGTTGGAGGGGTAAATACAGCCGAAAATTTATCCTTGTAGACGGTAGTGGAGATATTGGATCAAAACTAATGAGTGCCTGAGAGACACTCTTCAAAAAAGACCTCCTGTGGTCTGAGGAACTGAGTAATTCTCCCCATCAAAAGAGATTTCGACAAAATGAGGGTTTGTCGTTTTAGGCCCGAGATATACAGGAAACCGCGTTTCGGTTTCTTCTCTTTCTTTTCTTGAGCTTCTGAACTCAACTGAACTTTGTCCAAACGGTGTAATTTTCAGACTAATATTGATTATCACGTTTTCTTCTTTCATAAGTCGACCTCCCCCTATTGGTCTTCCCATTTGCCGCCATATACTCTTACATCCAAACCAACCTCCGGGGATTGCCTCATAATCTCTTGTTGAACTACTTGCTGGGCAGCCTGGCCAATCTGATTAGTCAGTTGTTGTAAAATCTGCTGGGCCTGCTGGGGAATCTCTTCGGGTCGAATACCCGGCGGTAAGTTTAGCCCTAAATTCAAGTTAATTTGAAGATTTGGCGGCACCTGTCTTCTTCTCCTCAAATCGGCTTTTGTCGTGAACAAATGAGTCTTGTTTTCACTTTCAATGATAGCAATAGGAATCTTTTCAAAGTGCTCCTCTTCTTTTCCCGTCAGAACAACTAAAGGATCTATCGGTTCTGTCAACTTCAGAAATCCCTCATACTTTAAGTATAAAGTCCATAATAAATTCTCCAATTTCTCATCAGGAATTTCAATCGGTAGTCCTATTTCATGGGCTTCCTTCCTGCCAATTGCATGACCATGGGAGTAAATCTTTTCAGTAAGAGTTTCGATAATTGAATTTATTTTTGCTTCATCGAGTTTTTCTTTGCGTGCTGTCAATAGCTTTCTTGCCACAAGCCTAATATGAGAATTTTGTCTGTTTACACTTCCAAGAGTTAAAGGTGTCAAATGGTTTGCAAGAATAGAGACTACCTGGGCTAACGCCGATTGGTCGGTGATATTTGCTCGTTCTTTGATGAAAGAAATATAAGAATTTACATCCTCAACGCTAATTGACTGGGGAATTCCTCCAGCTTCACTCTGCGCTACCTTTTCAAGAGTAGGGTCAATAGGTCCCAATTCCGCTTTCTTACCCATGATTATCTTGTCTGCACCCAAAGAAATCAAAGTGGCAGCACTATAGGCTTTGTACGGAACCAAAATTGAAAACTCGCTACAGAACTCTCTAAACATAGAGATTATCCGCCATGGTACACTTACGTCTCCACCTCTGCTGTAAAGTAACAAATCTATTTTGTCGTTTTTCCCGGCAGAAAGCAGATGCTCATAGAGCGGCCTAACGGCATCCTCGGCTATTCGAGAAAAAAATGGAGGTCTGTCACCTGTAATGTAGGTTATAACCTTTGAACTTCTTTCGTCCTGTATTTGTTTAATGAGTTCTGGTTCCATAGGTATCAAATACCTTTGTTAGGAGAGATACAAGCAAAGATTATGCCAATGATTTCTTTGGGCCCACCATCAGAAGATGTCTTTGAAACTATTTAGCATTTCTTTTCGTAGGGCAACAAACAATAATAGAGTTTTTGGCAAACTTTTACGCCAAGTAGGCATTTTTTTCACGTCCAAAGCCTAGCAATAGCAAAAAATTGAGAGATTGTGTTAAAGACCACCTGTTCAATTTAGCAAATCCGAACCAGCGTTGTCAATATAAATCAATCCTGTGTAAAGTTAATTCTCTCGGCCCCTTGAACCCCTACCTGGAACAGGCGGGCTTCAACCCTTCAAAAAACAAACCCCAATCCCCAGAAGACTGCCATTCCAAGAATGACTGAACCCCAGAGGCTCTTCACTTTCCAGGCAAAGATAAAAACAGGGATGGCAGAAAGAAGGTAAGGGGGTTGAATCTCCATTCTTCCTTCTCCGTTGAAGAAAAGGATGGGAAAGACAATGGCGCTTAAAATGGATGTGGGAAAGTACTCCAATCCCTTCTTGACCCTTTCCGAAAGGGCCCTTCGGGTTAAAAAAGCCATGGGGAAAAACCGGGGAAGGAAGGTGACCAGCGCCATTCCTAAGATGAGATATAACGTGTCGAGTTTCATCCCTTATTTTTCACCCCCACCCTCACCCTCCCCCATCGAGGGGGAGGGAATAAGTTTTGTTTCAATGGCCATTCCTATTCCTGAAGCGAGAAGAGCGGTCAGGATGATATGCCAGTTTCCAGGCAATGCCCATTTGAAAAAGAGTGAGAATATCCCGGCCGCCACCATGATATAAAAGTGATGAACCTTCCTGATCTGGAGGAGAAGGAGGCAGATAAAAAGGGCCGGCAGAGCAAAAGGGATGCCATACGATTTGTGATCGATCAGCCCTCCGAATAGGGCTCCTCCCACCGAACCCGTTATCCATGCGATATGAGAGGTGATCTGAAGCCCGAAGAGATATCCTGGCCGATTTTCAATCTTCGAAGTATTCGACATCGCCACGGCAAAGGACTCATCGGTCAACTGTGCGGAGAGGAGGCCAAGGGTTTGAATTCGATTTCCGTTGAAATAAAGGGAAAGGGTCGAACTCATGAGGAGATGTCTGAGGTTAATAAGAAAAGTTGTAAGGACTATTGGAAACCAGACCATTCCTTTTGAGATCATCTCTACGGCAATGAACTGACTCGCACCGGCATAGACAAGGAGACTCATCGAACCCGCCTCCCACGTGGTAAGCCCTGCGTTCCGGGCTAAAACACCGAAGGCCATCCCCACCGGAAGGTACCCTAAGACAATAGGGAGTGCAGCTTTGGCTCCTTCTTTGAATCCTCTGCGATCCATTTCATTCCATTTTAGATTTTAGATTTTAGGCTTACACTGAAAATCTCAGAATTTCCTTCTAACTTTTTTCGATTGTCCCACAAAAACCCCCTCCCTTGGCGGGATGGGATAAGGGGGAGGAGATTAAGTGGTAGAAATTTTAAATATGTTTGGTTAGATTTTAAATTTTCAATCTGCCATCTGAAATCAACAATCTAAAATCATTCTTACCTAAATTGAGCGATTTCCATAAATTTAATCGTAGCGCAACCCTTTAGGGTTGCTTCTGATGCCTGCCTGCGGCAGGCAGGCAAGGCTGAAGCCTTGCTCTACGAATCACCGAATAGGTGATATTTTTTTCAGGTTAAGGTCTT
>Ga0207951_100551_pt1 | contig 18001 bp, 9 predicted proteins | sample Subbio12Aug_8Bad_FD_184830 | JGI IMG/M metagenome (GOLD analysis project Ga0207951, IMG submission 184830) | Serpentinite rock and fluid subsurface biosphere microbial communities from McLaughlin Reserve, California, USA - CR12Aug_8Bad (SPAdes) | ecosystem: Environmental > Terrestrial > Deep... | reverse complement strand
GTCACCAGGATTTCCCCCTCCAGTACGTAAGCCGTTTCGGTTTCGTCGAAGTCGATCGGGAATTTTGAAACTTCTTTTTCCCAGATCGGCCAGTCGGCGACCGCCAGTTCCTGTAAACGCGCTTCGCTGGGGTTGTGTTCGATTTTGATTTCAGTCATGTCCATGCTCTGTAAGTTGCCAATGATGTCGTGGCGAAGCCGTCGCGCGCGGAAACGGCAGCAAGCCCCACCACGCGGCGGATTATACGCGATAGCAATTGCGCCGACGGCTGGTTTGGGAGAGTGGACTAGGGGGTGCAGAACCGCAGGTAACTGGCGAATGTAGGTTGAGCTGAATCGTTGGTGTTCGTCTACTGATTTGCCGTACTTTGATGAAAGTGGGCAGCAGCGCGGGTCGATTTTTTGCTGCCGAACTTGATGCGCAACCGTCGCCAGGCGATCACCGCGCCGAACAGGGAAAGCATAAATCCACCCAGACTGAAAAAAATCATCAACCCATCCCAAAGTGGCCGACTGCCCAGCAGTGGCAACCAGTCCCAACTGTGCAGCAAGCCAAATAAAACGCGACTGAGGCGCTTCAGCCTATCCAGTTTTTGAAAATCGCCGGTGTAGGGGTCGATCTGCAACCAGGTGCCGACTGAATCATTGAATTCCAGGCGCAGTACCGGTAAACGCTTTTCGATATGGCCGGTCATGGTGTGAGCGGCACGGGCGTAATAATAAAAATCGTATTGTTGCAGTATCTGTTTTGCTGATGGTTGGGCAGGAGCCAGCATGGCTTGTGCAGCCTGCTTGAGTATTTGCCAGTCGATGCGTTCAAAAACCGTCGTATTCAATCCGTTGGCTGCTATCAGTCGGCTGTGGCCTGCGGCATCCATTGCCAAATAATAAGCGTTGCCGTTGACCAGTCGCCATTCCAGCTCGCATGGCTTGAAGCCCTGGTTTTGAAAATGCTGTATCGCTTGCGGAACAGGCAGGACGAAATGCATGGGCGTTATGTCACCGCCTTGGTAATGTTTTACGTTCGGAGTGAAGCCGGAGTCGAACATTTTCCAGGGATTCATCGAGAACAGACCACTGGCGACCCAGGTCAGCGTGAACAGCCCGAATACCAGGCCCGTCAGATGATGCCAGCGTAGCCAGTTGTCACGGTAAGGACTTTTGCCGCCGCGACGATAATGGCCGGAAAATCGCCAGCGCAACAAACCCACCGATAGGCCGACCAAAGACAACAGGCTGCCCGCCAACGCGGAGTAGATGATGATGTCGGCGGCGTAGGCATTCAGCACACCTCCACGAAACGGATACAGCCAATGAAGCCATGAGCCTATCCAGTTCCACAGGCGCTCCTGCCGAGGTGCGTCGCGCACGACCTCCCCGGTGCTGTCAGAAATGTAAAGCAGGGTGTTGGCGGTGTCGGCCATCTGCACACGATGTAACGGTCGATGCGGGTCTAGCGCACGCGAATGCGTCCAGGGGTCTTCATCGATCTTGCCCAGATATTCGGCATCGGCATCCACTAAAAATCCAGTAGCAGTAGTCAAGGCTTGGTTGGTACTAATACCGACTATTTTTTCGCCGGTTTCACCGTCTACCGCAATTTGAGTTTTGCCGTAACCGAACACGAAGCGTGGCGCAGCGTTGATGCTGGTCAAACGTACCGTGTCTGGCGTTTCGGCCTTGCCGGTACTTTGCAGAGCCTGAGCCAAATCGATGTGCAGACGGTCTGATGCCAGCGGCGGCAAATGCGCTAGGTGTTCGGCAGGCGTGAGTTTGGGGTAGCCTACATAAAGCATGACGATGCCGGATACGAACCACATGGCCATAAACAGGCATAAGATGATGCCCAGCCAGCGGTGGCTCAGATACAGCATACGTTTCATTATTTATGTCCCAAGTCGACGGCTATCGAAGGTTTTATCAAAAATCCAGTTTCACTTCCATCATGAAGGTGCGCGGCGGGGCGATGAAAAACAAGGGTTGCGCACCGCCACTACCCCACTCCACGAATTGCTCGTCGGTCAAGTTCATGACTCGGGCAGTAACACGAGCTTTGGGGTGAAATTTCCAAGCCATTTGCGTATCGAAAGCCGAAAAGGCAGGTGCTTTGACGATGTTGGCGGTATCAACAAAGCGGTCGCCGACATAGCGGGAACCGAAGTTCCATTGCCAATCGGTCGCGAAATCCCAAGTCAACCAGGCGTTGGCCAGCCAATTGGCGACGTTGGTGGGGCGATTACCGGCGCGGGATACCGAGCGTCCGGCGATTGACTCGTTAAATTGGTCGAACTGAGCGTCGACATACGCCATATTGCCTTGCATGCTCCATTGCGGCGTCAATTGCATACCCACGGTGGCCTCCATGCCGACAGACGATTGGGCACCGATCGGCAGTACTCGGTTGGCATCTTCCGGGTCGCGCATCGCCAAATTGGCGCGCTCGATGTAGTAACCGGCCACGGTCGCCGAACCTTTGCCCTGCCAGAAGTCGAATTTGCTGCCAATTTCCGCCTGACGTCCGGTTGTCAGGTCGAAATTTTGAAAGGTGGCGAGGTTGCCTGTCATCAATATGCCGGCTGGCGGATCGGCGGCGGTGCTGTATTGGGCATAGACGTTAAATGTGGACGTAATGTCGTACATCAGGCCAGCCCGCCAGGTGACGGCTGTCCAGTGGCGGTCGAAATGGGCGGGATTAGCCGCTGTGGGCGGACGCAAATTGAACCTGTCCAATTGGATGTCATCGACCCGCAAGCCGGTGACCAGATTCAAATCCGGCATCAGTGTCAAACGGTTTTCGGCGTAACCGGCCACGGTGAGCATCTCGTTGAGGGCATTGGGTATGGCGCCTGTGGCCTGTGGATTGTCGTAATAAGTGCCGACGGTGAAATTGTACGGATTGACTGTGCTCACCGTGGTACCCGCGCTTTCCGTACTGGACGGGCGTCGTTGTTTGTTGTAGGCCACATCGACGCCCGCTGAAAACCTGGTCGGCAAGGTAAACAAGGCCATATCGTGTACCAATTCCATGCGGTTGCCGACCACAGACTGATTGTGGTCGGTGGCAAACGAGTTGTTGCGAGTGATCAAGGTGTTGGTGTTGTTCCAGTCGTAGCCTTCCACGTTGCGCCATTGCCGGGTGGCATCGTAGTAGTAAAAGGTGTTTTTGAGCTGGGTGTCGTCGTTGAACTGGTAATCGATGATGTCGCGTAGCCAGAACACTTGCTGGTCGAATGTAGGATCGGCCGAGTTGTAGTTGCGAAAACGGGTGCCAGGGTCGATCTGGCCTTCGGTTGGGCCGAGGCCTGCCGTGCCCCACGGTACGATCCTGCCGTTTACCGTGGGATTCAGCACCGGCGTACCCCAGTAAGCATTGCGGTCTTCTCGTTGGTGTTCGAAGGCGATGGTGTGCGACAGTCTGTCGGTAATGTCGCTCAAAAGCGAGAACGACATTGCGCCGGAATTGGCCTGGGTATTGTCGATAGCCCCCTCTTCACCCAAATAACTGATGTCGGCTTGCAGCCAGTTATCGGTTTCGGCCAGGCGGCCGTTGAAGCCATAAGAAGCGCGGCGATGCAAATACTCACCAAGCGAAACCATGGCGTGGTGCTCGTCTTTGCCACGATGTGCAATTTTGCTGACATAGTTGACCGAGCCGCCGACTGCGCCCTGGCCGTACAGAAAGGTTGATGGCCCACCCAATACTTCCACTCGATCGGTGAGCCAGCTATCTATCGGCCTGGCGGCTATTACGTCGTATTGCACGGTAATGCCGTTGAATAACTGGGTGATTTGTGCGCCGGTAAAACCGCGCATCGATACCGAGCCGGGCGCACCGGGTTGCGACGATACCGTGACGCCCGGCGCTCTGGACAACGCCTCTTGCGTGGTTTGTGCGCCTCGCTTTTCCAGAGTGGCGCGATCGATGACAGTGATCGAAGCGGGCGTTTCCCTTGCCGTCAAGCCCAGACGGCTGCCGGTCATGGTTTTAACATCGAGTTGCGGTTTTTGGTTGGGCGGATTGAGTATGGAGCTTGTGACAGCGATAGTCGGCAGCGTTTCGGTGGGTGTGCTGTTATCGGTTTTTTTCGCTGGTTTTTTCGATACTGTTTCGGTTTTTTTCGTCGGCTCCGCAGGTTTTTCGCTGACTTGTTCAGCGGCGCGACTTTGATTACTCAACAAGGCGGTGAACAAGGCAAGCGTCAGTAGGCGTTTGTTCATGGGCGGCAATGGAAAGAGCGTTGTTTGGGCGGTCATGGATTTCGTTTGCAATTAAAAAATAATGGATATCTGTAGCAGCAGGCGGATGCATCGGGCTTTAGCAGGTCTCGTTCATAAGCAAAATGCAGGCCAAACTTAATTATTATATTTTTCAATTGGTTATTATGTTTTTGCGCGTTTGGTGCCGATTGCGGATGTGTGATATGTCGTAACCGATTTGGCCATATCACGCATCTTGCAGTGATGGTTTCGGCCTTTACCCGTTATTACGGGGCTGCTATGGTTGTTGGCAAACAAGTACCACACCGCAGGTTCCAGTGGTTAGTTGCGTGTTCACGCGCCCAACATCATCTGCGTTTGGCAAGAGAGGGGGGGTATAAATGTCGGAGCTTCAAGAACAAGAGGTCTGTTTTGTTGCAGATATTCATCAAGTGGCCTCGTGGCCGGTCGGGGACAGAAAGGCATTGTCATCTCAGTTGCAACACTGGTACCAGGCATTTCCCGGTCATAACTACATTCAAGCGTGCGAAATTGGCGGTAGCCCGGCCATCGTGTGCACAAGGCAGTTGAGCGTAACCGCGCCCGTTGCGTACCAAGCGTTGCTGGCCATTTGCAAACAGCACGGTATTCATCTCAAGGAAGATGCGCGTTCCGGCGACAGATCTGTTGGGAAAAACCGGCGAAAAATGGCGGTGGTATTGAGTTTTTGTCTGTCTATGGTGACGACAGCGCAGGCAGTCGGGCGGGATCAACGGCATGACATGAGTGCTGGCATCGATCCGCTGTCATCCGGTGTGTCGCTGGTCTGCAAGAATCAGACGCTGGCCGATGTGGCTCATACGATTTCGCGACTATCGGGCATTGTTTTCAAATTCAACGCAGCGGTCGAAAACGACAGGATCAACACGACGCTGGCCGCAAACAGCTGGCAAGACGCACTGCCGCAATTGCTGCAAGGCTACAACTACTCGACGATTCAGGAACGCAAGAGCGTCAAGACGGTTTTCATTACGGGTTATCAGGGCGGTGAAAAGCCGCAGGCCGATGAAGTTGCCATCGCTCAAGCGGAAGATGACAGGGCATTCGAGCAACGGCAAGGTGTGCCTGTCGTCATTCCGGCGGCGGCACTGGCGGCGTTGCCGGAGGGCGGCAGCATGGAGGTCGATTTGCCGCTCGGCAGTTTCAGCGTCAGTCAGGCCAGCATGGTGACTATGGAAGACGGCACGTTAAGCTGGGTGGGTACGATGGACGATGCCAGCGAGTTCTACCGCTTGTATCTGGCGCAAACGCAAAACGGCGACGTGATTGGCAATGTGTTTGCGCCGCAGGGTACTTACAACATCGAAACCGTCGATGGCCAGACGGTTATGCTGGTTGTCGAGTAGACAAACGATCTGTCTTCAGGCCAACCGAACTTACGCCACGCCCGCCAGAAAACCCAAGTGTTCATGCTTCAAATCGTTAAAATTGTCGTACCTGTTTTGCAAGTCGTTGCCACAGCGATATCTAACTTGCACTGAATGGTCATCTTTGTCTTTTTCAATTTGGAGTAGCAAACTCATGGGTAGGGCGTATCAAAACCGGAAAGTGTCGATGGCTAAGACTGCCGGTGTCAAAACCAAGGTTTACAGCAAGTACGGGCGGGAGATTTATGTGTGTGCCAAAGCCGGAGGTACCGATCCGGCAGGCAATCTGACTTTGCGCGGGTTGATCGAACGCGCGAAGAAGGATCAGGTGCCCAGCCATGTCATCGACAAAGCGCTCGACAAGGCCAAAGGCGGCGGCGGTGAAGATTTTACTCCGGCACGTTACGAGGGCTTCGGCCCCGGCGGCTGCATGGTGATCGTCGATTGCCTGACCGACAACCCCAATCGCACCTTTAACGATGTCCGTTTATGTTTCACCAAGACCAAGTGCAAAATCGGCACACCGGGCAGTGTAAGCCACATGTTCGATCATTCGGCGATTCTGGGGTTTCGGCACGACGACGAGGATGCCGTGCTAGAGGCGTTGCTGGCGGCGGATGTCGATGTCGGCGATGTTGAAAGTGAAGACGGCAAAATCACGGTTTTCACCCCGCAGTCTGATTACGCCAAGGCCAGGGAAACGCTGACGGGGCTGTTGGGCGACATCGATTTTGATGTCGACGAAATCCAGTTCCTGCCGAAAGCTGCGACAGTCATCAGCGGTGAGGACATGGTACTATTCGAAAAATTCCTTGATCTGCTGAACGATCTGGACGACGTTCAAAACGTCTATCACGACGCCGAGTATTGAGCACCGCCCGGAGCGTTTATGGGGCGCCTGCCTGATTTTTACCATCATATTTTTTAGCCATAAAAAAAGCCCGGTGTTTTAAGACCGGGCTTATTTATTGGGTGCTTGGCGATGACCTACTTTCACATGGCAACCTGCCACACTATCATCGGCGCTAAGCGGTTTCACGGCCGAGTTCGGGATGGGATCGGGTGGTTCACGCTTGCTATGTTCACCAAGCAATGGGGTTAGGCGGTGTTAGCGCCGTCATGGTCGCAGGTCAGGCTGTTAGTGGTTGGCCTTAACCCTGGGCGGGGATGTCACGGTTTGAGTCATGGACAAGCCGCTGGGCTTTTCACCTGCGTTTCATGGAAATCTGTGTGCGTCGTTCTTTGGCGTGATCAGCGTTGATGTCAGTGATTCAAACGCATTGGGTGTTATATGGTCAAGCCTCACGGGCAATTAGTACACGTTAGCTACGCCCATTACTGGACTTCCACACCGTGCCTATCAACGTCGTGGTCTTCGACGGCCCTTCAGGGGACTCAAAGTCCCAGTGAGATCTCATCTTGGGAGGGGCTTCCCGCTTAGATGCTTTCAGCGGTTATCCTGTCCGAACGTGGCTACCCGGCAATGCTCTTGGCAAAACAACCGGAACACCAGAGGTTCGTCCACTCCGGTCCTCTCGTACTAGGAGCAGCTTCCCTCAAATCTCAAACGCCCACGGCAGATAGGGACCGAACTGTCTCACGACGTTCTGAACCCAGCTCGCGTACCACTTTAAATGGCGAACAGCCATACCCTTGGGACCTGCTTCAGCCCCAGGATGTGATGAGCCGACATCGAGGTGCCAAACACCGCCGTCGATATGAACTCTTGGGCGGTATCAGCCTGTTATCCCCGGCGTACCTTTTATCCGTTGAGCGATGGCCCTTCCATACAGAACCACCGGATCACTAAGACCTACTTTCGTACCTGCTCGACTTGTCCGTCTCGCAGTCAAGCACCCTTATGCCTTTGCACTCATTGCCTGATTTCCGACCAGGCTGAGGGTACCTTCGTGCTCCTCCGTTACTCTTTAGGAGGAGACCGCCCCAGTCAAACTACCCACCAGACACTGTCCCTAATCCAGATGATGGATCGAGGTTAGAACTCCAAATAGACCAGGGTGGTATTTCAAGGTTGACTCCACGCAAACTGGCGTTCACGCTTCAAAGTCTCCCACCTATCCTACACAAGTCGATTCAAAGTCCCGTGTCAAGCTATAGTAAAGGTGCACGGGGTCTTTCCGTCTAGCCGCGGGTACACTGCATCTTCACAGCGATTTCAATTTCACTGAGTCCCAGGTGGAGACAGTGTGGCCATCATTACGCCATTCGTGCAGGTCGGAACTTACCCGACAAGGAATTTCGCTACCTTAGGACCGTTATAGTTACGGCCGCCGTTTACTGGGGCTTCGATCAAGAGCTTCTCCTTGCGGATAACCCCATCAATTAACCTTCCAGCACCGGGCAGGCGTCACACCCTATACGTCCACTTTCGTGTTTGCAGAGTGCTATGTTTTTGCTAAACAGTTGCAGCCACCGATTTTTTGCAACCCTCTTCCGCTTCAGCCGCGAGGGCTTACACGGTATGAGGGCATACCTTCTCCCGAAGTTACGGTATCATTTTGCCTAGTTCCTTCACCTGGGTTCTCTCAAGCGCCTTAGAATTTTCATCCCACCCACCTGTGTCGGTTTAGGGTACGGCCCCTTGTAACCTGATGCTTAGAGGTTTTTCCTGGAAGCTTGGCATCTATCACTTCGCAGTTCCTAAGAACCGCTCGACATCACGCCTCAGCATATAGCATCCCGGATTTGCCTAAGATGCCTGCCTACACGCTTAAACGGCCACTTCCAACCGACCGCTGATATAGCCTTCTCCGTCACCCCATCGCAGTTACAACGGGTACAGGAATATTAACCTGTTTTCCATCGACTACGCCTTTCGGCCTCGCCTTAGGTGCCGACTAACCCTGCGTCGATTAACGTTGCGCAGGAAACCTTGGGTTTACGGCGAGGGGGTTTTTCACCCCCTTTATCGTTACTTATGTCAGCATTCGCACTTCTGATACCTCCAGCCGACTTCTCAATCGACCTTCGCAGGCGTACAGAACGCTCCTCTACCGCCACGCTTACGCGTGACCCGTAGCTTCGGTACATAGCTTAGCCCCGGTAAATCTTCCGCGCAGACCGACTCGACCAGTGAGCTATTACGCTTTCTTTAAAGGATGGCTGCTTCTAAGCCAACCTCCTGGCTGTCTGGGCCTTTCCACATCGTTTCCCACTGAGCTATGATTTGGGGACCTTAGCTGACGGTCTGGGCTGTTTCCCTTTTCACGACGGACCTTATCACCCGCCGTGTGTCTCCCGTGATTGCACTTCCTGGTATTCGGAGTTTGCATCGGGTTGGTAAGTCGAGATGACCCCCTAGCCGAAACAGTGCTCTACCCCCAGGAGTGAGACACGAGGCGCTACCTAAATAGCTTTCGAGGAGAACCAGCTATCTCCGAGCTTGATTAGCCTTTCACTCCGATCCACAACTCATCCCCGTCTTTTTCAACAGACGTGGGTTCGGTCCTCCAGTCAGTATTACCTGACCTTCAACCTGGTCATGGATAGATCGCCCGGTTTCGGGTCTACACCTTGCGACTGAACGCCCTGTTCAGACTCGCTTTCGCTACGCCTCCCCTAGTCGGTTAAGCTTGCCACAAAATGTAAGTCGCTGACCCATTATACAAAAGGTACGCAGTCACCTAACAAGTAGGCTCCCACTGCTTGTACGCATACGGTTTCAGGATCTATTTCACTCCGCTCACCGCGGTTCTTTTCGCCTTTCCCTCACGGTACTGGTTCACTATCGGTCAGTCAGGAGTATTTAGCCTTGGAGGATGGTCCCCCCATATTCAGACAAGGTTTCACGTGCCTCGTCCTACTCGATTTCATGGCTGTAAGGTTTTCGTGTACGGGGCTATCACCCTGTATCGCCGGTCTTTCCAGTACCGTTCCACTAACCTTGCAACCACTTAAGGGCTGGTCCCCGTTCGCTCGCCACTACTAAGGGAATCTCGGTTGATTTCTTTTCCTCCGGGTACTTAGATGTTTCAGTTCTCCGGGTTCGCTTCAGTGAGCTATGTATTGACTCAAAGATGACGAGGTTATCCTCGCCGGGTTTCCCCATTCAGATATCGCCGGATCACAGGTTGTTTGCCACCTCCCCGACGCTTTTCGCAGGCTACCACGTCTTTCATCGCCTCTGACTGCCTAGGCATCCACCGTATGCGCTTATTCACTTGACCATATAACCCGAATACGTTTGGGCATGACCCTGTGTTCGAGTGGTTTTAGTCCGCTGACATGTTCGCTGATGTTGCTTGAGAACGATTTGTCGCTCTGGCCACTGCCTGGGTTTTTTTAGTACCAAACAGTGACCTTAAGCGGCAAGTCGCTTACGTTTCGATCGTGTCCGATCGAGACGTTACAGATTTCCATGTTGTTAAAGAGCAATGGTTCCTTAAGAGCCATTCGATAGCGTCTTGCTTTGACGTTATGGAATGATTATCAAGTCCAGACTGATAAGACGCTTGGGTTTTCTACCTAACACCGTTCGGGCGAATGCCTATGGTGGAGCCAAGGAGGATCGAACTCCTGACCTCCTGCGTGCAAGGCAGGCGCTCTCCCAGCTGAGCTATGGCCCCTTCAGATGACTGAGGACAGATGACTAAGTACGGAGGGCTGAAGACAGAAAACTGAGGACTGCATAGCCCTTAGCACCCTTCAGCGCTCAGTCCTCAGACTGGTGGGTCTGGGCCGATTCGAACGGCCGACCTCACCCTTATCAGGGGTGCGCTCTAACCAACTGAGCTACAGACCCAGGTGCGTCGTTTGATCGAAATAATGAGTGTGAGTACGCGATGCGCGGCTCGTCTTTGTAAGGAGGTGATCCAGCCCCAGGTTCCCCTAGGGCTACCTTGTTACGACTTCACCCCAGTCATGAATCACAAAGTGGTCAGCGCCCTCCGCGAACGGTTAAACTACCGACTTCTTTTGCAACCCACTCCCATGGTGTGACGGGCGGTGTGTACAAGGCCCGGGAACGTATTCACCGCGGCATTCTGATCCGCGATTACTAGCGATTCCGACTTCATGCAGTCGAGTTGCAGACTGCAATCCGGACTAGGACCGGCTTTTTGGGATTGGCTGGCTCTCGCGAGTTCGCAACCCTCTGTACCGGCCATTGTAGCACGTGTGTAGCCCTACCCATAAGGGCCATGATGACTTGACGTCGTCCCCACCTTCCTCCGGTTTATCACCGGCAGTCTCCCTAGAGTTCCCGCCATGACGCGCTGGCAACTAAGGATAAGGGTTGCGCTCGTTACGGGACTTAACCCAACATCTCACGACACGAGCTGACGACAGCCATGCAGCACCTGTGTTAGTGCTCCCGAAGGCACTCTCTCATCTCTGAAAGATTCACTACATGTCAAGGGTAGGTAAGGTTCTTCGCGTTGCATCGAATTAAACCACATGCTCCACCGCTTGTGCGGGCCCCCGTCAATTCATTTGAGTTTTAGCCTTGCGGCCGTACTCCCCAGGCGGTCAACTTAATACGTTAGCTCCACCACTAAGTTCTTTAAGAACCCAACGGTTAGTTGACATCGTTTACGGCGTGGACTACCAGGGTATCTAATCCTGTTTGCTACCCACGCTTTCGTACCTCAGCGTCAGTTTGAGTCCAGAGAGCCGCCTTCGCCACGGGTGTTCCTTCAGATCTCTACGCATTTCACCGCTACACCTGAAATTCCACTCTCCTCTACTCAACTCGAGTCTTCCAGTATCAAATGCAGTTCCCAGGTTAAGCCCAGGGCTTTCACATCTGACTTAAAAAACCGCCTACGCACGCTTTACGCCCAGTAATTCCGATTAACGCTTGCACCCTCCGTATTACCGCGGCTGCTGGCACGGAGTTAGCCGGTGCTTCTTGTATGGGTAATGTCAGTCTACCGGATATTAGCCGACAGGTATTCCTTCCCATTGAAAGTGCTTTACAACCCTCAGGCCTTCTTCACACACGCGGTATTGCTGGATCAGGCTTGCGCCCATTGTCCAATATTCCCCACTGCTGCCTCCCGTAGGAGTCTGGGCCGTGTCTCAGTCCCAGTGTGGCTGATCATCCTCTCAGACCAGCTATGGATCGTCGCCTTGGTAGGCCTTTACCCTACCAACTAGCTAATCCAACATAGGCTCATCGATTAGCGCAAGGCCAAATGGTCCCCTGCTTTCATCCTTGGATCGTATGCGGTATTAGCGTGAGTTTCCCCACGTTATCCCCCACTAATCGGCAGATTCCTATGCATTACTCACCCGTCCGCCACTCATCCGGGTGCAAGCACCCTTCAGCGTTCGACTTGCATGTGTTAAGCATACCGCCAGCGTTCAATCTGAGCCATGATCAAACTCTTCAGTTTTAAAGCTAAAGCGATGCCAGCAAATGCCAGCATCTAATCTTGACTCGATCACAGTGCGTTAATTAAATTGACGCGGTCTGTGTCGATTTGTTTCATAACGAAACTCATCGCACCACATACCCACACTCATTATTTCGATTCAGTTTGTCAAAGAGCCAAGCATAACCGCTTGTTGAGCCGACAAATTCTACAGCATCGCTGAAATTCGTCAAGTATTTTTTCAATCCAGCAGACCCGCCCAAATCACCCTGCCGCTTAATCCCGCACCAAGCAATAGCCCCTGGCAACAAAGAAGGCGAATTTTACAACTACTTCATAAATTGTCAAGAAGTTGTTTTGCATGCTGCGGGGATGCGCATGATCGCGCCGACAATCCTGTATCATAACTCCGGTCGGTCATTGTAGTTACGCGCCCTCCTGCCCATCACACTCACCATGTCTTTCAAGCGCACGTTTTCGCTGAAGTTTCTGATCGGATCAGGCTTTGCACTGGCGGTTGTACCGCTATACCTGGCGCTGGTCTGGATGTCATTTTCCGTCAGAGAAACCTCGACATTGAACAAACAGACCTCCATCCAGATATTCGAGCAAACCCGGACGCTGTCGCAAGTCTTACAGAAAGCGGCAGATGTCGAGCGCAAGGCCCGATTATTCCTGCTGCTGTCCGCCCCGGATATTAAACAACCCTATGAGCGCGAATCCTATGAGGCAGCCCGCGCTGCCTTCCATCAGGCATTATCATCGCTGCTGGCGATGAAACTCGACAGCAATATCGCACTCGTTGCGCACGAACTAGGCGAAAAGGAAACTCTGATTTATCAGCGACTGACTGCCAGCACATCCCCGAACAGCCCGGATGCAGCAATGGACACGGCCTTTCAAGGCTTGCGCGATTCCGCCATGGCACTGTCTACCGCACTACAATCGCGCGTCGACCAAGCATTTAGAGCCTTGCGCCAGCAATCCGACACGTTGCAGACAACGCTATTGGCGACGGGTACTGCCCTAATGATTTTTGCCGGCCTGATTGCATTATGGCTAACACGAGCGACAAACCTAAGCCTGCGCACCCTTGATGCAGCCATCGACTGTTTCGCCCTCGATGACCTTGCCCGCCAGGCCATAGCCGATGCGCCTACCGATGTCCGCGACATTGCCGCCCACATGGACGAGCTGCGCGAACATGTCATCGCCGTAACGGCTGCCAAACACCGTTTCATGATGCAACTTGCCGAAGACTTGACGCCCGTTTTGGCAAGGCTGGACAAAACACTGGATGAACTGGCGCAACACGAATTGATTCGGCTCGATGCCGATCTGGCAACCATTGCGCAAACCCTGAAAAGCCACGATCAAACCATCGATACCTCGGTCGATACACTGATGCGCCTGGCCCAATTGGAGCGAGAACCGCAAGAACCCATCCGCAGTGTCAATGTGCAGGATTTGGTACTGCGCATCATCAACGAAGTTCAACCGCGCCTGAAAGCCAAGTCGATTCATCTGGTGACAGCGCTCAGTCCCTTGATGCTGCCGGGGTGGGAAACACCCCTGCATGACATGATGCTGGAATTGCTCGATAACGCCATCGACCACTCGCCAACCCATGGCGAGATTCGCATCCTGCTGCAAGCCGACGACGGCCATTTGTTACTGGAGGTGGAAGACCAAGGCCCCGGCATTCCGTATCAACATCGCAACTGGGTATTTCAACCGTTTTTCCGCTACCCGTTGACCGCCGACAGCGACCGCAACCGGCATGGCATAGGTTTGGCCATGGTCAAACATCACGCTCACTGCCATGGCGGCACGGTCGAATTGGTCGACAGCAAACGTGAAACACCAGGCACACTGATTCGGGTCAGATTGCCTTTACCTTCCGAAATGACCGCATGATGAAATTCAAACCATTGCCGCTAATGCTGCTTAGCGCTGTGCCGATAATACTGCCTGGCTGCGCACAACATGAAGCCAAACCGTCGCCACCCGCACCTATCATCGAAGCTGTAGAAACCTCGTCCGAATTCGACGATTTACTGCGTTTCGGTGCCGAAATGGCCAACATGACGCCGGTCAAACGTGCCGAAATCTGCAAAGCCCTGACCAAACAAACCGACACCAGAATCCATCTGAAATTGATGACCGGTCGCCTGTTGTCCAGCCATTGCGGCAACATTACCGAAATCATCCATCAAATCAAGACTCTGGAACTGAACGATACGCGATTGCAACTGCTTGTCGCCATCCATACCGAAGCACTGGTCAATCTGTTGAGTCAGCGTAAAAAGCCCGCAGCCAGCCATCGCAAATCCAAAAGCATATTGGTTGAACCGCCCGCGAAAGAGACGCAAGAAACCACCAGAGATGAAGTCCAATTACTGCGGGACAAGCTGGAAGCCATCCGGAACGTCGAAAAACAGATGGACGAAAGCAGCGAGGGCAATTAGGGCCATGTATCACCTCAAGCTTGCGTTGGTCATTGCCATTTCATTCACTTTCGTGGTTTTGCTGGCGGCCATACTCTATTGGAGTACAAGCAAGATTACCCACCATGTCCAACGTAGCGAGAACGCCCACAACACGCTGATTGCTTACGAACATGTGTCACAACAGGCTTATCGGCATTTCAAGCAACGCATGGATCACCTGTTGACAGAAAGCCCTGCCGACCGCAGACAAATCGACCAATCTTCGCAGCGACTACAACACGCTATCGATATTTTGCGCAAACGAATCACCCTCATCGCCGCAAATGAACACAACACCGCAGAACTCGAACGTGTTGCCAAGTTGACAGCCTTTCTGGCAGCCAGCGAATATCGTTTCGATGACATCGAGCGCCTCAAGCGTAAAGGCGACCATGCGCTCGCTTTCCAAATGCTGTCGACATTTTCCGAGCAAGACATCGACACCCACTTTCAACCCTTGATCGACGATGCCATCGCTCATGAACAAAAAAAGGTCGATAAAGCGACAGCCATCATGAGGCAGCAGGCGGCGCAATCCCGCCGACTTGCCATGGGGGCAATTATCGCGGCAGCGTTATTCGGCTGGATTTCCGGCGTCAAACTATTGAACGACCTGAGAAAATCCATCGCCGCACTGATGACAGGAACCGATGAAATCGCATCAGGCAACCTGAAGTACCGTATCGCGCTGAAAGGCAAAGACGAATTTGCCTATCTGGCCAGCCATTTCAACCTGATGGTGCAAAAACTCGCCCTGCAGCAGGAAAAACTCCGCGAAAGCCGGGTTTTGCTGGAATACAAAGTCGAAGAACGCACCAATGAATTGCAACAAACCAACCAGGCCTTGCAGCGCATGGATCAGGCACGACGAGCATTTCTGACCGACATCAGCCACGAACTGCGCACACCGATCACGGTGATTCGCGGTGAAGCCGAAGTGACACTGCGCGGTCGCGACCGCGACGTCACCGAGTATAAAGACAGCTTGCAACGCATCGTCGAACTGGCCATGCAACTGGGTAAGTACGTCAACGACCTATTGTTTCTGGCCCGTAACGAAAGTGCCAATCTGCAATTCGAGTGGGACGATGTCGACATGAGCGAACTGGTGAACAACACCCTGGAAGACATACAAGTCATGGTCAGGGAGCGGCAGCAAACGGCAAGTTGCACAGAACTGGAGACTGGCGTGATCGTACGTGGTGATCGGCAACGCCTTCGGCAAGTGCTATTCATTCTCGGTGAAAATGCCTGCCGCTATTCCATAGACGGTGGCCACATTCAAATCAGCCTGACAACCGAGACCGATCATGTGGTTTTTCGCATCACCGACCGAGGCATCGGCATTCCCGCCCAGGATTTGCCGCATATTTTCGAACGGCATTTTCGCAGCGCCAATGCCGTGGAGAACTGCCCGGAAGGCTCGGGCCTGGGGCTGGCCATGGCGCACACCATCATCACCGCGCACAGCGGGGAAATAGGCGTCGAGAGTCAGAAAGATCACGGCACCACCTTCACGGTACGATTACCGGCGACGAACGCCACGCAATCGCAACAGACCGCCACAACCTGAGCCAACAGATCAGCGCAGCACAGTGAACTTGCCGCACATCGCGTCGGTACACTCGATGATGGCAAACACCCAAACACCTAGGAGGCTGTCCGAAAATAGGAACCGTAGCGAGGAAAAGCTCTTTTGAGTCAGATTTTTTGATCATTTGAGGCGAACAGCTGCGCTCTTTAACGAAAATGAGCGGGAAATCTGGCCAAAAGGGCTTTGCCGCAGTAAGTTCTCTATTCTCGGACAGCCTCCTAGCGCTACCCGCTGCGTTCTGGTTCAATCCGCGACTTACTGCCACGCAGGCACATGGTAGCGAGAAAAACTCCCCGCCAGATCGCAGCCTTTTTACCCCTGATTCATCCCGCGAATCGTGCCATCCGCTATCCGTCTGGTCGTGCTGGCCATTTGCTGGCCAGGCTTTTAGAATCCCGGCTTTTTCCAGGGAGTAAAACCATGCCGGTACCGACGACGCCATTGCTTGCCGCCGATATTCTGATTGAATTGATCGATTTGCCGCAGCGGCCGTTCGTGTTGATCGAACGCGCCTATCCGCCCTATGGCTGGGCGGTGCCGGGTGGGTTTGTCGATGTCGGCGAAACGGTCGAGCAGGCGGCGATTCGCGAAGCTCGGGAAGAAACCGGTCTCACCGTGACCTTGAAAGCCTTGCTGGGCCTTTATTCCAATCCGGCGCGTGATCCGCGCAACCATACCGTGACGGCGGTTTACGTTGCCGAGGCACACGGCCAGCCGGTTGCGGCTGACGATGCCAAAAACTGCGCTGTATTTAGCTTCGATGACGTGCCGACGGTTCTGGCGTTCGATCATGCCATGGTGCTGGATGATTACCGGCACTGGCTTGCAAGTGGCCAGGTTGCAGCGTTACGACCACTGGTTTGATGTCATTGGTTTTTTTAGGAGGGGGAGATGCAAGACAGTGAAGGCAAAAAAGTCAGACGTATCGCTGCGATCATTTATTTGCTGATCATGGCGTTTCTGGCGGGCGGTACCTACATTCATCAACAGCGGGCGACTGTCGGCAGCGAATCGGCGCCGGTAACGCAATCACAACCGCAGCAGGCTGGCAGTGGAAATTAGAAATTCTGTAACCGTTCAGCGTTCAGTTGCATTCTCGTTTCCACGCTCTGCCCGGCACGAGGGTTCGGGACGCAGAGCAAAGGAACGAGCGGATAAATCCTGTTTCACGGTTGGCCATAAATCGGCAACGCATCAATGCGTTTGTCGATTTCCTTGATGACATCCTCGTAGGCCGGGCTGCCGACATGGCCAAAGCGGTTGCGGAAGCTGGCGTCGTCCATCTGTTCAGGCAAATCCAGGGCGAACGGAATGAAGGCACGGTAGTCGTTGGTGCTGGCCATGATTTTCTGCAAGGCCCTCGCCTGGTGTGGCGAGGCAACGGCCAGGCGGCCAAAGCGGGTGCCGGTTCTGTCTGCGCTCAAATCGACGAAGCTGAAGCCGCTACCACCCTGCTCGGCATCGCCGAGTTCCTTGGCTATACCCAGTTGCTCGCCGAGTACGGCGTCATCGACCATCGCCAGTAAGGCCGATATGACGAAGTGTTGTGGAATGTCGATGCGCTTGTAGGCGTACACCGGATAGTCCTTGTTGTACACCAGCCCGATCGGTAAAAAACGCTGTAGCGCCTGTTTGTAAACGTAGCTGGCCATCGCGATGACGACAGTGCGGTTTTCCCGAATCGCCGTGGACTCATCGGCAATCTGGTAGGCCGTGATAAACAAGGGTTGCAGGAGATCGCTGATCGACAGGCGCCAGGCCGGGTCATGCCTGGCGACGACATCGTTGATCTGGGCCTGGTAACGATGCAGGTTGGGGTAGTCGCGGTGCTTGTCGATGGCCTGTTGCCTAGCTTCGCTGACGATAGAGTTCAGGTAGCTGATCTCAACGCCGGTATCGGCAATGTTCAGCCGCTTGACATAGCGTTTGACCATATCCCAATGCGCATCCAGCGGTGGCG
>Ga0207951_100550_pt1 | contig 18041 bp, 18 predicted proteins | sample Subbio12Aug_8Bad_FD_184830 | JGI IMG/M metagenome (GOLD analysis project Ga0207951, IMG submission 184830) | Serpentinite rock and fluid subsurface biosphere microbial communities from McLaughlin Reserve, California, USA - CR12Aug_8Bad (SPAdes) | ecosystem: Environmental > Terrestrial > Deep... | reverse complement strand
GGCGGCGACGGCGCCGGTGAGCGTCACCAGCAGCCAGCGTGCGGTTTCGCCGTCGGCCGAGAGGAGGCCGAAGGTGACGCCGCGGTTGAAGCTGAGGTCGAGGTTCAGGAAGGGCGCGATCTCGACCGGGGCGGTCAGGGTGCGAGCCCACGCCTTGGCAAGCTGATCGACCCCGGCCACGCCGATCGCAAGGACCACGGCGGCCAGTCTGACCGATCGTCCACCAGACTGCCGGAGGGCGGGCGCTCCAGGAGCGAGGTTTCGGTCAGACATGCCCAATCTCCTGGACCGGCTGGGTAGAGCGGCCGAGCGGCTTCCCGGCCCGATACAGGGAGATCGAACCCGTGGCGGTCGCGATCACCGCCCGCTCCTCGACGCCCTCGAACCCGGCCTCCGCGATCAGGTCGGGCAGGCCGCCGGCGGCGTTGAGCCGGGTGTTCTCGACCCCGTCGAGGGCCTGGACCTGGCGGAAGAGAAGCCGCATCGACGGCGTGCGCTGCCAACCATAGTCGGCGATGTGCAGTTCCCCGCCTGGCCGAAGGGCGGCGTGAATGGACGCCAGCCCGGCGCGCTTGCCGTCGATCGGCACCTGGTGAAACACGAGGCTGGACACGACCTTGTCCGCCCGTTCCCGGCCGATCAGGTCCGTGACGTCGCCCGCGAAGCCTTGGAGAAAGTCCACGTCGGCTTCGCGGCCGAGGGCCTTGGCTCGCGCCCGGTCCAGCACCTCCGGATCGGGGTCAATGCCGATCATGTCGGCCCCGGGTGCGACGGCCTTGATCAGGGTCGCGAGGGTGCCCGTGCCGCAGCCGACGTCGACGATGGTTTCGCCGTCGTGCGGCGCGAGCTGCGCCAGGAGGGCCGAGCGCCAGACCCTCTCGCGCGTCATCACGGCGATGGCGACATCGTACAGCCCGGTCAGGCTGCGGTGCCCGAGCGCCGGCGTGAAACCGACCGGAGATGCAGGACGATTCATGAAGCCTCCAAGGATCAGGCTTCATGCTATGTCCTCGAGTCGCTAGAGGATCAAGCGGTGATTTCGTCCGTTCGCCGGGCGTCCGTCTCTTGGCCTAGACCTCTGCCTCGGCCCGGCTCTTTCGGTCCGCCCACCAGAAGCCGACAACGACGGCCGTCAGCGCGAGCAACTGGGCCACGAGGCCCTCCCAGGTCGGGAAGAGGCCGAGAATTTCCACGCGGGGCAGCGTGGCCAGGGGATGGACGTCCATGACGCCCGCCTCCTGCAGTCCGGCTACGCCCTTGCCCGAGAGGATCACCGCCAGGGCCGCGATCAGCAGGGCGCTGTAGGCGAAGAACTGCGAGATCGGCAGGCGCTTGCTGAAGACGAGCAGGCCCCGGGCGACCAGGGCCAGGCAGACGATCGCCAGGGCGGCGCCGCCGAGCAGGGCGCCTTGCGTCCCCTGGCCCCACAGGGCGGCATAGAAGAGGATGGTCTCGAACACCTCGCGATAGACGACGATGAAGGCGAGCAGGAACAGGAACCAGGCCGAGCGCTTCGACAGCGCCATCGACAGCTTGTCGCGGATATAGGCCTGCCAGGCGCCGGCCTGCGCCTTGCCGTGCATCCACACCCCCACGGACAGGAGCACCACGGCGGAGACGAGCGAACCGATGCCTTCGGTCAGTTCGCGGCTGGCCCCGCTGATGGCGATCAGCCAGGTCGCCGCCGCCCAGGTGGCGCCCCCCGCGACGAGGGCGGCGACCCAGCCGCCATGGACGTAGGGAAGCACGTCCTGGCGCTCGGCCTTGCGCAGGAAGGCGATCATCGCGATCACGATCAGCAAGGCCTCCAGCCCCTCGCGCAGCAGAATGGTGAAGGCCCCGAGGAAGGTCGACAGGGCCGAGGCCTGGGAGGGCGCGAGGGTCCGCCCGGCCTCGTCGAACAGCCCGCTCAGGGCCGTGACCTGTCCAGCCACCTCGTCCGCCGGAGCCTGGCGGTTGAGGCTGGCGCGAAGCTCGCCCATCGCGGCCTCGATCCGGGCCATCAACTTGCCGTCGCGGGCCCGCAGCAGCGGCTCCACGGGCTCGAAGCCGTCGAGATAGGCCGAAAGGGCCAGCTCCTCGGCCTTTCGCGCGTCGCCGGCGCGATAGGCGGCCAGACTCTCGGCGAGCTTGCGGCCCGCCAGATCGAGCCCGTCCGTGCTCCCGACCGCGAGGGCTTCCGGATGGCTGCGCAGGTAGGCGACCACCTCGTTCGCCCGAGGCTCCCCGAGGCGGGCCGCCAGCGCCGCCGGCGTGACTTGGGTCAGGGCCTCGAGATCCGGCACGGTGGCGCGCAGCTCGGGATCGTCGCGCCAGGCGCGCTCCCCCGCACGGGGTGCTTGCCCGTCGTAGGCGAAGCCGCCGACGTAGAAGGCGAGCGCCCAGCGGTCCTCGGCGGAGAGATGGGCGAAGCTCGTCATGGCGCTGCCCTCCAGGCCCTGGCCGATCACCTGATAGAGACCGAACAGGCTGCGCTCGCGGGCGCGGTCCCGATCGGTGAAGGCGATCGCCGGCGGCTCGAGCCCAGCCGCGCCGGGACCGTCGCCGCGGCCGGTCGCGCCATGGCAGACGGCGCACTGCTGGGCGTAGAGCGCCGCGCCGCGCGGCAGGTCCGGGATCGCCTGCGGCGCGAGAGGCGTCGGATAGGCGGCGAGAAGGGCGTCGGCGAGGCTCCGCGCCTGTTGAGCAACCGTCTCCGGCGTTTCGCGCGCCTCGACCGCCGAGATCAGGACGGACGACTCCGCGAGGAGCCGGGGCTGGGCCTCATGCGCCGGCAGGGCGGCGATGCGGGTGCGCACCGAGGCCGAGAACTCGCGCATCTCGGCGTATTCCGCCTCGCTGATCACCCGGCCGTCGGAGACGGCGCCGGGGTAATCGACGGCGATGTAGTCCAGCAGCCGCCAGGCGGTCTCCGCCCCGGGCGTCGTTTCCTGGGCCGCGGCCGGCAGAGGGAGCGCGGCGCCCAGCAGAAGGACGAGGACGAGGAGGAGGCGAAACGTCGCCGGCATGACTGAAATCCTCCTCTTAAGATTGGGTCTCAATAGCAGCATGCGATCTCAAGCCGCCAGAGGATCAAGAGGCGCACGCCACGATTTGCAGACGATCGGGCGCCGCGGCTCCGCTTTCTCACAGGCGGTTGGGCGGAGTGGTCTGTCGCTGCAGGGAAGGTGCGAAAAGCTCCGATTGCCAAGGACCGAGCCCGGCTGCGCGACTCGCCGGCTGGACTCAGCTTCCCAACTCTTCGATGACCGGACAGCGGACGGTCACTCCTTCGCAGCAGTCGGTGACGGCCTGTTTCAATACACGTCGCAGCCGCCGCAAATCCGCGATCTTCGCATCGACGCTGGTGATATGATCCTGCGCCATGTCGCGCACCTCGCGGCAGGCTTCGACCCCGGGTTCGCTGAGGGCGATCAAGCGCCGGATGGCGTCGAGCCCAAACCCCAGTTCTCGCGAGCGACGAATGAACCGGAGCCGCCGTCGGTGTTCGGGTTCGTAGCTGCGATGACCGCCCGGCGTCCGGCCGGGCTCGGGCATCAGCCCGATGCGCTCGTAGTAGCGCACCGTTTCCAGGTTCACACCGGCGCTCTCCGCCAGCCGTCCGATCGTCAAACCGCGTCCCGACATTTTTGCTTGATCCCGTAGTCGCTACGGGTTGCATCCTACCGGTCCATCGACCGAGGAGAAACCGTGGACTTGCCAGAAACACGCCGGGCCGGACGACCGGAAATGGCTGTCAGCGCGACGGCCGCCGTTGGCGCCGCGGCGTCCGTTTTCGCCTGGGCGGCCTGCTGCGTTCTCCCGTTGGCGCTTTCGCTCGCGGGTCTGTCCTTCGCCGGTGCGGCGCTGATTGCCGGCATGAGGGGTTGGCTGACCGGCCTTGCGATCGTCGTCCTGATGGCGGGATGGGTGCTGCACTGGCGCCGACGCCGCATGTGCAGGCGCGAGACGTCCTGCCGGCGGCCGTCGCGTGTGGCCGCCGGTCTCCTTGTGGTCGCGACGGTTCTGGTGCTGCTGTCCCTGGCCTGGCAGCCCTTCATAGAGCCTTGGGCCCTGCCGCGGCTGGCGGCCGGCCTGTGACCGTGAAGGTCGAATTGCGGTCCACGCTGGTCTGTCCGTATTGCGGCCATCAGGCGACCGAGACCATGCCGACCGACGCCTGCCTGTATTTCTACGACTGCCTGGGCTGCGGCCGTATGCTGAAGCCCAAATACGGCGACTGCTGCGTCTTCTGTTCCTATGCGGATGTCCCGTGTCCGCCGATACAGGTGGATGGGAAGGCCTGCTGCGGTTAGGTTGATGGCGTGGGGCCGCGCAGCCATCGCCTCCGTCTCGAGCAAGGATTTGGCCGCCAGCCTTCGGGCTGTTTTGGGCGAAACTCTGGACTATGCTCCGGATCATTTGCGGCGGTCGCACTAGCGGCGCCTATCCAGGAGACGGTGGTGACGGGCGAAATCGTCGAACTGTTTGTGTTGAGGAGCGGCGATCGGTGGACCGTCATGTCCGAGGGCGTCGCGCGAGGAATTTTCGACTACCAGGTAGATGCTGAAGAGGCCGCCATCCGGCTTGCCCAAGGTGCGAGGGCGAAAGGACGTCCCAGTGACGTGATGTCCCCGGACCGTGGAAGCCAGATGCGCAAGGTCTGGCCAATCTAGCTCGATCGCGCACAATGATTGCCGTGGCGATCTGAGGGGAGCGTTCTCTCCTCGCCGACGTTGTCGGTCAGCAGGCATGCGATTTTCGGGGAGAGTCCAGATGACGATCAGGGACGAGGTTGATCATGCGATGGACGCCTATCACGGCGACGACCTGCAGTACGTCACGGTGGGTTTCGATCAGTGGGACCAGTTTTGCCGCGAGGTCGGGCTGACGCCGGCGCCCGACTATCCCGGCTCCTCCGATGTCGAGGTCAGCTATCGCGGCATGAGCGTTCGGCCGGGAATGTCCCCGGATGAGATCGTCCTCGTCACCGGCGAATAGCGCTCGCGCAAAGGGCAAGAAAGGCTGAGCGAGGTCGCCGGTGGCCGCCGAACGAAGCAGGGTCGTTCCGCGGCGCGGTCGGTTGACCTCAAGGTGCTCGGCCTTTGTCTTTGGCCTATGCGGACGTCATCGACAAATCATGACTCGCTGACCCGGTGCTACCGGCCCAGCATGCGTCTGCACTGGGCGTGGGTCATTCCCATCGGGCTCACGCCGCCGGTCTTTTCAGCGCTGTGGCTGTGGGTGGCGCCTTCGCCCATGGTGCGGAGCATTTGTTCGCATGACGCCCGTTGTTCGGCCGTCGGGGGCGCGGTGGTCGCGCAGGCTGAAACGCTGACGGCCAGCGCCAGGGCGCTCACGAGAGCAAGGGATTTGTTCATTTGGCCGGCGCCCCGAAGACAGTCTTCGATTCCCGTCTACCGGCGCCAAAGAACGGCGCTTTGATCTGGAGCAAACGGCGCGGGACCCCAACCCGTCAAGAGTTCGGATTTGTCGGCAGTGTCGGAGGGGCGGTGCTTTGAGCGAGGCGTTCGACGGAGAACGCGCTTTCCGATGATGGGCCAGATGCCAACCGGATAACGCCCGGATCCTTATGGATCCTGGTTGAAAGCCTCATCGCCCTTCCATCGATGGAATCTTCTTTTGCGGAGTTGCGCCGGGCCGACCGACCCGAGGCCTCGCCTGCGTCAGGGGTCGGTCCGAGGACTGTCGAACCTGCGCCGAATCCAGGTGCGGCCGGGTTTCTCGACGAGCAGATGCAGGGCGACGGCGATCAGCGCCGTGGCGACGAACAAACCCGTCAATTCGACCGGCGTGATCCTGAACGCGCTGTCGATGCCGCGCACTTCGGCGACGACGCCCTTGAAGGCGATGATGACGGGCATGTGCACGAGATAGAGGGCGAAGGACGCCTCGCCGGCGAAGACCAGGGCCGGGGCGGCGAGGGGGCCCTCGCAGTCCGCCCGCGCCAGCAGGGACCAGGTCAGGATCACGGGGGCGGCGAGGGCGACCACGATGCGGTCATCCAGCGACAGCTGCATGGCGCCGAACAGGAGCAGGGTGGTGAACAGGGCTGCGGCGATGGCGACGGGCCGGCTCCAGCGCCAGCGATGGCCCAGGGCGTAAAGCGCCATGCCGATCAGAAAGGCGGGGGCGATGCGCAAGATGCCCATGTCGTCTTCGGCCCGGGGGAGCACCTTGCCGAAGATCGAGATATAGGCCGCGTCTATGACGACATAGCTGACGACGCCCAAGGCGAGCAGGAGCCACGGACGTTGTCGCATCCGGACGGATAGCAGGGCGTAGGCCGGGAACACCAGATAGGCGAACCATTCCGCCGACAGCGACCAGGAGGGGCCGCTCCAATTGAAGCCGATCTCGCTCGGAAACCACGCCTGAACCAGGAACAAGGTCTTGAAGAAGCCTTCCGTCGTATAGGTCGTGGGATCGAACGAAACGCCCAAAACAGATGCTCCGAGCACCATGACCAGGACGCCGCCCAAAATCGCCAGATGGAGGGGATAGAGGCGCGCCAGGCGGGCCACGAGGAAGCGCCTGTAGCTGAATGTTCCCGCGGCAAAGGCCGGGCCGTAGACGTGGGCGAGGATGAAGCCCGATAACATGAAGAAGGCGTCAACCGCTAGTCGGCTGCGCTCAATGATCGGGCTGAAGCCCAGGGCCGGATCCCATTGGAGCTGGTAGTGAAACAGCACCACGCCCACGGCCAGGAAGGCCCGCAGACTGGTCAGGGCTCTCAGCTCGGCCGGATAGCCGTCGCGGGTCGGCGGTACGGACGTCATGAGCAATGGCCCCCCAAGGCGGGCGGAACACGACGGTCCACCTATCTGGGATACGCATCGGATACGTACATCCCTCGTCCCGCCGCGTCAGGCTTCAGTCCAGCGGCGCCGTGGGCCCGGCAAAGCGGCGATAGTCCGCTCACACCCGTTGCGAGGGGCTCATGGTTCGCGGCTTGCGGGTTTCGCCGGAAGGCGCGATGACAACTGCCGTCGGCGATGGGACCGGCGCGGACGCCGCGACACTATGGCTTCGCCTTCATCGAGCGCAGTTTTCGCCATGGGCGACGGATGGGCCGCCTTTGCGGGCCCGCATGAAGCGCACGCCGCTCACGCCCATGTCGCGATACAGCTGGCCGTGGCCCGTACGGGCTCGGTCAGCGTGGTTCTGGAAGACCATCGCACCTTGAGCGGTCAGGCGATCGTCATCGGCCCGCGGGTTCGCCATCGGATGACCGACGAGGGCGGGTCGGTCCTGCTGTTGTACCTGGAGACGCACACGCCGTTGGCCTCGAGCCTTCTGGGGCTGATCGCGCCGGCCGTCGCGGCCGTCGCTCCGACCCCCGTGACGGCCCTGTTGAGCCCTGAGGCCCAGCCGGACCGCATCGTGGCGGGCCTCAGAGAAGGGCTCGGCGTCAAGGAAGTGAAGCTGGATCCACGCCTTGAAGGGGCGCTCCTCAAGGCGTCCGAGGACCCGGCGCCCGGCGCCGTCGCCCGGGCAGCCCGGGCGGTCGGCCTGTCGCCCGCGCGCCTCCGGGTTCTGGCCCAGGCGCAGATGCAGGCTCCGCTGTCGCAATGGCTGCTATGGCGAAAGCTGCAGAGGGCCGGGCGTGAGATGGCGTCGGGCGCGGGCCTGGCGGAGGCGGCGATCGCCGGGGGGTTCGCCGACCAGGCGCATCTGCACCGCGTCACGAAACGCATGTTCGGTGTGACGCCCTTGCAGGCGTCGAGCGCCGTTCGTTCTGCGGACAATCGGTTCGTTCAATAAGCCGCCCGCCAGCCGCGTCATCCTGGGTGCCCCCCCCCTGGAGCCCTCCGATGCCTCTCGCCCGGTTTCTCGTCCGTCTCGGTTATGCGCCGGTGTTCTTCGCGGGCTTCCTTGGGGCCGCGGTGACCTTGGCCGAGTGGGGGGCGCCGCCGTGGAGTCTGCCGGTCCTGCTCGGCCTCGCGCTGGCCGTCTCATTCACCGCCGAGCGTCTGGCGCCCTATGAACCCGTCTGGAACCGCCCGAACGGGGACGCCGGCCGCGATTTGGTCCATGCGGCGGTCAATGAGGGGTCGATTGTCCTCTCGGTGCTGGCCCTGCCCCTTGTGTCCGGCCTGATCCCGGGTCTCGACGTCTGGCCGTCCGGCTGGCCGCTATGGGGACAGTTGGCGGTCGCCATCCTGGTGGCGGACTTCGGCATCACCCTGGCGCACTACGCCAGCCACCGCATCCCGGCGCTCTGGCGGCTGCACGCCGTGCATCACTCCGTCGAACGGATGTATGGGTTCAACGGCCTGCTGAAACATCCCCTCCATCAGGCGATAGAATTGACGGCCGGTGTAGCGCCTTTGGTGCTCCTCGGCATGCCCTCGGACGTCGCCTGGCTTCTGGCCTTCGCCGTGGCGATCCAGCTGGTCCTTCAGCACTCCAACGTCGATATGAAGATCGGACCATTGATCTACATATGGGCGGTCGCCCCGGCCCACCGACACCATCATCTGGCGTCGCAGACCGAGGGCGACGTCAATTTCGGCCTGTTCACCAGCCTGTGGGACCATCTGCTGGGAACGTTCCGGTCGGGGGCCGACACGCCCCGGACGGGCCAGATCGGCGTGTCCGGTCGGCCCGACTACCCCAGAGGATATCTCCGGCAACTCGCCGAACCCTTCCGACGGGGTGTCTGACACCCTGTCGCACTAGCGCGAGGCGCGGCCGAGCAGCTCGATCAGTTCGTTCGCCTTGGCCTTGCGCTCGGTCGGATCGTCGCCGGTCATCGCACCCATGACGCAGTGACCGAGGTGATCCTTGAGGACCTCGCTCTCGACACGCAGCAGGGCGGCCCGCACCGCCTGCAGCTGGGTCAGCACGTCCACGCAGTATCGGTCATCCTCGACCATCCGGGCGATGCCGCGCACCTGTCCCTCGATCCGGTTGAGACGGTTTATCACCTTGGGCTTGGTCAGGGTCTGCATCCAATTCCTCGTTCAAGTCATTCCCTATACCCTATGACGGTATCTTGCGCGATACCCTAATGGGGTATATTTGGGTCCAGCCGATTCAGGGAGCCCGCCATGTCCACGCCCTCGCATTCTCATCCGGACGGTCACGCCGTTTGTTCGACCCACCCGGTCGACAGCGGCCCGAAGGCCGTCGACCCGGTCTGTGGCATGACCGTCGATCCGGCGACCACGGCGCATCGCGCCGCCCACGAGGACCAAGACTATTTCTTCTGCTCGGCGGGGTGCCGGACCAAATTCGTCGCCGAGCCGGACCGATACCTCGGCGAGAAGCCGCAGCCTGCGCCCGTCGTCCCGGGCGCGATCTACACCTGCCCTATGCATCCGGAGGTGCGCCAGGAAGGCCCCGGCTCGTGCCCGATCTGCGGCATGGCGCTGGAACCGGAGACGGTGACCGCCGAGGCGCCGGTCAATCACGAACTGATCGACTTCACCCGCCGCTTCTGGGTCGGCCTGGTGTTGACCCTGCCGGTCTTCGCTCTGGAGATGGGCGGCCATCTGACCGGCCTGATGATGCGGATGCCGGGTCAGACCTCGAACTGGATCCAGTTCGCCCTGGCGACGCCGGTGGTGCTGTGGGCCGGATGGCCCTTCTTCCAGCGGGGCTGGGCCTCGATCCGCAACCGCAGCCTCAACATGTTCACCCTGATCGCCATCGGCGTCGGCGCGGCCTGGATCTACAGCGTGGTCGCGGTTCTGGCTCCGGGCCTGTTCCCGGCGGCGGTCCGGCGGATGGACGGCAGCGCGCCGGTCTATTTCGAGGCGGCGGCGGTGATCATCGTCCTCGTTCTGGTGGGCCAGATCCTGGAGTTGCGCGCGCGAGAACAGACCTCCGGCGCCATCCGGGCGCTGCTGGATCTGACGCCGAAGACCGCGCGCCGCGTGCGTGACGACGGCGGCGACGAGGACGTGACGCTCGACCGGGTCGCCGTCGGTGACCGGTTGCGCGTCCGGCCCGGCGAGAAGGTGGCGGTCGACGGCGAGATCCTGGACGGCCGGGTGACCATCGACGAATCCCTGGTCACGGGAGAATCCATGCCGGTGACCAAGGAGGTCGGCGACAAGGTCGTCGCCGGTTCGCTCAACAAGACCGGCTCGTTCGTGATGCGGGCCGACAAGGTGGGCGCCGACACCCTGCTGGCCCGGATCGTCCAGATGGTCGCCCAGGCCCAGCGCAGCCGCGCCCCCATCCAGCGTCTGGCCGACCAGGTTTCGGGCTGGTTCGTGCCGGCCGTGATCGGCATCGCGCTGCTCGCCGCCGTCGTCTGGGGCCTGATCGGTCCTGAACCACGCCTGTCCTACGCGCTTGTCGCCGCGGTTTCGGTGCTGATCATCGCCTGTCCCTGCGCCCTGGGCCTGGCCACGCCCATCTCCATCATGGTCGGGGTGGGACGCGGCGCGCACGCCGGGGTGCTGATCAAGAACGCCGAGGCGCTGGAGCGTTTCGAAAAGGTCGACACACTGGTGCTCGACAAGACCGGCACCTTGACCGAGGGACGGCCGTCGGTCACGGCGATCCGGCCCGCGGCCGGTTTCGACGAGGTCGAGCTTCTGCGGTTGTCCGCCAGCCTTGAGCGGGGCAGCGAGCACCCCCTGGCCGACGCCGTCGTCCGCGCCGCCAGCGACAGGAACCTCGTCCTCTCGGAGGCGTCGGAGTTCGACAGTCCGGTCGGACGTGGCGTCACCGGAGTGGTCGATGGCCGCCGCGTGGCCCTCGGCAACGGCCGCTACCTCAAGGAAATCGGCGTCGACGTCGCGCCGCTCGAGGCCGAGGCCGAGGCGCTTCGCCGGGACGGCGCCACCGCCATCTTCGTGGCCGTGGACGGGGCTGCGGCCGGCGTCCTGGGCATCGCCGATCCGGTCAAGGAGACGACCGCCCAGGCCATCCGCGATCTGAAGGCGGCGGGGCTGCGCCTTGTGATGATGACGGGCGACAACCGCACGACGGCCGAGGCCGTGGCGCGCCGGCTCGGCATAGACGACGTCCAGGCCGAGGTCCTTCCGCAGGACAAGGCGGCCGTGGTCGAGCGGCTGCGCGGCGAAGGCCGGGTCGTGGCCATGGCCGGCGACGGGGTCAACGACGCCCCGGCCCTGGCCGCCGCCGATGTGGGCGTGGCCATGGGCGCCGGCTCCGACGTGGCGATCGAGAGCGCCGGCGTCACCCTGCTGGGGGGCGACCTGCAGGGCATCGTCCGGGCCCGCAAGCTGTCGAAGGCGGTGATGGGCAATATCCGTCAGAACCTGGTGTTCGCGTTCGGCTACAATACGCTCGGCATCCCGATCGCGGCGGGCCTGCTCTATCCGGTCTTCGGTCTGCTGTTGTCGCCGGCCCTGGCGGCCCTGGCCATGGCCCTGTCATCCGTGAGCGTCATCGGCAATGCGCTCCGGCTTCGGGCGGTCAGGCTTTGACGAGCGGCTGGCGCGCTCAAGGCCGCGGGGGAAAACCATGACAGCCGCCGGCGCCAATACGCATCCGGGTGGCTGATCCCTCACCTGATCCGACGGCGTTCGGGTATATTTGATCAAGGCGGAACCGTGGCTGATGGCCCGGGTTAAGCCGCCGCTATGTCCGGCGTGGACAGGCTCCGAGGCAGGCGGCCCCACCGCCCCCGCCGCAGCCTTCGCCGGGCGCGCCTCATCGTCTGGCCGCCTTGCGATCCGCTGGCGACCGTCTCAACGCCGGAGACCGCTATGTTTAATCCGACCCTCACGCGCGCGTTGCTCCTTGCGGCCGGTTGTTCCGCCCTCGTCCTGGCGGCCTGCAGTCCTGCGGCCGAGGCGCCGGCGCCGCCGAAGGCCGACGCCTCCGCGCCGGCCTCGGAACCCATGGCGATGGCGCAGACGCCGTTCTCCGCCGCGGAGACCGGAATGCACGAGGCCATGACGGCGGCGACGGGCGCCGACGCCGGAGAGTCATGGGCCCGCAAGATGATCCCCCATCACCAGGGCGCCCTCGACATGTCCCAGGTCGTCCTGCGCGACACCCGGGACGCTGACATTCGCCGGATGGCGCAGAAGACCGTCGATATGCAGACCAGGGACATCGCCGAACTGCGGCGCTGGCTGGAGACGCGGGTCGGAGCCGCCGCCGGCGCTGCCGCGCCGGGCGGAGGCGGTGGGGCGCCATTCGCGCCGGGCGAAGCGAAGATGATGAACGCCATGATGGCTGCGGCCGGAGCGAACACGGACCAGATGTGGGCCAACAAGATGATCGCGCATCACCAGGGCGCTCTGGACATGTCCCAGGTGGTGTTGCGCGAGAGCCAGGACGCCGGCATCCGGCGCATGGCGCAGAAGACGATCGAGGTGCAGACGGCCGACATCGGCGAGTTGCGCGCCTGGCTGCAGGCGAACCCAGCCGATGCGGGCTGACGGGTCTTTGGACATGTCGACAGGCGGACGATCTTTGGACCGGGAGAAGGGCGCGCGATGGACGAGATAAAGGACATGGGGGATATGAAGGATATGAAGGATATGAAGGGCAGCTATCGATCGTTCGCGATCGAGCTCGTCCTGGGTTTCATCACCATGTACCTGGTGATGTACACGATGATCGCGTCCCTCGATCATTTCTACCTCACCCTCAACAACGTCTACATGACCCTCATGATGGTCTCGCCGATGGCGATCCTCATGCTGGTGTTCATGCGGTCGATGTATACGTCGAAACGGACGAATCTGCTGATCGGCGGGGCCGCCACCCTGGTGTTCGCGGTCAGCTTCTGGGGCATGCGGACCCAGGCGGCGGTCGGGGATACGGAATTTCTCCGCTCGATGATCCCGCACCACTCCGGGGCGATCCTGATGTGCCAGCAGGCGTCGTTGAAGGATCCCGAGGTGCTCGGTCTGTGCGAGGAGATCGTCAGCTCCCAGGAGCGGGAGATCTCCCAGATGAAGGCGCTTCTGGCGCGGCGGTAATCCGGCGGGTGGCCGCAAGGCCGCTGGCGCGGTCGGCTCTGCGGCAGCGTGTCGCGAGGGCAGGGCGCGCCGCCCGCGTAAACCCCTATAGATCGTCGCCGTACCGAGGCGCGATCATGACTTTCAGGAGTATCCCATGAAGCTGGATCGTCGACTACTGCTGCGCGGCGCCGTCGCCGGAGGCGGTCTTGCGGCCCTGCAGGGTTTGATGCCCGCCTGGGCGCAGACGGGGTCGCCGGGTCTGCGGGCGGATCTGCCGACCCTCACCGGCCCGAACATCGATCTGACGGTCGGCCACTCGTCCTTCACGGTCGGCGGACGCACGGGTCATGCAGTGACCATGAATGGCGTGCTGCCTGCGCCATTGCTTCGCCTTCGCGAGGGTCAGAACGTCCGCCTCGCCGTGACGAACCAGCTTGAAGAGGACACCTCGATCCACTGGCACGGGCTGCTGCTGCCGTTCCAGATGGACGGCGTGCCGGGCGTCAGCTTCCCCGGGATCAAGCCGCGCGAGACCTTCGTCTATGAGTTCCCGATCATCCAGTCGGGCACCTTCTGGTATCACAGCCATTCCGGCCTGCAGGAGGCGCTCGGCCACTACGGTCCGCTCATCATCGATCCGGCCGGGGCCGACCCGGTCGCCTATGACCGGGAACATGTGCTGGTCCTGTCGGACTGGAGTTTCATGCATCCGCACGAAATCTTCGAGAAGCTGAAGAAGAGTCCCGGCTACTTCAACCGGCAGCGCACCACCCTGGCGGGTCTCATGGACGGCAGTGACCGGATGAGCCTGGAGGAGCGCCGGATGTGGGGCGAGATGCGCATGGATCCGCGCGACATCCTCGACGTCAACGGCTCGACCTACACCTATCTGATCAACGGTCACGGGCCGCAGGAGAATTGGACCGGCCTGTTCCGGCCCGGCGAGCGGGTGCGGCTGCGCATCATCAACGCCTCGGCCATGTCGATCTTCAACGTCCGCATCCCCGGCCTGCCGATGACCGTGGTCCAGGCCGATGGCGAGAATGTCCGCCCGGTCGAGACCGACGAGTTCCAGATTTCGGTCGCCGAGACATACGACGTCATCGTCCGGCCGACCGAGGACCGCGCCTACACCATCGTGTCCGAAGCCATTGATCGTTCCGGCATGGGCCGGGCGACCCTCGCTCCCCGCCTCGGTATGACCGCCGAGGTTCCGCCCCTGCGGGAGGTCCCGAACCTGACCATGCGCGACATGGGCATGGGTGGAATGGATCACGGCTCAATGGCCGGTATGGACCATGGTGCCCCCGTCCAAGGCGCGGCTCCAGCGGACGCCATGGCCGGAATGTCCATGGCCGGCATGAACATGCGCGATCCGGAGAACGCTCCGCCGGACATGGCGGTGGGCGTCGGTGTCGACATGGTCGCCATGGCCCCGGCGAACCGGCTCGGCGAGCGCCCGCTCGGCCTCATGAACGTCGACCACCGCGTGCTCGTCTATACCGACCTGGTATCCCTCCAGCCCAACAAGGACCAGCGCCCGCCGTCGCGGATGATGGAGATCCACCTGACCGGCAATATGGAGCGGTTCATGTGGGGCTTCGACGGCAGGAAGTTCAGCGAGATCGTCGAACCGATCCGCTTCGAGCGCGACGAGCGGGTGCGGGTGACCCTGGTCAATGACACCATGATGGCCCACCCGATCCATCTGCACGGCCATTTCTTCGAACTGGTGACGGGCGGACCGGCGGGCCATCAGCCGCTCAAACACACGGTCAATGTCGCGCCCGGCGGCAAGGTGACCTTCGACCTGACCGCCGACGCGCCCGGCGACTGGGCCTTCCACTGTCACCTGTTGCTCCACATGCACGCCGGCATGTTCAACGTCGTCACGGTGCGTCCGATGGAAGGGGCCGCATCATGAGAAGGTCGGTCACCATCCTTCCGCTGATCCTCGCGACTGCCTCCGCGGCGGCGGGAACACCCGCGCTGGCCCAGAGCCACGCCGGACATTCCACGCCCGCGCCTGTTCGCCAGGCGCTCCCGGCGGGTTGCGTCGCGCGCGGTTCCCCCAGCGCCGACCCATCCCGGATAGGGACGGCCGGAGCGCCGACCTGCCCGACGGGCGCGGTTCCCGCCCGTCTGCCGGCTCCGGCTCACGACATGTCGACCATGGGCCAGACACCGGCTCCGACCATGCCGGCCGGGCACGACATGTCGACTATGGGCCAGACCCAACCTGCTCCGACCGCTGCGTCCCCTCACGCCGGCCATGACATGTCCTCGATGCGTCAGACGCAGCCGGCTCCGGCCGCCGCGTCCCCGCATGCCGGACACGACATGTCGACCATGAGCCAGACCGAGCCCGCTCCGGTGATGCCGGCGGGGCATGACATGTCCACGATGAGGCAGGCGCGGCCCGCTCCGGCTGCCGCGTCGCCTCATGCCGGCCATGACATGTCGACCATGGGGCAGACACAGCCCGCTCCGGCGATGCCGGCGGGGCATGATATGTCGACGATGGGGCCGGCGCGTCCCGCGCCGGCCGCCGCGTCGCCTCATGCCGGCCATGACATGTCGACCATGGGCCAGACCCAGCCCGCTCCGGTCATGCCGGCGGGACATGACATGTCCACGATGGGGCAGACACCGGCTCCGGCGATGCCGGCTGGTCACGACATGTCGATGATGGGCCAGCCGCCAGCGGGGCAAGATATGTCCGCAATGGCAATGCCGCCCGACGTCCCGACCAGCGCGGACAATCCGGGACGTCCGCCGGAAACCCCGGCTCCGGCGGGCGCGACAAGCGGGCCGACCAACGCCGCCGACCTGCTGTTCGACCCCGCCGAAATGGCGGCGGCCCGCGCCCAGCTGCTGGTCGAGCATGGAAACGTCCGCACGACGGCGGTCATCATCGACCAGTTGGAAGCGACTTTCGGGGATGACGAGGAGGGCTACGCCTGGGACGCCCAAGGCTGGACCGGCGGCGACATCAACCGTTTCTGGTGGAAGTCGGAGGGGGAGGGCGCCTTCGACGGCGAGATCGAGGAGGCCGAGATCCAGGCCCTCTACAGCCGGGCCTTTCGACCCTTCTTCGACTTCCAGACCGGTCTGCGGCAGACCTACCGGCCCGAAGGTGACCGGACCGATCTCGTCGTCGGCATTCAGGGTCTGGCGCCCTACTGGTTCGAGGTCGATGGAGCTGTCTTCCTGTCCAACAAGGGCGAACTGACAGCGCGGGGAGAGGCCGAATACGATCAGCGCATCACCAATCGCTGGATCGTCCAGCCCCGGGTCGAGGTGGTGCTGTCGGCGGAGGACATCCCCGAGCTCCGGATCGGGTCCGGCCTGTCGTCGCTGCAGATCGGGGCCCGGCTGCGGTACGAATTCCGGAAGGAGTTCGCGCCCTACGTCGGCGTAGAATGGACCAGGAGCTTCGGCAATACGGCGGACTTTTTGGAAGCTGACGGGCGAAGCTCTGAAGACACCCGGCTGGTCGTCGGCATTCGAGCCTGGTTCTAGCCACAATCGGCGGCGGGTTTCGTTTTGATGCTGGCGCCCGCAAAGGGAACACGCGAGTCAGTCGTTAGGACGCCCCGTCCAAGATCGGGGCGTCACCATAACCTGTCTCTTGGTCAGGCCGGTGGCCCGCTCGGTGCCGTCCAATGACGGCAACGCGGCGGATTCGGGCCGTGGTGATCGATCTGGATGACACCCTGATCTCGGCCTACCGGCGCCCGGATCTGGCGTGGCTGTGCGTCTGCCAGGCGTTTCAGACCCAGCTTGGCGACCTTGATCCGGACTTTGCGGCGCACGCCCTGACGGAGGCGGGGCGGGCCTTCTGGAGCGACCCGGAAAGCCACGTCGCGGGCCGCGCGGACCCGAGAGGAGCCCGGCGCATTATCGCGGCCAAGGCCTTCGTGGGTCTCCGCCGCGACGGGCATACAACGCCTTCCACCGAAGTCGCAGAGCGCATCGCCGACGCCTTCAGCCTTCATCGCGCCCGGCAGATGCGGCTCGAACCAGGGGCGGACGCCATGTTGGTCCGTCTGCGGGATGCCGGATATCGGCTGGCGCTTCTCACCAACGGCGCCGGTCCACTGCAGCGCGCCAAGATCGAGCGTTTCGGCCTGGCTTCGCGTTTCCACCATATCCAGATTGAAGGCGAGGTCGGCGTGGGGAAGCCCGATCCCGCCGCGTTCAGGCGAATGTTCGCCGTCTTGGCCGTCGACCCGCCAGAGGTCTGCGTCGTCGGCGACAGTCTGGTATGGGACATTCGCCCGGCCATGGCGCTGGGCTGTTTCACAATTCTGTACGATCCGGAGGCTGGCGAAGCTGTTGGACGCGGTTCAAGCGACGCCCACGTCGTGGTCCGGACCCTGGCGAGCCTGGCGACCCATCTCCCCGGAGCGGCGAGGCCGCCTTGGAGCGAGTGATCGCGCCGGGTTGCGATCGCCCGGAGCCGAGAATGCTCACGGCGGAGGGTGATCTCCGGCGCCCGGACCGGAGGCGACGAAAGCCCATCCACGACGAAAAACGCCGCGCAGCAGGATGCGCGGCGTTCCTCCACATCAGGCTTCGGCCCCTCAGGGGGCGGGAGGCCGACTCCTCAGTGAACCATGAAACGGACGACGCCGTTCATCTGATGGCCGTCGGCGCCCTTCGCGGCCCAGGCGGCGGAATAGGATCCCGGCGCAAGCGCGGGCAGAGGCGCGGTGACGGTGGCGGCCGGCAGCGCCTCGGATGACACGGCCACGTCGACGGGCTGGCCTGCGGCGCCCGTAAGCCTGAGCGACGTCAGGGTCATGGCGTGCGGAAACGTCGCCGAAAACGCCGTCGGGGCGGCGGCCAGCATGGCGTTGTCCGCCGGCGCGGTGACGACGCCGTTGGCGGGCGCCTGCATGGCGGCGTGTTCCTGGGCTGACATGCCGGCGTGCGAATGACTCTGGGCGTGGGCGAGCGAGACGGGAGCCAGCGCCGCCACGGCGGCGAGGCTGGCGAGGATTGAACGGTTCATGAGAAAACTCCTGACGTTTACGCGAACTATTGTTTGGGCGGCATGGTCATGCCGTCCATCTTCGACATGTCATGGCCGGCCATCGGATCGGCGGGCGGCGGCGTCGGAGCGGGAGCCGGCGCGGG
>Ga0207951_100549_pt1 | contig 18057 bp, 27 predicted proteins | sample Subbio12Aug_8Bad_FD_184830 | JGI IMG/M metagenome (GOLD analysis project Ga0207951, IMG submission 184830) | Serpentinite rock and fluid subsurface biosphere microbial communities from McLaughlin Reserve, California, USA - CR12Aug_8Bad (SPAdes) | ecosystem: Environmental > Terrestrial > Deep... | reverse complement strand
CGCGCCGCAGCTGCCGCCGCACGGCCGAGCCGCTCCGATGCAGCCCCAGCCCGGCCGGCCGCAGCCTCGGCGGCCTTCGCCTCTTCCTCTCGCGCTTTTGTGCGGATATCCTGCAGCTTTCGCTCGCCGGCAACAAGCGAGGCCTGAAGCTCCGAGATCAGTCTCTCCTGATTGTCTATGTCGGACCGGACATTCTGTTGCCTGGCCGCGTTGAACGCGGCAGCTACTCCGACGGATCCCATGCCTGGAGCACCCCTGCCGCCCGCACGTTGGGTGAGCTCCAGAGCGCGGCCCTGCGCCTCCAGGTTTTCGAGAATGGCAACCTTTTGCTGACGCAGCGCGATTGTCTGATTTAAAGTCTCGGTCTTTTGCGCGATCTGGACCGCGATCTGCTCTTCGATCGAAAGCTTCAGGCGGCCGGTGAGATCGTCGAGCTCCCGCGTCGCCTCCTTCAGTTCGTCGGTCGCGCTGGCGGCGTCCCGTGCGCCGCTCGCCAACCCGGTCAGGCCCAGGATCACCATGCCAATTGCCAGCCCGAGAGGGCCGCCCAGCGCGGCTCCGAGACGCCCCGCAACCCCGGCGCCCGCCCCCATCGCGTCGCCGGCCACGTTCGCTGCCCGGCCAAGGCTGCCCATGCCAACCGCCGCCGCCGCCGAAGCCGAGTTGGTGGTCGCCATTCGGGTCTGCAGCGTCTGCATCTGGCTGTTCATCGCAACGGTGGCGGCCGTGTTCTGGCGGGCCGCCGCCGTCTGCGCGTCGATCGAGGTGCGGAGCTGGGCGGTGGCGCCTGCCGCGCGGGCCGAAGCCGTGCCCATTTCGGTGGCGGCCGCGCCGCTGGCCTTCAGCGCCGGGCTCGCGGTGCGCGCAGCCTGGCCGGTCTGCGCCAGCCGGGCCTGCAGATCGGCGACAGCCTTGTCCGTGACTTTAAGCGGGCCAACGGCCCCGCTGGCATCGACCCTGACGGCGGCCTCCAGCGCGAGAGCGGTCACAGGCCGCGCCCGGAATTGACGCCAGCGTCACTGCGTTCCGCGGCCCCGGAAGAAGCGCGCTTCGCCTGCTCGGCGAAGCACTTCAGCGCCTCGGCCTCCATCGTTTGCAGGTGCAGCAGCAGCCGCGGCTTCGGCTCGATACCGATCAGCCGGGCTGTCGGTTCGATTGCCTGATAATCAAGGCCCTGCATCGTTCCTGCCATTCCTGCGGTGCGCCATTGGGTGCCCAGCGCCAGAAACAGGCTGGCGGCCAGGCCTTCATCCTCTGCATCCATCTCGACGGGCTCGGCCTCGGCCTGGGCGGGCAGCTTCTCGAGCTCGCGCTCGATCGCGGCGGCGGCCATCCCGGTCTGCGCGAGCGCGCGCTTCACGCTGTCGCGATAGTCGGGGCTTCTGCTGTCGTCCCCGCCGCCGCCTGCCCACCAGCGTGCGACGGCCCGGAGTTTTTTGCCACCTCCTCCGGGATCGCCTTGTGGAACCGGAAGTAGGCAACGCCCAGCGCCTGCGCGAAGCCGGGGAAGTCCAGCAGCAGCTCAATGTTCGCGTCGGTGAACGGCAGCGGCTTGTCGTCTGCGCCAACCACGCCCGACCAGCCCCGAACCGTGCGGTCGAAGAAGGCGCGGTTGTGCGCGCGCCGGGTCTCGGGCGCAGGCAGATCCTGTGGCAGATCCTGTGCGCTGTCGAACAGCGCACTCGCCGCCTCCTCTCCCATCCGCATGAAGTTCAGCGTCACGCTGGCCTCGGTCACCTGGCCGGCGGCGTCAACCACCTTCCAGTTCACCGGCCAGGGCGCGACGATCTCTGTCACCAGGCGGAACATCAGCGGGTCTCCAGCATGAGCTCGTTGCCGGCAGCCGTCGGCACGAACTCGATCGGGCAGTTCATGAAGATGCGGTTTTGCTCGACGGTGTAGGTCGCGCGGCCCAGCACGGCCCCGGCGCTCGCCAGCTCCACGATGTTGCCGGCAGCGGTGCCGTGGATCAAGCTGAAGGCCAGCGGCGACCTCGGCAGGATGTCGAAGAAGAAGTTCTTCGCGGTCGGGTCGGGCAGCTCGAACACGGCGGTGCCGGTGATGGCGCGGCGGTCACCCGATTCGTCCTTGCCGAAGATGATCGAGCGGCCACCGGTGGTGGAGAAGAACGCCACCTTGTTGCCGAGGTCGATCTCCAGGCTGCGGACGCCCAGCACGGTGCCGCCGAGCGTGACGACGGTGTTGGCGAGGCTCACTTCCACCGGCCCCGGATAATTGGGCAGCACCACGCCCGAGGGCGCGGAGCCGTCCATCGGCGAAGCGCCTTCGATCAGGCTCTGAAAATCGAACCCGATGCTGGGCAGCTGGCGCTCGGTGAACCGGAAGACGGCGTTGCCTCGCGAGAGCTTGCCGCGGTGCCGGGCGTTGTCCTTGTAGCCGACGATCGACATGGCCTCGCCATCGCCTACAGAGGCCAGCGGATAGGCGGCCTTCGAGACGCCCGGAACGCCGGCGCCGAACAGGCAACCGCGCAGGAGCGTCCCCCACTTGGCAGGCGTATTCGCAACGCCGGATCCTGCGAGCTCGACCGAGAAGGCGTGTCGCTGGCGGATGGCTGTGTAAGTGCTCGGGTTCACGCCGGGGAAGGGCCGCTCGATCTGGCGGCGGACCTCTTCCGATTCCATCGGCGTGACTTCGTAGCCGAACACCAGGAAGGCGTCGGTTGCACCGACCGGAGTTGCGTAGGTGCCGGCCGGGCTCTCGACCTTGGCGAGGACGACGGATGTATCAAGAGGCATGGTTTACTCCTTTGAAGCGGCGGCGGGGGCGCCAGAGTTGGATCCTGCGCGGGTGGCACGATCTGAATCGGATTTTGCTGTCGCCAGATGTTCGTCGCGCGCCTTCGCACGACCTGCCTTTCGCCCCGCGATGGAGGCGGCGCGCAGCGGGCCGGATTGCGGCAGGCCATCTTCGGCCAGCAGGGCGCCATCGCCGCGGCGGACATAGCCGAACGGGCCGATGGAATGCAGGGCTTCATCGAACCAGTCCGGCGCTCCGGGGTGCAGATCGGCGGTTCTCAGGCTGTCTTCAGGCATCGCTGAGAGGCTCCTCAAAGGGGTCTGATGGTGCGAAAGCGCCGGATGGCGCGGAATCGGATCAGGCGGGACGCGCGGCCGGCGCCGAGGCCCAGCAGGCGGCTGTCTGCCAGCGAAAGCGGGCGCTCCACGCCCGCCACCATCGTGCCGGCGAGCGCTGCGATCACTTCTTCTTCCAGCTGTTGCAGGCTGCCCTGCGCCGCGCCGCGCCGCGCGCCGTCTGCGCCCACGATGACGACGACGGCGAACAGCTCGGTCACCAGCTGCTCGAAGATCTGGGTGCCGCCCGCCGCGTCCTGGGCGGAGAGGCTGTCGGAGATCACGAAGGCGGCCGGAAGGCCAAGCGTCGGCTCGGACGCCAGGTCGGCCAGCTCCTCGACGGTGCCGACCTTCTTGAAGATGCCGATCGCGTCGACCAGCGCGATGATGGGATCGAGGTTCATGCCGAAGCACCCCGGCCGCCGAACGTCGCGGCCAGGTGATCGGACAGGATCTCAAGGATGCGGTCCTTCTCCGCCTGGCTGAAGCCGAGGAACGGGCGGGCGGGCATCTTCACGCTTGCGCGCGGGCCGAACGGGGTGCGCAGCGCGCGCTTCGTTGCAGAGCCGTCAATTCCAGGCGCGGCCGGCTTCGCCCGGATCGTGCCGCCCTTCTGGTGAATCGCGGCGTAGATCAGGTTGGTGCCAACAACAGCCGAGGTGGCGTCGTGCGTGCCGGCGATTGAGTCGCGCAGATGGCCGCGATCGATCAGCGTCTTGCCGCCGTCTTCGATCGCGCGCTGGCTGGGGATCCACGGCTTGCCCTCCGGATCCCGGCCCAGCGCGAACCGCTGGCGCGTGCCGCTCTCCATCAGCCCGGCGATGGCGGCCATCGCAGGCGTGAAGTCCCCGGCTGCCGCGAGCGCCATCCTGATGCCCTCGACCAGGCCATCGTCTTCGATCGTGAAGGTTAAACTTACCGGCATGGCTACGCCATTCCCTCTGGGCCGCGCAGCGCAGTTGCCGGCAGGTCAATCCCGGGCGCGGCCATCAGAAGCCGTCCATCCGCTGACGGGTGAACAGGCGGTCGTGCGGCTGCACGATCACCGGGGCGGGTGAGGTGACGGTGGGGGCTGGCGCGACAGGAATCGAGGCGCGCCCGGCGGAGATATCCTTCAGCAGCCGCAGCGCCTCGTCGCGCTTGGCCTCCACGCCGGCGGGCAGCTCGCCGCGGTAAAGCCGGGCGAGCGCCAGATCGAACGTCAGCGTCGGGATCGGCGCGGGGATCGGCGCGGCCAGCGGCACCGTGAATCGCGCGCCGAGGTAGCTGTCCACCAGCGACTGCGCATCGATGAGCGCGGCATCCAGGCGGGCGGCATCGATCACGCCCGCGCCAGCCTCGTCGGTCAGCCGGATGGCCTCGTCGATCCCGGTGCGGGCGATGAACTGCGCGATCGTGAGGTAGGTGGAAATCTGCGCGCCGGCCGCGCGAAAGCCCAGATCGAGGACCAGAACCTCGGCGTCGCCTTCGAACCGGTTGCCGGACACATCCTCAACCAGCACTTCGACATGATATAACTCGCCGTTCGTGCCGCCCTCCAGCCGCAGCTGGGCGTAGGTGAAGCCGACGATCTGGCTGCCGATGGTGAGCGCGGTCACTTCGGGCACGCGCCCGGCGGCGGTGATGCCGGCCGATACGATGCTGGTGATCGCCGCGCCCGCAGGCTGGCCGAATTCGAAACGCTGCAGCTTTACCTCGGCCGGCTGCTTGATGACGGGCGTGTAACTCAGCATGTCGGCCTCTCAAATGGGCGCGGCCGAGACCGCGCCCGGGTGGTCAAAGTTGTGTGAAGGCGAGATCGAACCCGTCATCGTCGATCAGCCCGTTGAGCTGCTCCAGCGTCAGGTCGACCGGCGCGAGCTCGACGACCTCTCCGGCAGCCCAGCCCCGGCCTGCCCGGCGGCGGGTGACGCGAGCGGAGACGGCAAGGCGGAAGCCCCGGTCCAAGCCCTCGTCCAGATCGTGGATGAACTCCTTGACCAGGCGGGCGCCTCCCTGATCGGGTTCGGCGGGAGCCGGCGCGGGCTTTTCGGCCCGCGCCTTCCCCTTTGGTGTCATTACGCGAGCCACGGCGTGACCAGCAGCTCGGCGGTGCCGGCCCATTCATTGGTCTCACCTGAGGTGCTCAGCTCGGAGCGCAGGATCTTGCGCCCGGCCGATTCGAGGGCGGGCGGCACGACCAGCAGGTTCGGCATCACGCCGAGCGGCCGGCCATAGTCGCCCTTCATGCCCATCAGGGCAGCGCGGGCGATGGCGTAGTTGGCGGCGTTGAGCGGCTGCCTCGAACCCCATGCCAGCTGCCACAGGCCGAAGCCGACGTTCATCCGCGCGTCGGAGCCGTAGAGGAACTCCTTGCGGTTGAAAACATTGTCGTCGTCCGGGCTGTCTTTGCGAACGAAGTCCCAATCCTTGCGGGTCTGCAGGATGATAGGCTTGAACACGCGGGTGGTGTCGATCAGGAACCACGGCGCGCCCGATCCGCCATCGGTGTTCGCAACCGAGGTGGTTGTGCCGTTCTCGTCCAGCACCGGGTGATCGGTGTCGAACATGAACTGCCCATCGTAGCAGATGGTGCTGAACCCGGCCTTGAGCAGGGCGTAGACCAGCTCGCACGAGAAGGCCCCGGTGGACTGCCCCATCTCTTCGAACAGCCGACCATACATGCCGAGGTTGTCGTCCTCGATATCGTTACGGTCGACCGCGAGCGTCAGCTCATAGTCCTTGTTCCGGATCTCGTACTTCGCCTGGCCGAGGTTCTGAATGACCCGGTCGCCCAGCCATTCGCGGGCCTTCGGCATCTTGCCGAGCCAGCCATATTCTTCCTTTGCGGTGCTGGACGGCACCGTCATGGCCACGCGCTCGTGGTCGGTGGGGGCGCGCTCCAGCCCGCCCTGGAACGAAGCCTTGAAGCCGACACCCAGCGTGCTGAGGTTGCCGCGGTTGATGAGCATGATCTGTGTCTCCTGGGGTTAACGGATGCCGATGAGGACCCAGACGCCAAGGGCGTCCACGTCCACGATCTTGCCGGCGACCGAGCGGGTCGCGCTGCCGTTGGTGAGGGCGACCTGGTCGTCATCGACGATGAAGCAATCGTCGCCGATGTGCGCCTTTGTGATGAGGTCTCCGGCGGACGAGTTGGCCCAGCGGAACACACCGGGGCGAACCCGGATGCTCTCGGCGGCGGCAACGGCGCCGTTGGTCTTTGCCTCCTGGGCGCAGCCAACGGCGATCTGGCCGGTGGCGGCTGCGCCGCGCGTGGCATCGCCCGCGGCGTTCAGCATCACCAGCGCGCCGGCGAAGATGGTGACGTTCGCGGCCATCGGATAGACGAGGTCGTCACCCTCGCGGCGCGGCGTGTTTCGGTCTGCGGTCAGTGCCACCATGGGTCAGACTTTCTTTGCTTGGAGGAACTGCTCGGGCGTGCGGCCCAGCATCTTGGCGACAGCGCGCTCGCTGTCGGTCAGGCCATCGCCACCCTGCTGGGTTGCGGCTGCCGTCATCGCCTGCCCGGGCTCGAGGATGACGGGCGCGACGGCCAGCCAATCATTGAACTCGGCGAGGCTCTTCTTGGCGAGGCTGTCCGCCCAGCCCTTCATCGCCGGGGAGACCTTGCCGGCCTCCATCGCAGCGGCCACGACCTTTTCGGCGCGGTCGCCCTGCAGCTCGGCGAGCTGGGCGTTGACGGCGTTGAGGGCGGAGACCGGAACGAACTTGGCCGGGTCCACCTTGGCTGCGGCCGCGACGATCTGGTCGACGCCGGCGTCCTGCGCCAGGCCGAGCGTTGCGGCGGCAGCCACGACAGCGGCCTGCACGGATGCAGCGGTCGTCATGTCGGCCATGGAGGCGGTGAGCGAGGCGATCTTGGCCATCACTTCCTCCTCGGTCGCCGTGTCGGCCAGGCCGAGCGCGGCGGCGATCTTCGAATAATCCATCTGTGCATTCTCCTGGAGGGATGAGCGGTCTTCTGAAGCCACGGCCGCGAGCGCTTCGATCGCAGGCGTGTTGGTGAGCCCGGCGTTCAGGATCGAGGAGACGATCTTCGTCTTCTCGTCGTAGGAGAACAGCGGGGAGAGGTAGCGATACTCGCGGGCCTTCAGCCGCTGCCCGGCGGCGGGCGTCCATTCGACAGTGCCCCAGATGCCGGTGGCATCCACGGAAAGGCTGGCGGGATCGATCCAGCCGGCGGCGGGGGCCCGGCCGCCGACGCCGTCCTTCGCGCCGTAGAAGCTCTGGTGATCATAATCGATCATGATGGCGGTGCGCCCGGCCTTGCGGCGGGTGGCCTCCACGACGGCGGAGGCGTGCTCGGGCGGCAGCAGGAACGGGCCCCGGCCATCGCGCAGATGCACCTGGCCGATCGGCAGCAGCTGCACGCGGGTGATCGGCGCGCCATCGCCGGCAGCGTTCAGGCCCACCTCAATAGAAGCGGCGGCAGCAATGGGGAGCGCGGGGGCGGGCTTCATCCTTCCCCGTTACCGGGGTGCAGCCGGGCCGTTGCCCGGAACGGGTTCCGGCGAAGCGCGGTGTCCCGCAGGATGCAGGCGCATCCTTGGTTGCCGGATATGAAAATGGGGGCGCAGCCGGTGCCGCGCCCCCACGAATGGCCTTATGGCCGTTTCAGGTCAAGCTGCGGACTGTTTTGGGGGTGAGCCGAACCGGGCTTCCCAGTCCTTCCGCAGCAGCTCTTCCAGCAGCGCCTCGGCCTGCCTGATGGCGGCCGGGCTGATCAGCCGCCGCAGATCGGCCCGGCGCTGTTCATCGCGCAGGGTACCCATCAGGCTGGCGAAGCGGCTGCCGCCGGGCAGCGTCTCCACCTCGGCCGACACCAGCTCCAGCCAGGCCAGAGCCTCGGCCGTCCGCTCTTCCTTCAGGCTGTAATCCCGGCCCAGGCCGGAGATGGCGATCAGATCGAAGGTTTCGGGGTCAGGCATTGCCACTATCCTCTTTCGAAGCAGCCAACAGGAGCTGCTGGTGCAGCTTCTTCTGGGAGGCGCGGTCCCGCATCGCGGCCAGCTTCAGGAACTGCGGCTGTTGCTGCATCTTCGCCAGGGATGCAGGCGGCAAAGCAAGCCCCAACGCCTCGGCCGTGCGGCGGTTCTTGTTCACATAGCTGACCGTGGTTTCTAGCAGCTTCGCGATTTCCGCCGTGCCCAGCTCCATCGCGCAATAGCGGACGAGGGAGTGCATCTTGGGCTTCGCCAGGAACATCTCGCGCAGGTTGCCGAGCACGACGGGCGAGAAGCCCCGCACCATGCCCTGCTCGGGCATCGAGGCGACACCTTCCAGCACATCCAGCACCCAGCGCCGGAACGCCTCGCCCTTCGGCGTCTGCGCCTTCATGGCAAACAACGCTGCGCCCCGAGCGTTGTAGATCCTCGTTAGGCGGCGGCCTGCAGGGGTTGGAAGCTCCACAGCGATGCAGCTGCTCTCATCAAACTCGGCCTGATTTCGCTGGTACATCTTCTTCGCGGCGTCGACCGGATCAGCAAAGCCGAGCGCTTCCGCGATCTGGGGTCCCTTCATCCACTTCTCGCCGCCAAAAAGGACAACCTGAACAGGTCGCCCATCGAAGCTTTCTGGTATCGTTTGGATCTTCATCACGGACCTCTTTTCAGGAGGGCTGGGGGGACAAGGTGTCCCCCCAACTTTCGCCACGGTCAGCGTGGTGCCGGGAGCTGAAAACATGTCCGAGGGCATGCGCGTTTATTCCCCCGAAGGGTCTTGTATTCACGCACTCCCGACGAAAGCCGACTGGTGATGCCCGACGCTGAAAAGTGGGACATCGCATTTCGGAGCGATCGCCGCTCGGAAGGTGTTTTCAGCACCGTGATGGAGATTGCCTTATCGGGTTGCATTTGGCAAGTTCCGCTCATCTTGTGGGAGCAGAAGAATGCGTACCCTCGTTGGCATTGCAGTCGGCCTGATCCTCGGCGAAGGGGTGATGGCCCAAAACCACCTGAGGATGCAGGGCTATGCCAGCACCAAGCCGTCGAAGGCCGAACGCGCAATTGAGGTGATTGATGCCACTCGACTGGAGGGCGCGCTTCCCGGAACATCCTCGGATCTTGATGTTCGAGCCGCATCGGCCGTTCGCTGCCCGGCAAGCAGCCAGCCCTACTGCACCAACCTCTGGCTGATCTCGCGCGACAATCTGGCAACGACATGGGCGCAAGCGGCGGACAAGAAGGTTCGGGCGGGCGTGGCGCTCGCTATCGACCGGGCGACGAAGGATGCAGTCACCGATTGGTCGAAGGCGGAAGCGGCATTCGACATCTGGAAGATGGAATATGACGACCCCGGCTATGCGGAACGCGCCAGCCGGTTTGCTGCTGGCCTGCGGTCTTATGGCTATATCGAGACGAACTGCGCGTCCGACACTTGGGCCGAGGGCACCCGGATCAGATCACGCTTCTACTGCTGGTAGGGCAATCTTCCGCACGGCGTAGCGGCTTGTCGGCACCCTGAAGCCATCTGCGATGGGTCACAGCGCCTCGATCTGCTTCAGGAGCGCGGCGAGGCGCGGGTTGTTCGGGGCGAGGCGCTGGAGGAGGCGGAGCAGCATGGCATTCACCACTGCGTTGCCGGCGATCTCGGCCAGCGTGTCGGCGGCCGTATGCCGCAGCCCGGCGTCTTCGGCGCGCAGGATGGTGGTGATCGCCTTTTCGGCCAGGCCCTGCAGGCTCTGTTCGCCGGGGTTATAATCCCAGCCCGGGTCGATGCCCTGCACCGTCTCACGCGGCTCTCCGGCGAACCATGTCTGGCCGCTGGGCAGCAGCTCGGGCAGCTGGTCGTCGGGCGTCACGATGAAGCCCTGCCGGTCCAGATCGCGCTGGCTCCACTGGATCACGCTGCAGCGGCAGTTCCAGCCGTTCGGCGGGAAGATGCGCTGCCACAGCGGGTGGTTCACGGGCAGGATGATGTTGTGCCAGCGCGCGTGCTCCGGCCGCACCCGGCGATCGAGCACGGCGCTGTACTGCAGGAAGGGCCGGCGCTCGGCCACCCCCCGGATCCGCGCCCACTGTCCCGCCGCGCGCGAGACGCGCATGTTGGTATCAAAAATCGTCCGCAGCCGCCGCTCGCCCACGAACACCTGCCGGTCGGTTCCGGTCAGCTCCTCGTTGCGCACCATTCCCCACCAGCCGGCCTTCTCCAGCTGGGGCTGGATGCCGGCCTTCCACATTTCGAACGTCTGGCCCTCCTTCAGCGCGGTATCCAGGCTGCCGCCGATGTCGGCCAGCAGATCCAGCTTGGCGACCTTGGCCACGGTGAAGGCCCGGGCATGCTCCTCGGGCTCCAGATCCCGGTACGACACGGAGATCGCCAACTCGTCCCGCGCACGGAACGCCCGCAGCGCATCATCGGGCCGAAGATCCAGCGCAGTCCGGATGGCGATGGGTTCGTCGTCGCTCATGCCGCCTGCGGTCCCAGCTTCTCACAAAGCGCTTCGAAATAGCGGCGGCCTTCAGCAGCTGTCCGGCCGGCGCGGCGGGCGGCGGCCTCCACAGAGTCACCCTCGGCGAGCGCATCGTCGAAGATGTCGCGCTCGATCTTCGGCCAGCTTTGGCCGGCGCTGCGCCCGAGCGTGTTCACTGCATCGTCCCGCAGGATGCGGGCGCATCCTTGGCTGTCCCGCAGGATGCGGGCGCATCCTTGGCTGTCCCGCAGGATGCGGGCGCATCCTTGAGCGCGGCCGAAACAATCGCGCGGACGGCGCAGTCCTTGGCTTCGAGCAGCTTGCGCAGCGCGACGGTGCGTTCGGCGTTGCGGGGCACTTCGCGCACCAGCCGGTCGGCCAGCTGGCAGAAGGGCGCCGAGACGGCGGCCAGGTGCTGCGGCAGATGGCTGTAGTGGAAGAACCGCAGGATCGGGTCGGTGCCGAGCTGCGCCTCGGTGAACTCGGCGGCGCCTGGGTTAGCCTCTGCCATCATCATATCCTTCACTGTCCGCTGTTTCCGGCTGCGCGGGCGATGATCACGGCCTGCTCCAGCGCGTGCTCCAGCTCGCGTTCGTCCATGCCGGCGGCTGCCGCTTCCAGCAGCGCCCGGGCTTCCTCGAAGCTCTGGCCCTGCGCGATCGCGGCGAGCATCGGTTCCACCAGCGGGGCCAGCAGCGCGCGGCCCTGCTCACTGGCGATGGCTGCCGCCGCCGCGCCGATCTCGTCGGCCTGCGAACCCAGATGTTCGGCAACCGCGGCCGCAATCACGCCAGCGATGCGATTTCCCCCCTGACGTCCGGCAGCGAGATCAAAATAAGAGGGCCTAAGGAGCCCGCTGGGCGCGATTCCGGGTTGCGCGGGCATCACCACCGCACCCGGGGTGCCTCCTGGCGCTGCCGAGGGCTCCTGCGGGCTTGCGGTGAGGACCTCCCCGCCAGTCTCCGGGTCGGGGAAACCCAGCCGATCGCGGACGGTGCTCATGCCCACCTTCAGGCCCAGCGGCACCAGCTTCTGCAGCGCGTCCGCCATCGCGGCGGTGTCGTGCGATTCCTCGCGGCCGATGCGGATCTTCGGATAGAGCGCCTGGCGGCCGAAGTTCAGGTCGATGATCGGGCGCACCAGGTCGCGCTGCAGCGTGGCTGCCAGCAGCCTGGCGTCGGCCCGCTCGATATCGGCGCGCACCTCGCCATGCTCCGCGCCGCTGCCCAGCCCGCCGATCGTCGCGTCGGTCGTCGCCGTCTGCCCCAGCACCGCCTTCGAGATCTGATTGTCCAGGTACGTGCAGAGCTTATCGTAAAGGTCGGTCGAGCCGTTCGACTTTCCGTCAATGAACTCGACGTCCATGCTTTTGGGCATCACGGCCGCCGCGTCGGAGCCGATGTTGGCCACCGCCTGCATCAGCTTCTGGATATCCTCCTCGCTGGCGCCGGGCTCGTACTTGCCGATCCGGAACGGCAGGCCGTAGATCTCGCAGAAGGCCATCCAGTCCTTCAGCGCGTAATTCTTGAACAGATAGCTCCAGCCGATCGCCCGGGCGAAGCCGCCCCGGATGGGCAGGCCGGACTTGGCCGGGTGAACGTGGAGGATGAACTTGTAGGGCGGCAGCGGCGTGCGCTGGCTGCCGCCCCCGAAGCCCAGCCCGCCTTTCAGCAGCAGCGTCTCGCCGTCGTCCCGGTGGAATTCAAACCAGCGCGGGTCGCGCCACTTCAGCGCCTCGGGCAGCCAGCGCCCGCCGCTGGTGGACCAGACGATCTCGGTGGCGGAGAAGCCTTTGCCGATGGCGTCGAGGATGTCGAACAGCTCCACTTCCAGCGTGTCGCGGTCCAGCCATTCGCGCACCAGGTCCGCCTGGGCGACATGCCCGGCCGAATCGCTGGCGGCGTCCACCACGATGGGCAGCTGCGAGATCTGGCGCTTGCGCGTGCCCAGCACCGAGAGATAGTGGAGGTCGCGCTCCTCCATCTGCTCGGCGAGCTCGAGGTAGCGCTCCGGGTCGCCGTCCTCTGCGCCGCGCAGCAGCACCGCCAGTCGGTCGGGCGTGAGGCCGTCTGCCGGGTGGCCCGAGAGGATCGAGCGGGTGGAGCGCATGGACGGCGCGGCCACTTGCCGGGTGAGGAGGGCGGCCTGTTCGGGTGCGACTTCGGGTGGGGTGCTGGCCATGCTGGTCTATCCTCTCCGGCCGCGCCGGGAGCCGGCGAAGTCGTCGCTGTGGTCTGGTCGGTTGAAGCCATAGCCGTCGCTGGCCGTGAGGCGGCCCCGGCGGACGGGGCGGTAATCATATTCGGCGGGCGGCATGTCGGCCAGGCGGCTCGCGATGGCGGCCGCCCAGAAACGGTCGGCGTGGACGCTGTCGTCGTTCACCAGGCGAACGCCGCCGCCGGCCGAGGTCGCGCGCTTGATGGCGCGCAGATCGGTGCGGATGACCGGGTCGGGCGGAATGCGGATCAGCCCGCGTTCAAACCGGGTGGCGAGCGACATGCCGAGATCCAGCCGGGTCGGGCCGGTCAGCAGGAAGCCTTCCACCCGGTAGCTACCGTGGCGGGCCTGCGCATTTTCCACCACCATTTCGCCCATGCCGGTTTGATCGATGCCGGCCTTCGTCACCCGGCGGGTGTCGAACAGCGCATCGAACGCCGCGTCCTGGTGCGCGAAGGTCTGACCGACTTCCTCGTAGCGGTCGCGCAGCCAGAGCACGTCGCCCACCAGCTCGAAGCCCCAGATGATCTGCCCGTCGCGGCGGCGCGCCACGTCGCGGCCGATGAAGTGCAGCCCGCCGGAGTAGAGCTCGGGCTTCGCGGCATCGGCGTGTTCGCAGGCGGCCAGGTCCTCGGGCTTGATCAGCGCGCCGGAGCCAGACTTCGGAATACAGTCCAGCTCTTCCCCGGCGTCCTCGCCGTAGGTGTCGCGGATATCGGCGATCCATTCCGCGCGGGACATCGAGAGCGGGCGGCCCTTCTGCCGGGCGACGGCGGCAATCCGGTCGAACAGCCCGGCCGCAAGGGCGTCCTCGAACGTGATGGTCAGCGTCTCGCCCTTGCGGCGGCCCGAGCGGATTTCGTCGAGGAGGGTGTTGAACGGGTTGTCGACGCCATCGTGAGTGGAAACCACCACCACCTGGCCGCCCCACATCAGCAGCGCCAGCGCGGCCTTCAACACTTCGGCCAGGTCCTTGTGGAACGCGGCCTCGTCGATGACGACCAGGCCCTGCTTCCCGCGCAGAGCCCGCGGCACGCTGGGCAGCGCGACGATCTTGAAGCCCGACGAGAAGCGGATCCGGAACGCGCCGACGTCCTTTTCGCCGTCCGAGAGGACTTCCTGGTCGACGTCCTCGGCCGCGATGCCGAACACCCGGGCCCACATCGCGCAGACGTCGATGAACTCGCGCGCCATCTCCTGGTCGTAGCCCATGTACCAGGCGTTCATGCCCCCGGCCGACTGGTGGGCGGCGGCGCGGAGCACGGCGTAGCTCGCCAGCCCCCACGTCAGGCCGATGCGGCGGCTCTTCTCGATCCCCAGCAGCGAGACGCCGGCCCAGAGCCGGGCGTTGGTGGAGGCCTGATAGGCGAGCAGCAGGTCGCCCCGCTCGAGCCCGGCGAACAGCGCCTCGGCAGCCTCGCGGTCGACAGCGCGGGCTTCCGGGCTCAGGAGGGCAGCGGTCATGGCGCAGCCTGTTCGAACAGGGCGAGCAGCGCGTTGTCGGATTGGATCAGGCCGTGCTCGCATTCGCCGAACAGCAGGAAGCCGGGCGTGGTGCCCAGCGCATCCGCCACGGGCTGTGCCAGCCAGATGGGCACATAGCAGGTGCCGCGGATCCAGCGGGATGCCTGCGCGCGATCACAGCGCGCGCGGCGCGCCAGCTCCGCGCCAGTGTAGCCCCGCGCCTTGCAGAGCACCCGCACGCGGCGGGCGCTTTGGCGCAGATGCTCGCTCGGCGTCATTCCTTGAACAGCTCGTTCGCGCGCAGGGCCGTCGCCTTGCCGGGCCACCGGCTGACCACCAGCCATTGGCCGCACTCGAACTGCTCCAGCGCCCAGTTCATGGCCGCACCCGGAATTTGCGGCCGTTTTTGGGTAAGCAGGCATCCGCCGGCGGGCGCGGCCCGAAGGCCCGGAGCGTGTATGCCCACACGATCAGCCGGTCGGACCGCTTTGAGTGGGCGCCAAGGAGCCTCTCACGGGCCCCTTTCAGCCCTTCGAGGAGGGGCCTAAGCATCGCCCAGCACTGCGAACCGGATCTGCGCCACCGTCTCGGCGGTCAGCCCGCCGGACTTCCTGGCGACCTCCTCCACCTTCTTCACCGCGATCTCGCGCTCTTCCTGACGCGCTTCTCGTTCGCGCTGGGCGAAGGTGCGCGCGGCCTGCTCCAGCGTCTGCATCGTGCGGGCCATGATGAACAGCTCTTTGGGCAGCCGCTCACCCTGCGGGTGCTCTGGCGTGGCGTTCATGCTGTCGAGCGTCCACTTGAAGATCTTCGACTGCATCAGCTCGCGCGTGGCGCGCAGCTTGTTGTCGGTTTCACCGGCCTCGATCTTCTCGACCATCGCGGCGGACAGGCTGTTCGCGAACTGCATCGCGGGCGAAAGCATGGCCAGCTGCTGGCGCGCCCGCTCTTCATGGTCATCCTCGATCTTCTGCAGGTGGCGAGCCAGCGCGCTGCGGGTGATGCCCGTCTCGCCGGCCTCTTCCAGGTGCTGCTGGATCTCGTCGATCGTGCGGCCGTGCGCCAGGCGCAGCTCCAGGATGGTCTGGCGCCTTTCGGGCGAGAGCCTGTCGATCGAGGACTTTACGCGGCGGGCCATGTCAGCCCTTCGGCCCCGGGCGAGCGACGCCGGGCACCAGGGCGCGGCCGGCGGCGACGTCCAGCCCGCGGGCGGTGGCGCTGGCGACGATGATGTCGCGCGAAAGGCGCTCCAGCTGCACCAGGCCCTGTTCGGCCAGCCATTCCACCGAGGTCTCGATCAGGTCGCGCGTGGCAGGGATGCCTACCTGTTCGGCCGACATGCGCAGGATGTCGGCGTTCAGCGTGTACTCGGGCGCCTCGCCCAGCACCCGCAGGATGGTCAGGCGAAGGTGCCCCGCGAAATGGTCCCGATAACTGCTCACTTGCCGCGCTCCATCAGCCACGTCTCGATCCGGGTTACGGAATCGTCCACCTTGCCCACCTCGCGGACGATGGCCCGGACATCGCTCTGCACCGCGGCCACGTCTGTCTTGGTGGCCATGTGCTCCAGCCTTGATTCGATGATGTTCACCTTGCCTTCCATGATGCCGACCTTTCTCTGCAGCAGCTTGTTGTCGTCGCTGTCGCGCCACTTGTTCGCGCGCTGGGCGACGTAGATCGCGCAGAGCAGCGCCACGATGCCCGACAGTACCGATATGGCCTGCAGCGCGAGGGCGGTCGTCATGCCACGCGCGTCCTGAGCCAGCCGTAGACGAACGCCTCGTTGGCGGGCCGCTTTTCGGCGAGATCGATGTAGCGCTCGCCCTGCAGGCAGTTCATCGCGCGCACCAGGACGGTCGCACCCTCGGCCCCGCGCCGCTTCAGATATGCCTCCAGCGCGCGGAGCGTGGCCGGGCCGACTTTGCCGTCGACGGCGACGTCCGGGAATTGCGTGGCCTGGTTGTTCAGCGCATTCAGGCTGCGCTGCAGGAAGATGCCGCCCCAGGCCGGGCCCATGTTCACGCCGGTGTCGATGCACTCGGCGCCGACGTCGGCATGCAGCGCGGCCACCCGCTCGAAACCGGGCCGGATCACATACTGGCGGTAGTAGATGTCGAACGCGCGCTGGCGCGGCAGGTCGCGCATCGAGCCCGTCCAGCCATCGGCGCGGGCCACCGCGATGGTGATCCCCCAGTTCGTCTCGCCGCCGCGGTCGCGCGGATCGTTCACGTAACCGCCTTCCTTGACGATCACGCCGTCGATGATGGCCTTGATCTTCGCGTTCATCGGCTCGCCTCCGCCGCAACCAAGGATGCGCCCGCATCCTGCGGGACGACCAAGGATGCGCCCGCATCCTGCGGGACGACCAAGGATGCGCCCGCATCCTGCGGGACGACGCACTCGGCCGCGGCGTCGGCAAGACGCGCGGCCAGCAGCTCTTCGCGGCTGAACCGGCGGGCGATGTGCTCCATGCCCAGCTGGTTGCCGCGCACGATCGCGCCGTCCGGCACCGGAACCTCGGCCGGGATCGGCAGCTTCAGCTCGACCGGGCAGAGCGTGCGCGTGATGGTGCGGGTTTCGATCACGGGGTCAGCGGCTCTCGGCCGAAGGCCCTGAGAGCCCGCGCAGGCAGTCAGCGTCACAACCGATAAAACCATCATGAGCGCGCGGCGCTTTGGCGAGGGTGGCGGCAGCATGGGCGCTCCTTTGGGCAGCGGTGGTGGCGCGGGCTTCGGCCCGGGAAATGGCGGCCAGCGAAAGGCGCTCGGCGTCGGCCAGCTGGGCCTGCACGTCGGCGAGATCGGCCCGGGCGGCAGCCAGCTCGGCCCCGCGGCGCTTCACCGGGGCGGCGCAGCTCGTCCGTTCGCCGAACAGATCACCGGCCTCGATGGCGGCAGCGCAGGCCGCCGCCTGGCGCGCATCGACGATCGCCTGGGCAACCGGCAGCGGGCAGCCTTCGATGGGCTTGTCGGCAGAACCGGCGGCCGAGACACAGACCTTCAGCGCAGCCCGATCGGCCCGCGCATCACGCCAGTCGAGCGCCGCGAACGACACCGCAGCCAGCAGCGCGGCGCTGGCCAGCAGGCGGGCCGCAAGGGGGGTGAAAGCGCCCATCATCAGCGCGCGCCCATCAGTGAGGTGGCGGGAAACTCGACCTGCACCACCGGCGTATCGGCGGGAACCGCGCCGACAGAAGCCACCTCACCCGGCCGTGCACCCAGGCCAAAGCGGTTCAGCGCATAGAATGCAGCGTCTCTCATCAAACCAGCTCCATCAGGCCGCTGTCGAACGCCGATGGCCGCACCACGCCGGCAACGTCCGTGTCGATGCTGGCCCGCCGCCCGCGGCCAAGAACCACGCTCGTCGGACCGGGCAGATAATTGCCATGGCCCAGCACCGAACCCTGCAAGCTCAACCGGCTGGCGTCGTTCGCGAAGATGAAGTTGCCCGCCGCGTCCGGGTTGTTCGCCTGCCCCTGTATGTAGATGCTGCGCAGCCCCTCGAACTCGCGCGCAAACCCGTCCGATCCCGTCCAGTCCGCCCGGTCAACCTGGACATTCGCTTCCTCGTTAACCGCATAAAGGTTCGACCAGCCCGCAATCAGGTTGCCGTTCATCGTGAAGATGTCGTGCTTGCAGGCGCGCCGGTCGAAGAAGCTGTTGCGCACCGCGTTGCCGATGCTCACCATGTTGGTGGCCGCATCGGTCGGGTCGTTATACCCCCAGTTCACCCGCTGGCCCACGAACGTGGATCCTTCGACCAGACAGTCCACAAACTCCTGATTGCCCGCGCTCAGGAAGAACGCATCGTTCATGAAAGCCGAACCATTGTTCGGGCGCTCGAACAGGCAGTTCACCACATTGCCGC
>Ga0207951_100544_pt1 | contig 18142 bp, 14 predicted proteins | sample Subbio12Aug_8Bad_FD_184830 | JGI IMG/M metagenome (GOLD analysis project Ga0207951, IMG submission 184830) | Serpentinite rock and fluid subsurface biosphere microbial communities from McLaughlin Reserve, California, USA - CR12Aug_8Bad (SPAdes) | ecosystem: Environmental > Terrestrial > Deep... | reverse complement strand
CCACAGCCCGCCGACGTCAGGCGCTGGATCCGACGCCCTCCCCACCGACGGGATGGGGGTATTATGCGGGCGGTTTCACCGGGCGTGCGAAGACGGGGGTCTCAAATCCGCAGGGTGTTGAAAGAGCGGGATGTTTTTCCGCCAATCCGACTATAAATTCCTGGGCAGCGTCACGCGCTTCCCCGACACCGCCGCCGCGCCCGGTGAGAGTCTGCCTTGGGGGCGGGCGCCTTTGACCGCTTCCGACCCATTGCGGACGTTCTCGGTTGTTGCCAACCTGAGTCCGATTGGAGCGTAGGGTCTTGCTTGCGTCCGGATACTGACGGGAAGTCCATGATAAATTGGCGGCCTTGGATCATCGGGATTTCGTCATTGGCGTTAGGCGCGCTGCTGTTTTTCGTTGGCTACTTCTCACTTCAATTCAGCGAGCCGATATTCCCCGAGCTTGCTAGCAGGGGTCTGTTGCTAGCGAGCTTTGCCTTCGGTGCATTTTACTCGACATCTGGGATCAACAAGTTGGTCTGGTCGATCAGGGCGAGCTTCAACGAAGCTGAGTTCCGCCGTCTCAAGCAGCTTCGAATCTACGGTACCCTTGCTGTCATTCCGATGGCCATCGGGATCACACTTCCACTCGTCTCCTCAGCCTTCGAGACGATACGGAGTGGGATTTCCCACGATGCCGTCGTCATCTCTTCAATCCTGCTAACGGCGTTCGGCCTCGTTTTGGGAGGGCTGAACAGGGCTGCCGAATTTAGGTTGTTGAAACAGTCGTCAGTCCGAACCGGCCACTTCGCGACATAGGGCAGGCGTTCGTCGGACCTGAGCTTCTTCGAAGAATACGTCGCACCCTCGGTCAACGTCCGCTTTCCCCCCGTCGCCGACCTCAGAGGGGTCCGCTTCGGGCGCCTGCGTTTCGCGCGTCCGGGTCAGGCCAGGAGCCCGGCATGAGGCGTCCGTCGGCCTGCGCTTCGCGCCGGGGCGCAATGCGGCTATAGGCGCCGGCATGACTTCCCTTCTGTATGGCCGCCCGCCGGCGGTGTTTGATCCGCCCGGGGCGGCGACCCAGGTTTCGCCGCTGATCCCCGGCTCGACGCCGCTCGAGGATGTGGCCGAGGGGTCGGCCGATGACATCATGATCCTCGCCCCGCCGGGGGTGCTGGAGCGACGCTATACGCTGGCGCTGGCCTTGCGGGCGTTGAAGCCGGGCGGGCGGCTGGATGTGATGGCGGCCAAGGACAAGGGCGGGTCGCGGCTCAGGAAGGAGCTGGAGGGTTTCGGGCTCGAGGTCGGCGAGAGCGCCAAGGCGCATCACCGGCGCTGCGTCGTGATCCGGCCGGAGACGGTCAGCGGGCTGGACGCGGCGATCGCGGCGGGAGGGCCGCAGCGGGTCGAGGGGCTGGAGGCCTGGTCGCAGCCGGGGATCTTCGCCTGGGACCGGATCGATGCGGGCTCGCTGCTGCTGGCGCAGACGGCGCCGGGTCTCAAGGGGGCGGGGGCCGATCTGGGCTGCGGCTACGGAGCGCTGGCCACGGTCGTGCTGGGGTCGCCGGCGGTGACGTCGCTGCGGCTGGTCGATCTGGACCGGCGGGCGATCGCGGCGGCGCGCAGGAATGTGACCGACCCGCGGGCGACGTTCGAATGGGCCGATGCGCGGACGGTGGACGATGTCGGCGAGCTGAATTTCGTGGTCAGCAATCCGCCGTTCCACGACGGCGGGGCCGAGGACAAGCGGCTGGGTCAGGCCTTCATCCGCAAGGCGGCGGCCCTGCTGAAAAAGGGCGGCGTGCTGTGGATCGTCGCCAACCGCCACCTGCCCTATGAGGCCGAGCTGAAGGACGCGTTCAAACGCGTCGACATGATCGCCGACGCGGGTGGGTACAAGGTGTTCGAGGCGGTAAAATGAACTCCCTCGCTTTCGTTATCCCGGGGCGCGCAGCGACCCCAGGACCTAGCGGCCCCGAAGGCGAAATGGCCAATGCAGCCGGACTCCCGACAGGTTCGCGCTCTCGCGCGCCGCTGGGTCCCGGCCTTCGCCGGGATGACGAAAGATGAAAACCCCCACCTCCCGCGTCGACAAGCTGCTGGGTTCCATGGGCTACGGCTCGCGGACCGAGATGGCGCGGCTGGGCAAGGCGGGCGGGATCGTGCTGGACGGAGCCGATCTGACCGATGTGTCGAAGCGGATCGCGGTGACGCCGGACCTGCCGGCGCGAATGGAGATCGACGGCCAGCCGCTGGATCCGCCGCCCGGACTGGTGATGATGCTGCACAAGCCGCTGGGCATGACCTGTTCGCGCAAGGAGGACGGGGCCCTGGTCTATGACGTCCTGCCGCCGCGCTGGAAGCGGCGCGATCCGGCCATTTCGACCATAGGCCGGCTGGACAAGGCGACCACCGGCCTGCTGCTGCTGACCGACGACGGCGACCTGCTGCACCGGGTGATCTCGCCGCGGCGGCATGTGGCCAAGGTCTATCGCGCGACCCTGGCGCGGCCGCTGGACGGGACCGAGGGCGCGGTCTTCGCCGCCGGGGGGCTGGTGCTGGAGGGCGAGGACAAGCCGTTGTCGCCGGCGGTGCTGGAGGTGCTGTCGCCGACGGAGGCGCGGCTGACGGTGACCGAGGGGCGCTATCACATGGTGCGGCGGATGTTCGCGGCGGTGGGCAATCACGTCGAGGGCCTGCACCGCGAACGGGTCGGCGGGCTGATTCTGCCGGACGATCTGGCGCCGGGGGAGTGGCGGCTGCTGGATCAGGAGCAGATCGACCGCATCTTCGCCTGACGGAACCTCCCCCGCGCGGCCGGCTTATTGCTCCGCTTGCAGCGGAGACGATATGACCGGGGCCACGATCAAGAAGAACCTGCGCACCGGCCGCTCACTGTGGGCGGACAGCCCGGGGCTGGGCGTGCCGGTGCGGCCGCTGACCGAGGCGATCTCGGTCGATGTGGCCATCGTCGGGGCCGGGATCAGCGGGGCCTTCATGGCCCGGGAACTGAGCCGGGATCATTCGGTGGCGGTGCTGGACCGGCGGCCGCCGCTGACCGGCTCGACCGTGGCCTCGACCGCCCTGCTGCAGTGGGAGATCGACTTGCCGCTGACGGCGCTGGCGGAGAAGATCGGCATGGCCCGGGCGAGGCGGGCCTATCTCCGCTCGCGCGCGGCGGTCGACGCCCTGAAGCGGATCGTGGCCGAGGAGCGGATCGTCTGCGGGCTGAAGGACAAGGCCACCCTGTATCTGGCCGGCGATGAATACGGCCATCGGGCGCTGGAAGCCGAGGCGGAGGCGCGGGCGGCGATCGGGCTGGAGAGCGCATACGTCGGGCCGGCCGCGCTGCGTGAGCGGTTCGGCCTTGAGCGGACCGGGGCCATTGTCAGCCAGGGCTCGGCCAGCGCCGATCCGGCGCGGCTGGCGGCGGGGCTGTTGCGGCGGGCGCAGGCGAACGGCGCCAGGGTCTATTCGCGCGTCGAGGTGCTGGAGGCGGCCAGCGATCCGGACGGGGTCACCCTGCTCACCGACGCCGGGCATGCGGTACGGGCGAAGTCGGTGGTGTTCTGCTGCGGCTATGAATTCCCCAGGGGCGTGCCGACGCCGGGGGCAAAGGTGATCTCGACCTGGGCCATGGCCTCGAAACCGCGCCAGCGCTGTCCGGCGTGGTTGCGCGAGACCCTGGTGTGGGAGGCTTCGGATCCGTACCTCTATTTCCGCATGGGCGGGCCAGAATCCGGAGGAGGGGGGCGGCTGATCGTCGGCGGCGAGGACGAGGCCGATCCGGACGCCCATGCCGATCCGGCCAAGCTGAAGCGCAAATGCGAGACCATCGTGCGGAAGCTCCACGCCCTGCTGCCGGGGGTCGAATTCGAGGTCGACTACAGCTGGGCCGGGGCCTTCGGCGAGAGTGCGACCGGCCTGCCGTCGATCGCCCCCGTGCCGGAGATGGACCATGCCTGGGCGGTGATGGGGTTCGGCGGCAACGGCATCACCTATTCGGTGATCGCCTCGCAGCTGGTGTCGGCGGCGTTGCGCGGCGGCGCCGATGCGGACGCCGATCTGTACCGGCCTTGACCGCGCCGGGCGCCGGGCGCACCTGCGAGCCATGAACGCCCACGCCAAGATCTGCGGCCTGACCACGCCCGAGACCCTCGACGCCGCCCTCGCCGGGGGCGCGGCCTTTGTCGGGGCGGTGGTCTTCCCGAAGAGCCCGCGCCATATCGATCCGCTGCACGGGGCGACCCTGTTCGAACGGGCGCGGAACCGGGCGAGGATTGTGGCGGTGACGGTCGACGCCGACGACGCCCTGCTGACCGAGATCGCCCTGATCCTGAAGCCGGACCTGATCCAGCTGCATGGCCATGAGACACTGGAACAGGCGGCGCGGGCGCGGCTGCTGACCGGGGCGGGGATCATCAAGGTGTTGCCGATCCGCACGGCGGAGGATTTCGCCGGGGCCGAGGCGTGGGAGCCGGTGGTCGATCACCTGATGTTCGATGCAAGGCCGCCCGAGGGCTCGCACCTGCCGGGCGGGGTCGGGGCGCGGTTCGACTGGACCCTGCTGGCCGGACGGACCTTCCGGCGGCCGTGGTTCGTGGCCGGGGGGCTGACCCCGGACAATGTGGCGCAGGCGATCCGGGTCTCCGGGGCCCCTCTGGTGGATGTGTCCTCTGGCGTGGAAAGCGCGCCGGGTGTTAAGGACCCCGCCCTGATCACGGCGTTTCTCGACGCCGTGCGGTCGGCCTGAATTCCGCCTCCCACCCGCGTGAAAGCTTCATCCGTGAACGCCATCATTCCGAACCAGTACGCCATGCCCGACGCCGAGGGCCGTTTCGGCCCCTATGGCGGGCGGTTCGTGGCCGAGACCCTGATGCCGCTGATCCATGAGCTGGACGCCGCCTATGCGGCGGTCAAGGCGGATCCGACCTTCCAGGCCGAGCTGGACGGCTTCCTGACCGACTATGTCGGCCGACCCAGCCCGCTGTATCTGGCCGAGCGGCTGACCACCCATGTCTCGGAACAGTATGGGGACACGGCCGATATCTGGTTCAAGCGCGACGAGCTCAATCACACGGGCGCGCACAAGATCAACAACTGCATGGGCCAGATCCTGCTGGCCATGCGGATGGGCAAGACGCGGATCATCGCGGAAACGGGCGCCGGCCAGCACGGGGTGGCGACGGCGACCGTCTGCGCCCGCTTCGGTCTGAAATGCATCGTCTATATGGGCGCGACCGACGTCGAGCGGCAGTCGCCCAATGTCTTCCGCATGAAGCTGCTGGGGGCCGAGGTCGTGCCGGTGACGGCGGGCCGGGCGACGCTGAAAGACGCCATGAACGAGGCGATGCGCGACTGGGTGACCAATGTCGAGGACACCTATTATCTGATCGGCACGGCGGCGGGGCCGCATCCCTATCCGGCCATGGTGCGGGATTTCCAGTCGGTGATCGGGCGCGAGACGCGGGCCTCGATGCTGGCCCGGCGCGGGAAACTGCCCGATGCGGTGGTGGCGGCGATCGGCGGCGGATCCAACGCCATCGGCCTGTTCCACCCCTTCATCGAGGACGCCGGGGTGCGGCTGATCGGCATCGAGGCGGCCGGGCGCGGGCTGGACGGTCCGGACCATGCGGCGAGCCTGCAGGGCGGACGGCCCGGCGTGCTGCACGGCAACCGCACCTATCTGCTGCAGGATGACGACGGCCAGATCCTGGAAGGCCATTCGATCTCGGCCGGGCTCGACTATCCCGGCATCGGCCCCGAACACGCCTGGCTGAAGGACATCGGCCGGGCCGAATACCGCGCCGCCACCGATGTCGAGGCGCTGGAGGCCTTCCAGCTGTGCTCGAGGCTGGAGGGGATCATTCCGGCCCTCGAGCCCAGCCACGCCCTCGCCCGCATCGGCGAGATCGCGAAGGAAGTGGGCAAGGGGGGCGATGTCGTGCTCAATATGTGCGGGCGGGGCGACAAGGATATCTTCGCGGTGGCGAAGCACCTGGGCGTGGAGTTGTAGACCATGAAGATCGTGATGATGGCCGCCGCGGCGGCGCTGCTGGCCGCGCCGGCGATGGCTCAGGAGGCGCCGGCCTCGCTGGACGCCCTGGTGCTGCCGGGCGCGACCCTCGCGCCCGATTGCGGCAATCTGTTCGACCTGGCCGGCCGCGCCTTCTGCGTCAGCGCACCGCTGGCGGGGATCGGGGCTCTGGCCGAAGCCTATGTCGCCGACCTCCAGAGCAAGGGCTGGATCCCGGCCGGGGGCGAGGACAATCGCGTGGTCTTCGTGCGTCGCCGCGACACCGGCGGATGCGACGGGCTGCAGATGCAGGCCTTCTACGACACCTCGCGGCCCGCCGGACCGGATGTGCCCGGCTATCTCGGCTTCGGTCCGATCCCGGGCAATGTCTGCTCCGACCAGCCGGCGCCAGTCGCGGCGCCTGCGCCGGCGCAATGACCACCGCCCGTATCGACGCCCGCTTCGCCGCGCTGAAGGCCGAGGGCCGGGCCGGGTTCGTGGCCTATGTCATGGCCGGGGACCCGACCCGGGCCGAGGCGCTGGAGATCCTGCGCGGCCTGCCGGCGGCGGGCGCGGATATCATCGAACTGGGCTTTCCCTTTTCCGATCCGATGGCCGAGGGTCCGCCGATCCAGCGCGCCGCCCTGCGCGGGCTCAAGGCCGGGCTGACGCTGAAGGGGACGCTGGCGCTGGCGGCCGATTTCCGCGCCGGGGACGCCGATACGCCGGTGATCCTGATGGGTTATCTGAATCCGATCGAATCCTACGGCCATGAGGCCTTCGCCCGCGATGCGGCGGCGGCGGGCGTCGACGGGGTGATCGTGGTCGACTGCCCGCCGGAAGAGGCCGGGCCGCTGTCGGACGCGCTGGATGCGGCCAGGGTCTCGCTGATCCGGCTGGCCACGCCGACCTCGGACGATGCGCGGCTGAAGCTGATCGCCGAACGGACCTCGGGCTTTGTCTACTATGTCTCGGTCGCGGGGGTGACGGGGGTCAAGGAGGCCCAGACCCTGTCTGTGGCCCCGGCGGTGGCGCGGGTGCGCAAGGCTTCGGGTCTGCCGGTCGCGGTGGGCTTCGGGGTGAAGACTCCGGAGCGCGCGGCCGAGATCGCCCGCGTCGCCGATGCGGTGGTGGCCGGCTCGGTGCTGGTCGACGAGGTGGCGGCGGCGCTGGCGGCCGGCGAGGCGGCGGCGCCCCGCGTGCTGGCCAGGGTGCGGTCGCTGGCCGACGCCGTCCGGGGTGCAAGGGTCGCGGAAACCGTCTAAAGCGCGCCCATGGCTGACAAGAACCCTCCCAAACCCCAGGAAAAGCGCGGCGGCTGGCTGAGCCGCTTTGCCCCCGGCGTGCGCAAGATCGTCAACCGGCGCGACACGCCGGACAATCTCTGGGTCAAGGACCCCGAGTCCGGCGACATGCTGTACCGGCCCGACCTCGAGGCCAGTCTGTGGGTCACGCCCTCGGGCCGGCACATGCGGATCGACGCCCCGACCCGGATGCGCGCCACCTTCGACGACGGCGCCTGGGAGCCGATCGACACGCCGGAGGTGCCCGAGGACCCGCTGAAATTCTCGGACGGCAAGCCCTACAAGGACCGGCTGGCCGCGGCGCGCAAGGCGGCGGGGCGCAAGGATACGATGGCCATCGGCTTCGGCGAACTGGACGGGACGCCGGCCGTGGTGATCGTCCAGGACTTCACCTTCATGGGCGGGTCGCTGGGCATGGCCGCGGGCGAGGCCTTCATCGCCGCGGCCCGGGCGGCCGTCGAGCGGGGCGTTCCCCTGGTCTGTTTCACCGCCGCGGGCGGGGCGCGGATGCAGGAAGGCGCCCTCAGCCTGATGCAGATGGCGCGCACCACCCTGGCGATCCAGGAGCTGAAGGCGGCGCAGCTGCCCTTCGTCGTGGTCCTGACCGATCCGACCACGGGCGGGGTCACGGCCAGCTACGCCATGCTGGGCGATGTGCATCTGGCCGAGCCGGGGGCCCTGATCGGCTTTGCCGGGCCGCGGGTGATCGAGGCGACGATCCGCGAGAAACTGCCGCCGGGCTTCCAGCGCGCCGAATATCTGCAGGAAAAGGGCATGGTCGACCGCGTCGTCGCCCGCGCCGACCTGCCGGTGGTGCTGGGCCAGATCCTGTCGATGCTGATGGGCGGCAAGCGCCGCGCGGCCTAGGTCCGGCGCCATGGATCCGATCTCCAGACGGCTGAGACTGCGCCACCCGCAGCGCATCGACCTGTCGCTGGAGCGGATGCGGGTGCTGTGCGCGGCGCTGGGCGATCCGCAGCACCGGCTGCCGCCGGTGATCCATGTGGCGGGCACCAATGGCAAGGGCTCGACGGTCGCCTTCATCCGCGCCATCGCCGAGGCGGCGGGGCTGACGGTGCATTGCTACACCTCGCCCCATCTGGTGCGGTTCAACGAGCGTATCCGGCTGGCCGGACGGTTGATCGAGGATGCGGCGCTGCACGCCGTCCTCGACCGGGTCGAGGCGGCGCTGGAGGGCAGCGGCGCGGAGGCGACCGTGTTCGAGAGCACCACCGCCGCGGCCTTTGTGGCCATGAGCGAGACCCCGGCCGATCTGGCCATCGTCGAGGTCGGCCTCGGCGGGTCGCTGGACGCCACCAATGTGATCGAACGGCCCTTGCTGACCGTCATCGCCCCGGTCGATCTGGATCATGCGGAATTCCTCGGCGACAGCCTGCGCGGCGTGGCGGTCGAGAAGGCGGGAATCCTCAAGGCCGGGGTGCGGGGCCTGATCGCGCGCCAGCAGGACGAGGCCATGGCGGCCATAGAGGCCGCGGCCCGCGCCGTGCATGCGCCCCTGACGGTGATGGGAGTCGATTTCGACGCCTGGGCCGACCGCGGCGGGCTGTCGTTCCAGAATCAGGAACAGTTCCTCGATCTGCCGCTCCCGGCCCTGGCCGGGCCGCACCAGGTCGACAACGCCGGGCTGGCGGTGGCGGTGGCGCTGGAGCTGGACCTGCCGGAGGCGGCCATCGCCGAGGGGCTGCGGTCGGTGCGCTGGCCGGCGCGGATGCAGCGGCTGACGGCGGGCCCCCATGGCGAGGCCGCCAGGGCGGCGGACGCCGAGCTGTGGCTGGACGGCGGGCACAATCCGCATGCGGCGGCGGCCCTGGCGGCGACGCTGGGCGAACGCGAGGCGAAGGCGCCGCGGCCGCTGGCCCTGATCGTCGGCATGCTGGCCAACAAGGATGCGGGCGGCTTTTTCGAGGCCGTCAAGCCGACCGGGGCGGCGGTCTTCACCGTGCCCTTCGAGGGCGCGGCGGCCGAGCCCGAGGCGCTGGCGGCCGTGGCGCGGGGCCACGGCATGGGGGCCACGGCCTGCGGCTCGGTCGAGGAGGCGCTGGACCGGGCGCTTCGCCTCGGGGCCGGCCGGGTGGTGATCTGCGGTTCACTCTACCTTGCGGGCGAGGTGCTGGGCGCGAGCCGGGAGACCTGGCCGGAGTGAGGGTCGAGGGGCGAGGGGCGAGGGTCGAGCAAGGGGCTTTCGGCCCCTGACCCTCGACCCTTGGCTCAGGCTCCCTGAGCGGTGATCCCGGCTTCAGCCAGCCATTCGATGATCTTGCCCTTGGGCATGGCGCCGACCTTCATCGAGGCCATCTGGCCGTCCTTGAACAGCATCAGGGTCGGAATGCCCTTCACGCCCAGTTTCGAGGGGATCATCGGGCTGTCGTCGATATTGACCTTGGCGATCACCACCTGACCGGCCAGTTCATCGGCGATCTGTTCGAGGGCCGGACCGATCTGTTTGCAGGGCCCGCACCATTCGGCCCAGAAATCGACCAGCACGGGCGTGGAGGCCTTGAGGACATCGGCTTCGAAGCTGTCGTCGGTGACCTTGACGGTGGCCATGGGAAAATCTCCTGCTCGGCCGGACGTCGAGGGACGCGTCCGGCGCTTCGACGTCGATGTGGGGCGCCGCGCCGCCCAAATCAACGCGGGATCGTCTCAACCGGCGAGGGCGGCGTCCATCAGGCCTTGCGGAACCGCCATCAGCCGGGGGCCGTCGGTCCAGACCAGGGCCGCCTCGACGGCGCGATCGGGATAGAGGTCGGCGAGGATGACGACATAGACGGCCAGCTGCAGCACATAGGCCGGGTCGGCGTCCTCGATCCGGGCCGGGGCGGGGCGGTTGGTCTTGTAGTCGACGACCAGCACCCGATCGGGGGTGATCACCAGCCGATCCATGCGTCCCGATATCGGGACATTTCCGACCGATCCGGTCAGGGCCACCTCGGGCCGGGAGCCGGGGCCGAAGACCGGGGCGAATTGCGCGTCGTCGAGAACGGCGAAGGCGGCGGCGATCATCTCGTTGCGCTGGGCGTCGTCGAGGTCTCGTTCGCGAGACAATATCCGCCGTGCGGCGTCCGGGCGGTCGGCGGGGGCGATGTCGGGCAGGCGTTCCAGCAGGCGGTGGATCAGGTCGCCGCGCCGGAACCGGCCCAGCGGCGCGCCCGGGCCGGCGGTGACGGCCAGGGGCGAGGGAGCGGGGATGCGGATCAGCGCGTCCATCTTCGAGGGCGAGGCGAAGCGGGCGGTCTCGTCGGCCGCCGGCGCCGTCCGCGCCCAGGCGGGAACGACGGCGGGGGGCGCGCGCCCGATGGTTCCGGCCAGCAGACGCTCCGGATCGACGCCGAAGCGCAGCACGCCGTCGCCGATGTCGCGGGCGTTGAGGGGCTCGTCCTCGCCCAGACGGTCGAAGGTTTCGGCGATGACGCTCCACCAGCTGCCGGCCTCAAATCCCTCCGGGGGCCGTTTCAGCGCCCGGCCCATGATCACCAGCCGGTCGCGGGCGCGGGTCAGGGCGACATAGAGCAGGCGCAGGGATTCGGCGTCGGTGCGGGCCACGCGGGCCTCGCGGGCGGCCTTTGAGGCGGGGCAGTCCTCCTTCGACGAGCCGGGGCACATCAGCCAGCCCTCGCCCTCCGAGCCGTCTTCACCGGCGGCGGGCATCAGGGTCGGGCCCTGCGGCTTGGCCCGTGAGGTGGTGTCGGGGAGGATCACGACCGGCGCCTCCAGCCCCTTGGCGCCATGGACGGTCATGACCCGGACCTCATCGCGGGCCCCCTCCATCTCGCGCTTGACCTCGACGTCGGCGGCTTCCAGCAGGGCGACGCAGGTCTCCAGATCGACGCCGCCGCGGTCCTCGGCGGCCAGCACCTGGGCCAGGGTCTCGTCGATGGCCTCCTCGGCCTCGCGGCCCAGCCGGGCGAGGATGCGGGCGCGGCCGGTGACGCCGGTGTCGTCGACCCGGTTCAGCAGGCTGGAGAAGAAGGCGAAGGGGTCGCGGTCGCGGGCGTCGAGGGCGGCCTGGAGGAAGTCGCGGGCGCGGCGCCATTGCGGCTGTTCGTCGGCCCGGTCTTCGAGCGCGCGCCACAGGGTGCGGCCGCCGCGGGCCGCCTTGTCGGCGAGCGGATAGAGGCTGTGCGGGTCGCCGAAATCGCTGACGTCGCAGAAGGGGCTGCGCAGGATTTCGGCGAGGCTGAGGTCGTCCTCGGGGCAGAGGGCGAAGCGGGCGACGGCGATCAGGTCGTCGAAGACGATATGGCTGCTCAGCTTCAGCCGGTCGGCGCCGGCGACGGGCACGGCCTCGGCCTTGAGGGCGCGGATGATCTCCTCGAACAGGGCGTCGCGGCGGCGCACCAGGACGAGGAAGTCGCCCCAGCGGGCCGGGCGGCGGCCCCCTTCGGCCTTGTGGTCGTGGACGACGGCGCCGGTCTCGACCTGGCGGCGGATCTCGCGGGCCAGGGTCTGGGCTAGCTGTTTGCGGCCGCTGCGGGCGTCCTCCTTGTCGACCGGGGCGTTCCAGGCCTCGCGGTCGGGCGTGACGGGATCGTGGAACAGGGGCCAGAGGTCGATGGCGCCGTGCTGGCCGACGCGGGCCGGCTGGTGGGTCGGGATGTCGCCGGTGACGCCGACGAGGGCGCGGGTCCGTTCGGGGCCCTCGAAGGCGGCGTCGACGAAGGCCAGCACCTCCTCGGTCGAGCGGAAGGAGGTGTCGAGCGGCACCGCCTCAAACTCTCGTCCGGCCCCGCGGACAAGCGCCTCATAGGCCTGGGCCTCCTGCCGCAGCCGTTCGGGGCGGGCCCCCTGGAAGGAGTAGATCGACTGTTTCTCGTCGCCGACGGCGAAGACGGTGCGGGGAATGCGGGGGCCGTCGCCGCGGCGCGCGGCGCCCTCGCCCGAGAAGAACTCCTCGGTCAGGGCCTTGAAGATGGCCCACTGGTCGGGGGCGGTGTCCTGGGCCTCGTCGACGAGGACGTGTTCGATGCCGCCGTCCAGCTTGAACAACACCCAGGCGGCGGTGGACCGCCCGGTCAGCAGGTCGACGGTGCGGACCACCAGGTCGGAGAAGTCGAGCGCGCCCTGGCGTGCCTTGGCGCTCTCATAGAAGGCGGCGTGGGCCCGGGCCAGGGTCAGGGCCTTGACCGTGTCGTCGGCGACCCGGGCGGCGCGCATCCGGTCGAGCACGGCGCAGTATTTGTGCGAGACGGAGTCGAGATAGGCGGCCGCGGCAGGCGGGGCCTTCTGCGTGCCGAATTTGGTCCGCGCCTCGCCCTTTGAGTCGATGAAGAGGGCCTTCATGGCGGCGAGGCTCGAATACGGCGGGACGGCCTCGCGCATCAGGGCGGCGATCTTCCGGTCATTGGTCGAGCCCGCAGCGAAGCCGTCGGCGGCGGCGCGCCAGGCGGCGGGGTCGAGCCAGTTCAGGAAGTCGCGTTCGATGGTGGCCGGGGTCTCGTCCGGGGCGACGCCGGCGAGGATGTGCGGGCCGGGGGCGGCGCCCGAGGCGACGCGGTCGACATAGCCGACCAGTTTGCCGCGCTCATTCTCGATCATGGCCAGCAGGGCGTGGAAGGCCTTCCAGTCCAGCTCGACGGCGAAATGGGCGTAGGCGGCGCCGACCGGGCCGTCGGGATCGGCCAGGGCGGCCCGCGCAAGGTCCTCCCGGGCCGCGTGCGACAGGGCGATGGCGGCTTCATTCTCCAGCACCCGGAAGGCGGGGGAGACGCCGGCCTCGATCGGGAAGCGGCGCAGCAGCTTCTCGCAGAAGGCGTGGATGGTCTGGATCTTGAGCCCGCCGGGCGTCTCGAGGGCGCGGGCGAACAGTCGGCGGGCGTCGGACAGGTCGGCGGCGGTCAGGCGGGCCGGGTCGCGGTCGTCCAGCTGCGCCAGGTCGCGCGACAGGTCGGCGTCGTCCATCACGGCCCAGCGGCCCAGCTTGTCGAACAGCCGGGCCTGCATCTCGGCGGCGGCGGCCTTGGTGTAGGTGACGCAGAGGATCTCGCCGGGCGGGGCCTTCTGCAGCAGCAGCCGGGCCACCCGGTCGACGAGGGTGGTGGTCTTGCCCGAGCCGGCGTTGGCGGTGACGAAGACCGAGCGGCCGGGGTCGGCGGCGGTGCGCTGGTGGGCGCGGGCCTGTTCCAGGGGCGCCAAGGTCGACGGGACATGTGTCATTCGGGAGCCTCGTCCTCACCGCCGATGACGTGCCACTCCCAGACCCGGGCCAGATGGTCGTAGTTGCCGCCGAAATTGCCCATGAACTGGGGCGCGGCCCAGGACACATAGGGCCGGCTCTCGTCATCGAAGGCGGCGACGCCGTCGACCAGCCGGGCCAGTTCGCGCTCGGCCAGTTCGGCGGCGGTCAGGGGCTGGTTGCGGCCGGGCTTGCCGACATCGATGGCCTCGCCGGGTGTCTTGCGGCCAGTGATCTTGACGTAGAGCAGTTCGGACGCCGGGGTCGGCGGGGCATCGGCGAAGCCGCCGTCGGCGAGGATGGCGGCGGTCAGGGTCAGCTGCGGCGCGAAGCCCTGGGCCACCTGTTTCGCGCTCGGGGTCGAGCCGGTCTTGAAGTCGATCACGGCGGCGCCCGAGGCGTCGAGTTCGATGCGGTCGGCCTTGGCCGTCAGGGTGAAGGGCCCGAACGGGGCGCCGAAGGTCATCTGGCCGGTCTGTTCGATCAGCAGGGTGGCCCCGCGCGCCCGGCGTTCGCGCTCCCAGTCGGCCAGCCAGACGGCGCAGTTGCGGGCCAGCGGCGTCTCGCGGGCCATGGCGTGGTCCTCGAAACCGGCGTCTTCCAGCGCCTCGCGCAGGAAGCCCTCGATCTGGTCGGCGCAGTCCTCGGGCAGGGCGTCGGGCCAGCTGACGACGACGCGTTCGATGGCGCGGTGGACGGCGTTGCCGCGGGCCATGGCCTCGGCCGAGGCGCCGGGGCGGTCGAGCTTCTGCAGGCCGAGAATGCGCTGGGCATAGACGGCATAGGGATCGCGGACCCAGCGCTCGACGCCGGTGACGGGCAGCTGACGCGGGCGGCGATGCACGGGTGGGGTCGGGGCCGGGCGGCGGGCGTAGCGCGGTGGTCCCGGTGGCGGGACATCCAGCGCGCGGGCGGTTTCAAGGCTGGCGGAGGGCCGTTCGAGCACGACGGGCGTGGCCGGGGCGTCGGCGCCGCGGGTCAGCATCTCCAGCCGCCACAGCCAGCGCGACTTGACCGCCGGCTGGCCGCCGCGACGCTCGGAATGGATCAGTATGGCCTCGTCGGCGCAGGCGGCCTGGACGAAGTCCTGGGCGGTCTGGCCGAGGCGGCGCTCGGGCGGCGGCAGGCCGAGGGTCTGGCGCATCGGCCGGGACAGGAAGGGATCGGTCGGGGCGGCGTTGGGCCAGACGCCCTCCTCCAGTCCGGCCAGGATCATCCGGTCGGCCCGCACCAGCCGGGCCTCGATAGCCCCGAGGATGCGCAGGCGCGGCTGGTTGGCGCCGCCGGTGCGGACGGTCTCCTCGGAGAGCAGGCCGCGGACGAGGTCGGCGAACTCGGTGCGCGAGACGGCGCCGAGAGACGACCCGCCCTCAATCAGGCCCGCCAGCAGGCCGGCGGTGGTCTCACCATCGGGACCGGCCCAGGCATCCTGACCGGCGAGGGCCTCGACCAGTCCGGTCAGGCTGCGGGCGGCGGCGTCCAGCGGGGCGTCAGGCGTAAAGGGGGCGAGGGCGGCGGCGGACAGGGTTTCGAGACGATCGACCAGGGCCGTGGCGGCTGTCAGGCGGGCGCGGGTCCCGTCGGAGGGCGGCTTGCCGTCGTCGCGCGGCTCGCCGGCCTTGAGCAGGGTGCGGCGCAGGCGGCTCCAGTCGCGGCAGCGCGGGCCGCGCAGGCCGTGGTGCTCGAGGGCGCGCAGGGCGAAGGCGGGATCAGTCTCGCCGAGATCGAGCCGGGTCAGCGGGTGTTTCAGCAGGCCGAGCAGGGCGTGGGGGTCCAGCGGCCTGGCGACGAAGCGGACGGCGAGGTCGATGAGCCGGCCGGCGCCCATGCGCGAGAGGGGCTGGCCGGAGGAGACGTCGGCGACGACGCCCCAGCGCTCCAGCCGGGCGGCGACGCGGCGGCCGAGGGCGAGGTCAGGGGTGACGAGGGCGCAGGTCTTGCCGGAACCATCGGGGTTTGGCGTTTCGAGCGTCTCGCGCATCATAAGGGCAAGGGCGGCGGCGGCGTCTTCCTCGGCGCGGACGGTGACGACCGACAGGCCCTCCAGTCCCTGGGCGATCGGGTCGGCGGACTGGTCCTTGAAGGCGTCGGCGCGCAGCCCGGAGATGACGGTGCGCCAGTCGTCGGTGGCCTCCGCCGGGCGCAGGGCCTCATTGATCAGCCGCTGGCGGGCGCGGCCGCGCGCCGCGGCGACGGGGTCTTCCGCGGGGTGGAACCAGGGGCGGACGGCCTCGCGTTCGGCGCGACCGTCCAGCAGGCGCCACAGGGCGTTCTGCGGGTGTTGTTCATTGTCGCCGAGCGTGGCCCAGACGGCGGGGTCCAGGTCGCGGTCGAGGCCGGGCAGGACGACGCAGCCGCGCGGGGCGGCGGCGACGGCGGCCAGCACATCGGCGGCGGCGGGGGCGGTGCCGGTCGAGCCGGCGGCGATGACGGTCTGGGTCGGCGGCCGCCCGGTCCAGGCGTCGGCCAGCAGGCGCAGCAGCCGGGCGCGACGCCAGGCCGGGTCGACCAGCCCCATCGCCTCCAGCCGCCGCGGCCAGGCCTCGACGGCGAGGGCGAGGAATTCGGCCGACTCGCGCCAGTGCTCGGCCAGATCGCCCTCGACCAGGGTGGCGACGCGCTGCAGGTCCTCGACCTCTTCCAGCTGGCAGGAATCGAGGAAGCCGCCGAGCGCATCGGCCATCTCCAGGGCGCGCAGGGGCGACAGGCCGGGGCGGAAATCCTCGACGATCATCCGCGCCATCTCGAAACGGCGCGTCAGGGGGGCGATGGCGGGCGGCAGGTCGAGGCCCAGTTCGCCGGGGGCGAAGGGGGGCTCGTCCTCCTCGAGGTCGCCGAGGGGGCGGACCTGGGGCAGCAGGATGGCTCGGCCGCCGGCCTGTTTGCTCAGCGCCGCGGTGAAGGCGCGGGCGGCGCGGCGGTTGGGCAGGAGGATAACGGCGTCGGACAGGGCCTCAGGCGGATGGTCGCCGAGCCAGTCGAGAACACCGGCGGCCAGATCCTCGAGGAAGGGCCGGCGCGCCTCGATGGCGTACCAGCGCGGGCCGGGCGCCGCGAAGGGATCGAAGCGGTCGGTCATCTGGCGCCTATCGCTCGACGCGCGGCGTCTCGCTGCTTGAGGCGCGATGCGATCATCATCCGCCCGCCAGTTTCGCCTCGGCGGCGTCACGCGCCACGGGGTCGCCGACGTGCATCCAGTCGCCGTCGAGCACGCAGCCGTAGAGACGGCCGGCCGCGGCCGACCGGCGCCAGAAGCCGCTGAGCGAGAAGGGGCCGTCGGGGCCGTCGGCGACATAGTCGGGGCGGCAGATGTGGACGCCCATATAGGCGAAGGGCGCTTCAGGGGCGTCGCCGCGGAAGGTGAGGCGACCGTCCCCGGCGAGGAAGAAGTCGCCGCCGCCCTCGAAGCCGATCGAACCTTCGCGTCTTGCGAGAAGAAGCGCCGCATCCATGATTGACGGATTCCACAGGCGCGCGAGTTGATTCAGGGCGCTGTCGCCGGGGGCGCCGTGGTCGGTCCAGACGCTGTCGATATTGGCCACGAAGACCGGATCGGGACCCAGCAGCGGCGCGGCCTTCTTCAGCCCGCCGCCGGTTTCCAGCAGTTCGGCGCGCTCGTCGGAGATGAGGATTTCGGGCCCGCCCGGCCGCGCGGCGAGGTGGGATTCCAGCCGCTCGGCGAACCAGTGGACATTGACGACGGCCCGCTCGACGCCCGACTCGCCCAATCGGTGCAGGACATGGTCGATCAGGGGCCGGCCGGCGACCTCGACGAGGGCCTTGGGCCGGTCGTCGGTCAGGGGCCGCATGCGGGTGCCGAGGCCGGCGGCGAGGACCATGGCCGTGGTGGGGGCGGTCCCGGAGGCGCTCATCCGCGCAGCCCGGCCGGGACGTGGCGGTCGAACCAGGCGGCGACCGTTTCGAGCCCGGGCTTTGTCAGATTGGCGTTCAGATGGGCCCACATGCGCGGCATGAAGGCGCGATAGCGCGGCTTGCCGTCGCGGGCGATCAACCGGGCGAAGACGCCGAGGATGCGCGCCTCGTTGAGGGCGGCGAGGGCGGCGTAGTCGCGGCGGTATTGGTCGCGGTCGACCTGCATGACGTCGAAATAGTGGTTGAGCGCCACCGCCTCCAGTTCCGGCGGCACGTCGCGGCGGGCGTCCTGCAGCAGGGAGTGAAGGTCCCAGACCGGATGGGCCAGAACCGCGTCCTGGAAGTCGATCAGCCCGACCCGCTGATAGTCAGCGCGGTCCGGCAGCCAGATCAGGTTTTCGGCGTGATAGTCGCGGTGGGCCATGACCGAGGCCTTGCGCTCGCCCATGGCGGCGATCGGGGCCCAGGCGGCCTGCCACTCGTCGAGCGCAGCCGGGCCGAAATCGAGGTCGGGATGGAGTTTCGGCATCCATTGCACGAACAGATCGGCCCCGCCCTGCAGGGCCACGGCGTCATAGGTCAGCAGGGGCCAGTCGCCGCCGAGGCCGGGCATGACCTCGGGCAGCAGGCCCGTCAGATGCAGCCGGGCGATGGCGTCGACGGCGGCGAGATAGAGCGGGGCCTGGGGCTCGCCCTCGGCGATGACCCGGGCGAACAGGTCGTCGCCAAAATCCTCGATCACGGCCAGGCCGGCGGGCGCATCGACGGCGACAA
>Ga0207951_100543_pt1 | contig 18164 bp, 16 predicted proteins | sample Subbio12Aug_8Bad_FD_184830 | JGI IMG/M metagenome (GOLD analysis project Ga0207951, IMG submission 184830) | Serpentinite rock and fluid subsurface biosphere microbial communities from McLaughlin Reserve, California, USA - CR12Aug_8Bad (SPAdes) | ecosystem: Environmental > Terrestrial > Deep... | reverse complement strand
GTCGCTTGCCGTAGCCACGGCATCGGCGGCGGCGACATCAACGCCGCCTACAGGCTGCAAGCCGCCGGGGTGGACTGGTTCATCAAAACCAACCGGGCTGAGCTGGCGACCATGTTCGCGGCAGAAGCCGCAGGCTTGCAGGAACTGGCGGCGCAACGGCAATTGCGAGTACCGAATGTGGTTTGTCACGGCAGCGATGGCCATCAGGCTTTTCTGGCGCTGGAATACATCGAACTAACCCGTTTGCACGGTAATGCCGCTGCCCGCCTCGGTCAGCAACTTGCAGCCCTGCACCGTGCGCCACAGGCTTTTTTCGGCTGGCACATCGACAACGCCATAGGCTCCACACCGCAGCATAACGACCGCAGCAACGACTGGCTGGCCTTTTGGCAAACCATCCGTCTAGGCAAACAACTGCAATTTGCCGCCCACAACGGCTTTACCGGCACATTGCAGCGCAACGGCGAAAAACTGCTGGGTGTACTTCCGCTGTTTTTCAGCGGCTACCTGCCGCATCCGTCGCTGCTGCATGGTGATTTGTGGGCAGGCAACGCAGCCGCCGACAGCCAGGGCAACCCTGTAATCTACGACCCGGCCTGTTATTACGGCGACCGCGAGGCCGACCTGGCCATGACCGAATTGTTCGGTGGCTTCAGTGCCGACTTCAAAGCCGCCTACCACGACAACTACCCCGTCGATCCGGGCTACACGGTACGCAAGACGCTTTACAACCTGTACCACATCCTCAACCACCTCAACCTGTTCGGCGGCGGCTATTTACGCCAGGCGGAACAGATGATCGAAAGCTTGTTGTCTGAAGCGGGCTGAGGGCGCTGTTTATTGCCATATTGAAGATTAAAACTCCCACCTTTCAGGCGGGCAGATTTCATCTCGATTCTTTGGTGCCACCGGTACGATGCGCCCTGCCGGGGCGGGGGGATGGAACCAATCCTCTCAACTTAAGCCTCAACAAGTTGATTTGTAAGCATGTTTTCGATGGGGTTTATGATGTTTTGGCCTGAGTTTTGTTGCGCCGGGCTTAAACTTGATCAGGTTCCTGGCCAATTTGGACAGCGTTTTCCAAAGCTGCCAAGCCGTTGGCAGCGCGATGAGCAGCCAGTGTGGCAAACAGCACTTGAGATGGGCGAAAGCACCCTCCCGGCGAATTTGTCGGAATGGAATTGCTCATGGGTGCCGTGGTCGCAGTAGCGTTCGATCACCATTGCTTCGTCGTCGTCCAGACTGATCCACCAGCCTTCCAGTTCGATGTCGGGCAGCAGCAGGGGCTGGTCGCGTTTGTCGATGGTGCGTTCGATCAGCCGGACCGACATGTCATCCAGCGGCTCCCGCAACGCTTCGCTGACACGATCCAGGCGTTGTCGTAGCCAAACGCTGCCCGGCACTTTGCTCAGGTTCAGTGCCTGCTTGAAAAACGATCGTCCCGAACGGCTCAATCGCCTCGAAGTCGCTCTTGCCGATGCTAAGCAAGCCCGTCGCCGATTTCACCACGTCCGACGTCTTGATGCCTTGTGAAACGGGTATCCGCCCGTCAACCACCGCTTCAACATTGATAATGTCCAGACCCTGGCCCGCCAAGGCCAGGCCAGCATACGAGGTAAATTCCTTTTTGGACGCTTTCAGCTTGAAGTGGCTAATGATCATTTTGGGTGAACGAATAAAACGCCTATTATCCTTTATTTATCATTGCTTTACATGGTTTTCGCTGGGCGAGAGCACGGGCTAAGGTTTAATAGCAGTGAGGGGATGAGTCAGTTAAGAATCGACGTGGCTTTGATCTGCGCGTAAACCGCCATGCCGGGTTGCAGGCCCAGCAGCGCAGCCGATTTGCGGGTGATGTGCGCCAGCAGCGGCAGGTTGCCGATCCGCAGGCGGATCACGCTGTGGCCGTCATCACCATCGGCCATGGCCGTGACGCTGGCGGGCAGCACGTTGAGAATACTGGTGGCGGCAGGGGCTTGCAAGCTGATGCTGACGTCGCGGGCCTGAATCTGCACCCGCAGCGATGCACCGATCTGGGCAGGCAGTTGCGGCAGGCTCAGGCTGCCGCCGTCGAACGCCACCCGGGTCAGATGGAACTCGGTCTCGTGGTCTGCCACGGCCACAGCCCACACCGTGGCGGCGTCGCGTTCGTGGGCCTGTGGTACGTCCAAACGGCTCAGGGTTTCCGCCAAAGGGCCTGCCGCCACGACCTGGCCTTCGTGCAGCATCACCAGATGATCGGCCAGTTGCGCCACTTCCTGCTGCGAATGGGTGACGTACAGCACCGGTATTTTCAGGGTTTGATGCAAGCGGCCAAGATAGGGCTGGATTTCCCGCTTGCGCTTGAAATCCAGCGACGCCAGCGGCTCATCCATCAGCAGCACTTGCGGGTTTAGCGCCAGGGCGCGGGCAATGGCCACCCGCTGACGCTCGCCACCAGACAGACCATCCGGCATCCGCTTTAGCAGATGATCGATGCCGAGCAGCTCCAGAATGGGCGTCAGATCGGCAGGAGGCTGTCCGCTGCGTTTCAGGCCGAAGCGCAGGTTGCCGTCGACCGACAGATGCGGAAACAGGTTGGCGTCCTGAAATACATAGCCCAGTGCGCGTTTGTGCGTCGGCACGAATAGGTCGCGGGCATCGTCCTGCCAGAGGTCGCCAGCGATGCGCAAAAAACCCTTAGGCGCCCGCTGCAAACCGGCGATGCAGCGCAGCAGCGTGGTTTTGCCAGAGCCGGAATGACCAAACAACACCGTGACGCCACGCCCCGGCAAGATCAAATCCACGTTCAGCCGGAAATCGCCGTAATCCAGATCGAAGCGGGCGGCTATGGTCGGGTTTGCGTCGTGGCTCATATCATGGCTCATGTCACGTCATGGGATGAGCGACGGGATGGGTTTTCAACGCACTGTACAACACCAGCAGAACCGTAAAGGAAAACGCCAGCAGACAGGCGGCCAGCCAGTGAGCCTGCGGGTATTGCAGGGCTTCGACGTGGTTATAGATTTGCACCGACACCATCCGGGTTTCGTCGGGGATGTTGCCACCCACCATCAGCACCACGCCGAATTCGCCGACGGTGTGGGCAAAGCCCAGAATGGCAGCCGTCATGAAGCCGGGTTTCGCCAGCGGCAACACCACGGAGAAGAAGGTATCCAGCGGACTGGCCCGCAGCGTGGCGGCGGCTTCCAGCGGCTGACGACCAATGGCCGCGAACGAGGTTTGCAGGGGTTGCACCACGAAGGGCAGGGAATACAGCACCGAGGCGACGACCAAGCCGTTGAAGGTGAAGGGCAGCGTGCCCCAGCCCAATGCGCTGGTCAGCTTGCCGACCGGGCCTTTCGGCCCCATCAGCACCAGCAGATAGAAACCCAGCACAGTGGGCGGCAGCACCAGCGGCAAGGCCACCAGCGCGTTGCAGATGCCTTTCCAGCGTGACGGGGTACGTGCCAGCCACCAGGCCAGCGGCGTACCGAGTATCAGCATGATAACGGTCGCCAAACCGGCCACCCGGAAGGTCAGCCACAATGTGGCGATGTCGTCAGGTGTCAGCATGGTCAGGGCTGTTCAGGCAGGCTGTAGCCGTATTTTTGAATGATGGCCCGTGCTTGCGGGCCTTTCAGGAATTGCAGCAGCGCAGTTGCTGCCGGATTGTCCTCGCCTTTGGCCAGCAACACCGCATCCTGGCGGATCGGGCTGTAGAGTTCGCCGGGTACGATCCAGCCCGAGCCGCTGACGATCGTGCCGTTTTCGATGACTTGCGACAAGGCGACGAAGCCGAGTTCGGCATTGCCGGTGCTGATGAACTGATGGGTTTGCGAGATGTTCTCGCCCTGAACCAGCAAAGGCCGCACGGTTTCCAGCACACCCAGGTTTTTCAGTACCTCGATAGCCGCTGCGCCGTAGGGTGCCAGCTTGGGATCGGCCAGCGCGATGTGCTTGAAGCCGCCGGTTTGCAGAATGCTGCCCTGGTCGTCGGCATAAGCGGGCGTCGCCGACCACAACACCAGCTTGCCGAGGGCGTAGGTGAAGCGGCTGTCAGTTACCGCCAGACCCGAGCTTTGCAGCTTGACCACACTGTCCTGATCCGCCGCCAGAAATACTTCGAAGGGTGCGCCGTTTTCGATCTGGGCGACGAACTTGCCCGAAGAACCGAACGACAGTTTGGCCTCATGACCGGTCGCTTTCTGGAACTCGGCAGCGATGTCGGTCATGGGTTTGGTGAAATTGGCGGCCACGGCAACCAGCGTGCTGGCAGACCAGGCCGGGGACATGAACGCCGACAGAACAGCGGCGATGAAAAAGCGTTGATTCAACATAAAAATTCTCAAGAAATTGAATGAGAGTTCCTCGTTCCCACGCTCTGCGTGGGAATGCAGACCGGGACGCTCTGCGTCCAGAATGTTACGCCGCGCAGAGCGTCACTGTCATTTCTGCTTCCCACTGTATCCGCGGGAAGCAGAAAATCAAAACCGTAACATGCTCTGCACGTAAACATAATCGACATCCTGTCCGTCCGGCGCGTTTGGAGCCGTCTTGGCAAATTCCCCCCCTTGAACAGCCGCGATCAACGGGCTAGGGCTTCCGTCAATGCGTAAGCCCCGGAATCTGTTTGTCATCGATACCGCTACGGGCGCGCACGGTTCCACGCGCAGCCAACCAATGCAGACCAGTCTGTTCCGCGTACCGAACGCTACGCCGTGCAGCGCGCGGCATTGCTTCACGGCGGGTGGAAACCAGAATGACGAGCATAAAAAAACCCCTTTCCCAGCAGGAAAGGGGTTGCGGTGGGAAGGGAAAAAACCGGTCTTACCCGGCGTACCGCATCAAACTACCCGCCGACGCCCCAGGGTCAGCACACCCAGCAAGCCGGAGGCAAACAACCACACCGCCGCCGGTACCGGCACCGCCGTCACCACCAGCGAATTGCTGTGGTAAGCCACATCGAAACGCAGGCCAGGGTGGAAGCCCGACCATTGCACATTAGCAAAAACCCCGCTGAGATCGCTGGCATCCGCCAGCCCGTCATCGAAACGAATCAGCGTAAAGCTATCACCAACGCCGGGGTTGTAACCGCCCAGGCCGATGATGCGCAGCACCCCGTCCAGCGTCAGGTTGCCGAACACGCTCAAGGTATCGAAGCTGTGCAACGACGCCAGCTCGAATTCCATGGCACTGCTGGCGGTCTGGGTCAGATCGCCCAGCACGGTCAGCGCCCCTATGCTGTTACCGGGCGCGATGGTGCCGCTGTTGACCAGCGTCGTACCGGGGTCGAACACACCGTTGCCGCCCAGCACACCGCTGTTGACGAAGTCGCCGCCGCTGTTGCTCACGCGGGCACCCGCTGCCAGTTCAAAACGGCCATCATTGATGAAGCCGCCGTTCATGCGCAAGCTGCCGGTTTCTACCGCCACCGTACCGGCGTTGAGAAATAGTGCATCGATGTGGGTGACGTGATCGGCGCTGCTGCCGGTTTTGCGGAACGTGCCGGTGTTGTCGAAGATGCCTGCCCCCGCCGAATTGCGGATGACATTGGCGCCATTACCGCTGGCAATGAACTCGCCGTGGTTCAAAAAGCCGCCGCCATCGAAGCGGGTTGAGTGATCGCTATCGAGATCGAAATCGCCGCCACTCCAAGAGAAGACGCCGGTATTGTCATTGATTAGCGTACGACCGGCATCCAGACCAAAGTAGCCTGACGCCAGTGTACTGGCACCTTGCAAACGGGTGATGCCGCTGCCGGATTGGGTGGCCCAGCCATGGAAGAGCGCCGCGTCGGTGATGGTGAGATTGCCGATACCTGTGAACGCGCCTCCCGATTGGCTGAACGACGAGGTGTAGACATGATCATGGGCATTGAAGTATCCGCCGGACAAATTGAATGCCGTAGCATTGAAGCTAACCTGGTTATCGAAACCTTCGCCTAAAAATCCGGACACTAGCTCATTGACGCCACCCCAGTTGAAGGTGCCGCCGGACATTGTGAACACTGAGGTGTTGACACTGCCCTGGTTATAGAAATGTCCACCAGACTGGTTGAAGGTTGAGGTGCTGATACTGCCCCAGTTATGGAAGTGTCCGTCGGACTGATCGTAATGGCCGACAGTGATAGTGCTATTGTTGATGACTGAGTTGAAGGCTGATCTATCGGCCAAACTCAATGTACCACCGCCGCCAATGTTGACGCCTTGAGCCAGGCCGCGCACACCACCCGCAAAACGCAAGGTAGCGCCGCTGGCTATCTCGACCGAGCCGCTTAGCCACACCCTCGACAGCCAATCATCCATCCATACTAGGGGCTGGCTATTGCCTTCGAAACTCAGAATGCCGGATTGCACCTCAATCCTTCCGCCGTTGTTGCGGAACCGCGCATCAATACGGGTAACATGATTGTTATCGCTGCCGGTTTTGCGGAACGTGCCTTGGTTGTCAAAAAGACCTTGGCCGAATGAATTGCGGATAATGTTGTTGGGGTTGTTACCGCTGGCGATGAACAGCCCTTGGTTTAGCAGTGTGCCGCCATTGCCAATGCTGCTGGCGTCGAGGTCTAGCCTTACCCAACCCTGACCGCGTTGCCAGCCACCGCTATAAAGCAGGCTGGCACCGGGTTCTATGACCAGTGTGTGGCCATTATCCAGATTGAGGTTGCCTGAGGTCAGAGTATGGTTCCCGGACAGAAAGGTACTTCCAACGCCCGAGTAGTTGCCACTGATCGGTGTGGCGGCCTGGGCCGGGCTGGCGAAAGCTGCCGCGATGGCGGCAACCAGTATGGTTTTTCGGAAAATACCGGTGTACTTCATGATTCTCTCCTTGAGAAATGGATACGAGCGAAATTCGATACAAATACGACAGTGCAGAAGACGGTGTAGCGGTTGTGTCTACTCTATTTTGGCCACGAGCCGCTCTTTACAATATCACGGTCGGTTTTTAACCGACATGGCCGAAAGTAGGATAGGAAATTTTCGGTAGCCACCGTTCTCGTTCCCACGCTCCGCGTGGGAATGCAGACCGGGACGCTCTGCGTCCCGAACGCTACGCAGCGCATCGCGTAGAAACCGGCTGGGCCATGGATGGCAAGGCCGCCAGACCAGGTAGGCGCTGCGCATCCGGCGCTTGTATAATTTCGCGCTACGCCGTCTGGCAAACAATTCATGCTTTATGGGAGTGATAACCCTGTGTTAGCCAACGAAGATATTGAATACATCAAAACCCATTTGGCGACCTGGCTGGCTGAACAATCGCTGGGCAAGCCGCCGGTGGTTTATGAGATCGAACTGCGCGAGCGCATGGTGCGGGTGGAAGAGGCGCTGAAAAATCAGGGCGAGGAACTCAAGGCCCAACGCGAAACCATGCAAATGCTGATGCAGCAGATGGACAAGCGCTTCGAGCAAGTGGATAAGCGGCTGGAACAGATGCAGCAAGATACCAACAGGCGCTTCGAGCAGGTGGATAAGCGTCTGGAACAGATGCAGCAAGACACCAACAAGCGCTTCGAGCAGATGGATAAGCGCTTCGAGCAGATCGACAAGCGCTTTGAGCAGATCGACAAGCGCTTTGAGCAAGTTCACCAGGAAATTTTGCAAATCCACCGCGACATGCGGCAACTGGCCATGTGGGCGCTGGGGATTTTTTTATCGGTTGCCGGTTTGTCTGTTGCGGTATTCCGGCTGTTGTAGCAAGCAGGTGTGCTGAGCGAAGCGCATCGCTTGCGTTCTGATGCGGTGGGCGTTTTCTCATTCCCACGCTCTGCGTGGGAATGCAGCCGGTGGTACTCTGCGCGGCGGTACGCAGAGCCTGGGAACGAAAAAACCCTGTCACGCTGCATTGCTCTCAACAGGAGATCACCATGCCGGAACATTGCCCGCCGCCGCCGAATGTTGAAGGACGTGTCGCGCCAACCAAGGTGTTCTGGACCGACGCAGGGCGGTTGTTGGTGCATGACCGCTACCGGGCCATGCTGGCGGGCTGGCCGGTTCCATTCGAGCAACTGCGCATACCAAGTTGCCAGGGTGAAACCTTCGTGCTGGCATGTGGCCCGAAAGCCGCCCCGCCACTGGTTCTGTTTCATGGTGGCATGACGACGTCCATCATGTGGTTTCGCAGTGCGGCGGCATGGTCTGAGCGGTTTCGGGTTTTCGCGGTGGATATGATAGGCGAGCCGGGATTCAGCGCAGCGTCGCGGCCAGCGATGACATCAGACCAGTACGCGCGCTGGCTGGATGATGTCTGGTGTGCGCTCAATATCGAGACGGCGGCGGTAGTGGGGGCCTCGCTGGGCGGCTGGCTGGCGCTGGATTACGCCATCCGCCGAGCGGCGAAGGTTAACTGCCTAGCGCTGCTTGCTCCGGCGGGCATAGGCCGGGTGCGCCCCGGTTTCATATTGAAAGCAGCCCCGTTGCTGCTGCTGGGGCCTTGGGGTTGGCGCAGGGCGCTGAATGTCGATATGGGATTCACAGCTAGCGAAGCGCAAAGTGCCGAGAATCAAGTCTTCCTCAGTTTCTTCAGGCTGGTGCAACAGCACTTCATCGCCCGTATCTCGCCGATGCCGACCTTCTCTGATCAAATGCTTCGTACAGTGTCGATACCCGTCATGGCCATGCTGGGCGGCAAGGATGCCATTCTGGATTCCGATGAAACCCGGCGCCGACTGGCGATGTGCCTGCCCCAGGCGCAGATTAGTTATTTGCCCGATGTCGGCCACGGTCTGGTTGATCCTACGTCGCCGGTACTCGAATTTTTGCTTGCTTCGACAGATGGGTGTCGTGGCAGCGGCTAACAGCCGCAGTCATTCGGCGATCAGGCGGAACTTGACACCTACGAAAACCGGTATGGGTTCCCACAGAGGCCGTTGGGAACCGGGCATAACCGCTTCCGTCCAGACTTTTTGAACAGCTACAACGAGACAAGCGTTTCAATTTGCAGGAAAATTGCCTGGTTAAAATCGTTTTTATACCGACATGTACCGATACGAAGGCCAGGTTGTGCATCAGCGTCTGGATGACGAAGGCATCATGGAGGTCGTCGATTGCCAGGGTGTCAGGGCTTTGCATTTCGGCTCGGCGGCCCGGCAGAGCAGCCTGTTACTGGCTGACCCCGACCGCTTGCACTCGTTGTATGCCCGCACCATGATGGCGGGCTTGCTGTTTAACGAGCAGCCGCGCGATGTGTTGATGATAGGGCTGGGCGGTGGCACGATGGCCAAATTTATGCTGCACCGCTTCGAGCACTGCAAGCTGCGGGTGGTGGAATTCCGCAGCGGGGTGGTGAGCATAGCCCGCAGCCATTTCGGCCTGCCGCTCCACCCGCGCCTGAAGATCAAGATCGGTTGCGGCGCCAAACATGTCAGGCAGTACAGTCTGAACCACAGCCAGTGCCACGATGTGGTGATGATAGACGCCTATGGGCAGAACGGCATGGCGCCGGAGGTCAGCAGTCTGGCGTTTTTCGATGCCTGCCGCATCCTGCTGGCCGACGATGGTTTGCTCATCATCAATTTATGGACTACCGATAAACCCCTGCTCCAGCAAGTCAGTTGGAATTTGAACCGGGTGTTCGAAAGCCGCTTGCTGTTGCTGCCGGTGCGTAATCGCGGCAACGTCATTGGTTTTGCCTTCGGCGCCAAATTCGGGAAGCCAACATTGAAAACGCTGATGGACAGGGCGCAGCGGCTTGAACAGCAGCTCGACATCGAGTTTCCGTTGTATCTGTACGACTTGAAACGCAATAACCCCAATACCTTCAACCGGATAATCAAAACGTGATCCACAACGCTCCGCACATTTTCAGCCACAAAAAATACTGGGCGCATCGCTTCGGCCCGGCAGGGGAACTGCCGATGAGCCAGGACGCCATGCACCGGCTGGGCTGGGATGCCTGCGACATCATTCTGGTAACCGGCGATGCCTACGTCGACCACCCCAGCTTCGGCATGGCGGTAATAGGCCGGGTACTGGAAGCGCAAGGTTTTCGGGTGGGCATCATCTCGCAACCCGACTGGCACAGCGCCGACGATTTCCGTCGGCTGGGTCAGCCGACGCTGTTCTTCGGCGTGACCGGCGGCAACATGGATTCCATGGTCAACCGCTACACCTCCGACAAAAAAATCCGCTCCAACGATGCCTACACCCCAGGCGGCGAGGCAGGCAAGCGCCCGGATCGGGCAGTGAACGTTTATGCCCACCGCTGCCGCGAAGCCTACAAGAATGTAGCCATCATCATCGGCGGCATCGAAGCCAGCTTGCGTCGCATTGCGCATTACGATTACTGGTCGGACACGGTGCGCAAGTCGATTCTGCTGGATTCAAAAGCCGATTTGCTGGTGTATGGCAACGCCGAACGGCAGATCGTCGAAATTGCCCATCGCCTGGCCAAAGGTGAAAGCATTCACGATTTGAAAGGCATACGCGGCACCGTGCATTTCGTCAAACAGGTACCACAGGGCTGGATCGAAAAAGACTCGACCGACATCGACAAGCCGGGCGGGGTGATCTTGCATCAGAATCCGTATCAGGACATGCCGAGTTGCAACTCCAGTCCTCACCCTAGCCCTCTCCCAGAGGGAGAGGGGGCTAAAAAACCCTCTCCCTTCGGGGAGAGCGAAGCGAGGGGGGCGAAGCCGCAGGGTGAGGGAATGTTACTGCGCACGCTGGCGGCAACGGCAACCACCACCGCCGCGATTAGTTTGGCTGCGACTCGTGAGCAAGTCATCCACTTCAAACCCATCGCCAACCAGAATCGTGCACAAACCGTCATCCGCCTGCCGGATTACGATGCGGTGAAAAACGATCCCGTCCTGTACGCCCATGCCTCGCGCGTCATGCACGGCGAAACCAACCCCGGCAACGCCCGCGCCCTGATCCAGCGCCACGATAAGCGTGAGGTGTGGATCAATCCGCCGCCGCTGCCGCTGACCACCCAGGAAATGGACGGTGTGTTCGAGCTGCCTTATTCCCGCCTGCCGCACAGCGGTTACGGCAAGGCCAACATCCCGGCCTTCGAGATGATTCAGCACTCGGTGCTGATCATGCGCGGCTGTTTCGGCGGATGCAGCTTTTGCTCGATCACCGAACACGAAGGCCGCATCATTCAAAATCGTTCGGAAGATTCCATCATCCGTGAGATCGAAGCCATTCGCGACACCTCGCCCAGTTTCACCGGCCACATTTCCGACCTGGGCGGCCCGACCGCCAACATGTGGCGACTGGCGTGCAAAGACCCGGCCATCGAAGCCGCCTGCCGCAAGCCGTCTTGCGTCTACCCCGGCATCTGCCACAACCTGGACACCGACCAGACGCCACTCATCAAACTCTACCGCCGCGCCCGCGCCCTGCCCGGCATCAAGAAGATTTTCATCGCCTCTGGCCTGCGCTACGACATCGCCGTCGAAACCCCGGCTTACGTCAAGGAACTGGTGACCCACCACGTCGGCGGCTATCTGAAAATCGCCCCGGAGCACACAGAGCTTGGCCCGCTGTCGAAAATGATGAAACCCGGCATGGGCAGCTACGACCGCTTCAAGGCCATGTTCGACAAGTATTCCAAAGAAGCAGGCAAGGAGCAGTATCTGATCCCCTACTTCATCGCGGCCCACCCTGGCACCACCGACCACGACATGCTCAATCTGGCGCTATGGCTGAAACGCCATGGCTTCCGCGCCGACCAGGTGCAGGCGTTTCTGCCGTCACCGATGGCCATCGCCACCGCGATGTACCATTCCGGCAAGGACACGCTGCACAAAGTCAGCCGTAACGCGCCCGACATCGCCATTCCGCGCAGCGTGAAACAACGCAGGCTGCACAAAGCCTTTTTGCGCTACCACGACCCGAAAAACTGGCCCTTGCTGCGCGAGGCCTTGAAACAAATGGGCCGCGCCGACCTGATCGGTAACGGCAAACACCATCTGATACCCAGCTTTCAGCCAAGAATCGGCGACACGCCGCCGCAAGCTGGCAAACCGGCAAAACAAGCCTTCGCCACTAAACACACTGGCGATACGTTTAGAGGCTCGAAAGGCCGACGCCGCTGACTATCGACGGGGGTAAACAGTTTAATTACAGACTGGGGCATCCACCCCCGGCCAACCGGCTTCGCTCCTCCCTGAGGAAGAGCGAAGCGAGGGATGACGGGAGAGCGAGAGGGCGAAGCCGGTTGTTGGGAAGGGGGCTAAACGAGGACGCTATTTGTCGATCTTGACAGCCAGGAAGATCGGGCTGCCGTTGCGTTGAATCAACATGGCAATCGATTTGCCGACGGGAAGTTTGGCGACGATGGCATTGAAGTCGGCAGCATCTTTGACAGGGCTGTTTTGAATGCGCAGGATGATGTCGCCGGGCTGAACGCCTGCTTCAAGCGCAACGCCTTTACCCACTTTTTGCACCAGTACGCCGTATTTTTCGATCTGAAATTGCTGACGTTGCTCGCTGGTCAAATCGGAGGCCAGGATGCCCAGCCGGTTATTGCCGATTTCACCCGGCAGGCCACCGTTCTGCGTTTGCGCCATGGCTTGATTCGGCAACAAACCAATTTTGACGGCAAGCTCTTGCTTTTCACCCTGACGGATGATCTGCAATCGGGCTTTTTCGTCAACCGGCGCCATGCCTACACGCGGCGGTAATTCACCAGATGTTTCGATGGTCTCACCGTTGAATTCGACGATGATGTCGCCAATCTGAATGCCGGCTTTTTCCGCCGGGCCACCGGGGATGACTTTGGCAACCAGTGCGCCGTGCGGCCTGTCCATGCCGAACGATTCGGCCAACTGACGGGTAACGTCTTGAATTTGAACGCCAAGCCAGCCACGCGATACTTTACCCTTGGTTTTGATCTGTTCGACAACGTGCATGGCGACATCCATCGGGATGGCAAACGACAAGCCCATATAACCACCCGAGCGGCTATAGATTTGCGAGTTGATGCCGACGACCTTGCCCTGCATGTTGAACAATGGCCCACCCGAGTTGCCGGGATTGATGGCCACGTCGGTCTGGATGAACGGCACATAGTTGCCATCAGGCAGGCTGCGCCCCTTGGCGCTAACGATACCCGCCGTGACCGATTGTTCGAAACCGAACGGTGTACCTATGGCCAACACCCATTCGCCAACCTGCAATTGATCGGGCGAACCAATTTCGACAACGGGCAGGTTTTTAGCATCGATTTTCAATAAGGCAACATCGGTGCTTTCATCGGAACCAATCAATTTGGCCACCAGTTCGCGCCTGTCTTTCAGTTTGACGACGATTTCCGACGCATTGACTACGACATGGTGGTTGGTCAGCACATAGCCGTCAGGGGAAATGATGAAGCCAGAACCCAGCGAGTTGGTTTCTCTGGGTACAAAGCCACGCCCCGGATTCTGGAAAAAGTGCCGGAAGAGTTCCTCCATTTCTGGCGGCATGTCGGGCGGCAACCCCGGGCCTGGCTGGCCGTCCTGGCCGTCCGGCGTATCGGGTGTTTTTTGCGTGGTACTGATATTCACCACGGCATGGCCAGCTGTTTTCACCATTTCGGTGAAATCGGGTAACTGGGCGTACGACTGCCCGGCAAACAGTAATAAACAAACAGTGAGTAAAACCCTGTTTAACATGAAGACTCCGAAAATTGGATTCAAAAAGCGGGGACAAACGTTGCACAGTGGCTGTGCAAGCGTGCGTTATCTGAGGACGATGCCTTTGGCAATCAGCTCTACGGTTCTGGCAGGCACTTCGCCAAGAACGGTGACGTGGATATCGCCCACGGTGCGGCTGAACGAGTTGACTGCGCCCAGTGTACGCAAGCCTTCGAGGCCACGTTCCCGTGGCTCTTTGGCTTCGAAATAGATGGACAGATTGGAGAAGCCGTCGCTTAGCAGCAGATGTTCGACGGTCTTTTTCGACGTCAGCATGGCTTTGTCGGCGAAGAACAGGGCTTCGAAGCCTGGTGGCCAGTATTCGAGCAAAAAGCGTGATTGGTTGAATTTTTCCGCCGCTTGTTTTTTGACGCGCTCGTGGTATTCGACGTGTTTGGCATGAATGGCGGGTTCGCGGGATGATCCACTAACGGTCAAGTCGGCGAACATCACTTGCTCCAGCACGGTGCCGTCCAGTCCGTAAACTTCGGCACGTAAAGGTAAAAAGGTTTCGGTGTCGATCCAGATTTTTCTGGCGTAACGCAAGTCGTCTTTCGGCAATACCGCAATGACTTGCGTTGGCCGCAGTGCAACGATTTCCTGGCCTGCGGTCGTCAGCAGATACTGGTCTTCGAGCACCTGCGAGTTGATTGGCAAATTAACGATGAGCGAGCGATCTGTTGGCCGTGGTGCCTCGACTTCCTGTTGCGTGTCTTTGAGCGTGCAACTAACCCGGCTGCCGTGCCGGGTGATTTCCCGAAGCGGTGAGTTGAGTGAGGTCAAGGTTTCGATTTCGTCGCCATTTTCAAACGAATGGCTGTGTTTCATGATGTCGACACGGCCATTCTTCAAAAAAACGACCATGCCTTGGTAAGTCGATGACTGCATGGCTACGTCGGCCTTTTCCAGCCATTGCTGGCCTGATACGGCTTGATCGTCCGCAGCAAGAGCGGCCTGGGCGATGAATAATAAAAAAACAAGCAAATACGGCATTTCGCGCTTACCTGTCGCTATAACCAGCGACTCGTGCATAGGGCTGAGAGCCAGTTGCATTGTTTACATACCACACGTTGTCATGATCCTGAAGATATTCATTGAATCGGGTGTTATCGGCTGTTCGGTAGTGCTTGTTTGTTTGGGCGAGGGTCTGGATGCTGCCAAAAGGCTGGGCCTGCTCTCTTGCAGTCATGAACGTTACCACCGATACGCCCAAGAGCACCGATGCGGCTGCGGCCCAGGCGGTTTTTTTCCAGTTTGCCGGGGCTTTCCGACTCGGGATCAGGTAGGTAGGCTCGTTACGGATTTCTTCGCGGATACTGGCAACGAAATTGGACGAGGCCACCTGACTGGCGTCGTTTTTGATTGCCTGACTGATGAGTGAATAACGTTGCAGCTTGGTTTGCAGCGCCGGGTCTTTGTTAATCGCCTTCAGAAGATGCAACGACTGCTCTGAGTCCAGTTGATTATCGAGAAAAAGCGATAGTTTTTCGTTGTCGAGTTGTTTCATCACAATACCTTTTTAACCAATTAGGGGGTCAAGTTTGGCGTCGATGGCTTCACGAGCGCGGAAAATTCTCGATCTCACCGTACCAATTGGACAATCCATCGCTTCCGCGATTTCTTCATAACTCATGCCTTCGAATTCCCGTAGCGTAATGGCTATGCGCATTTCTTCAGGCAGTTTTTCAATGGCCGAGCGGATAACCTCGACAATTTGTTCGTTCATCAACATGTTTTCGGGCGTATCCATGTCCTTCAGTTGCGGCGCATTTTCCACTTGCTCGGCATCTTGAACATCGATTTCGTACTCTGAATGACGCCTCGAACGGGACAGCAAATAATTCTTTGCCGTGTTGATGGCAATTCGGTACAGCCAAGTATAAAAAGCACTTTCGCCGCGAAAGTCGCCCAAGGCACGGTAAGCTTTGATGAAGGTATCCTGGGCCACATCTTGCGCTTCGCTTGGGTCTTTGACGTAGCGATTCACCAGATGAACGATTTTGTGTTGATACTTGATCACCAAAAGATCAAAGGCGGCTTTATCGCCTTGCTGGACGCGCCGCACCAGGCCCTGATCCAAATCTTCCGATACGTTGAATGGTTCGCTCACAGCTCTATTGTCCTGATTCGCTAGACAGAACTAAACTCTATTTAGTTCTTACGGTACAAAAAAATTACCCGCACTGGAAAACACGTTATGATTTTTTGACAAAAGCCACAACAACACCAGACAGACTAAAGAATACGACATTGACACACCGTGAAAAACCCCAATTCGATGTTCTGATTGTTGGCAGTGGCGGAGCAGGCCTGAGCCTTGCCTTACGCCTTGCCGACCACTACACGGTTGGCGTTCTCGCCAAGTTTGCACTGACCGAATGCAGCACATTTTACGCACAAGGCGGCATTTCTGCGGTATTGGATGACAGGCATGACTCGGTTGAGTCGCATGTTGAAGACACCCTGGTTGCCGGTGCCGGACTTTGCAACCCGGATGTCGTCAGGCTGACAGCCGGAAAAGCCCGCGAAAACATCGAATGGTTGCGCCAGCAAGGTGTGCATTTTACCGAATTCAAGGATGCCGAGGGTCATTCGCAGCTGCATTTGAATCGCGAGGGCGGGCACTCGCATCGTCGCATCGTACATTCCGACGATGCGACCGGGAAAGCCGTTGCGTTGTCACTGATCGAACGCGCCCAGGCACATGGCAATATCAGCCTGCTCGAAAATCACAACATGGTCGAACTCATCACGACGGACAAACTCGGGCATGCAGACAAACGCATCTGCGGCGCCTATGTTCTTGATATCGCTACCGGCAACGTCAAGTCCATTGCCGCCAAAATCATCGTACTGGCAACGGGCGGCGCCAACAAGGTTTACCTCTATTCGACCAACCCGCACATTTCGACAGGTGATGGCATTGCCCTGGCCTGGCGCGCAGGCTGCCGGGTTGCCAACATGGAATTCATGCAATTTCATCCAACCTGTTTGTATCACCCGTCCGCCCGCTCGTTTTTGATCAGCGAGGCCGTTCGTGGCGAGGGCGGTCGACTGATCCTGCCCAATGGTGAACGCTTCATGCACCGCTACGACGAGCGCATGGAGCTGGCCCCGCGCGACATCGTCGCCCGCGCCATCGACAACGAAATCAAAACCCATGGCTTCGATTGCGTTTATCTCGACATCAGTCATAAATCACGCGAATTCATCCGCCAGCACTTCCCGACCATTTACAGCCAGTGCCTGGAACTCGATATCGACATCAGCCAGCAGCCCATACCGGTAGTGCCTGCCGCGCATTACACCTGCGGCGGCGTCATGACCGACATCAACGCCCGCACCGACATTCCCGGCCTGTATGCCATCGGTGAAGTTGCCTGCACCGGCTTGCACGGCGCCAATCGCATGGCCAGCAATTCGCTGCTTGAATGTCTGGTGTTCGCCGAACAAGCCCATCTCGACATCGTTCGGCAGTTTGACAAGCTGCCACCACCGCCCACATTGCCGCAATGGGATGAGTCGCAAGTCACCGACTCCGACGAAGAGGTCGTCATTGCCCACAACTGGGACGAACTACGGCGCTTCATGTGGGATTACGTCGGCATCGTGCGCACCAGCAAACGCTTGGAACGGGCAATGAACCGGCTGCTTTTGCTGAAAGACGAGATTACCGAGTATTACGGCCAATTTCGCATCACCAGCGACTTGCTCGAACTACGCAATCTGGTGATCGTCGCCGAATTGATTATCCGTAGCGCCCAGCAGCGCAAGGAAAGCCGTGGCCTGCACTTTATCAAGGATTACCCGGAACCCTGCACGGATAACCCGCCACAAAACACGATTCTGATTCCAGAGCGGGCAGGCATTGCGCCCACGCGCGTCTGAGCGCAATCAACAAGCTACCCCTTCCTGCTCGCTGCGATCAGCCCCGCTGCACAGCTTTTGGAAATCAACCGATGTCGTCGATCAATAACTGGGCGGCTTGCTTTTGCTCGTTGTTGCCTTTTTCCACGATCTCTTCCGCGATTTTCCGCGCCGTTTCGGTGTCACCCATGTCGATGTAGGCTTTTGCCAGGTCAATTTTGGTTTCGAACTCGTCCATGTCGGTTAAATCGCTGACACCGAAGTCGAGGACGTCATCGTTGCCGGTTTTTGGGCGCGAATCCGGTGTTTCGAAATTGAAGTCGAAATTAAAGTCGTCGTTGTCCGCAACGATAGCGCCGGTTTTGCTGGCCGAAGGTGATGGTTGGGCTTCGATTTCTTTTGCGAGTGTTGCGAAATCGGGGAAATCGAAGTGCTCCAGGCTTTCGATGCCGGGGTTATGGCTTGCAGCCGCTTGACCATGAGGTTTTGCTTCGGGCAAATCGAAATTGAAGTCGAAATCGTCGATGGTTTCGTTGGCGCTTGTCTTTTGCGGTTCGGTTTGTGGCGATGCAGGTTTGCTGGATTCGAGCGACAGCGTGCTCAGGTCGAAATCTATGGATTCGATATCCGTGGCCGCCTTGGCCTTATCAGGTGCGGCAGCGGATTCGACGAAATCGAATGCGCTCAGATC
>Ga0207951_100542_pt1 | contig 18177 bp, 21 predicted proteins | sample Subbio12Aug_8Bad_FD_184830 | JGI IMG/M metagenome (GOLD analysis project Ga0207951, IMG submission 184830) | Serpentinite rock and fluid subsurface biosphere microbial communities from McLaughlin Reserve, California, USA - CR12Aug_8Bad (SPAdes) | ecosystem: Environmental > Terrestrial > Deep... | reverse complement strand
AAATAGGTGAACTGGGTAATCTCCATCCCGTCCATCATCACCTGCCAGCCCAAGCCCCAGGCGCCTAGCGTCGGCGATTCCCAGTTGTCCTCCTCGAAGCGGATGTCATGGGCTGCCGGGTCGATACCTAACGCGGCCAGCGAGCCCAGATACTGCGCCTGGCTATCCGGCGGCGAGGGCTTGAGGATCACCTGGTACTGGAAGTAGTACTGGAAGCGGTAGGGGTTATCGCCAAAGCGCCCATCGGCTGGGCGGCGCGAGGGTGCGACATAGGCCGAGCGCCACGGCCTGGGCCCCAGCGCCTTGAGAAAGGTGGCCGGATAGAACGTGCCAGCCCCGACTTCGGTATCATAAGGCTGGCTAATGACACAGCCCCGATCCGCCCAGTAGCGGTCGAGGGTGAGAATGATATCTTGAAAGACCATACACTCCGTTCCATGTGCTGCGAGGCGGTAACGATGCGCAACCCCAAGGAACGTAACGGAACTCCCCTCAGGGTATGCTCTAAGCGCGTAGTATAGCATTATGATCACGACGCTCAGGAGCCACCAAGGAGGCGCCCGTGAATCGCTACGATGATCGCGCTAGGCTGGTGTTCCATTTTGCCCGCGAAGAGGGGGCCAAGCTCGGCCATGCCATGATCGGGCCGGAGCACCTGTTGCTGGGTTTGATGCGTGAGAACGGCACTGCCAGCAAGGTGCTAGTCGAGTTCGGCGCAACGCTGGAAGGCTTCCGCCGCCAGGTCGAGGAGATGGTCGGGCGTGGCGACGGCCTGCCGCGCAATGAGACCGCTGCCATTACCCCCCGTGCCCGCCGCGTCATGGAACTAGCCGGGAGCGAGGCCCGCTCCATGAACAGCAACGCCATCGCTACCGAGCATATCTTGCTGGGCATCATCCGCGAAGGCGATGGGGTGGCCTATCGCATCCTGCAAAACCTTACCCGCGATGTCGATACCGTGCGCTGGCGCATCCTGGCCGCCGCCGACCCGAAGGCGCAGGCCGAGACGGTTAATACCCCCTTCCTGGACGAGTATGCCCGCGACCTGACCAAGGAGGCTCGCGACGGCAAGCTCGACCCGGTGATCGGCCGCCTCGAAGAGATTCGCCGGGTGATCCAGATCCTGTCGCGCCGCACCAAGAACAACCCGGTGCTGATCGGTGAACCGGGGGTGGGCAAGACGGCTATCGTCGAAGGTTTGGCGCTAGCTATTATCGAGGGGCGGGTGCCGCCCAATTTGCGCAACGTGCGCGTGCTGTCGATCGACCTCTCGAACATTGTGGCCGGGACTAAGTACCGGGGTGAGTTCGAGGAGCGCTTGCGCCATGTCATCGAAGAGCTAAAGAACGCCCGAGTAGTAGCCTTCATCGACGAGCTGCATACCTTAGTCGGCGCCGGTGGGGCGGAAGGGACGCTGGATGCCGCCAACATCCTCAAGCCGCCGTTGTCGCGGGGCGAGGTGCAGGTTGTCGGCGCCACCACTACCGGTGAGTACCACCGTTACATCGAAAAAGATGCGGCCTTAGAGCGGCGCTTCCAACCGGTCATCGTGTTGGAGCCTTCGCCCGAAGAGACGCTGAAGATCTTGCACGGCCTGCGTGAGCGCTATGAAGCCCATCACGGCGTGATTATCCCTGAGCAGGTGCTCGAGCTGTCGGTCCGCTTCGGTGAACGCAGCTTGCCGGGCCGCAACTTCCCTGACAAGGCCATCGACCTTATCGATGAGGCGGCCTCGCGCACGCGCCTTAATAAGTCCCTCGGCTTTCCGGTATTAGAAGAGGCCGACGGCACGCCGATTGTGAGCCGCGAGGATGTCGAGGCGGTGGTCAACTCCTGGGGCGGCATCTACGTCGATGATCAGGATGACGGCAAGCTAGCCGAGATTGAACACAACCTCAAGCGGCATGTGGTGGGGCAAGACCAGGCCATCTACGCCCTGGCTGCCGCCTTGCGCCGCGCCCGGGTCGGGCTGGGCGGGCGGACCCGGGTCGCCGCCTCGTTCCTCTTTGTCGGCCCCTCAGGAGTCGGCAAGACCTTCTTGGCCAAACGGCTGGCCGTTGAGCTGTTTGGTAGTGAGCGGGCGCTGGTGAGGCTGGATATGTCCGAGTACCAGGAATCGCACGCCATCAGCAAACTGATCGGCGCACCGCCGGGCTACATCGGCCACGAGCAGGGCGGGCGCTTGACCGAGGCCATCCGCCGTCAACCGTTTAGCGTGGTGCTCTTAGACGAGATCGAAAAGGCCCATCCCGACATCTACAACACCTTCTTGCAGGTCTTAGACGACGGCCGCCTCACCGACGGCCTCGGCCGCACCGTGGACTTCAGGCGCGTGATCTTGATCATGACCTCCAACACCGGCTTTAACGTGGGCACTTCGGTCGGCTTCCAGGAGGTGGGCCGCGATGAGCAGGGACCGCTCAAGAGCATCTTCAACCCGGAGTTTTTGGACCGCCTCGACGAGACTATCACCTTTCGGACCTTCGACCAGCAGGGGGTGCTGCGCATCGCCAATCAGATGCTCGACGAGATCCGCGAGGAGCTATTGGCGCGCGAGGTTCAGGTGTCGTTTGGCCCGGAGGTAGCCGCCTTCTTAGTCAAGCGCCTGCCCAAGGGTGACAGCGCGCGGCCGCTGCGTGCGGTAATGCGCGAATACATCGAAGATCCCTTGTCGCTGGAGATTCTCAAGCACGGCAGCGGTGAGGGGATGATTATAGCCATCGAGAACGACAAAGTAGTGTTTGCCCGTCCGGTGCCGATGGTGTGAGGCGTGGCGTGTGAGGGGCTGGGAGAGCTGTGAGGCCTACCCGGCGGTAGGGTCAAGTTTCGCCCTCTTGGATCTCTCGTGCTACCGCCCACCTTGCCATAAACGTCGCCGGAGTGCAGATGGGCACGCCGCACACAGCTCCAGCTGCAAAGTGACGTTCGTTGCCGGTGATGAGCGCCTCGGCGGTGGCATGGACCGCGACCTCCAGGAACGGCAGGTCATCGCGGTCGGGCAGATTCAGCCCCAGCGGCTCAGTCACGACCAGCTCGCCGTCATGACGGATAAAGTCCAAAAGTGCCTGGACGTCGGCCGGATCGAAGGCGAAACGGGATCTTAGGAGCACCTGTCGGTACTCGGCGAAGATTCGGTCGTCGTAAAGCAGGGTGAGGCGCTTCAGGGCGAGCAGGTCGAGGATGCGCCCCGGCGCTCCTGATGGGTTCAGGAGCCCTGACACGATCACGTTCGTATCGATGACGACCCTTATGAGCGTGCTCGTTCCTGACGCGCTGCGGTAATCTCCGCGTCGATCTCGGCCGTTGACAGGCGATCGAGTCCGCTACTTGCAGCCTTGGTGCGCATGCTCGAGACGGCGAGCTGCGCCCTGGCTTGACGCACGGCGGCCTCTAGGGCAAGGAGGTCGTCCTTGCCGACACCGATGACCAGGGCGAACGGCCGACCGTTCGAGGTTAGCGCCACCGTCTCACCCGCTAACATCTTTTGGATCTCTCCTGGTCGGTTCCGTAAGTCACGGATGCTCATGAGCTTCATCGCGAGACCTCCTGCGGTGAGTGTAGCATATACTGTGGCGTTATTGTAGCACGTTTGTGTGCCGAGCCTGGCGCCGCCACCGGGCTCCACGAAGGTGCCGGAAGGTGGGGTAGACTAGCACCGTGACAGGTTATCCCCAGCCGAGGACCGCCGGTGGCTAAGACCATCACCCTGTACGTCTGTAGCGCCTGCGGCAGCCGGTCGCCGGCGCTGTTAGGCCGCTGCCCGCGCTGTGGCGGCTGGGGAACGATGGAGGCCCAGCCGGCTGGGGGCGAAGCGGCCCGGCGCGCGGCTGCCGATGTCCAGCAGCTCGGTGAGATCGGTGAGACCGCCTTGCTGCGCCGCTCCACCGGCGTCGATGAGGTCGACCGCGTGCTGGGAGGTGGTTGGGTGGCGGGCGCGGTGCTGCTCTTGGCCGGTGAACCGGGGATCGGCAAATCGACGCTGCTCTTGCAGCTAGCCCACCGGTCGGTGATGGCCGGTTGGGCTACGCTCTACGTGGCGGGCGAGGAGTCCTTGGCGCAAGTGAAACTCCGCGCCGAACGCTTAGCGGTATCGCCTGGGCTGAGCTTGACCCGCGAGACCGACGCCAGGACGCTGGCCGAGCACCTGCGTGAGAAGCGTCCCAGCCTAGTTATAATCGACTCCATTCAGACGCTCATCGCTGAAGAGGGGGTGCCCGGCAGCCTGACGCAGGTTCGGGATGCCACCGCCATCTTGACCCAGGCCGCCAAGGAGAGCGGGTCTACCTTGGTATTAATCGGCCACATTACCAAGCAGGGGATGATCGCCGGCCCCAAGGTGATCGAGCATGTGGTCGATACCACCCTGGCGCTGGAGACGGCCTCGGGCTTTCGGGTGCTGCGCGCTATGAAAAACCGCTTCGGCCCGGCGGGTGAAGTCGGCGTCTTTGAGATGACTGGAATGGGCATGACGGCGGTAGCCAACCCGTCGGAGGCGTTTTTGGCCGAGCGACCAAAGGGCGTCCCCGGCTCGGTGGTAGTTGCCGCCTTAGAAGGCCAGCGGCCGCTGTTGCTCGAGGTGCAAGCCCTGGCCGCCAAGTCGCCTTATGCTGCACCGCGCCGGATTGTGCAAGGGCTCGATGCTCGCCGGGTGGATGTGGTGTTGGCGGTCTTAGAGCGGCGGCTCGAGCTCCCCTTGGCGGGCCTCGACGTCTATGTCAATGTGGCCGGCGGCTTGCGCCTTACCGATCCCGGCGCCGATCTGGCCGTGGCGCTAGCGGTCTATTCGGCGGTCACTAACCGCCCGGTTCCGGAGGGGACTGCGGTGGTCGGCGAGGTGGGTCTGGCTGGCGAGGTCCGCTCAGTCACTCAGCTGCCGCGCCGCGCCGCCGAAGCGCAGCGCGCTAACTACCCCCGGCTGATTGGTCCGCGCGGTGGCCCTGATGCAGCGCTGGTCATTACCTCCTTGGCTGATGCGTTGCGCGTCACCTGGGGAGGCTGAAGTGCAGCGCCCCACGTCGTCGAGCTATCAGCTGGCTCGAGCCTTGCTGAGCCTGCTTGGCGCCGCTCTGGGCTGGCTGCTGGCCGCTTGGCTGCTCGAGCGGCAGGTGCTGATGGGGGTCGTTAATCTCGCCTACCTGACGCTCTTGGGGCTGCTAACCGGCTATCTGCTGAGCCCCCCCTTAGCCCACCGCATCGAACGGCTGTGGGAGAGGGTGAGGCTGCGCCTGGGCGGCATCGCTCCCGATGCCGTGTTGGCCGCCGGCATCGGCGCCACCTTGGCGCTGATCATCACCGTTTTGCTCAACAGCCTGCTGCAGAATATTCCCGGCTTTACCTGGTACTGGTCACTGCTGCTGACCATCGTGCTGGTCGTGGCATCGAGCTGGTTTTTTGTGGTCAACCGACGACTTTTCGCCCCCCGCGCAGTATTTAGCAACCCTACCCCGGAAGGTGGACCGCGGCCTAAGATCATCGACACCTCAGCCATCATCGACGGCCGCATCGTCGAGGTCGTCGAGTCGCACTTCATTGACGGCTCACTGCTAATACCGGCGCTGGTGCTGGGAGAGTTGCAGCATATCGCCGACTCGGATGACCCGTTGCGGCGGCGCCGGGGCAGGCGCGGTCTAACGCTGCTCGACCGGCTGGTGCAGCAGCGCATCGTCAAGACCGAGGTCATCAACGACGACGTGTCCGAAGCGCCAGAGATCGATGACAAGCTGATCAAACTGTGCTTAAAGCGCGGTGCCGATCTGATCACCACCGACTACAACCTCAACCGGATAGCTGCTCTGCAAGGGATCCGCGTGCTTAACGTCAACCACCTCGCCAATGCCATCAAGGCCGCCTTCCTGCCGGGTGAGCGGCTGTCGCTCTATGTGGTTAAAGAGGGCCGTGAGCCCGGCCAGGGGCTGAGCTATCTTGAGGACGGCACGATGGTGGTGATCGAGGATGCGAAAAACTTGGTCGGCCAGACCGTGGACGTAGTAGTGACCAGCAACCTGCAGACCACCATGGGGCGGATGATCTTTGCCAAGCGCAGCAACGGCGGGCCGTCCTAGCTGCTATATGACGCGGCTCGGGGGTTATTTTGTTTCGGGTATGGTGGTTGTCCGCTCGAGCTCGCCGGCGATCAGAAACTGCACCCGGAACGCTAGCGCCACGATAAAGGCGACGAGCAGCAGCGGCGCCGCTTGCCACAGCAGCAGCAGGCCGAGCAGTATGGCCAGCGTTACCGGGAGGCGGAGCAAGGTAGCGCCCTCGGCGTTGCGCAGCACCAGCTGGCGGCGGTAGCCTGCACGGATCCCCTTGGCGAGCTGCTCCCGGAGCTGGCGCAGGCCGTGCCTCAGGACGTTCCGGAAATCAGTATCATTGGCCACGTTATGCTTCCTTTCAGAGAGTGGTGTCGCTAGGGCTAACTGGCGGGTCGCTACGCTCTTCGGCCGGACCATACTCGCGGCGCTCGACCGCGATAGTCAGATTGGCGGCCAGCGCCGCAATCGCGCCGATAGCTGCCCATACCGGGAGCAGAACAGCGCCGACCACGCCGATGGTAAGTGGGATTTCGATGAGCACCCGGCCTTCTTCGTTTTTGATCATAATGCGGCGGATGTTCCCTTCCCGCACTAGCTCCTTGATCTTGGCCACTACGGCGTCGCCGGTGATCTTAAACTCTTCGGTGATGGTCTTTTCAGTTTCTGGGTTCATGGTAGCTCCTCAGCTCTGATTCTAGGGGTGCCGGGGGTGAGCAGTCATCACACCTTAGGGTGACGGCTGAGCGGGCTAAAGTAGGGCTATGGCCTCGCTACGCATCGTCTTGGTGCGGCCCAAAGAGCCGGCTAATATCGGCTCGGCGGCCCGGTCCATGAAGAACTTTGGCCTGACGGAGCTGGTGCTGGTGTCGCCCCAGCGCCCCGTAAATGCCAGAGCCTATGCGCTGGCCTCTCACGCTGAGGACGTGCTTGCGCAGGCCCGCACCGTCTCGACCGTTAGCGAGGCTGTCGCTGACTGCGCCGTGGTGTTTGCGACCACCGCGCTTACCAGAACAGCCCCGCAGCGCTGCTACACCCCACGCGAGGCCGCCTCCCGACTCCCACCACAGGGCGCCGCCGTCCTCTTCGGCCCGGAAGATCACGGCTTATCCAACGACGACCTCAGCTACTGCCAGGGGATAATCACCATCCCCACCGCTGAGTACAGCTCGCTCAACCTGGCGCACGCCGTGACGATCGTCGCTTACGAGTGGTTTTCAGGCCGCGCCGACGCCCCTTCGGTTCCGCTAACGGCGCCGTTGGCCGAGCGTTTGGTGTTAGAAGGGATGTACGAGCACCTGCGCGAAACCCTCTACCTGATCGGCTACACCGACTCCCAGCGCGAGCGAGGGGCCATGCGCTTCTTTAGGCGGGTGTTCGATGCCGCCGGGCTCAGCCACGGCGAGGTGCAGACCCTGCGCGGCCTGTGGCGGCAGGTGCGGTGGGCTGCTCGCGGGGTAAAACGCCGTTAGCTTTGCACCTGACAGGCAGCTAGCGGGTAGTAGGCATTGTTGACAAGATTGATCTTTATTTGCTACCTTACGCCATGGCGCGTTTCCTGGCCCCTGCCCCTAGGCCTGGGCGATGTCCGCCCTCGCTAGAGGCCTGTGGACGTGCGCCTAAGCCCTCTTAATAGCTAGGCTGCTGTTTCCGGCAAAGGAGTTTGCTATGGACCGCTGTTTCAGCAAGAAATCAAAATCGAAAGCAAAAGCAGATAGGAGGCCGTCATGTCACTCATCCTGTTAGAACTGGCTGCCGATCAACCCCTGGAAGCGCAGCAGGCCGACTTGCGCCAGGCGCTGCTGGGTGGCGAGGGACGGCTGGTGGAGGCGTTTGCCGCTCCCGAGCTGACCGAACACTACTTCGTGTTTGACGGCCTCGATGAGGCGGCGATAGCACAGCTGGCTGAGCGATCCGGGCTGAGGCCCCTTAACATCAAGGCGGTGCGCCTGGTCGGCGAGGCTGCCGAGCGGACAGCGGAGGCGCGTTATCTCGTTGAATGGGACTTGCCCGAAGGGCTGACGATGGCAGCCTACTTGCAGCGCAAGGCGGAAAAGACCCCCCTTTACGCCCAGGTGCCGGAGACCAAGTTCTTTCGCACCTACGTGTGCGAGGACATGAGTAAGTGCCTGTGCCTTTATGACGCGCCCGATGAGGCTGCCGTGCGCCGTGCCCGCGCGGCGGTCGGCGCGCCGGTCACTCGCCTCAGCCGCGTCGCTGCCGATGATTCCGTCCCATCCTGAACTGACAGCCTGGGCTGCGGCGCATGCCGGGGAGCTAGATCGCAGCCCTGGTAGGCCGCAAGCAGCGCTGCGTGCACTCCCGCTAGCGGACTATCTCGGTCTGCCGGTGCCGGCACGCTGGGGAGGGCAGGGAGGGGTGTTGCCTGAGGCGGCCCAGGTCATCGCCAGCGTGGCCGAGGGCTCGCTGGCAGCGGCCTTTACACTGTGGAGCCACTGGGTGGTCGTCTACTACTTACTTCAGAGCGACAACCCCGAACTGCAAGAGGCCCACCTGCCGGCGCTGGCTACCGGCGCCTGCCACGGCTCGACCGGTATGGCCAATGCGCTCAAACACGCGCTAGGGCTCGAGCCCCTCAATGTGCAGGGTGAGGCGATAGCCGGTGGCTGGCACGTTAGCGGCACCGTCCGCTGGGCCTCAAACCTGGTCGGCGATTTCTTGTTGGCCGTCCCCGTGCAGCTCGCCCGCGGCGAAGCCGCCGCCTTCCTGGTCCCGGCTGAGCGAGCAGGGCTGACGGTGCAGCCGATAACCGGCCTGCTGGCCCTGGATGGCACCGCGACCGGCAGCGTAGCCTTGGCAGGGGCCGGCCTTACCCGAAGTGACCGCCTGCACCACCAGCTCCCGGCTTTCTTGGCCCAGATCAGGCCGTACTTTACGGTGCTGCAGGCCGCCTTCTGTCTGGGTTTGAGCCGCGCGGCCTTGGCTTCAGCCGAGGCTAACCTGCGGCAGAGAGCGCCGCTGCTGGCGCGCTATCAGGCGCTGCGGCGGCAACTGGCCAGCGGTGAGGCGGCGCTGGCGCGCCTCGCTGCCCGTGTCCCAGCGGCGGGTCTCTTGGGCGAGGCGCTGCACTTGAGGCTCGAGCTTGGCGAGTTGACCTTGCAGGCCGCGCTGCTCGATCTGGAGGCCGCCGGCGGGCCGGGCTATCTGGCTGGCAGCCCGGTTGCCCGGCGCTACCGGGAGGCCCTGTTTTTGCCGGTACAGAGCCCGACCTTTTTGCACCTGCGCATGGAACTGGAGGCTTTATGTCCCTCACGCTCCACCACGTCAGCCACCGCTACCAGCAACTGACGGTACTAGAGCTCGACCTGACCATTGCACGCGGCGAACACCTGAGCCTGCTGGGACCGTCAGGATGCGGCAAGTCGACCCTGCTGCGCCTCTTGGCCGGCCTGGAGGCACCTAGCCAAGGCGAGGTCTTGCTCGACGGCCAGCCCGTGCGCGCCGGTGACCCGCGCCTTGGCATCATGTTCCAAGACCCGCTGCTCTACCCGTGGCTGACGGTTGCCGAGAATATCCGCTACCCGCTCACCCTGGCGGCTAATCGAGGGCTGCCGCGCGGGCGCGTCAGTGAACTATTGGCTAAGGTCGGGCTGCGAGAGTTTGCTCACAGCTACCCGCCGCAGCTCTCAGGCGGGATGGCGCAGCGAGCCGCGCTGGCCAGGGCCATCGTCCGCCACCCCGACTACCTGCTCTTGGACGAGCCCTTCGCTGCCCTGGACGCCGTTACTCGCACGCGACTACAGAGCTGGCTCGAGGCCCTGGCTCACAGCGAAGGATTGACCCTCGTCACCGTCACCCACGACGTCGATGAGGCCATTTTGCTGGGCGACCGCGTGGTGCTGATGGCGCCGGCGCCCGGCCGCTTAGCGCGGAGCTGGCAGGTCGGCCTCCCCCGCCCCAGAGACCGCACCGATGCGCGGTTGCTGGCCCTCCGCAGCGAGCTCCTCACCGCGCTCTACACCGTTATCGGTGATACAGGAGGCGATTATGTCCCTCAGGCTATGGCAGCATAACTGCTCACGCCGAACCTTCCTGCGGCTGGCCGGGGTCGCGGGCGGCCTCGCCGCTCTTGGCAGCAGCCGCGCAGAGTCGAGCGAGGTTCCGCCGGTACGGGTCGGCTACCTGCCGATTACCGACTCCACCCCTCTGCTTATCGCCCATGCCCGGGGCGACTATCAGGCGCGTGGCCTCGAGGCCGAAGCGCCGGTGCTCTTTCGCAGTTGGGCCAGCCTGGTTGAAGCCTTCCTGGCGCGCCAGATCAATGTGGTACACGTCCTGATGCCGATAGCGGTCTGGTTGCGCTACGCCCAGCGCGTACCGGTAAAGATCGTGGCCTGGAACCACACCAACGGCTCGGCCTTGACGGTCGCCCCGCAGCTGACTAGGCTCGAGGAGCTCTCGGGGCAGACCGTCGCTATCCCCTTCTGGTACTCGATTCACAACGTGACGCTGCAGCACCTGTTGCGCCAGCGCGGCCTGGAGGTCGTCACCCGTGGCGCGCCGCGGGACGGCGAGGTCAGCCTGGTGGTCATGCCGCCGCCCGAGATGCCCGTGGCGCTGGCTAACCGGAGCATCGCCGGCTTCATCGTCGCCGACCCCTTCAACGCTCAGACCGAGGCGCTGGGAGTGGGCAAGATCCTGCGCTACACCGGCGATATCTGGCGCCAGCACGCCTGCTGCGTCATCATGCTGCACGAAGACGACCTGGCCGCGCACCCGGCCTGGGCGCAGGCAACAGTTGACGCCTTGGTAGATGCCCAATACTGGACAGCTCACCACCGCGCTGAGGCCGCCGAGCTGCTAACCCGCTATCTGCCGCAACCTATCGAAGCCCTGCGCCGCGTCCTTCTTGATGATCGCGATAGCGCCAGAGTGGCCCACCCTGAGTGGGAGCCCAACCCCTGGATCGATTTTCAGCCCTACCCGTTCCCGAGCTATACCGAGCGCCTGGTGGAGTTCTTAAAAGAGACGCGGGTAGAGGGTGAACGCGACTTCCTAACAGCGCTGGTGCCAGCCGAGGTCCATGCCGACCTGGTCGACGAGGGTTTTGTCCTTAACGCTATTACCCGCCTCGGGGGAGCCGAGCACTTCGGCCTAGGCGGCTTCCGGCGCGACGAGCGCATCGAGGGTCTATAGCGTGCGCGCTTCGCTCCGCAGGACTCCTAGGGGCACCCTGGCTGTTCGCCTTAAGCTGGGCTGGCTGCTGCCCGTCACCGGCCTTTTGGCTGGGCTGCTGGCCTGGAGCCTCGGGGTGCAGGCGCTGGCCCAAGGCAACCCGATCTTTGGACACTTCTCGCCCAGCAACACCCTGGCCGCGCTGGGACGCCTGCTTAGCAGCGGCGCGCTGCTCGAGCACACCCTGCCTAGCTTGCAGCGCATCGGGGTGGGGCTGGCCTGGGCCGTAACCCTCGGTTTTGCGGTTGGGCTGGCGGTGGGGTTGCTGGCGCCCTTGGAGCGCAGCTGCTCGATCCTCTTTCAGTTTCTTAGGATGACCTCGCCGCTCTCCTGGATGCCGCTGGCGGTAATGGTGCTGGGGATCGGCAACCCCCCGATCTATTTTCTGCTTATCATCGCCGCTGTCTGGCCGGTGCTGTTTAGCACCGCCGCCGCGGTCCAAGCGCTCGACCGACGCTGGCTGGCCGTGGCCCGGAGTCTGGGGGCGACCTCTTTCGAGCGCCTCTGGCGCGTCACCGTCCCGGCCATCCTGCCCCAGTTCTTCACCGGGGTGCGCCTGGCGCTGGGGCTGGCCTGGGTGGTGTTGGTGCCCGCCGAGATGCTCGGAGTCCGCTCGGGGCTGGGCTTCTTGATCCTGGACGCTCGCGACCGCCTGGCCTTCAGCGAGGTGATGGCGCTGATTTTAGTCATCGGTCTGATCGGCTACCTGCTCGACGTCCTGCTCCGGCTCTCGCAGCAGCGCTTCAGCTGGTCGGTCAACCGTTAAAGCCCTAGTGACAGCTCGGTGCCCCCTCGCTTGGGGCCTGCCGGTGGTCGGTGCGGAAGCTGTGCCCGCAGCCGCAGGAGCTGGTGGCGTTGGGGTTAACAATGCTGAAACCGCCGCCCATCAGGTTCTCCACATAGTCGACCTGGGAGCCGTCTAGTAGTGACAAGCTCTTCTGATCAATTACCAGCAGGATGCCCTTGTCCGCAAAGATGGCGTCACCTTCTAGCCGACGGTCGTCAATAGCCATCCCATACTGATAACCGCTACAACCGCCTGCTTTGATGTAGACGCGGATGGCGCCATGCTCTTTGCCAGCGTTGCGCAGCAGCTCGCTGGCCTTGCTGGCGGCAGCTTCCGTTACAGTTAGTGCCATGGTCCCTCCTCAAGCGCCCGAGGGGCGTTACTGTCTTATAGCACATTCGCAACAGTGTCATGGTCGGACGCGGCACGCTCGAGCGCAGACAGGTTACAATAAGCCAATATGATGGTGCGGGGCGCTAAAGCTAGAGCGGCAGGTGGGTGTGCGGCCTGAGCGAGCCCAACTGGCCACGCCGCGCCGCCCCTCACCCCGGTGGTTGGGGCTGGTGCTACTTACCGCTGTGCTGGCCGGGCTCTGGTTTGGCTTTGTTCAGCCCCGCTTACAGGAAGACCTGATCGCTCAGCAGCTACGCGCATACCGGTTGCAGCCCGGCGCGGCGACCTTTACCCTGACCTCGCCGGAAGGGGTGGTCGGCACGCTGGTTAAACTGTCCAACAACCAGCTCTTCGTAGTGCTAAACGAACCGCCTGAGGCCAATCGGGTCTATCAGGTGTGGGAGCTTTCTGAGGGCGGTGTACGCTCGTTAGGCACTTTTGACCAGCGCGCTTTTTTCGTCAGTGAGCCGTTAGCGCCGATGAGCCGCTTTGGTTTGACCCAGGAGCCGCCGGGCGGCAGCGAAGAGCCAACAGACGAGTTGTCGGTGCTGCTCCAGTTTTAATTCTTGGGTGGGAGTTCGCTAAGCCGCGTGATCTCCTCGATAAACCGATCGACCGAGTCAAAGTCGCGGTAGACCGATAAAAAGCGGATATAGGCTACGTCATCGACGCTCTTTAGGAACTTGAGCGCTCGCACCCCGATCTCCTCTGAGGCGATCTCTGGGGCCTGAATTTCGTCCTCAAAACCGTAGGCAAACTCGCGCAGCTGCTTTTCGTTGACCGGCCGTTTATTGCAGGCGATCGACAGTTTGCCGAGCAGCTTATCTGGATTAAAAGCCTCACGTCGGCCTGAGCGCTTAATCACCATCAGCGCTTCGAACTGCGCCCGCTCATAGGTGGTAAAGCGCCGCCCGCAGCTCACGCACTCTCGCCGCCGCCGGATAGCCGTCCCTTCGTCGGCAGGGCGCGAATTGACCACCCGCGTGTCGCTCCCAGAGCAGTAGGGGCAGTTCACTGCGAACCTCGGTGGGGCGCAAATACATCCCCCTCGCCATAATCGTCGTAATTGTCGGGCGAAGCCTTATGGTCGGGCTCCTTGAAGGGCTCGAGCCTCTGGCCCGATACGCCAGAGCGCTCTGCCATAAGGAACCCCGGATCATCGTACAAGCTGGCCTCAAGCGCTTCTTGATTCATGGTTTCATCAAGAGCGGCCCGCACCTCAGGCAAGAGCGACTCGCTGAAACGTGGAGGTGGCGGCAGCTTGACATGAACCGTCTGCCCGGAGAGTCCGGAGCCGTCTAGGCTGAGATACTGTACGGCCTTAACGAGCGGGGCATCGTGGCTGGGGTCGGCGGCGCTGCGTGAGGGCACCACCACATTGACACGCAAGGCGTCATCACGGGCTGCGAAGCCTGCGGCGAGGCGGCTCAGGCCGCCGCGCACGGCTTCCATGTGCGGCTCGTTAGCGGCAGCGGATGGTGATACCAGCACCACCCAGGCCTGGTCTATGAAGCGCGCGGTGGTTTTTAGCACCAAGAAGGCGCTGCGCAAAGTCTCATCCAGCAGTTCGACGAACTCGCCCTCCGAGAGCTCACGAAACGATGTGGGGCTCTCGGCGGAGGCCACATGCACTACGCCTGAGAGGTCGCCGAAGATCTCAAACACCTTATCGAAAGCGTTCTGTACGTCGAGCTGTACACTCATATCGGCTTGAATGGGGATGGCCTGGCCGCCTAACTCCTCGATCTCGGCAGCGGTCTTGCTGGCAAGGTCAACATCGCGGTCCGCGCAGACCACATCGAAGTCTGCCGCGCCGTAGGCCAGCGCCACAGCGCGGCCAAAGCCCTGGCCGACGTTAGTGACCAGAACAATATTGACCGAGCTAGCTAGGGGAGTCATGATGGTTAAGCATACCGGTAGTTTTGATTTACCACAAGGCTGCGTAAAAGACTGGCAAGCACTTTTCTTGACACCCCTCTGGTAGCGTGGGACAATGACCGTCTGGTAGCTGGGGTAGCGCTAGAAAGGGCTTGGCCATGATCAGGAAGAAGCCGATAGCTGAGCCGTTTAGTTACATTCATAGCGGGACGCGCATCACCGGCAACGTCACGGTTCAGGGGCGGCTGCGCGTCCATGGCACGATTCACGGCAATGTTGAGGTGGACGGCCTGCTGGAGGTGGCCGAGACGGGAACTATCACCGGGGAGCGGGTTGTCGCGCATGAGGTCAAGATCCTCGGGCGGGTGCAGGCCGATGTCATAGCCAGCGCCAAGATCGAAATCTGGCGGAGCGGGCAGCTAGAAGGTGATGTGCGCGCTGCCGCGCTCGATATTGAAGAGGGAGCGGTGTTCATCGGACGCAGTGAGATGAACGGGCAAACTGTGGCCCGCCAGGCCCTTACTGCCGAGACCGGATCCTCCTGAGCGGGCAGGGCGTGATGGCTGCTAGAATGAGCACGGCGGCGGGGTGGTGTGTCATCTGGCAAGGTGAGGAGAAGAATGGCTTTAGAGCGCTGGTTTCGGCGTAAACGCCCTACGCGAGGCGATGGTGACGACAGCCCGGCGGGGCTGTGGCTCAAGTGCGAGGCCTGCGAGGCGCAGATCTATCGCAAGGATCTGGTGGCCAATTTTTACCTCTGTCCTGAGTGCCAGCATCACTACCGGATGCCGGTTGAGGAGCGGATCAAGCTGCTAGCCGACCCGGAAAGCTTCGAGCAATGGTCGGGCCGGTGGGGGCCTCAGGATCCGCTAGGCTTTGTCGATACCGAGCCCTATCCCGAACGGATCAGGCGCGTGCAGGAGAAACAAGGACGCCCGGACGCCATCGTGACCGGTGGAGCCGCGCTGGAGGGCGAGCCTATCGCTTTGGCGGTGATGGACTTTTTGTTTGCCGGAGGCTCGATGGGCTCAGTGGTTGGCGAAGAGATCGCCTTGGCCGCCGAGCGAGCCGCTGAGGAGGGGCGCAGCCTGATCGTGGTAGCGGCCTCGGGCGGGGCGCGCATGCAGGAAGGGGCGCTCTCATTGATGCAGATGGCCAAGACTACGGTGGCGCTCGAGCGCCTAGCGCAGCGGCGGCTGCCGTATCTCAGCGTGCTTACCGACCCTACTACCGGCGGCGTGACCGCTAGCTTTGCCACCCTGGGCGATATCATTATCGCCGAGCCCAAAGCACTAATCGGCTTTGCCGGACCGCGGGTGATCCAGCAGACTATTAAGCAAGAGCTACCGGCCAACTTTCAGCGTTCCGAGTTTCTGCTCAGCAAAGGGCTGCTGGATGATGTGGTGCCGCGTACCCAATTGAAACCGGCACTAGCTCGCTATATCCGCCTGTTGCGGGGGGCGCATGCCGCTACCGTTTGAAAAGCCGATCGATGAGCTAGAGGCGCGCATCAGCGACATGCGCCGGTACGCCGCTGAGCAGGACGTTGATCTATCAGCAGAGATCGGTGCGCTGGAGGTGCGGCTGCTGCGGCTCAAGCGCGAAACCTTCGATAACTTAAGCCGCTGGCAGCGCGTGCAAGTGGCTCGAGCGCCAGGACGCCCTACCGGCCTTGATTACATTCACCACCTCCTGACAGACTTTACCGAACTGCACGGTGATCGCACCCTGAGCGACGATCCAGCGATGGTGACCGGCCTGGGGCGGCTAGCCGACCGCAGTGTGGTGGTGGTGGCCCAACAGAAGGGGCGCGACACCAAGGAGAACATCCACCGCAACTTCGGTATGGCCCACCCCAGCGGTTATCGCAAGGCCATGCGGATGTTCGATCTGGCCGATAAGTTCGGCCTGCCGGTGATCACCTTGGTGGATACCCCCGGTGCCTACCCCGGTATCACCGCCGAGGAGCAGGGCCAAGCCTGGGCGATCGCCGAGAGTATTCAGCGCATGGCCCGCTTAACGGTCCCGGCGGTGAGCGTTATCGTCGGTGAGGGCGGCTCGGGCGGGGCGCTGGCGATCGCCGTGGGCAACCGCGTGCTGATGATGGACAACGCCATCTACTCGGTGATTTCGCCCGAGTCGTGCGCGGCCATCTTATGGCGCGATGCCGCCGAGGCCCCCCGCGCCGCCGAAGCGTTAAAACTCACCTCCCGCGACCTGTTAGAGCTTGAGGTAATTGATGAAGTTATCGCAGAACCGCCCGGCGGCGCTCATCGCGATCCGCTGCAGGCCATGACTCAGGTGGCTGAACGGATACAGGCTGCGCTAGCCGAGCTATGCCAGCTGAGCGCTGATGAACTTATTGCTCAACGCCACCACCGCTTCCGGCGCCTGGGGCGCGTGGAGCTGCTCGGTTAACCAGCGATGGCCTGGCGCAACGCGGCGATATTGTTCTGGATCGAGTCGATGCCGCTAAAAATGTTGGTGCCTGCTACCAGCACGGTAGCTCCGGCCTCAACTACCTGTGGCGCGGTCTTAGCCGAGATGCCGCCATCGACCTCGATCTCACAGTAGGGGTTTAACTCCTCGCGCCAGTCGGCCAGGGTAAGAATGCGCTTAAGGCTTGACTCGATGAACTGCTGGCCGCCGAAGCCTGGATTAACGGTCATCACCAACGCTAAATCGCAGTAGGGAAGGGCGTCTTGGAAAACGTTAAGCGGCGTCAGCGGGTTAACCGCTAGCCCCGCGCGCGCCCCCGACTCGCGGATGAGTTGCAGGGCGCGATGGAGGTGGGGCGTCGCTTCGGCGTGGACGGTTATGATACTGGCCCCAGCTTCAATGAAGCTGTCGATGTAGCGCTCTGGCTCGCGGATCATCAGGTGAACATCGATAGGCAGCTTGGTGACGCGCTTGCAGGCTTGCACTACCAGCGGGCCGACGGTGATATTGGGGACGAAGTAGCCGTCCATCACATCGACGTGCAGGTAGTCCGCTCCACCCTCCTCGGCGGCCTTCACCTGACATCCCAACCTGGCAAAATCTGCTGACAGGATTGAGGGGGCGATCTTGATCACGCTCACGGAGTGAAGTATAGCAGGCGCAGCCCCTCATCTTGTTAGGGCTCCGCCCGGATAACGGGCCATGCCCGTCTTGGACGCAATTCGCGGCAAATAGTCCGTTGGCCGTTACTGGGTTTCCGCTGCCAGCGGCTCAAGGCTAGCAATTCCCGCCGCCAGCGCGAACATCTCGCCGCGGGTTAAAGGGCCCTCGGGCGGGAAGCGCGCCGGGGCTAGCCCGGCCTGCCTGAGCTGCTGCCAGTCGGCCGTTAAGCACTGCCCTAACAGGCAGGCCGCTTCGACGGTGAGGGTCAGCGCCAGCTCCGGGCTTAAGGGGCCGCTGATGTTGGAGAAGCGCGCCACCAGCGTCCGGCCCAGTTCCGGCTGACTGTGAAAGCGCTGGCCGACGTTAGAGAGCATGTAGAGATAGCTCCGGGCGCTGACTTCGCTGTCTAGATGCGGCTCGTTTTCATAGCCGCCCAGCGCCAGCCCGCGGCCAAGGAGCAGCATATAAGCGTCAAAGAACTCGTGCTGGTGTGGCCCAACCGGATGGCGCGGCCTCACTTCGGGAAGGAAGGCGCCGCGCTGGCGCAGCCGCTGGCGCACCTCTTGAACAGGCTGGGACTCTAAAAACGCCTGCGAGCTAAGCCCGCGCGCGACCGCCTGGGCCGCCGCTACCCCGACGGCCTCGCCGAGCGCCATGCCGAACGGCACCACCCGGGCCGAAGAGGCAGCCAGTGGGTCGTAGCCTGCCGCCTTGCCGACTACCCACAGGTTGTCAAAACCTTGGGGGAGGGTTACGCAGAGCTGCACCCCGTAGATCTCGGGGGTGCCG